>Ga0065711_1000049_pt1 | contig 115071 bp, 49 predicted proteins | sample Hoacrofraction12_FD_59098 | JGI IMG/M metagenome (GOLD analysis project Ga0065711, IMG submission 59098) | Hoatzin crop microbial communities from Cojedes, Venezuela - Epithelial fraction 12 v2 (version 2) | ecosystem: Host-associated > Birds > Digestive system > Esophagus > Crop | place... | reverse complement strand
TATATATATATATATATAAAGGACTTGAGGTAAAACTAAAAAGCAGAACTCGCTCCGAAAAAGCAATGTAAGGTCTCTCACCATCTGGGGGTTTCATTCTTCCTTAAAGGAGTAAGAAATACATTTAAATACATTTAAAGCACAGGATCAAAACAGAGCTGAGTAAGACCAATAGTCTTCTCTGAATCTAACTCGTATACAGGGCCAGCAAAGTATAAAAAAGCATATTCAGACATTTTCTCCTTATCTCCCTCTACTTCCATCACATACTGAGGATGTATCCAGGATTGTGGTTTTCTTCCTGGATATTGCAAATCCTACCCCTCAGACAGAAAAGATGCACGCACGTGCCTATAGACTGTTGACTAGGAGGTAAAAGAAAAAACCTGAATAAACAGCTCAGGTCTGATAAGGTTTGCCCAATATTTGATACTCCTTTAGGAAATGTTTAGTATAGGTACCTAACACCTACTTTCACATTTCAGTGTTGAAAAATTTAGCATGTAAGCAGAACTGGGCAGTAAATCTCCATCAGATAAAAAAATTGACAAAAAGAGGTTGTGAAACCAACAACTATTAATAAAAACATCTTTCCCACGATCAGTAGCAAAAACCCATTAGAGATCAGGAAAAAAAAAAAAATCCATCTATTCTATTCCTAAAGCACAAACTTGGCTTTAACATAGCAGATGCCTAGTCAATAGATTAAAACAAACAACACCACCTCACACTTTACTGGGAATTCCTGTAGGTACCTGAGAGAGGCCAGCCTTTGACTTTCAGCTTCACAATTCCCAGTGCAGAGTTTTGGCAGTAGTGCTTTGTCACACTAACTCAAACAGCTGAACACAGCGAATGCTCCTCCAACAACAGCAGCCCCATTCTTCTGCAGAATCTATCAACCACACACAAAACAAAGCACTTCAAACCTCCGTCTTACAACAGCTCTTAGGCACTGTAGGGGCAGCAATTCCAACAAAATAATGCCATATACAATACTTGTTTGTACATCAGGTTTATACAAGGACCTCTTAAAATACAACCATGCAGGTGTTGCATCGTGGCAGTGCTTATAAACTATCAGAAATCTCTTCTGAAGCGTCTCTCATGGCTGCAGGGAAGTGGCTTACTACTGAATTTCTACAGGCTCCCAAGACTGATTTTAAAAGAAACAAACCAAGAACGAACGATTGAAATTTTGACCAGAGCCAAGCACAGCTGAGCTAACCAGTAAGTTTCTGGGTCACCAATAATTTGATTTCCAGTGGTTCCTCCTGGCAGAAGAATATCTACAGTGTGGACTTTAACCATGCGTGAGGAACTAGCTGTTTGCAGTAGTTAATGCTCATGCTATAGAGCAACACCACTTAAAAAATTCTGCCATTTGAATAGTATGCTAAAGTACGACGAGTAGCACTTGCGAAAACCCAGGGAAGTCAATGCAAAACACTCCAGTCAGCGACAGACTATTTTTCATTAGAGCTGTTGTGCTATTCCCGATATGAATCATTCGGGACAGCAGAGAAAACATGCCCAGCTTCCCTACTCTTGCCACATGGCGGAAAAGCAACGCATGACCCTTGGCGGCAGAAAGGGTCAGGGGTCAGTAACAGCCAGGAAACCAAAGGACTTGTCAGTGATGAGCTGCAGGCTATGGCTAGAGGAATGCTTCTGTGAAGTACTCGGTTTTAAAGACAATAATTTATCTATTTTTTTAAACAGTGATCCCAAAAGTACTAGTAATGTTGCAATCCAAAACTTTCTTATGAATTTAATCTATAAGGCCATTTTTCATTAAATCCCAATTCTAAATCATTGGTCAGATGGCGAAGACTCAGGAAATACCTCTGGGAGCACAGCTCTAACTCAGGCAGACTAGGCTTTGCTCTTGGTCCACGTCAAATTCTACCCTTTTATTAAAATATTTTCTTCTTTGCACACAGGAACATACATATGATTCTCATCTATTCTTTTATTAAGTGGGAGATGATACCTCTTCTCTTGGTATAAAAACCCCCTCATACCACTTTCTATGGTGGCCATATAAGAAATAACTGACCAAGATTTACTGTGCACCCAGCAAACAGCCTGGAAGACTGGGCTTCTCAAACTGTAGAGCAACTAAGAGACAAAGCTTAGCAGCTTACACTTTAACATAGCCATCTACACCATTATTTGTTTGCTGTTGTGACACCCAGCGTGTTCATTTCCAGTGTCATGCTTAAGAGATTCCTCAAAACGACAATATTAGTTTCACATGCAATTTCAATTATTCAGCTTAAATCGAAAGAAATAGACAGGACGTCATGAAACTGCTTTAAATATTTAGGATCACAGTTCTGCACATCTTTCTCATTGTCTTCTCTTAAGGCAAGCACTGCAATTTACTGGAAAAAAAAAAAATCATTAAAAGGAATCTCAGACTGCGTCAGAGGCAGGAGCTGTGCAGAAATCGAAGAGGCAGCAGTCCTCTGCTGCACAGCCACTCACACCCGCAGCAGGACGGTACGGCCAGGGATTTCTGTATGTTCCCAGGGTCTACCTGCAAACATGGGTGACTCCCAAGGATGCATTACCATTCACTTCATGCATAACGGAAGCTAACCCATGTCATCTGCTGTGCTTTCGTGGCAGGACAGAGAAGTGGCCATCTCATCCGAATGGTGTCAAGTAGACCATGCCATGCGCGGAGATACAAACCAGCCTGACCAGAAATGGCACTGCTGCTTCACCAGGGAGCACATGAGGAAGGGAAGAGTAAGGGCAGTTATCAGCGAATACAATACACAAGCATCCACATTTGCTGTACGTAGAAGGAGAAGAGCTATTGTTAGCAAATGCCAAAGGCTATTTTGGTTCACCTCCCGGAGCAAGCCCCAAAAGCACATTTTCTTTGTTTTTTTAGGGTGGATTTTTTTGTTGTTTTTCTAGCTTTTGCAAAGCTCCATCTCGTTTCCTCACTTGCTATGTGCATTAAATTATTGTGGGTAATGGCTCACATTTCTTTACTCTCCGATGGTAATGATCCCTCCGCAAAGAAAATTTTTTTGATGTGTGTGCTCTCAATCATAAAATACATCTTAAGTTACAAATCACTCTGAGTAAAAATTTGTTTGCCCAGTGTTTCCTTTAAAACATGCTTCACAGCTTTCTGTGAACATTCGCTGCTTCTGCTTGGATGTAGCAGGAAGGCTAGAGATGTGGGAAAGGGCAGAGAGAAAGAGAGACAGCTTTTTTAGATAATGATTCCATCTCCTATAAAAACTGAAGCGTGCCTTCAGACATAACTAGATTAATATCAAGACATACCTCACCATAAAAATTGTTGCTGAAGTTCAGTCACTTAAACAGGATCGTAGTAATCAGATCTCATTAAGAACATGTTTATGTATTCTGGAATATCAACTAAACTCTGACTCCAGCAAATGAGCTCAGTTTGCGAGTGTACAAAATCCCAGCATGTATTGGGGGAAACAATACATCCTGAGAAGTGACACAGCAGAACTCCTTTTGACATAAAATACACACAAACACATCACGATTTCTGAAACTACCATTGGAAAATGGGATTTTCTTAGTTTACATTTATCTCCTGGGCACATATGCTTCATTTGCTGCTAAAGGTAATGACAGCATTGGGCGAGGCAGCCAGCAGGGCTATTCAAGCCCCGAATCTGATCTTTGGGAGAGAACAGTTATCCTTCAGTCTGAATACCAAGGTGTTTCAAGATGATTATTTTCACATACACACTCCTCTCTCTCTTTTTATTTTACCGGATGCTATATTTAACAAACATGGGTTGAAGCAAGCTGACACTGTTTCTCTAAGTACAGCCCAGGCGAGGTTATAATCCGTGGTGCTGCAAGCATATGGCAGCTCCAATTGCTTATCTGCCCCAGCAGCTCACTGGAAGGGCCAACAGCACTTGAGCCTCCACATTTGCAACTTCATATAGGAACAAATCACGTGACACTTAAGCGGCTATATAAAAGATCAGCTCACAGAAGCATTCTTATCTTAACCTTGTCCTGGGGTCTATTTCAATTACAGTAAAAATAGATTCCTTCTATGATATCAACTGTCTAGAAATGTAATCATTTTCCCAATAAGTCTACTGCTGTAAGCCTTTATTCCACAGGACTACTCATCTGATTAATTGTTCATCAATATAAGCTTCAGTTTTATAATACTAATTTTTAACTTGTTGGGCTAAGAGAGTTAATTCAATATGTATTCACCTTGTAAACAAGTGAAAGTCCTTGCAGATTATTTGTTATGATGCTATTGAAGGTAAACGTTCAGGAAGAGGGGAAAAAACTCTTTCTAGAAACATAATCTCCCTGATCTCTCACTGATCTCTATAGGTGCTGCTGACACTTCAGTATGTAACAGTAGGAAACAATTACCACACATCCAACAGTCCTCCATGACCTTTAATGCTTTTTGCACTGTGGCTGTCAATTTAATAGAGTTTAGCTACTTACAAGAGCTAATTAACATTCCACCACAGTACACTCATCTTCAGGTGCCCCAGCTGTACCGTACAGGTGTTTGCATCTTGTGCTTGTGATAAATAAAGGCACGGCACCCACTGGCCGGATGCCATTGGGACCGCCTTGAAGACTAAGGCCAGGAATTGCTTTCCGAGTGAAGAGCCCGTGCTTTCTAAGGAGATAGCAGCAAGCTGTTACCCCACGCCCAGTCTCTTCCCAGTCTGCTCGGTCACTTTGGAGCAACAGCCTAACTTAGGTTAACATTTAATAGCCAATGCCAACTTCCACATGCTTCTACTTTTTCCATCTCCCAGCTGATGTTACGCAGCTGCCTGTCCAGAGAACCTTGCTATGGGCAAACATGCCACAGGACAGCAAGGAATTGAAACAAAATGTTTGAAAACTACATAAATTCAGTGAAAAAGTGATTAATATAGCTACCAAAAAAGTTAGTCATCTACAACGTGAAGGCTCAAAACTACCTATTCTTTTTGGAAATAGTAACGAAGATGTATGTGAAAGACAGAAGACCATGACTTCACTCAGCTCCAGTAAGGCCTTAAGAGGAGCAGCAGACAGAGACAGACCAGAGACTAACAAAATGGTCAAAATTTTAGGAAAAAAGCTACTGGGGGGTGGACTTAAGAGCACAGCTATTCTTTAGAAAAGGCTATGGAGCATTAGAAATAGTAAAATACTTGTCTTTAGGAAACAGTGATATGTCAGGACTGTCTATGTGCTTCACCAAAGGCTGATGAACTGTTTGGTCTTCTGCCTTTTACGAAGAACTGTATCAATTCGGCATTATCTACAACAGTCTTGGCAGCAGTATTTATTTTTACTGAACTTCACAAGATCCTTAAGGACTGCTCCTGTCAGGCTAAAGCAAGCATTCAAAATTTTCTTGAAGTACAGCCAAATAATACCCTCTTTCTCTTTATGCCAAGCCCTGTTGTAGAAAACATTATTGTAGACATTATGAAGACTTTGCTAATTGTTACACTGCTCAGTTTTGAAGGTGATGCAGTGCAAGCCATGCTTTGATACAAAGCAGGCACAATGCATACTGAGAAAGAAGTGTCGGTGCCTTTTCTTAAGGGGAGGATTCTTGGTTTTGCAGCGCAGAAGTAGCAACACCAGCATGCAGTGGCTCTGCTGCATAGCACGTGTCACACTGCTCTGCCATTCCTTTCAGCTCATTCAAGACAGTCCTTCATCCAGCAAGTAACTTTCTGGAACAGCTTCCTCAGGTGCATAACCCTCTCTTTACTGTACGGGAGAGTTAAATCATAGGTTTCAGATTCCACCATACAGGCAGAGGTTTTAACGAGTTGGCACTCACAAGTTGAACTCTGGAGTGCTTAGGGCATTAATGGGATCTAGTCCTTAAAAATTAGTATGTCCTCAGAACCGTTCATTATTTAAAAAACACATATCTAAGGCAATTGAAGTATCCAGTCATTTCTAATAGGAAGAATTTCTTGTTTTCCCACGGCCCCAAAAAGATTAGTTATCTATCTTATGTCAACACAGGAGAGCCTTTAAACTACAAGAAAGATTAGCATCACTCTCCCGAGATAGACGGCCTCATCACAACCAATTTGTCACAATGATAGTCTAATTAAATGCATTATTCTTCTTTGGCAAAGAAGGGAACTCTTGACATGTTTGAGTTAGACATACAAGTCTTCCCCTCTTCTTCAGTCTATACCTTTCTTTGTAGCGGCATGCCCACAGGGAAGGCTGGGGGCCTTCATTTACAATGAAATCAGTGAATGCAAGAGTAACATTTTTTAAACCATTTTCTGTAATGGTCGGATGAATAAACCCCATGTGTTCACTGAGATCGTGCTTCAGGGTAAACAATGAAGTTAGCTTTGACTGGTTCTTTTAATCAAAACATTTCTGTTATTCTAAATCAAGCAAAATGAAAGCACCAATGCCTCCAGGAAAATGGATAAAGCCCCAAGGTATCAGGTTCATCCGAACGGGAGAAGCAGCTAGCTGGCTACTGTCTTCAGCAAATACAAGGCCAAATGTCCAATTTTCCATCAGAGTTATGAAAAGGATTGTACTTCTCTAATACCATTTTAATCGTAAGTCAGCCAGCGGTTAGAGAAACTGCAGCCATTCTGCAACAGTTTAGGAGGATTCACTTGCAGGCTCGTGCAAGTTGCATGCGATGCTTGTAAACTAACAGCAAATCAAGATGGTGTAATGGAAAAGTCCAGGCTTATGGACTAACTCTTCCTGCCACAAAGTTAGAACTGGATTGTCTTTCCCAGCATTTTGCTGTTTTAACCTCACAGCAAGATGGAGGGGACCTTTAATCACTTTACGTTTGGTTAGAGTTTACTTTTTTTGGGGTACTGAGGTTAGTTGTACTACACAGGACTTTTGGCATCATCAGAAATTCCTTGCCATTTCCAACAGCAGTTAAACTTAAAGCCTTGGATGCATTTATTCTACTCCGAAATTTGTATGGAGACAATTCTTGAGAAGAATTCATAAAGTTATCCTTGTTGCTAATCTTCACGCTATTGCCTTTGCTATGTTTCACAAATTTTTGCTTTTCCTTGGACAAAATATCCCACAGATTTATTATGGTTACTACAGATATTACAGTCACCGATTCTAGGTACTCAATTACAAGACACTAAACAAGCCTGCTTTCTCAGTGTTCACAGCACTTGAGTTATGACATCTTACTGGTGACGGTTTGTGCTTATGTGCCTTGTTAAAATCATGTACTAGGCACTGGGGACTACATCTATCTGCACTCCGTCAAAGGGGAAACAGGGAAATGTTCCTTCTCCTGTAAGGGCTCACCGGGAATCCCAAATCCAAGATGCAATGAAAAGTTGATCTCCCAGAATTGGTCATTGATTTTTGAAAGCAGTCATTACACATTTGGATACTACTCATGCAGTGATCGCATGAACAATACAGTAGGAGAAGCAGCAACCTGACTTACTTCATTGAGCCTCTACTTACACCGTTACATTTTTAAATTCTTATGCTCATTTTACCAAATTTGTTCAATTTTATGTAAGAAAGCATTACAAGACCATCATGTATCCTGTTAGACCACTGAAAAACCTGTACCTACTTAGAGAAGTTTAAACAAAAACTAAAATAGGCTAATGAAAAATGGATTAACCTGCCATAAAAGTATTTCAAGTATTCATTAGATGAATCATGACCACTCAACATCAAACAGCAACGACTTCTGCAGGTAGAACCTCAAAACTACATCAACAGTAACAATTAAATAAATGTGTTCTTAATAGGAGCTTATCCCTGAAAGGTGGTACATTGTTTTTCCCCTCAAACCCAGAAAGAAATCAAGCACGCAGTTAAACCAAAATCCCCACTGCAGCCACTCACATTCATAATTGTAAGTACGCCCTTACGTGCCTTATTGCATGGGCTTCAGAGCGCTCAGCACTTTGCTAGATTGAGCCCTATGGTCCTATTACTACAGAGCAGCTGAGGACCTTCAATGTTACAGGCTTAATCAATTTAAAAGAAAATAGAAAATGCAAAGATAAATAAGGGGGGGGGGGGAAGAAATAAAAACCCCCACCACATTCTTCCATCTTGTACCTGGCTTCTAAGCTGTATATACAGCCCCAAACCTGCTCAAGCTATATTCTCAATTTCTAACCGACACAAAAATCACATCTTGGCCTCTGGGCTAAGGCACAAAGGAGAATCTCACCAGCCTACCATGTCTTTTCTTAGCAGAGTAGTCTATAGTTAATGTCCAAGGCTTTAAGTGAATCTCTTCAGCATACTATATTTGTACCATCTGCCTGCCAAGTCAGTGCACTATCAGCATTTAACTCATTATTTTGTCAGTTCCAGGAGAAATAAGGAGCCTTTCTTATTCAGTCTGAACCAGATCCCATTCTCTAGCAATTTAAAGACTCAGACTTTTCACTCCAAATGTGGGTATGGCCTTTTACTCCAGATACAAGATAAAAAAGGAACAGGCAACTCTGTGTCTCTTGCTGGCACATCTCCCTTGTACGTACCATAAAAAGTACATCTTCGCTTCTACAGAAAAAGTCTTCACACAGCATTTCATGATTATTAAGAAATAGTTTGTAATAAAACTGGAGGCATTGTAGCCTTTATTTAGAAGGGCAAAAGCAAAAATCTCAATAAGCCTCATGTGCGAGGAGCTTAACCTACGTTAATGGCTAAAGCAAAATAATCAGCATGAACTCCTGGTTAAAACTGAGAGCTAGAATGTATAATCATGCCCAAATCAAGAAGGGGGTAGGGGAACAGTAGGCATCTTCATAAACCAATCATCACAATTTATAAAACATCTCAATTTTACTTGATGGGATTACATAGTTCTCATTACATGACATTGTTCACTGATTCATAAACGAAGGATTTTGAGTGGCTTTAAAAGTAGAAAAAAATGAAAATGAAAGCAGATGTTTTCCCTGAGAATCACTTCAGTAAAACCAGAAGTCATATGCGTTTTTCGGTGTTAGTTCGTCTCAGAGATTTGCACGCTTGTGCAAATTCAGATGGAAGCAGTGAACCATCTGTGATAACCTAAAGGAGACCAGTCACAGCACTGTGTATTTCTGGCCCTCCACAAACATTTGTACAGTCAGCACATATTAGCATACCGCAGAGTACTGCATTACTTACAGAATGATTAAATATTGCTGATATTCACTATTAATTAAAACTAAAAGCATTGCCGTACCTTTACTTTTTTCCCCTCTTCACTGACTCTTTCTTTAGATTAGAGTGAAAGAGGCAATTTTAAGGTACATTCTTCTCTGTCACTCTGGATTTTACTTAATTTATCATTGTAGCACTTTCTAGAACAGATATACTGAAGAATTTGAGTTTGATGTTTTAATTAATTTCTTTTACTTTAATTTAACCAATTAAATTGTATACTTACTTAAAACATTATTTAAGCTCTTCCTGAGCCAATATTAGCCTGCAGGGAAGCTTAGTTAAAAAAAAACAACTAAACAAAAAACCCTGACTTTGACCTGTATCTGGACAGAAACATGAAAATTGTTCCTCCTTGTAAATTGTGATTAATGCCTCACCACATCAGGTAACTAACATAAATTCCATGCTGACTTGTTTCAGTCATTAATTCTCTTCACTTTTAAGTAATTATTGGATTCCATTAGAAATAGATGAAAAAGGGGAAAAGGCACTGTATTTTCACATCCCTTAATTATGGATTTACAGTGGTTACCTGGACACACACATATTACATCTTACATTGTGAAAGGATCCCAGAGCTTTGAGAAATGCTGTCAGTTTGCTAAGATCACTCCAGGTACCACACCCCTGGACACGCGCAGTAACTGTTTGCAATTCAGTCCATCTGCACACAACAGCATGGAGAAAGAAACACCATACCCCACAGCTGCAGCATCCAGCGTAAACCCGTGTGCCTTCCCTGCTGCCAGCGGCGCAGGATTAAAATGTGAGGTCTAATCCGAGGATGAAGATCACACCTTAGATTAAGGCATAAGAAAATTTTCTCTTGGTAGACCATAACCGAGATGTGAACTGGAGCACTGGCTATTCTTCCAGATTTACCAAGAGTCTTTAAATGCCCCCAGAGCAGCAGGACTTGAGTCCTACAACTCTTCTAACAACACTGGCTATCAGTGATACATAAAAGTCATTGGCTAATAGTAGTTAGCCAGTAGTTAGTGCAACATAAATCCGCTCCTGAACACAGTGAGGGATATTTTAGGGGGTTCATTTGCTCTATCACCACTAGAAAAAGTACTATTCTTCAGTGTGCATAGCATTACTTCCTCAATTAAAAACATTCTTGTCTGCAGCAGACATGTCACATTAAGAAAGGTTAAAGTCAAAAGGACCTCATTTTGTTGGATTACAGTAGGATTAATTGATGTATTGAATCAAAGAGATGTTACTTGGCAATGGAATAAAGCTGCTCTTCTCCGGGGATGGTACCAGCCTCACTGGCAGACTGGCAGTTTTTAAACAAATACAAAACAATAACAGTAAGTGTATGCATCGCCCATGGTTTATAAGACTTATTTTGAGAGTCAAACTTCATGCAGTACCTCTCTTTTTTTATTACACATACTATTAATCTTCTCTTAGCTGGAGCGAGAAAGCAGTAAGAACTATATTGAGAGTAGCTGTAAAACCAGAAATGTGCTAAAAGCACACAGATAGAAAAACATACACAACATTTATTTACTTGATTATGACAAAATCAGACTTTCCAATATTGTACACAATCTCATGCCTGCTCTACAGAAAAAAAGGAGGAAAAGAAAAGAGATGCCTGCGAGGACAAGTTTTGGCCAAATCTCATCTTTTGTTTTCATTTCCTCTTACAGAAAGCTTATGTCTCAAGTTATTTCTGCCAACTACTTTTTTTGAAACTGTAGTTTGTGTACTTGCGAAGTCTATTTCTAAACTAATCCATCTTTCATCAGCAAATAAATAGGTGATAACTAGAAAGATTCTTTATCCAATATGTGCATGCATCACCATTTTTTATTAGTGTCTTCTGTTAAAAATCTGTTAAGAGCTCATGCACTGACCATAAAAAAAATTTTAAAAACCCAAATCTTCATATTCTTTGATAGTACCTCACCAAGCAGAACTACTTGCTTAAAACCAAACTTCACACTTTGTTTTCCCCCCTCTTTACATAAGAGTTTAAACAGGCTAAAGTATTTGGGGAACTGGGTTTAAAAAACCAGATCGTCAGAGGATTTTTGAAAAGAACAGTAGAACACAGCACAAAGGATTTCATTACAAATAGAGTATTTGCCAAATAAGCAGTCAAGTTCATTGAGCAACAATTCCCATAATTATCTTGCTAATTTCCCATGATGCTTATTGCAGTTACACTGGATATTCTAATTAGACCGATTTTTGGAGACTAACATTTCTCTGATCTTTATGCTTTTCTAGAATTGACTGAAATTTTCAGAAGATACATTTCTTAAGAAATTCTGGTTCCTGAATCATAAACTAAAAACTTATATTGATAAAATGGCTAATAACCACACTGCAGAGCAGATTAGCCCAGACCAGCAAGCTTTATTTAGAACCTGCCTTTGGATGCCAATTAGCCCTTTGAACCCCAAACTCCCTCAGTTGTTATGAAGCCATTGTTGCCTTTGGGTTTTTTTGACAAGACATCTGCTCCTTCAGATTCATTTTAAGCTGAAGGAAACAAATCTTCCTCCTCTCTTCCACGTGCTTTCACAAGTGTGCAAATTCCTGCCTAGAAACTACGCACGTCGCCGATGCCAGGGCTCACCTAGGAAATACTCCCACACGTTTCCCTTCATCTTTTCCAGCATTATTTCTGTCAGGACAGATGGAGTCGCAGGTATCCTATACTTGAGAGGGCTCCATAGCAGGGAGTAGAAATGATATTGCTTTTTAGAAATTTCTGAATGATCATGCCAGATCCAACGCCAAAAAGCTGCCTTCAGACAGAAAATTTATACATGTAAGTTTAGATTCCTGTTTTCTCAGAAGACCTCGATACAGAAGAGTGTAGATGCAGCCACTAAGAAATAATACTCTCAAAACTTCTCTCCCGTTAGGCTACTTTTCGCAAAAGAAGTGAACCGGAAATCTGGAAGAAACCGTATCTGATCTTGTGTCCCTTACAGCAATGTGTTTCCTTAATTAGGTAGCATTACTTTTTAAGAAAAGAAATACAATATTATCTCCTGCAATATAAAATACAAGCAGCAAAAACAAAACCAGTATATTTGTTCACGAACATCAGCCTTGCAGCGTTGCCCCAGACAGCAAACAACCCCTTCATCTGACAGGCGCTGCCCTATTGTGTTCCATCGGAGAGGAGACAAATGCTTTCTCATTTCATAAGAACTCATACTGTTCTCACATAACTTCAGACTTCAGAGTAGCAATTTTATGCCTTAGCAACATGCAATTTTGATCCTAAAATTATGTAAAAGAATCTTGTTCCTCACATTCCCCTCCCAGCTCTCACAACAGCTCAACAAGCTAGAAGCTGCACATCAGTATCTTCCAATTTCTTGGATAAAATTTCTCATGGCACCCATTACTTAACTGACACACTGATGATAACTGTAGCTTGTACGACAAACCATAGATATCCCGGTAGGAACAGAACACTGCATTATTTTTAAGAGGTGGAGGAACACATGATCGCACTCCATTTGGCTGTTACCCTCATCTGGAACTTGTCAAGCCGAGAATATAACTGCAGCCCCTCCGAAAGCACCCATCTCCAGAGAACCATTACAACAACTTGTAGAAGAGCTCAGAAGACACAGCGATGCCCCAGGTAGCATTCTTCTGCCTAGGCACAGCTTCGCTAGATACCAAAATTAGCGTGCCAATTCTGCTGGAGCTTGGCTTCTTCCTATTCCATATGGATTGAGAAGGACGGGGAGAGGGGGGTAGGGCTGCCACTGCTGCTGGTTCCATATGGCCCAGCTGGCCCAAGCTGGCTCTGAAGTTGGCTGTTTTCTGGAAATCACTTGCCAGAGTTTCCCTTTTCAGAAGCATAATGTGTATCAGAACTGGCATACAGCTGCCAACGTGGTTTCCAAGCGAAACTCTACCAAATTCTTCAGCTGCTAATGGGGACTCATTCTTTCTAGCTAATTATCTCTTGGTTTCCAGTCTTGCTCGTTGCTGAAACTAATTATAAAACTTCCATGGTTTGTATGAACTATAAAACTACTTCCAGAACTTCAGTGACTCACAATAGAGCCAGAGTACTTTAAGGAGGATATAGAAACATGGCAAGCAACCACAATAGTCTCAAACATCGAAGAACTTAACAGTACCATGGGAGAAAGTCCTTGGGGTTCAGCATAAATTCCTCCTAAATTGTGCAAGTAAGTCTGATGTTAGCATATCCCATGCTACTGTGTATTTAATTCCTTTTTTTTTTTTTTAAATTTTCTTGTGTCATTTTTTCCTCTCAAGGTCTCCAAAAGCGCAAAGAAAAAAATCTACCTTTGCTAATGCTGTTTATAAAAAGTCACCAGCAACCAATAAGAGGAACTTTCAGTCAGGGTATGAGCCTTTCGAGTCATCTCATATTCAAATAAATTTAAGTTTCAGGAGGCATTGCAACAAATCCCACTGAATATGAATGCTTAGTCTGATTAATTCTGTGTACTGTTAGACAAACTGAATAATTTGCTAACACAAGTCAAATCAGCTAATCAATTTACTCCTAACGGCAGTACAACAGATTAGAAACTTCAAATGTAGGCTATTGGTCTACCTACCATGTAGCATTTATCTTAGTGAAAATACTTACAAGATGTCAGCGACAAAATTTAAAAAAACATGACAGTCACAGCAAAAAGTAACTTCAAGTGTTAAAATAATGAGACTTTTTAACAACTTTATTGTATGACATGAGTTTACCAGCACATGTACCAGCACCTGAAGTTCCATCTGACCATGAGGAAGAACTTCTTCCCTCTGAGGGTGACGGAGCCCTGGCCCAGGCTGCCCAGGGAGGTTGTGGAGTCTCCTTCTCTGAAGATACTCAAGACCTGCCTGGACAAGATCCTGTGCAGCCTGCTGTAGGTGACCCTGCTTCGGCAGGGGGGTTGGGCTAGATGACCCACAGAGGTCCCTTCCAACCCCGACCATTCTGTGATTCTATGTACACACAAATAAACTGACACAGGGGCTGAAGAAGGCACTTGCTAACAGTTATCTCCAGCTTCTTGGACACACAATTTTCTTTTAAAAACAACTTAACCTTGAATATAAAACATTTAAAACAATCAAGCATTCTTTTTCCTAACTGAGCCTCTCTCCTCAGCACTGCTCCCGCTGCAGGACTCGCTCTGGCTAAACTGACTTTGGTTGTGTCACGAACAAGTTACTACCCACGCAGAAGTTATCTCTGTACAAGCAGCTAATCTTACTACCGGGGGGACAAAAAAAGAAATTAAAAGGTGTTCTTCTCCATTATGTGATTAAGTTACCTACTGTGCCATAAAGCCCTAGTGGAGTTAAGTATCTCTGCTTCATGAGGAGACAAATGAGGTCTCCAGGTCAGGGAGAACTGCCAATTTAGCTTTTGAATACAAGTCTTGCTCTTTGTTTCTCTTAAGGTTTAAAGTGAGATAAAAATCATAGGTCAACGATCTCACTGTAATTGTACCAAGACTTGTGAGACACATTCACTCTGTAGGAGCAGAGGAATAAGGAATTGACTGATGAAGATAGACAATTTAGTTGCATCAATTACCTGAAATTTATTTTTTCCACAATAAGCAAATACAACTTTTCTTCAAGTATTTCATTAAGCCTCTGGGCTGAGGCAGACAGAAATATTACTATCATAGAATCCCAGAATCATAGGTTAGAAAAGACCTCCAAGATCATCCAGTCCAACCACCAACCCAGCAATGCCATTCCTACTAAACCATGTCCCGAAGTGCCACATCTACTTGTTTTTGGAACACCTCCAGGGATGGGGACTCCACCGCCTTCCTGGGCAGCCTGGTCCAATGCCTGACCACTCTCTCTCAGTAAAGAAATGTTTCCTAATATCCAGTCTAAACCTCCCCTGATGCAGCTTGAGGCCATTGCCTCTCGTCCTATCGCTAGTTACCTGGGAGAAGAGACCAACACCCGCCTCACTACACCCTCCTTTCAGGTAGTTGTAGAGAGCAATAAGGTCCCCCCTCAGCCTCCTTTTCTCCAGACTGGACAACCCCAGTTCCCTCAGCTGCCCCTCAATAGACTTGTTCTCTAGACCCCTCACCAGCCTCATTGCCCTTCTCCGGACACAACAGATACCGATGAAGACATTAGCTCTTTTCTTGCAGTATTTGTTAATTATAATTTAAAGAGCTGTGCAAGTTCTTTGCCTGGCAATCAGATTGTCTGCATGAATCGAGCGGCTTGGACATATATCACGGGAAACTGCTATTAAGCATTCCTTCCTGACAGTCATTCTGACTTGTAGCCTTTACTGCAGGCTCCTCTATCCCCTATAAGAGGATGTGCCTGCGATAATACTTGGGGTTTAAAGTCATGAAATGTTGTGTCCAGAAAGTTACATTGTTTGATTTACTGAATGCAGTACTGAACTGATCAGGCATGTCATATTCTGTGTACCCACATACTTTTTCAGTATGTAAACTGTAAAAGTAAAAGTAAAAGTAAACTTCCAAGTGGATTTTCCTCGTTAACACAATAAACTGACCCATTCTAGGCTTCGGGAAGAAAAGAGGTGCAGCTCTGTCGCCCTGACTCAGAAAGCTCCATGCTCAGCAACCAGAGGAGTGCTCCGATTTCTGGTTTAAAGGCAGTCTTTCGAAGGTGTCCATTTTTTTAGGAGTCTGAGCACAGTATCACTGCTCATTATGGACTCTAAGTTTCAAATGTAGATCTAGGTTGAGCTTACAAAATGGAGAGAAAAGGGCCAGACAAAATAGGTAGCAGAAATTCTGGTAATGAAAATTATCAGCAAACTTAGTGTGAGAAGTTTAAAGAAAAAAGAAATTAGCCTAATGGGAACAAACTGCACAAGGAAAATGTACGCTTACTTTGTTATCAATGATCATTGCTATTTTTCAGTGAGACACCTTCCATATTTGCAATGCGAGCCTGAAATAATCTTCATCAGTGAGTTCTGAGGTACCGTATGCATCATAGTTAAACTTATCTATTAAGGAACACCAGACCAGCAGGAATTATTTCAGATCATCACACTGGCCTGAATACGCACAGCACAGGCTCATCGATACCCACACATTTTCAGAGAAACATTTCCATACACAGAGTTCAGTGAACTAAACAGATGTCTGGTGGTTTACATTCGAACACATGTTTCCCTGCAGACAAAGAACGACCTCTGGTAACCACTTGGTAGCTAAAGTAACATACTACTTCAGCCAATAAATACATTCTGCATCTCTAACAGGGGTACTACCACTGCAGTTATCATTAGAATGACTCTGAACTTATATTGGAAACTTCAATAATTATCCATTTTACAGCACCCGGTTTTGATTTTTTTTTTTCTACTGGAACACAAATGACTTAAGAGGACTCTTCTTCACTGGTGAAATTCAGAGCTATCTGAATTTAATTGGTTTGTCGTTAAATTAATAAACGCATTTCATACTGAATGAATCCATCTCCAATAAATATTACAGAAATCTTGCAAAACATTTTCCTTGATATGCAAGTGACTTATGGAAAATTAATCAGGAGAACCAGGAGATCTTTTAGTAATGCTCTTTACAAAGATTTTAATGACTCAGAGAGCAGAATTTTAAACAGTGTTGGCCACAGGTTTACTTTGCCAACACTTTGTGGTGGCTGCAATTAAGTAAAACTTTGCTAGGTTTTAAAAATCTTTGGGTATAACCTAGAAAACCTGGAGGATTAGACCCTTTACATATACCAGACATTTAACCTACATTCGACTTAATGTATTGAATACATCAATAAAATAATCCAATTTAAAGTTAGACGAAGTCCTGAAATTCAGAATATTAACTAGGGCAAGGTTACAGAGCACAAAATATCAAAATCCCATTCAGAACCACATTCCATCTTTCGCATCCTTCGAATTCTTTTTTAGTCTTCCCTTGCAAAAAATGCCAAATTATTGTCTATGTAACATATGAAGCATATCTAGAGGTTTCTTTTTACTCTAACTGTATGTGTATAAAACCGTCAGAAAAATGGAAAGTATTAATATCCCCATTAACAAAACAGAGACTTGAGGCAAAGAGAAAACGCAATGATTTGTTTATGCTCCCAAGAAAAGGTTCATGGCAGAGCCAGGAATTTAGGCCAGCTCTTTTAAGTTCCAGTCCAGAGCTAGCTGTTCTTGCCAGAAGTGTAGCAAAAGAAATGTGTCATTTATTATCAAGGCCATAGTAAATTCTCATTCTGCTTAAAATATTTACATGATGCAAATGCTGAACCAATCAATTATGAGGAAGACTCTCTTTTTAAAAAGATATAACGATGTGGTAGGCATACTCAGGAAAAAAAATTTGCATCTTCTTAAGGCAGAAGGGAGACAAAGATATGAGACACTTTGATGAAAACTCATCCATTGAAAATGCAGTACTAATCAGGCCTGAGAAAATAAAAATATTGCAAATGTTCTTTTGCAGAAGTTAGGTGAGAACTATAAATAAATATGGCCTAAGTAACCAAGAGCAAGAGCTTTGGAAGAAACACTTTAATTGGTATGGCTTTGATGAGAAATTTATCAGCAGAGCAGGTAATAATTCTATTCCACTCTAAAGGTATTTGTTTGCAAAATGCCAGATAAAGGCGGACTTCAGATATGAATATGGTTTTGATGGTTTATTTTTTGTTGGTATTTCTCTCTGATAAATATCCTTATGTACTGGGGAAAGGCTGCTGACTTCAGCAGTTTCAGCAAAAAGATAATTAAAAGAAAATTTATCTATTAAGTGTTTCAAAACCAGCTCAGATTGTTTGCATGTTTGTACTGTGAACTGAAGTATCACATACCCGAAATCTGTGGAGATTCATCTATAATCAAATATTGCAGATAGAAGCTAAACCAATAAAGCCTGAAAACACTCCTTTCGGTTGAAGAAAGCTAAAACCTGTAATATTTGAGAATGGTAGACACCGAATAAAACGCCACATTAAAGAACTATTAAGATTATAAAGGACTATTTCTTCTGCGTCTGAAAGTCAGCAAGAAAAAATTTGGTAGATGAACAGGGCACATATATAAAATGAAAATATACATCCATCTTGAATATTTTGAAATCTCTAAGGGATATTAATAATCCTTGTCTTGGGATAAATACCAAGTAGGTAAGGATAACCCTTCTTTCAGTGTTAGGATATAAGAAATGACAAACTATTAGTCATTTAAGTAAGATCTCTACAGGGTCACTGTTATGTGGTGTTATGTAATGGGCAAATATGTTCTTGACAATATCAGCAATAGCTTCTCGAGACAGGAGGTATTTCAGAGACTCATCACTGTCATTTAGCTAATAATCATGGAGGCAAATTGAGTTACATTGTATGCCATGAAAGTTGCCATAAAAATATAAATATCTCAGAATCAGATTTTTTATTATGTTTCCATAAACTTTTATATGCTGTACATCTATCTTTCAATCTAGCAAGACAAAGTCTTCTGAAAACTCAGTTATTCCAATTTCTAAAAGAATTAAGCTATTGCCCTTTTGCTGGCAAGAACCACTCACAATCCCTGTAACAAAAGGCTAAGAACGCAAATGTTTCTCTAGCATGTATTTTCCTCTTTAGTTTGAGCAACTTTGTCTTAACATCTATCTTAGAATCAATTTTCTGCTCACGTTACTGCTAATTAGGCTTCAAACTTCTGTATTTCTCTTTGAGGGTTGTTAGAGCCAGTGTTTCCATCAGCTATGATTGTACATCTAGATGTATAGAGTTGATGTACAGAGATGCATGCAGATGTACATCCGTATGGCCATAATGAGAATACTTTGATTGGATTCCTTTTTAAAATGGATGATTTTGATTTAGTCTGATTATTTAAAATCTTCAATCAAATTAGTTGAATTGTTGAGCTTAATAGATTTTGGTAGACTGAATTGCAAGGATGAATTCGGTGACCTATCAATTCTTTCCAACTCTTACTGCCATAAAGATATACAAATGTGGCCAGGGACAGCTCTTACATCCCAGCTCTCATACACTTCAGGTTCATGGTATACCAGCATACACTATTCTTTTAAAAATATTAATGGCAGTAGGTATGCTCTAAGTCAGGCAATTTGCCTCTTAGACTCTATGCATGCCAAAGGGCAAGCGGCTGCCTCTACGCAGCTATCTGATGTGGGTACTTTGATTACATTATCCCTCAGCACAGATTAATGAGCAACTTTACATCAAGCATAAATGGGAACTCGCTGGTTTAGACCTTAGTCTCTTCTCACTGCAGTGCTGCAGAACTAATCTGAATGTCCTAGGAGCTGCTCAAGAAGCTATGATAGATATACCTAGAGAGCTCTGCCCCAGCACTAGATGCCCCACTGATTCTCTTTAAGGTGTTAACAGCAGTATGACCACACTTTTCTGAAAAGTGATTAGTGCTTTCCTGAGAATCCACTTGTGGCAGTTGGAAGGAAATTTGTTTCAAGATGGTAAGATCTTGATGGTTACCAAGCATAAGGGCCTATGAAGCTAATTCCACTTGTATAGTCAAAAAAAAAAAAAAAAAACAAACCAAAAAAAACCAAACCAAAAAAACCCAAAACCCCAAACCAACACCCAAAACGCCCAAGTTGGGAATCTTTTTTTTAAATCTTTCCTGTAGCAGTTAAAAAAAAAGTTAAAACACATTATGGGACTTGGAGAAAAAGGAAAAAAGGATGAATTCCAAGATCAAGTATTTTTGCCATATTCTTTTGAAGTGAAGATAGAAAATATTTCCTACGGCCGCTTTTAAAGATATTGTAACATCAGACCTTGTAATCTACTACGGGTAGGAGAGAAACGCTGTCAGTAACAATTCCAGCAGGCAGGAGCTTGTGCGCAATGCGAGTTATACACATTTTCATTTCAGTCTGTTGAAAGCATGTGTTCTTGAGTTAGCTTAATACTTAAAAAAATTCACACTCTAAACTGATGGATAAAAGTCTTCAGAAGTGAAGAGTCTCAAACCACCTTCACAAAATGGAAATGGACCTGAAATCAGTTTAATGATCAGTTGTTTAAAATCATTTTTTAAAACCATTGCAGTTTTAGAATTCTTTTCAAATGCAAGTACTAAGAATAATCAAGTTCTGATGTACTTTGACAGATAATTCATATAATTTACTCTTTCAAAGTACTTAGATAAAGTAAAAAACTGGGATAAAATATTAACTTTCCTAAAAAATGTTTTACAGAATAGGCTACCTGAGAGCTCAGGGAAACAAGTAACAAAAATATGGTTCTTCAGCAAGTTCTTCTGAGCCTCCGATGTCGATCAACATTCGGCAGCATTTCGCAGCTTTTCCTACGAAAAGCCATGTACAGACTGCAAAAGTGTCAGCTGCTCTCATTATCAACCTCATTAACATAGTAAGATTTATTTCCTCTGTACACATGAGCAGAATATTGGCATATAGGCAATAACCTGTTATTAGCACACTCCCAATAACTGTTTTTATTTTCTGATTCATCTGACAGAACTCTCTACATCTCACAGGATTTACACAGACAACATGAAATCAGTAACATCCCCTTGCTAAGTGGCTGCCACTCTAGAGCATAGGCATACTGAGTATGTGGGAATCAAGCTGTTGTGAAGAAGCTGCTTACTCTACAGAGTAAAAGTACCATCAGCATCTGGCTTCTTCATTCTGACTAGGTATTGGCACTTCCAGACAGAGAACAAGAGTCCTGCAATTAATCTATTTAAAAGGAAATGCAATGTATTCCTGTCGTGGCCATTTAATTACACACAGGTTATTAGACTGAAATCTAAATAAATGGTTATATAAAAACATATGTAAACATATATTCTAACTGGGAAAGCTGACTTCTGCACACAACACACAGTTTTGGTTTGTCAAACAAAGTCTGTATGGAAAAGGTTTTTGCAACTATTTTTTTTATTATATCTAGATCTCTTATGTGTGATAACAACAAATTTACCCACGCTCAGTTCAGTAGTGTGTCAAGAACGCAGTAGAGAAAGATCACCCAAGCTAAGTGACATCTGCTACAATGAAATTACTCTGACTTAGTTTCTTTACAAATCAAGTAAGAAAGATATCTAAACAAATTGCATTTGCAGAATTGAAATGTTTCTGCAGGTCTGAAAGTAATAGAAGCAGTAATTTAACCTTTCACCCCAAGTCAAAATGACTGAATTACAGAAATTGGTGTTATTATCCTATGTCCTAATATACTGTAGTGTATTCAGAGCAATAAATATTGGGCAAAAGTTGGAACTACATGTTATTATAATATATGATGCCAGGCAGTTAAAAATAGAGGTGCTAGGCTGAAACAAAACAAATGGAACTTGTGAGGAGAATATTTTGATGCCAGAGAGATAAGTAAGAGAAGGAAATGAATATCATAGAGAAATATAGCTGCTATTTCATCATTTGGAATGGAAAATAAGAAGTTTTATGTGTTAGAATGGAAACTTAACTCCTGAAACTGTGGTCCAACAAGGATCATTATCTGCACAAACACTAAATACAGAAGTATTCATACATGTATGTTTAAATTTCTTACTGTAGCAAGCCAATTGAACCACTCTCACAAAGCTTCTCCTGAGTAGGAACTCATATTCACATAACTGCCTCCTGTAGGAATGCCACCTGATTCAAGACTGCACTCACTGCTACACACACTGTTTGCATAAACACATGCTCTGGGTATACACAGGGTGCAAAAACCTTCAGCACATATACCCAGCTGCCAAGGAGCTCTCAAAATTCACACATAGCATAGTTATAACAGCAACTTCTATACAACCATCCATAGTTAAAAACATCCTTACCTCACCATCTCTCAAAGTCTACTGGTGCTAACCACTACCCCCTATAACAGACAACCCTTCTCTCCCAACTGCACCCCTACCTGAACCATCTTATGGTTCCTAAGCTTCTGCCCAGCTGAAGTCTACAAGTAATCAGCTCCTGACCAGTACCTCAGGTGTCTGCACTCAGAGAAACGAAGTGTCAACAGCACCTGTTGGGGGTCAGCCACCTACAATAACTTCTCAAATGGTTATAGATTCCCCCAGGTGATCCAGAAAGAGTAGAACAGTAAGGTCATGTTTTGAAAGGGAGAGCAGGGAAGATCCACAAGAAGCTCAGGGACCCTAAGCTCCTTGTTTTAGTACCCAGATAAACAGTCAAGCTGAAGCTGCTGAAGATCTAGACTAGGGATAGTGAAGACTAATGGCTCTGTTTACGTGGCTTCTTTGGACAAATCTTAAGGGACTTCTCTATTTGCTCCGGAGTACAGACTAAAAGAAGTAGTTTCGAGACTTCCATTTTTTCTCAAGGTCGTGTGCTTTGCTGTTGGCCAAGATGACAGCTTGAATTTACACATACCCTAAATGAACATTAACTTCAGAAAGCCCAAAAAAGAATTGCAGATACCAGCTCACCTCACAGAACCATGAAGGAGATTTTGTGCATCCAGAAATCAGTATCTCACTGCTGGTTAGCCCACTTCTGGAGCATCTGTGCATGAACAGCAGAATGAAAGATACTTAACTACCCAAAGATACTTAGGAACTGAATGAGAAAAGGACCAAAATGATAAGCAAATAATGATTAAGGCACAAAACTCCCTGATCTGATACTACATAGCATCTCCTGTCAAATACGTACACACACTTCATGTCTTTTAAATTCTGGCAATGTATTTTCATGTAAAAGTTTAAAATTAAATCATGCTTAAATGATAGCAAATACCTATACCACAGTTCCACTTCTCTATGGGATACTCATGTTGTGAATTTTATCAAAAACGCAGACGAAGGAGCAAACACAAAAGCCGGGGTTTTGCTGCCCAGCATACCCCTATGATTCCTACGCTCCTGCAATTCTGGATATCCACACATCACCTGAAACAGCTGAGGCTGTGTTTGACAAGTAAGAAGGGATTCAAAACCGTCAGAGATGCTGAACAATTAAGGCTCTAGGAGTTAGTCTTGGAAAAGGTTCTTTTTGATGTTTTCTGCCCGTCTTATAGGGAAACTCCCTTTGAAAATCTGGATGACTGGCTCAGAACATTATAAAATCAAAGTTAGTTCCCACGACATCAAACTTTAATTTAGACAGAAATGCCTCCCTCAGAGTTGAAATGCTCTTAATACATGGTTAGCCTTAATCTTGCATGTTCCCCTGATTCACCACAATATTTCATCCTGACCTTTTGCTGAGAGTTAAAAATAAACGCTGACAATTATAATTATGTACAACTGAAGATAAAAGTAGACTCAATCAGTCTACTTTCTACTAGAAACGTTCCACCTGTTTTGGCCACTTTGCTTTCTGCAACTGGAAAGGTGAAAGGAAGGAAAGATGAAAAGTTAATGTGGCAAATGGAAAACATCTTCAAGGACAAACTGCTAGCTTTTGAAAGATTTCACTGGTGCGTGCACACGTTCATATAAAGAAAAGGACAACATGCCTCTAAAACACGTTTTCATTGTTTCTTCTCTGAGGAAGGCTTATGTATTTCACGTTCTGCTTTGCCAGGTCCTAAAGGGGAGAAGTTGTATTAACTTTGCCATTGCAACACAGCCCAATGATGTTACAACAGAAATCTAGAATATACATTGTATTTATACAATTACATTTAATGTATATATACACTTATGGAGAGAGAGGAAAATATAATGACAGATAGACCTGACAACAGAAGACAAGAAGTCTGAGAACTGATCTATACTGGAACCTGAATATTGAAGTTAAAATGGATGCATCTGCAATCAGAGGGATGCGATGTCAAAGTACTGTTCTGCTTTTGTTAAAGAGCTTTCTAGCTATGTGGGTTTTTTTTAAATCGACTTTCAGTTTTGAAGAAGCAGAAATCCCTAAGCCACTTGATATACCATGGGAGGGTGAAGAGGATCACTAAAGCCTTGCTGTTTATGCTAATAAGATAGTAGCTCAATTTACTTGAGTACTGATCAATGCTAAACAATCAGAGAAGTTCATGTATTATGTATTCCAGAAGAACCTATGCTTTTTAGCGGAATGTCACAAGGTTAAACTACTAGTAGACACTGTTTCCCTTGAGCCCAATTTCTGCTACACTGCTTCCTATCCACATAATGAAGAAACAATAGCAAAATAAAGCACTGTTTGGAACACGTAATGAACTGCTCTCATAAACTTCAACCTTCAAAAGCCATTACATTTTACAGTTTGATGCAGCAGACAATTATTGGGCCTCCATTTGGCTGGCTACATCAAGCACTGTACACTATTTTTTACCATGTCTCAGTAATTATTGATAGAACAATTGTCATGGCTTGCACTGCTAATATCCGTGCATTAGCAATTGAAACCGTTTGTTACACGCTTCCTGGCAGGTATACTGCAGTGCTGCAAAACCTGCCTCTACTGCTCAGAGTTAACAATCACGTTAGGAAATATCCAAAATAGAAAACTTTCAAGTTGTCTCTTCTTCCTGCCACTGACTGTGTTCTGTGGTTTATTTAATCCTTTTACACTAAGTTGTACTACAAATACCAAGCACTTTCTTTTAGTTCACAGCAATTCACAGGAAAGTTTTGTCTGATTTTTAAATCAAATGAGACCATTTCATACTCATAACTAAAAGACAAAATACTTCTGTATTCTTATTCAGCATTCTGCTGATGGGTGCCTGTGAGGGCTGTTACTTTTAAATGATAACTCAAATCAGATTACAAAGTAACAAAAATTAATATTAAAATTCAATTGGTAAAAACAGAGACAAGATTTATTTATTTAAAGTTATCATGTTACATGGAGGATCTCATGCTAATTAACAGCTCCTCTTGAAGTTATAGGACAACTATGACGTGTTAATCATAATACTTTAAACCCATTTTTATTTGGTTTTGCCCCTGTAACATTCACAAATACAGTTTGGAGTAAGTTGCCCAGAGTTTGTGGAATCACTGTTCTCGGAAATGTTTAAAATTAACTGGAAAAGGCCCTGCGTAACCTAATGCGACACCAAAGTTTGCCCAGCTTTGACTGGGGTTTGGACAAGAAGACACCCCGCGATCCTGCAGGGCCTAGGTCATTCCATGAGTCTTCGATGATAATTGGCACAACTGGGTTCCTAAACTCTCCACACGCAATCCTACATTTCACCTGAGCAAAACGAACGGAGAACAGTTCAAGTTATAGAGCAGCTCTACATGGGATAGGGCTCTGAGAATTCACTAAGAAAATTACATATGCTAACAATGGCTTTTAGAACTGAGCGAGATGGAGAATGCACGACTCCATGAAACACTTACCAAAATGTTCAGAGGCATTAATGCCACTATTTATACATCAACATATATTGCAAAGGTTACTTAACTTCTCCTTAGATTAGTATGGTGTTCAGAATCAAATTAAAATTTATGATGGGAATTTTGAATAATTTATAGATATCACATGCTAGGGTACTTCAGAGTTTCAATTCAGTGGAATGAATATGTACATCTAGATCAAATACATAATATATAGATATGGAATTAATTGCACACAGAAGAAAGGCAAGGAAGAGACCCAGATGAAAAGGAAAAGCGGGTGCATGTTCCGCTGAACACAGACACCTTTTTGTGAGGTAAGGAGAAAGCGCTGTAAGAACTGGGTCACAAACAAAGAACAACAATATGATCGCAAAGTACATCATCCTTCTCTTCCGAAGTCTGTAAGAATGCAAAACTCGAGGCGCAGTCCAAAGGGCAGGAGACCGGGCCTGTCCCGGCAGAGAACATCCTGAATGCTGCAGGCCAGTTCAGCGCTCTCGGCCTCCAACCAACATTTTAACACAGTCCGACCCTTTCCGCCAGTCTCCGCCTGCCTTAGTCCCTTAAACTGGAGTTTGAAATTCATTTTTAGACTAATCCGGGAGAATGTAAGCTGACTCATTATCTGTATTAGAGATCATTAATTAAAGCCATTATTAGAACACATTATGACGTTGGTATCCTGGAGTAATTTTTCAAGGTAAGTTAGATCTGACACAACGAAAAGAGAGCCCTTTTAACAGGCAATTTAAAGATAAAACTGCGAGCCCTTAGGAAAGCCAGTGTCATCTGCTATGCACTTTAACATCACAAAGCACAACATACCATAGCATGTAGGTCTTTTAGGTATATAATTATACATCTTTACTAATAACCATTACAGTATATTTATTGTAACTGTATTCTTGATTTTGTTTGCCAGCAGTGATCTGTGTTAGTAACTGCCAAACTCAGCATAAGTGCACACGTTTGTAAAAAGGTGGTGTGTGTGCTCACATAGGGAAGACCCAGGGAAAAATTACTGATTTATAGGATAGCAGTCTCAATAATCTTCATAGTAATTAGAATCGTCTTATACTCGTGGGTAATCAAACGAGTTGGATCTCCTTTCAGACTTGCCTGCCCCTTGAAATTGTTGTTAAAGGAATCAGAACCCCTGGTCTTTCTATTTTAACAATTTACATTCTAAACCCCCACCCTTAAAACTTCAAGGATCAGGATCGCTATTTAAATCAAAGCTTAAATATGCAGACACTAGGTTTTCGCTTCTTTCAAGTGAGTCTTTTTGAAAAAATAAACATTCCTTTACTTCCACTAGATCAGGTTAACGTATTTCCAAGGAGATATTACTTTTGCAGATGGCCTGAGCTAGAGAATTGCTATAGTTATCATTATGCACCTATTCAAATAGAAAAATTTTAGAACTTGGCAAAAAAGGAGAAAAATAATCTGTCTTATATACGCTGTCCAGACTCAATGCAGGCAGGCAGGAAAATGAGAACATGTAAAATCAAAATACTAAAAGTTATCAACCAGAAGAATGCTTGAAAAATTGAACATGAGAAGTATGTCTGACATTAAGATATGAAATTAATTTCTCCAAGGTAGAGAAGAAAAGCATAGCAGTAGGATTATTTACACAGAAGAGAATCTGAAGTCTGAATGACAGATAGGAAAGAAGTAATGCTATGTAAAATTTAAGATCTAGAGGTGCAAAGAAAGTGGTGTTTTTCCTTTGCATTTTTTTCTACAGTTTTTTAAACTGTAGTTACAGTGCTGACGATGCATCCATATGTACAATCAGATATACACATCAAACCATACTGAGTGTGAGGATTCGATTTCCAAACGCTCATGGATGCAACCACAAGTCATGACAAAAACCGGAAGAAAAAGCAACACTGAAATAGCTGATGACTATAAAAATCTGATTTATCTCCTATTAAATTTTACTGTGAGAAATAACACAACTTCATGAACCAATACGCTAACTTGTGTGCTCAGGCGACCTTGACTCTAATCCTGCTTTGGGAGTTAGATATTAGTGAAAAGGTGTTTAAAAGTCTAGTTTTAAAATTTTAGCCCATACACATAATTGACAACATCACAAAAGCAATCTATAATCAGAGCTGGAAAAAACATTGTCAGTCTGGTCAGAAATGAGATTAATTTACAGATCTAAAATGAGAGACTTTTGCAAGTCCTCCAAAGGTTTTTAATCTCTACAGTTTATCAGTGCCATTTACTTCAATGCATTATCTTTTTTCTTTAAGCTGCAGGCAAACAGAAAAACAAAATCATAAGCAAATGAAGTATAAAATCATAGAATCAGAAAATCATTAAAAATGGTCAGATCCAATGGGAGCAGAGTTAGGTCAAACCTCATCTCTTTTAAAAATCAAAGCAATGTGCAAATAACTCAAATAAAATGGTCTATTTTTAATATAAGAACATCGTGTCTGCAGAATACGATAATACAGGATAGACCTGAAACTAATCTTCGAATACTTCACTTACTGATTCTTTCATAAAAAGTAACCGCAACAATTAGCAATTTAATATATTTTCATTCACGAGCAATGAAGAAAGGTCTTGTTCATATTTGATAAGAGCATAAAGCAGATCTGAGGCAATGTAATTAAGCAGTCATATTCTTATTAAAGTTGTCTTTTCAGTCACAACTGATATTTATAACAGTTTATCTGTTTTCACTACATTGCTATATTACAGAACGCTGAGTTTATTGTGTGATGTTGTTGGAAAAATATTAGAACAAACAAATATTCATAGAAAGGCACCCTGTTCTCAAGCTTCCTACTACAGAATTCTATATACATATATAGAGCATATGTGGATATATCAACATACATGCTGAAGTCAGGACACAAACATGATACACACATATACGGCTAACAGTATTTTCTGGAATTCTTTGTGGGACTACTCTTCATAAAGAATGGCTGAAAAAAATGAAAATATGATTTTGATCTTTTAATCAAGAACTTTTATTCTACAAGAGAAATAATTCACAAATAGCTTAATTGCCATTTTGGACCCTTTTGCATATGTTTTTTACTATACAGATACATAAAGACAATTATTTAAAATGCAGCCCTGGAGACAACAAAAGTAAGGGAAAGACTGCCAAAGCATACAGATTGATGCCTCCTCCTTCTGAGAATATGCAGAATGGTATTCTGCTCACATTTATTTCATTTTTGAAAGCCACATTAGAATATTCCTGCTATGAGTCCTGAGAATTAGTGTCTCTGCAGATGGAAAGGTGATAAGGCAAAAAGTGACTCACCTTGACCTTTCTAAAATGTTTTCTGGAGGTTTTGTTTTGGTTTGCTTTGTTTTGTTGCGGAGTTTTTTTAAGTTTCAAAGACATTACAACTAAAAAGGGAACAGGAACGATACAAGAAATACTCAAGACTAGCAATTTTCTCCCTGCATCACTTCTGCTAACAGATATTTTTAAAAACCAGAAATTGCTGCCTTTTTCATTTTGAAGTTGAGATATACAAGATTTGATAGTTTAGTTGCTTTGTTTGTTATATAGTATTGATTTCGGGCTTCAAACGCCAATACAAACAAATTTGCACCCCGATTAGCTTTCATTAATCAGTTTGTTTCCTGGGGCTATACACTACTGCACAGCAGACATCGGCTAAACTACTAACTGCAAGCAGCAATATGCACTTGTAACCAATAAATCTGAAGGGGGGGGGGGTAGAAAAAAGAGCAATGTTCTAGCCTTAGCCTTCCACTGCTTTCTCTTATGTGCCAAACAGAATCTGGTTCTGATTTTTAAGTTTACAATTTTCCTATTAGAGAGATCAATACAGAGAACAACAGAAAAGAGACAATAAAATACATACAACTGCAATATACTCTGAAGGAAACCTGAGAGATTTACCCTTTAAGCAAACATTCTGACTAGAGTAGAATACAACAAAACATATTTTTTAATGGCTGAAAATATCTATTACTGGGCATCCTGATTACTAGTTGAAAGGAGAAAGGGCAGATATGACTGGAATTCTAATGGTGAGAAGCCACAGCAAAGACCACGTGGCAATCGTGAGATCTTAGGCGGCCAAAGACGCCTGATCTAGCTTTGAAAGTAGGACAAGACATGGCCAGCTGCTCTTAAATCTCAGGTAATTATCTTTGGGTCTTGTTCTTTTTCTTCCCCCTTCCCTTCTCTTCCCTTGAGCTACAACAATAAAAACTTTTAAATGCATATGCAAATAAATAATTTAACTAAATCACTTTGATCACTAGAAACTGTTAGTTAACATTAGAATGTTTCAGCTGAGAGAGATTCAGAGAGATTAATTTGTCTTCCACTGTGCACAACAGCTATTCAAAATCCTCTAAAGACCAGGCTGTGTTGTAATGAAGCATATTTACAGCTTTCTTTATATTTTATTTAGCAAGTAAATACTCTGGCATTTTCAAACTGAAGGAATCTTATTTGTTTTCATGGAACACATCTTTCCAAACACCAGCATGTTCAGAGAACACTTCTCTGTTTACAATGTACTCTGCTCACAGGCCAAAAACCATTCGGGAAATCTTGCCCCGGATCTCCAGATTTTGGTATAATATTTTAGTGTTCATGGATATTAAATTTCCTACCCAACCATACCCTTAGATTTGGAAGAACATCATGATACCTTGCTGATTGCAGCTATTAGTACCTTTTTGCTTTCCAGAGACCCATCCTAGTTAAAACTGCTCGCAAGATGACATTTCTTCCACACCTCCAAAGCACATCACTAAATGGCCTATGAAATTTCTAGGGGCTACACACCATTACTTTTTAAATATCACAGAGTAAAGCATTAATGAGAGCTGAATATTTATTCAGATTTCAGTATCCTGATTTACAGATGACACCCTTCGACAGACAGCTTGATGTTGACCAGGAAAACCTTATGCTTAACTTTAACACAAACTTGCTTCAAAGGAAATTGAAAATAGAAGTACTCTATGCACCATCCAAAATAGACATTCCTGTTCCACATAGCGACAAGCAGAAGAAATGACAGAGAAACCAAACTTCACCTCTCAAACTAAGATTGCATCTTAGAGGACCCTCTCTCCCTGTGTCCAGCTGACTTGCTTCAGACGCTTTCCTGACAAAACCTCCTTAGGGACTCTGCCTTCCTCAGAATTCTTTGGTCAGAGAAGCCCATTTGAACATGGAGCCTGGTAGCTGTTAATCTCCGTTTTGAGTTTTTCAAGGAGCTGAGCAGATTTAACACATTCCCTCCTCCCCCTTCCTTGTTCTTACATCCCAAACATTTCTTTTTAAATGCTGTAAGAAATAGTTATGAAATGTACCAAATAAATGAACTATGTTGATTATTTTCTTCCTCTTTTGAGATGCAAATGTTGATTTCCTTGATCAGGCATGCTCTCTTTATCTGACCAGTGATCTGCTGACCCTGTGAGAAGTTATGCTTTTAAGCTTTTCTCCCTTTATCATCTGGTAATCAAAGACCTGCAGGTAGACACATTCTGCAACAAACTGATAGTGAAAAGTGTTTGTATCCACTGAACTTTTATTTTTCATCAACCTGCACGTAGTGTCCTTTGGATAACCTCCAAATAAGATTAAGTATATGTTATGCCATGTGTCTCTTCATTGAAACTAGATATAGAGATAAGAAGTCACTTTCAAGTGACAGTAGTTTTAGAATTTAAATCTCTTCAAGGAATATTGTAATATCATCAAAAAGTCTTCTGTGGAGATGCACACTTTCATGTCTTTAAAGACATCAAATATCATCAATTCAGAGCTGTAACTCCCTGCCTCCCTTCCAGAACCAACCTCCCATAACGCGGTGCAAGAAGGTATCAGGCGATTTTGGGTAACCGCATACACTCACGTTATCCCAGTCTTTCATATGAATCTGTAGTGTGGATTCTTTTTATTAAACAGTGGGATTAATTCTGTGACATTTGGATTTTTAGTAAGTACTGTATTACACATTTTATAAATGTTTACCAGAAGCAGGTTTTTAAAATTCCTTGTGAAGACCACTGTATGCAGCTGAATACCTGGACTCATGTGCAAGGGATGAAGTATTTTAGCACAAACCTTACGGACCATTTCAGTTGCATAAACTTAAGAATTATGACTTGTTTCGTGACAATGACTCGCAGCCTCGAGAACCAAGCAGAAGGCAGTACACCACTGCTAGCAGTCAAGTATTAATTGAGAAAGAACAGAGTATTTTACAAACTCCTAGCTTTCCATTTCAGTCTTAAAGAAACTAGCAAGTTTTTATTCCCCCAGGCCATAATTACTAGTAAGTGGAAGAAGCTCATGAATTGAAGATATAACAATTGTGATTTTCATAATTAAGGATAAAATTTTAAACACTGTTCAGATTTAAAGGAAGAAGAAAATTAAGGTTTGACTAAAAAGATTCCAGAGCTAAGACTTTCATAATCCTTATACCAATGTTGTATTGAAGATTTGCCATTCACTTCAGGGGATAAAAAACACAATTTAAGAGCTATAATATTTAAAAATTAAAAAGGTAAGAAAAGCCAAGTTGAAAAGAAATTTTCTCACACGTTTCTAGTCAGTAGACCTAGCAAGTGTGCTTTTCTATACAGGTTGTCATCAGAAGAGGCGCCATTATTTGGAAGATTGTTTAAAGTTTAAAAAGACTGCCATTTCAAAACTGAGGAATATAAATCGTGCTACTAATATGATCTGAAGGAAAGAAAATCCCCTTAATGCCCATCTTTGTTCTCAGGAGATCAACTGAATTACACCTCTGCTTTTCCTCAGCTTGTCACAGAACAGCAAGACAAAGCGAGTCCGTAAACGTCGGTGACAGCAGCAGGTACTAGCAAGGCTGTAGGAAGGCTTTTAAGTATGAAAATTCCAAACTCACAGTGTCTAATTCCTACTTGGTTGAAACGGGAGATAGTTTTATCGAGATCAACAACATTAAGGCTTCATGCTACCTAAGGGCTTTGCCAGAAGAGTGGAAGCAATTGCCTTGCTGTATGGACAACTGTGTCAGTGTGTGGAATACGGAACTGCTACCAGCGTGGGCTGGGGGGCTGAGTTCAGACCCCTCTCCTCAGCACCAGGAGAGCCCTGAAAGGACAGCAGATACATTCAGGCCCTTGTCCTTGGCATCAGGAGAGCCCCGAGAGGCCAGCAGACACAGGGCCACCGCTTAGGACAATCACCGTCTGCAGCAAACTATGGTCAAAGGACTGCTCTTGCATCTTTCCCTTGCATCAGAACTCCGATGGTGAAAATTGCAGAGAGTTGCTTCGGCAACCTGAGCGGAATGAAGCTTTGTCTCTCACCAGGCTTGTTTCACATTCCCTTTCTGGTCCACAGCGAAGTCACCCTGCTCTATAAAGAGATCCCTGCACCCAGCTCGGGTGCGCAGCCCGACTCAGAGGGAAGCTCTCTCCACCTACCTGGTGAAATCTCATCATGAGAGTCTGAGCCTAAAAGCAATCCACCGGGTGTATATATAATGATTCTAACTTTAAACAAAATCTACTTTTAATTTAAGCTTTCTTTCTAGATTTCACATTCATACAAGTATATAGAGGAATGTAACGTACCCCATAGTTCTTAACTTGAACTAAGTGGAGGAAGACTTATCTACCAGCAAGAAAACCTACCAGAGCTGTACAGGATGAACATTTTTCTAAATAGTATTTCTTGTTAAAATTGTAACATAGAATCATAGAATGGTAAGGGTTGGAAGGGACCTTAGAGATCATCTGGTTCCAACCCCCCTGCCATGGGCAGGGACGCCTTCCACCAGACCAGGTTGCTCAGAGCCCCATCTAACCTGGCCTTGAACACTGCCAGGGAGGGGGCAGCCACAGCCTCTCTGGGCAGCCTGGGCCAGGGCCTCACCACCCTCATGGTGAAGGATTTCTTCCTAACATCTAATCTAAATCTGCTCTCTTTTAGTTTAGAGCCAGTCCCCCTTGTCCTATCACTACACATCCTTGTGAAAAGTCCCTCTCCATCCTTCCTATAGGCCTCTTCAGGTACTGGAAGGCTGCTCTAAGGTCACCCCGGAGCCTTCTCTTAATTATCAGAATGAATTTTTAAGCCATGCAAAATTACTCCTAAACACCCCTTGAAACACAATTTCCAAGAGACTTTTTATTCCCATGCGATACCTGATTAATCTCTTCTTTATTACTTTGCTGTATTATTATTAATTTTACTACTTAGAACAGCACAATTTGTAATATATTAGATTTAAAATGCCATTTAGCTATATACTAGCATTATCTACTAGCATTGCCACAGCTGTCAAACACTAACATAAAATAAAGAAGGAAACCTTTCTGGAGGCTTTTGACACTTGCAGAAAAGATAAAGAAGTTATTGGACAACATTATCTGATGGGATACCTTCACAGCTGACAAAGTTAGGTGAGAAAGGTTACCCTAAAGAGATACTGCCATCATGTTAAAATGCTGTATTTGCCATATGTTGCATTCATGTTTCATTACAGATTTACCACTGAAGCTTAGTAACTGAATGGAGTATAGGCAGTCACAATTAACCGTAAAACAACAGTGTTGAAGGTGTATTATTAGCTATTCAGTTTCAAATTAGGTACTATATTTCTCATTCACTCCTTAAAATGTACTTTCTTCACATAGATTATCCAATCACAGGCAGACAAGTTTAAGACCTGTTGTTATCACTATTGAACAAATAGTTTTAAAAAACATAATAAACACAATGGCCACAATCACTTTTTGAGGCATTAAAAGGCAAACAGAAAACAAACAAAAACTTGACAACATGTGTTTGCTGAATAGCACTTTAATGGAATTACCTCAGAATACTATATGAAGATTTCTGGCGATGCTGCATACTCAAAAGATCAAATAGCTTTGTGCTTCTGTAAGTAAGAAATACAGTGAAAAAATGAGCTGAGATACAGGCAGCTTCTCTGCTACTCTAAACTACAAAGAGTGCTGCAGAGGATGGCTTTATTTCTTTAGCCTGCATTCTGTGAAACCATGCGTGGTGAAAAAGTACCTCAAAATATAATTTACAGAACGTAATTTTATTTGTAGAAGATTTTCAATTTCATAAACTACATAAAGGAAACCTTTTTGCTGACTTCATATGGGTATCAAGGGGATGACTACAAAGGCACTTGCAGACTGTGAGCACCCGCATTTGACTGGACCGAGACATCTTTCCTCCTCCCCAGCAGAGCGCTGCCCTGTGCTGCCGTGTCCTGCCGAGAGGAAGGACCAGAGCCAGCCCAGGGCCAGCGACAGAGAAACTCCCATGTGTTTTCAGCCAACAAAAGCTGAAGAGTTTCAGCAGACGGCGGTCAAAGTGCTCCTGCTCCTACAAAGTAAGACGCTAGTAAAATAGATCAAGATTAATTTATGTTGGAAAAATATAAGTAGAGGAAATTGGATGAATCCCCTTCCTCAAAAGACTCAACTTTGATCCTTAAAATCTTTCAGTAAGTTTAAATTAACTACAAGTAATCGCTATTCACCACTGCAGCCTTTTCTTTACCCTCACAACCTCACTTAGGGCTTTGATCTCATTCTTACCCAGCTAATTTCATTCTGCTTAAATATTACTGATTGCTTTGATAAAGTCTTCCCTTGCTTCTCTATTTTACAGGTTTGACTTCAGTAGCACACTCAGTACAGCTGCTAACTTAAAGCCACGTTTGCAAAGTGGAATCTATAGGTCACTTTATCTATCAAGGTATTCTACTGCTAAAAAATACAAAGGTTTCCTCAGTTTCTTACATCTATAATTATCCAAAGCCAAGCCCATCATGTCAGAAACAGGACAAATTGCCTAGACTGACATTAAATAGTTCCAATCAGAAAGTCTTAATTTACATGCTGACTGGACTGCAAAAATTTACCTTTATGTTTTTATGATCCCATATTTAACCAAGTATGAATGAACCTTTAGGAAAGAAGCTATTAAAATGCCATTATATATTTGTCCATTCATTACATTGTGCAGCCTCTCTCCAAACCAACTACAAAGGTTTAACACAGAGACAGAGAGAACCCAAAGCTGAGAGAGACAGTCGGGTGCTTTCCGAGCTGAAAGCTTGCTGCTCCACGGACTACGGAGACAACGTCGCATCAGGAAAAGGGACTTACACATCAAAGTGATTTTGTCAGCGCTCATTTTATTATTGTTATCACGCCAGCGTGAAGGCAAACACAGTGATTACACATTGGAGGCAGGATAAAACGATGATATCATCCTACTCTTATGAAGCCAAAACTCGATAACGGCAGAGGTTTTCACAGAACAAGGACTGTGAAAATATGATACCACATAAAATAAAATGCTGCATACAAAAAAAAAAGTTGACATTATTCCAGGTATGTATATTCACCTTTCACCAGCCCATTTAAGTGCCTTTTTTTATTTCAGAGCTACGACTAACAATACTAGTAATAAATCTAATAAGCTGGACTCCATTCCATCAGCCAGTGGATGTGACAGTAATTGTCTTTCTCTAGAGGGACTCCCAGGACAAACAGAACTCGGAACTGCTAAACCAAATGAACAAGATCATACATTACTGAATTCAATGACAAAATATCAGCTGACTTCAGTAGGCATAAGCAAGCCTCCAAAAGAATAAACACCAAGGCTGCAACTTTGATAGTACAACTTGTATTTGTATTCTTCATTTTTCACTCCCTTATAAAGGTAACTGAGAAAGGCAGACTTGCTTCTGGAAAATTTCCTATGGCACCACTTAGGAATGATGAAGAATAAACAATTAAATCAAGGGGATTGTAGTTTACAGATGGCAGAAAAACTGGTCCAATCTCCTTTCAATATAGCAATTCTTCCAACACGAAGACAAAGGTCTAAACGCAATAAAGCTAGATCACAACACCACAAGCGCAAACCAGAAAGATTTTTAAATATACATTTATGGATTAACAGCTGTGCTGATCACATATTAAGCATTAAAAGGGTGATGTTCTTTAAAAAGAAAAAAAAGGCTAGATTTATCCTGAGGGTATTAGCAAAAGTCTAATACACAGAAGTGTACCTGAACTGTGTGCTGCATCTCTCTTCTTTCTGAGGGTGTATAGTCTGCTATAAGTTACTAATAGCATTTCATTTTCTGCAAGTCTCAACCTTATGAAACTGGGAACATGCAAAATAGCCTATGAACATGCCAATCCACTACAGAGAAAGTAAGAAGTCACAAGATAATTGAAGAGCACCGTGATTATTTCACAAATTGCTACTATACCTAGAAGCTACTCTGCTGAATGCAGCACAGGAGTTTATATGACAGACATTTTGATAACAGAATGTTCAGCAAACAACTTCTAACTTCTCACCTTGAATTTAATCAGACATTTTTCCAGAAAAATCTTTTGGAACATCAGACATGAGAAGGATGGTATTTCTAGCACCTCTTCAAAAGGTAGTTTAAAGATAGAATAGGTCTTGAAAGCAGTATCTGGAGGTATTCTTGGAAAGACCTACAATGTGTTTAATTTTTTCTGTTTCATTTCTTAAGTGTGGCAACAGATACTGAAACTATAAAAATAAATGATTCTTGAGCACTGAGAAGTATTTTTTCTCAGTGTATAATGCATTCAGTTGATGTGCGTATGTCATAGAGATGCCAGTGTGAGCATGGAATAAAGCACTCAATAAATTTGTTGGCCTGGCATTTCAGCAGAAAGAGTCATTGTAAAAATCTCAATATTACAGCTATTAGGGAACATTATAAAGATATTACTTTCGTCCTCAAATGTGTGAACCAAATGCAAAAGAAGAAAAATTCCTCCTTTTGATTGCACAAACACGTATCTATATTGGATTCTTCTAATCTGTATTTAGATTCATTTTCTTCTTTAATTGCAGTGCCCCAGATTGTAAATCAAAATTCCAGGTGAGATTGCAAGTAAGTTTATTTCTATATAATATGTAATGCAAATATTGTCAGTGCTGAAAGAATTAGCTGCTTTTTTGTTCAGTAAGCCTGTGAAGCAGCATCAGCTACACCCATTTGACAACCCTCTGGTGAAGGGAAAAAGGCAAAATACCAATCAGAATGATATGATATTATAATCTCATACTGGATGTTTGAGTACTATGAAAAGAAACAGTTCCTAACTCCTTGTGGAAGTCGTGATGTTGAAAATACGAAAAATCATGAAAAACATTTAGAATGAAAAAAAACATTTTGCATTGCATAAACTGCACTGTGCTGCTACTTGGCTAACTTCAAACAGTGACATTCAGCCTCTATGTTTCCAGTGTACTCAACCTCAATTCAATAGTAAAGTCAAATCCTGGCATTATGCTAAAAGATATCCTTAAGTATCTGCAAAATAATTAAGGTAAGAGGATATTCTATCTGTCACGGTAAACTGGGATTAAATGTTATCTGTCCAGCATGCCAATTTTGCAATACTAAAATGTGTTAAAGACCCTGAATGTTTAACTTTCTGGAAAGTCTGCTGAAGCAGGATAGAGAACACAGTAAAGGTTCCAAGCTCTTGGACATGCTGGATGTGTAGAGCACCTTCATACTGCAGCAAGCCACTCACTTTCATGCAGAACACAGGTAGGTAGATCTGCAGCTGATGAGGCTTATTATGAAAGCATCAGCTTGATGCATGAATAAATCACCTGCACTCTGCACGTGCAGTGGGCACCTGCTCTCTTTCAGCATCCAACGCAAGCAGGGAAGATAGGGCAACTGTGGGCCACCACTACTAGGCCAAGTCATCTATAGTCTGCTTCTGGCTCCCAAGAGCCAACTGTAAATCGGATAAACAGATCTGGAAGCACGCTTTTCCCGGATCACCACTGGTCTTGTGACCACAGGCAACCCATCACGTTATGAAGGAAGGGCTGAAACACAGAGAGTAACCAGCTGGCATTTTAAAATTAGATGCTGCAATGATATTCAAGGATGGTAGAAAAAGGGAAGGCTGTAGGTAAGATTGTATCCATGGCCCTGATACAGGCTCTGCATCACAAGGTGGAAAAACCCCCTCAGAGATTGGCCCCGTCTTCAGGGCTTTGTTTGAACCAGGAGAGGTGCACACATCCATGCACTAGCTCAAAACCGGACTTCATATTCCATCACATCTCCATGTGTTATGTCCTGTGACTGACATTTTCATACCCTTATTTACTGTGTCTGAATGAAGGATCTCAGCCTCCCCAACTTTATTCCTTACATGCAAGTAACAACTAAATACACTCCTATTTCTATGTAAGAACAGTGGGGAAATCTTATTTCAGGAACAGTTTCAGAAGACATGTATCTGAAGCCAAATCAGCATAAGGCAAATGGATTTTTTTTTATTACTCTGAAGTGGCTCCTTTGCTTACTCACCCCACATACATTTACCCACCCGCTGCTCTCACTAGTATCTCTCACTGGTGTCTGCTTCACTTTCAATATTGAGTTCCTTTAAAATAAGCTAAATTGGGAACTATTTGATGTCTCCCAGATTAGCTATTTCTAACAGGAACGTCATCCTGAAAGAAGCCTAGCCACCCGGGAAACTCTGTCAAATGCAGCAGACATCAAAGAGAAAACGCTGCCTGCCATCCTCTGCTCAGCTCAGCAAGAAGTGTTCACCCACCCAGGCTTCGCTCTTCTAAAGCTCTGGCTATTCTAGAATCAGCAATCTACCAGAAAAGCAGACGCAGAAGGTTTTCCTGCATTCTGCCCATCGCTTCGGAAAGCAAACAGCCCCTGGGCTACTAGGAAGCTCTGCTGGAGACAACAAACCGTACCTCTGACATGCAGCAATAAAGATAAAAATTTCAGACAATAAATAGGTTGTCTTGACACCTCTCTGATTAGTACTCACACCTCCTTACTGCTTGCAGTCTCACCAGTCTAGACTGTCTTCATTATCTGACGCAGCAATGGCCCCTACTAATCCTGTCAAGAAGTTTGTAGAGACTCTTGGTAATCTTGGAGCAATAATCTTGCAGCGGTTTATGGCTGACATGAGCAAAACCCATGACTTTAACAAAGCAGAACATCGAACAAACCAAAGTGTTTCTAAGAAGCTGCAGGAAGAACATCAGATAAGGAGGCTAGGCATCGGTGTACAGGAAAGATAAAGTGATTAAAGGAAGGGTACTCAGGAGTAATAAAACATATTTCTTTTTTTCATTCAGTAGTAATTCCAGGTGGTCTCTGAGATTTCTTGGCATGACAAACCTCACACTGCTACTGCTGCTACTTGCAATTCCCATTCGGTTATTTATCAGTTCAGCTGTCAAAAGACATACAAAAATTTCTTTAGCAAAAACAGATGGTCTCAGCCCCAATGAATGAAATAACAGGTCTTTCTTACATTGTAGTATCTGAAATATCACATCTTGTAAGGTTGCTGTGGCTGCAAAGATTATTTGAAAGGTTAAAAGGTAGAATTACCCAAATATTCCTTCTTCTATAATAATCTCAACGTGCATGTATATGTAAAACAAAGGAATGTCATTCTTTTCAGTAAAGCAACAAAAAAATCCTTTACTATTTAATTGCAATAGTGTCTGCATGTGCAAGAAAAACATAAAAAGAAGTTTGCTCTCTGGAACAAATATTTGACCTGTCAAGAACAGCACTTGATGTCAGGATTCTGAAGCTGTGGACAAAATGACAAACTGGCAGAGCGCATCTGATAACCAATTAATGAGATGTGTTCCACGCAGTCATAAAAGTACTTGGAATGAGAAATGAGGAAATGGGAAAAAAAGAGAGAGAAACTGCAGTGGAGAGAAAGGAGCTGCTTTGTGAACCTTCTGTTGTGATCCTGTGAAAAATGAGTGAGACACAACTATAGAGACATTCTGGAAACTCTGTGCATCAAGAGCCAAGGGAGTGAACTGGAGTACACTTTGAATATGTATATTTGCCTTTGCATACTCATGAGCAACAAAATTTGTTATGCAATATTTGGGGCACTCACTGTATTTGTTTGGACTGACACTAATTAAAGGCAGCTATAGATGCACCGTTTTAAAAAACTATCAGCTTGTGCACTTCTACAGAAAGCAACAGTCCAAATAGGCGATTAATTGCGCATTTTCATATATCTGCCAACAAGCTGAAGAGGAATCCCCATATGGCAGGTAATACAACTGTGAGTTAGATTTGTTGATTTAACAAGCCCCTTCTCAGAACAATAATAACGACTCTGTGACTCTGTTCTTCTCTTGGTATTCCCCCTCCGTTTCTCATTAACGCCCATTCATGTGGCGTGCCACAGCTGTGTGCTGTAATGCACTGAGTAGCACCTAAGACCAATGCCAACTCTTACTTGCTCAGTGTACATTTAAACTGCCTGTTTACCTGCTGGCACACAACTCTCAGCATGAGGATTACTCAGAAAGGTGGATGAATGCTGGCCTTTCCAGAGTAATAAATGCTTCTTTACAACTCCATCATTGTGGTTAACAGCAACAAGCAGGTCTGTGGGGCATCTTTGTATCTTGTCAATGAATATGTTCCAGGATTCTACAGACTTGCCCCTAAAGGTCTGTATAATAGGAAAAGCATACTCTCCTAAACCTAGCTGCTTGAAAGAATATGTATTATGGCATTTATATACCTGTCTGGACAGCTTGGAAACTTCATCTATGCCATTCCTACAATAATTATAGGAATATTTTCATTGTTGACAACTCAGGAGACAACACAGCATTAATGGTCTCATACACCTCACCGATCACAGTGCCAAATGCAGACTTTCCAGCACTTAATTCTTAACAAATAATGGGTTGCCATTTTTCAGAGATAACCCCTTTCCTCTGACGGTAACAAACTGGGCCAGGGCAGAGACTGAGGCAAACACAACCTACTGCATCGACAGCAAAGCGCTAGTCACACAAGTCGCAGGAGTCCAGGTGAGCACAGCAGTATGGAACAGTCGAGGATTACCTCCACATGACAGTACTGAAATGTAGATAAAGTGCAATGCAATGTATTACCTGTTCTCCAACACCTCAGAAACTCGGCAGCTCTTCAGCCACACCTCACTGGTAGGAAGCAGGCGTATGCATCATCATCATCAGTATTACTATTTACAAAAATGCAGCCTCAGATGAAAGAAGTAGTCATTAGCTTTAAGATATTTCAGGAGATGTTTTAGCAGCCAGTCGACACGTACCTCATACATACATCACCCTGTCACCTTTAGCCCCACCATACACCCAAAGCCTAGCTCAATGAACTAGCAGAATACGCCACACCATATTTGGCTGTAATGTTAGAGTCTGGTGTCTTGGATATTCTACCTTGGGCCTACAAAGATGCTAAGATACAATGAAATAATATGAGCTTATCCTGAATATATGGATATAAAACAAAAGAAAAAAAAATAAACACAGTAAATTCTAACAATATTTTGCTCCTTCAATGACAAATCCATTTTCATTTACATTTAGGCTAAGTTTTATCTTCTGTGAAGAAAATGGCACGAATTTTGATAAAATTTTGTAAATTAGAACAACTCTTTCAACTTTTTAAGACATTTAATTCAAGAACATTAGGTCTTTTCCCTTTCTGAGATCTCAATCATAAAATTTTCGTCAATTCTAAAGAATTTCTTCAGTATTTACCAACGCAGCCTAAACGTGGAAATGAAAAGGGATAATTCACAAGACAAAATATACAGGAACAAGAAATCATACAGAAAACAGAGTCTGGTGTGAGGTTCAGCATAGTTACTGGTTAGATGGTCTAGATGGTACTAGACTGTGGAAATGCAAGCATTAAAGTGTTAGAAGCAAGAGGGATCATCTTCGGCTCTTCTAGCTATTTTTAGGTATTTTTAACTATAGTTTTCTTGGTCAAGAGTCTTAACCCGAAAACAAATAATACCGGTTCCGATCAATGAAACAACTAAAATCAACTTTATAGAGGCACAGTGAAGGAGATTGAAATATTGTTGCATTTCAATTTCAAATATAAGAAATAAAATACACCTACAGAGCAAGACTCCAGGTAGATTCTTATACGTTGTCATTGTTTTTCTTCACATGAAAATAGCCTTGGCTTAAACTTAAATTTAAAAAAAGGAAAAGAAATAGCATATTTGCTGCTGTCTTGCATTTCGTACTGTTTTATTTATGGATATTTTTTTTTTACCTCACAAGTTTAATGGAATTTTTACTGTGACTTTATAGCTGTGTGATTTATAATACATCAAACAAGTCAAATCAATCAGCAAAGGCTTAAAAATCAGCACAGGTTGATGTGGCTCCTTTAAAACAAATCATTACAGCTGTTAGAACTCAAACATACAGAACAAGGATTGACCACTAATGTGAGTTATTTTAAAACCTCATTTTCTTGGTAAGAAATGCTGCCCTTTGTATATAACTTTTTAAAGATCTAATGAAACCATCTGCAGAAATACAACACAAAACATAGTTCTTCCTTTTAAAGCTCTTTAAATACTCTATACCATTCTTTTAAAGGAAACCTATCCATATTCTCTTTGCTATGGAAAGCGAAATTAGCCTTCTAATTGGCACACCTCTGTCATTAAGCTTTAAAATTAGTTACTCCTATTATGCTGTAAATATTATCACATATACTTTAAACATTCTTTTTAAGCCAGAAAATGTCTTTTCTATTATTTAAGTACCTAAATTATAGATGGCAGAAGGTAGTGTAACTGTGACCAAAAAACAATCTGAGCGCAGACTTTTAAGATAGTGCTTAAAGCAGTCCCATAATTATAAAGACTTTTAGCAGGGATATTTTCAAACTCCAGCTGATGTACGCAAGACGAACAAGCCCATTGATGCTCCTTCCCATATTTTGCAAACCCTTTCTGCCAGTGCTTACCATGCCACACGAAACTAGAGACTAGGACCATTACAAACCCTGAGATCTTGTGCAAGTTTGGGATAAGCAGCTGTGCTAAGAGTGGGGGATGAGCACTTTGCCTGTTTGGGTCTAGCGGCTGACACTGTTTGACCAGCTTCTAGAACAGCTGGAGAGTCTGAGCTCTGGAAGCAGCCAGTGTCCGGCGCAGTTCGGCAGACAGAGCTGGCCAAGCTGGTGGGACTATTCAGGAAAACAAGGCAAGCCAGCTTACTTGGGCAGGTTCTTTTATCTTACAGATAAGTAAATCTCAGCAGAAAGCGAGGTATATGTACACCATATATGGGAGACCATTAGCCAGTTTTAAGAGAAAGAAAAAAAGGCAGACAATTTTGTACCTGAAAGGTATGCGTATAATGTTTATGAATATAAGTTATACACAAGCACTGAGATGTATTACACTCGTTATTAGGATCGACAGACCTATGAATGTTAATTTGTTATACTACAATAAACTTTTTTCTTAAGCTAGAACTACATTTTGAGTGTTATCAATTTAATATAGTCACCCAATAAAAACTGTCAATTTGAATAAACTACACGGTCATGAATATTTTATGCATGTCCTTGGAAGAGTCCCAACCACCAGCTAAGGTCACCTTGAGAACTAATGGCACTATACAATAAATACTAAAAAGAGCTATTCCCAGTCCACTCAGTACAACAGATCCATTTTACAACCCATCACAAAGAAGAAAACCAATGACATTTCCTGCAGAAGATTCCTCCTTCCACTCAGAGCAGAACATGGATTCGTAGCATCTGGAACTCCATTAAGCTTGACAGAAAACCACAATATATCCTTGCAATTTTCTTCTTGCTATCAGTCCAAGGGATTTGTAAACTGGTGGTTATTGTTGCTCCCCAATTATCTGAGCAGTCTGAGGATTATACTATTGCCTAGACAGGGTGAATAGTAACTTACATTCAATCTAGAATAGAGCTACTTTTAGTTGTCTTTGAATTTGCTCAGTGTTCATTGGTTCTCCCTCCAGCTACAGCAGAACCATTTACAGAGGTTCTGGATCTGCAGGTAGGACAGAGATTTTCTTTTTAGCATTGTTTTACTTAATCACAGACAGTTTGGTTTCCTTGTATTTTACTTTCTCTTACTGAATGTCCTGAAGCTGATGTGGGTTTTGTTCATCAGTTTTCCCCTCAGAAAGAAAGTTTTGGCAGCATTTGTGTTGATTCTTTAGTTCCTGTCAGATTCTTACTTTGTATCTTCCCAGAGATGAGCATCTGCCCTGCATGTATGTTGACTCAGAGTTTTTCTTTGTTTCTGGAAAGTACTAATGAATAACAGAATGTATGTGGAAAGAGAACCGCATCATTCTGAAAGCAGCACCAGAAAGTGTGGTGGTGTCACTAGGTAATGAAACGGAGCAGCACTTGAATGTCCTCTGAAATTCGGAAAACCCCTTGTTCCTAGATTGTCAGACATTTGCAGTGCAGTGCTGCCTGACCATTCCCCTAAAATTCATGTGAACATCATTATTTTCTCTCACACAGATGTCAGCAGCTGTACATCCAGAAAATGATACTCCTGTTCTCGCAATGTCACTAGAAACTACAAAGCACTGTAATTCATCCCTTCAAAAAATGAGCATGAGATGAGACATGGTGCAATTATGAAACAGCCACCACTTCACCATCCAGCTCTAGTTGCTTCTGTCCAACACACACCGATTTATTCCAGTTTACTCTGATCCATCCCATTGTGTTTTTCCAAGATGCTCTTAAATTGTGCTATTAACACAAATTTTAAAAACTTCACTAGAGAATGTATAATGGTTTTTTTTTTGTTTTAGGGAAGCTCTTTTCAGAAGTACTTTCAGTCCAGGTAGATGCAAAAGAACACAGAACATGCACTTTGCCTCCATTTTCAGGTTTCAGTCCTCTACTCTCCCTACGGTTTTAGAATGGATTTTCTTATAAATAATTTCGCATGGGACTCCCAAAGCTGACTGTTACAACCCCAGTCTCACTGAAATTTATATTTTGAATTCTTCTCTAGGAATAAAATTCAGTGAGTGTAACACACAGTTTAATCAATGATTTCTTAGAAAAATAAGATAGCAAAAGAAAGAAAGAAATAATTACTGACTATAAGAAGAGGAAACCAAATGGTACTCACATGAGTACTGCTGGCATCATGTTTTGCCACACAGAATTCAATCAGGATTACCTAACACATTTCTGGCATCTGATCACATCTGAAGGAGCTCATGTAAAGGAGTGCACGTGACTTTCAATACTAAGCTACTAGAGATACTATTTGTTCATGATAAAGATATTCTGCTTATCAGTGACAGCGAAACAGCATCAAAATAATAACCAAGTTCTTGTATTCAAGATTTAAAGATTTTTAACTCCTGTCTCACAACACGAATATACCTCCATAATACAGTGAACAAGCGTTAACTGAAATTTTGTAGCAAAGAAGGAGAGTGTGCATGAATCAACAACTTCTGGAAGCAATAATATTGCTAAAAAATTAGACATTTAAGCCTCCGGTACTTAAAGGTGTTAAGTGGTGAAAATGGTCATCAGCTCTTCTGCTCAGGATCTCAGTGTATATCTGAGTAAGGAACAAAACTGATTTGACTCTTCCAACATTCCATATGTTTTGGTTCTGCATTCACTTGTAAAAGAGCAAGTGGATAAAATTCTCTTTCATTAATCCTTTCTAGGAAGTTTTCACTACATAATTACATTATAAGTACTAGCAAATGAGCCAAATTGTGATGGAAGCAAGGTGAAAAACTGAAGGAAGGATTGGCAGCTAGTCATAAGAATGCAAATGAAAGTAAAGAACTCTTGAATTTACTCCACTCTTGAAAAAAACAAAAAAACCCAAAACGTCCCACACAAACCAAAAAAACCTCTGTAATTCTAAGCATATTGCGTATCTTCTTTCTTTGCCTTTTTTCTCCCTTTTCAACTGAAATAATTTACCTTGTTAATGAAGTTGTGGGGATTAATTTACTAATTTCTAAGAGCTTTGCAAACAGTAGATCTATCACATTGTTTACTAAAAAGGAGTGTCTGTTAAAACCATGTTATTTAGAATGTCACTGTTCTTCACAAATGTTTGATCTCTTGTAACTCTTGCTGTTGCACACCCACTCATCAGTGGCGTAGAACACCCATCCTCTGATACACCCCCATTTTCAGAGTCACTTACGGCTACTTCGGAACCCACTAATATTCTTGCTGTCTCTTCTCACCTCTGATAACTGTGGTAAGGCACTGTCAGGTTCACTGCTGCTCTTAGCTTTTCATTTTTACATCACGCATTGCTGCTGAATCCCTTTGTTAAGGCATCTACACTTTTAATGCTTTGAGTCTATTATCTCGGCAAGCATACACACAAATTGAAAAAAAAAAGTACACAAACAGAAGAGAAGATTTTTTAATAGTTTGCTTTAGCACATTTTCCCCAAATGTTATTCCTTTCTATGGATTTGAAGATTGGACATAAAAGAACAATAAGAAAGAAGAAATGTAACACAAACTCGAAATCCATGTAGCTCCATTTCTAAGAGGTGTTTTTTCACTTAGTGGTGTGAAGTCAAACACTGAGTTCAATGATGGCCAGTAATTAAGAGGCTAGTTAACTAAACAAGATACAAAGTATTTAGGTTGTATAGAATTCATCTCAAGAAATGGTGGCTAGTGTTTTCTGCTGTATACGTCATGTTTCTTCCTGAGACACTCCTTACTAAAAGACAAGCATATCGAATTGTTGGTATCTGTTGGATCCTATGGGCAGGTGTGTACCAGGGCAGAGCGAATTTTACACCGAGTGAGGCTTTGGCCATGGAATGCTGATTCCCTCAGAACTAAAGACATTCCTCCTTAATTGGCTGGGAAAATGTAGCAGAGGAACCAAACAGAAACAACAATGGAAAGTTTTTTGTGGCATTGAAACCAAGGTATTCTGCTGGAAAGAGCCAAATATATGGTCCAATAGATAGAAAAAAAGTAGGAAAATCTTTTTCAGACTATTTCAAATCTATTTCAGACACCCGTGTATCGTGTAACTGAACACATGCACACAAAAACACACACAGACACACACATGCTCGTATTTCCTTCAGAAAATACAAGTTAACCTTCACAGATTTAATTCTGTCAAAAATCCTCAAATACAAGCAAATATTTTTTGCTTCCTCAGAAAAACTCCAAAATTCCCATTAGGAAGATGACGCATGTGAAGTCACCAGAAAAGTGACACATGGCTTCCTCCTGTTCAATCTCTGATGTCCTTGCCTTGTGGTTTTACTCCTTCAGTTCATTCTCATCACTTTTCTTCACTGAAATCTATAACACAGATCATAAGTACTTGTCAAGTTGGTTACGCAAAGCCTACTTGAAAAGTGCTAATGCCTGGATTTCGTCAACCTGCCATTTTATTTTGTAATTCTCTGTAATTATTTTCACACTTCACCTTCTGAAAAAGTCTCAAGAATATAGAATCACAGAATCATAGAATGCCTTGGGTTGGAAGGGACCTTTAGAGGCCATTTGGCCCAACCTCCCTGCAGTAAGCAGGGACATCTTCAACTGGATCAGGTTGCTCAGAGCCCCGTCCTACCTGGCCTCGAATGTTTCCACGGATGGGGCATTTCCCACCTCTCTGGGGAACCTGTTGCAGGGTTTCACCACCCTCATCGTAGAAAATTTCTTCCCTATATCCAGTCTAAATCTACCCTCTTTTAGTTTCAAACCATTACTCCTTGTCTTCTTGCAACAGGCTGAAAGGTTTGTCCCCATCTTTCTTGCAGGCCCCTTCAGGTACTGGCAGGCTGCTCTAAGGTCTCCCCACAGCCTGCTCTTCTCCAGGCTGAAGAGCCCCAGCTCTCTCAGCTTTTCCTCACAGGAGAGGTGTTCCAGCCCTCGGACCATTTTTGTGGCCTTCTCTGACCCCGCTCCAACAGGTCCAGGTCTATCCTGTGCTGAGGGCTCCAGAGCGGGACTCAGATATATCCTCCCCTCACAAATGCAGTCCTACTCTGGTGATACCTATTTAGCATGTTATCACAAAGATATTTTCAAAATCTTGACTGAACATGTCAAAATCCTCAGGAAGAAAGGCTCCTGTGCCTAGAATCTTCTCTGCTGTAAGCTTTGTCTTGGTTATATCTTTAAATCATAAGAGCCACAACACCATGAGTGTGCGCCTTCCTTGTGCACGGTACCCTGCGATGAAGCCAACTGGTTAGGAAGCGCAGAACATGCTGCTGCTGTGCAACGGGATAAATGGACTTGCCTGGACCTGCCTGAGTCCGAGAGGCTGCCTGTGAGAGACCTGGCAGTCAGACACCAGCAGACACTGCCAGATCATGTCATCTCAGCTGCAGTCTGCACCCTGCCCATGTTTGAGATCCCTTCAAAATGAAAGATGGGTAGGAAAAAATAAGATTAATTGTCTTGGAGTTGCATACAGCTGCAGATCCCATAGACTTGACTGGTGTTCAGATAAATATTGCATATTATCTCGCCGGAGAGACAAGAAAATGCATTTCTTTTTTCATCTGTTCTATCTTGTTTTTTACTAAGTCTGTAGGCTCCTGGGTCTGTCTTGCTTTGTTTTCTCCTGGAGGACACAGGAGTCTGGTGCCCTGATCTGGAGATGATTTACAGATAGTGAGGATGTTATAACAACAAGACAACCCTCGGAATCTCATGTTTCCTTCTTTCAGGTCCTAATGCGTAATAAAACATGCTTCACAGCTCTGATCAAAAGCTCATAGCGCTCCATGGCAATATCCAGTGACTGCAGGTGAGCTTGACATTTCAAGAATATGTCATGTTATATTTGTCTGCCTTTGTTTAGGTTAAAGAAGCAGCAACCATCCAACCAGAAATACATGCACTAGTAAAACTGGGCCAAAACTGATACTTAAAATAAAACGTAATTATTGTTGTAACGTTTTAAATTCAAGCAATTAAATTATTCATGCCCATCAGAAAACTATCTCAATTCAACACCTGCAGTCTCTGTTTTTTAACACTCAGTTTACTAGTGATAGAGAAAGAAAACACCTCTTCTTCTGAAATATTCAGATACTTCAGATGCCTAATAAAAATGCAGGTACATTATCTCCATGTTACTTATCTTGAAAGGAGGATGATGTTGAGACAATGAACTGTTTAAAAATAAATCCCTTTCCGACAATCCACAAAACAATGGGAAATGTATTCATCTCCATTTGCCTTTACCTACTGGCAGTAAGAACTAATAGACAACATAGTCATCAGAATTACTTTGTCACAATTCCACAGAGGTTTAGCTAATTCTTTTCAAGACCGTTTTATTACTCAGGAAAAAAAAAAAAAAAAGTCAAATCCTGACTTAATAAGTGCTGGATTTGAATAAATTATTCTAGTTCTGTGCTCATTGAACTTTAAATGAATTGTTCCACAATCCATTGCCAAGCAACTAAAATACATCCTTAGGAAGTCCTACAACATACTTCTACTAAATTGGTAGGGTGAACAAACAGTTTACTGGGAACTTCAGGCTTGCAAAATTAAGATTTATGAAAGAAGAATTTTCCTCATTAATTCTATTCTATCAATCATCTATAAATAGAAGCTTATGCTTAGTAAATTGATAGAATCACATCAGGTTTGAAAATATTTGTATTTCTGATAATGTGTTTGCCCATGATACTGATGACATTTTAAGACTGTTGAAATATTACAACCCTATCTTTAGCCTGAGACAGCTACAACCTTCCTTATAAATGCACACATCTTGAAAAACTGTTAATATAGTCGAGACTTGTATCTAAAAAATAACATTTGAGGAGAGAAAACATCACAATTTTTTTTTCAAAATGTATTACCATGCCTTAGGTTTATTCTCTCGGAACTTTGACCCACTGTAGCATTTACATGAGAAATCACTACACCCTGAGAATGTCTGCATGAATCAGGATGACAAAATTTCCAACAATTTGAAGTATTGAAAAAAGGGTTCTGCTGAAATAAGGTTTTGGGATTAATTTTTTTTTAAGAGAAAATTTTGGCAAGTTTTCATTTTATCACGTATTTGGGAACAATCTTGCTAACTCTCTAGAGAGAAATGAGATTGAGGAGCCTTCCAGCCCTACATGTATTAAATGATTACAGACTGAGTTTTCATATTTTGGCTCACAGATTGGATAATATGAAAATTTTATCCCAGTACAGAAGTTTAAAATCCCGATTTCCTACTGCTTTACATTATGATCTTTACTATTCATAGTTTTTGGTTTTGACTGCTAGACTTGCAAGGGAGTATGTCAGGAAATAACAATCCTTCAACTCTTTACAGTAACAAATTCCTACATATAGGAATAATGTGAAAAATCAAGTTGAATCAGTTCTTTTAACTCTGGATTTTAAAAAGCTAAACAGTTAGTCATTCCACATTATTTTTAGTAATGACAGGATTACAGAGGGGTAAAAAGTTCAAGCTCAATCCACTGGACCCACTCTGCTCTGCGAAAATAGCCAATTTAGAGCTATTATGTGAAAATAACTTTCATTAAGCTTTCATCATTTGTAGTCTACTATACACCATCCCAGCTTTCTAAAATGTCAACATCTAAAAGTATCATCATTCTTCATTACACTGAAGGGAAAAAAATATTTCAAATGGAAACAAAGCACTACCAGTTCATTTTCAGATGAGCAGAGAATGCTAAGCATAATTCCACAGCAAAAATGAGGATCTGATGCTTTAGCACTTACTCTAACTATTTATAATAATAGATGCAAGAAGATACTTGCGTGTAAAAATTGCATATATTTGATCGCATCTCTCTCCTGTCATGATTCATGTGAACCCTATTAGGCAGTCATTTTGTTCTGGTCAAGGATCATATCATGATTTATCACCCATGACTAGCCAGGAAATGTTTATAAATGAGCTTTGGAGATCCCAGTGTGACAAACCTGCCTGGTTTGTAGCATTCTTTGGGCCCTGGTTTACAAATGGAGATGGCTACACCTGTGACTTCTGTAAAAGCTCTGTATTGTAGACGCTAACGCACACATATCATTCACTGTATCATTGAGAACTACCAGGAAATGTGTTACTGAAAGCCAAAAATCCATGCCTGTTTAACATAATAGGGGATAAATCATAGCGATTACGCTGCTGATTCACACAGATAGGAGTGCTAAATGAAACAACAGAGTAGACTACCTTGAGCAGAAAAAGCAGCAGTGAAGCTCCTCCTCCGCTGTCAGTCTATCCTCGCTGCCAGCCTGCTGCATGGGCACTGACTTCTCTGAAGTCACTCGTAGGAGCAGGGATTCACTAAGTAACACCGAGAAAACCCGAGTCCCTTGAAAACCTTCCAGCAACTTTTAAAATGAACTTTGACAACTTCACACCATGCACAGGAGTTCTGAAAGCAGTCAATCCCCGCCACTTCAGCCAATTTTAAAAATTCTGCTTCCAAATATTCAATACATACATTTTCCTGCTTAAGGAGAATGAAACAAGACAAGAATGGAGTTTTACTTTTCATCAGCTAATGAAATCACTGAAATATCTCCAAATATCCTATAGGATCCAATAGGTGAGTTTATATGAAATTTCTTTGATTTAAGTACATCTATTGAGAATTATCCAAATCCAGGAAATTTGGTTGTTACTTTGTGTGATATACCTAAGCTTTAGAAGTATTCTATCTTACTGTAATACAGATCCCTAAAAAATATAGCCTCTTGGAAAATTTTTGACAAGAAATCTGCTACTTAGCTTTAATGCTGTTTGATGCAAGAAGACTTCTTTAGGGTATTAAAGACCTGTCTGTTGCAAAGATAATTTCGAATTTCAAATTTTAAGTACTCCTCAAACTCTATAACTAATACCTCTATTTAGGAAAACCTCAAGATTATGCCAATTCTGTATCCATTTTGTAAAGCCAAAGGAAATGTTTAAATATTCACTTAAATGCCAATCACGAAGCCAGGCTGATCTGTCCGGGAAATGTATTTCCTAAACCTGTTGCTCTTCAGTTATCCTGGAGATGTAACTCTCAGCCCAGGGGTTCAGCTGTCTGTGACCCAAGGCTTAGCTTTGACGCAGCATAGCCAGGTGACCTTGGCTCTGGTTACTGAGAAAACTGAAAAGTTGTTAGAAAGGAAGTGTGAGAAAATAGGCTAGAGCCAAGAAAATAAGAGTAAAACCAGAGTGAGATGGTAGTAGCTACTGGCTCAGGGATGTAAGAGGAAAAACACTGACGTGAAAAGGTATGAAATTGGAAGGGCCAGGGTGTGGGGGAAGGGGGACAAAGGGGTAACACACTTGAAAGATGGCAGCTCAGCACCACTGCCCTTAGGCTTGTCCCAAGGAGCAATGATGGCCCGCCTTCCCCCACTCAGATGATGGCTGCCTGGCCAGTAAAGCCTCACTGTGTGTGGTCTGGGGACTGATGAGCGTATGAACACTTAACCCAGTGGCTTGTTACCTTTAGCTCTGTTGTGTGTGCATTAACGGATAAACACGTACTGCTTTGTTGAGAGTATTCTTTTTGTAGAGTCTCTTTTTATGAAAGTTGCCTAAACAAAGCAACCAAAAATGGGAGGGTTGCAGACAACGAAGATGTAATTTTTGTTCCTTCCTTTTAAAACATTTCTTATGGATGCCCCTTAGTTCTGTGTTAGATTATTCTATCAATAGGGTGAATCGAATTAGCATCACACAAAAAGACACATATATATGGAAATGTGAATCATGTTAACAGTCCAGTTGCCTTTGGGTGAGCCACATATGACTATGTGAGATATACTAAAAGATTTTGTCCTTTAAATCAAGCTCAGCAGTTGGTTTCTTCCTTCAAGCAGCTTAACACATTATACCATCACTTCAGTGTATGTATTTGCTAATAGTCCTGTAATGTTTTCCTACATATTCAATAGGAAATAACTTTGAGTATTTACAGTTTCCAAGTGGGTGGATATCTGCAAGGTTATCCAAGATAATTCAGTGATTGTATACTGGATTTTGTTTTTCTCTTTAGTGTTTAAAAATGTGAGAAAAATTATACATGTGTTAATTGTAGCTGAACTAGATTCCTGCAAAGGTGAGAAGGTGCAAAATAAATCTGCACATGCAGAAACTTCTTAGCCTATGTAAGAAGCACATATTCAAAGAAGAAGATATTAGAGATAGACTGCTTCGTACAGAAAAAAAGAAGGAAAAAAGATAAATATTCCCAGGCAGAAGATCCCCAACAACTGTTGATCCTGTCTAAAATATCCATTATTGTTGACCACTGAGGACTCTCCATAAAACTGCAAACAGAAATGTCTGGAATGGTTCAAATAATTTCTTTCACTTCACCATCTGAAAGGTCATCATTTTTCTACCATTACTTACATGAAACTTACATGAAACTCAATCTTCTTATTAAAGTGGTTAAAAATAAATATATAAATATATAGAACTCCTGGGAAATCTGGAAATGCAGCACATCTATAAGAGTGTACCTAGAAGAGCACAAAGGGACAGTACCTCGGCTCTTCCATCTCTTTTACACCTCGTGCAGCAGAACTATTGCCCACCTTCTGCGACATGCAGCCAAAATCAGCAATGGAATGACCGACTTTGTACAGTCTGCAAGTTTTGCCAAGATGGTTACCTATTTCTATCCCAACACCAGCTATTAGATCTTGATTTATTATTTTGTATTTTGTTCTTTGTATTTTTCTCTTTTCTTGCTGTAGAACAGTTGCATTTAAATGTTCTTTCAAAGAACATAACTCTACGTTAAGGCTTTATAGATGTAACATACAAAACCAAAAAGGAATAAGCACTGTGTTTTTTAACACCACCACCTGCATCTATCCGATGTTTTGCAGCAGCACATAGTAGGACAGATTAACAGTAGTCTTGTCCTTCAAATGCAACTTCATTTTCTTCTACATCATTAATGGCAAAGAAGTTGTCACCAGGAAGTGTCAGAGCCTCTAGCACTGAACCATGCTGGACCCCAGGAAAGGGTTTGGTCTGGGGTGCATACCAAAAAGAAATCAGAAATGCTACTTCAGAAAAGATACTCTTTCAGCAACTGGGGGGCAGAGACACTGATGCTCATATGCTAAAGGCTATGCTATCGAAGAAGAGATTGAAGAACAGAGATCTGCTATGACTGAAATGCTGACGAAGCTGCCTTCACAGAGAGGCTGAGATTCCAACTCAGGATGACAGAAGATGTCTTATTTACTGTATAAATAATTCCTGTTTTATTGCATTTTACTGATATCTTTAACAAAGATCTACAAGTACTCTTAAGAATGAGAAACCCAGCTGACAATGAATTTTTTTAAACCTGCACTATCCACCAGCCGAACACTTCTTTACAGGAGATTACATTTATTTATGGCAGATCATCACTGAGATGCTAAGAGACAGAACTGCAAGCGTAAGGTGGCTATGCTGAAGTGTTGTATCCCAAAAAGAGATGCAGAGTCCAGGAAGATTGCTAAAGACAGTGATTAAAGTTCTCTCGAAACCCTGTTGCCATGAAAACACAAATAATTCAGCACATAGACAGAGTTTTATAAATGGTGTCTAAGACTTCGGTTGCAATACATACTTCTGGCAACACCAGGTAATAGATTCATAGTTAGATATTGATATTGAAAATATCAAAATGCATAGATTACAGATAAATAACATATATTTATGTCTCCAAATTATCTGCACTTTTCTCCAGCAGCTGGGGCACTGAATCTCACCTGTTCAAGTTCCAAACTAATTTATCACTCCCTGTGTATCAGCATAATTTCTCTGTTCCCTGTTCACTTACAGGTTCCTATGTTGGTGAGACATGTTTTAATCCCTAGCTACAGAAATAGCTAGTAAGTATACACAGCCACCAAACTCATGCTTCGATCTGATTTCCTGGATCACAATTAGTAGTTTAGTCAGTGTTTTTCAGCATAACTAAACTCCCTGTGAGCAGCGTGTGTGTACCATTAGGGACAACAGTTACAGTCTTTAAAGGTACTTTGATGCCTAATGCACTCCATGAATGATACAGCTGGAGCTAATGAAAAGTTTCCAGATGCAGTACTAATATTTAGAGCTAGAATATTTTTGAGATCCATGAATGTCTTCCTGAAAACTACTACTCACAGATAAAAACATGGAAAACCAAGACAACTCTTAGCAATTTGTCCTGTAACATTTAGAATAAGAAGCAGCTTTCTGAGAGTACTTTCTATTTCAGCTTTAACAGGCTAAAGACAGTGTCCTCAAAAGATTTTCCAACAGCGAATGACAAAAGGTGTTAAGTGAATCCAAAGAACTCCTCTGCTTCTGGTAAACAGGAGCACTCATTTTCTTTTAAACAAGAAGAAACACCAAACGAGAAACAGAATTGGGTAAATGAAAGATCCGTGCTGAACTTGCTGTTATAGTAATCCTTTATGATAATCTAAGAGACAGTAAACAGAACGAAAACAATGTTAAAAAATTGTGGTCTTGAAGTAAGGTAATGACTCACCTGTTTTACATTGATATGAATTAAACTTCTATATTGCTGGGAGCTCTGAACGTAGCACAGCGTTAAACTGGCGTTCTTTACACACATGCCAGGGAGAAGAAAGTGTTTGCAGCAGGAAAGGAAAAACTCCATTTGCATTGCTTACTCCGGTTTATAGAAAATCATAATTTCTCTTGCAAACTTGCATACAACGCACAATCTGTGCAGATGACTTTCCAAGGAAAATTTTTTAAATTGCAGATTTTGAGCATTTTTAAGCTAAGGAATGCACAAATTAAACTTTCTCCTTGCTTGCTTTTGTAACCTTCTCTGGCTTTGGGGCTTGAGGAGGAAGGTAAAAACTACAAGGAAAGAAAAACCATTGCAAGTAGAATTGCAAATAGCAAAGCAAGGACAGCGGCAGCCAACCTGGGAGCAATTCCATCGCTGAGCAAATCCAACAGCAGTCCGTTCAGGCTGGTGCAGCACCAGCAGCCACCCGTGCCGCCCTGCAACCAAGGATGCCATACTGCTTTCTTGAAAATCCAGCTGAGCTCCATCATGTCTATACAAGATCTCTCCATGCTCATTTGGTGTAAACTTAAACTTACAGGGTTAAGTATTAGACTCCCTGCCCTATCCTTTATCAAAATGCCAGGTGACCACCCAAAATATCTTCATCTGTTTAAAAAATCGGGCCCCTAAAGGGCTAAATCCTATCCCTGAAAGAAGGGTAACCTCTTTAGCACCACTTGTCACCTGCTGACACAATCTGCTTCTATAAAAATTAAGGCCGTAGAAAGACTTCCATTAATGGTCTTAAATGTCTTTCTTTGCTCTTCTCTCCCCCTTCAGTATTCCTACCATATGCCAAAAAGGGTAAAGAAGTTCTCCTGCAATATACTGCAATGTAAGTTTTGTAATACAGTCCAGCTTACTGAAGTATTACAGGTAATGTGCTATGTCCTTCAAAAATCATTGTGAAACATTATTTGTGAGCTACACCACAGAAAAAAATTATACATGTATTTACATAACATTTTCTTTGCTGGCCAGTCTATTTTAGGAAGTTCTTGCCCTATGATTCTGCTTCCAGCTCTTGAATTTTACCAGTACACAGTTGAGTTCCATCCCCAACAGCTGCTGTGGTTGTGATCTTGCAGCTGTGAAAAGTCACTTCGATCAACTACCAATCTCTAAACCTTGCAATCTGAAATCCAGCTTTCTTTACTATTTCAAAATATACTTAGTTTTATCTTCTAATAATTACATGTTAAAGAACAGCCATACAGAGAAAAGATTGGTCAAACTCTGTATCATGTCCCTAATAGCAACCAGCAGGGGCTGGACCCCACAACATACTGCGCTAGATTTTTCCCTCAGCTTCTGACTCAGCTGCCTCCTGAACAAAAGATGGTATTTTGTATTAAAGTTCCCAGTGGATTTTTTAATCACTTGAACTCATGTAAAACATGTTGTCAACAATGCTGTGTGGTAAAGAAATTCCAGAGCTTAACTATAACTGGGAATTTTTATTATTCTGAACATTCCAGATGCTAGCTTAACTTGATGCCTTCCAGTTCTTGTTTTGGAAAACAGTAATCAGTTGCTCCCTAGCCTCTTTTGCCATTGCACACGTGGGTTTCAAGAGTTCTGTCACATCACATCTCCATCCAGGTGCCCTTTCTTCAGTTTATCACAGAATCATAGAATGCTTTGGGATGGAAGGGACCTTTAGAGGCCATCTAGCCCAACCCCCCTGCAGTGAGTAGGGACATCTTCAATGGAACCAGGTTGCTCAGAGCCTACCGTCCAACCTGGCCTTGAATGTTTCCAGGGATGGGGCTGCCACTACCTCTCTGGGCAACCTGTGCCAGGGTTTCACCACCCTTAATGTAAAAAATTTCTTCCTTATAACTAGTCTAAATCTACCCTCTCTTAGTTCAAAGCCATTGCTCCTTGTCCTATCGCAACAAGCCCTGCTGAAAACATTCCCCCTCCAGGTACTGACAGGCTGTTTGAGGAGTTCTGTTTCACGCAGTTGCCCCTCAGACAGAAGCAGCTCCACGCCTCCGGTCATTCTTCCTACTTGCCTGCAACTTCTCATTCTACTGTCCTTTTCGAGTCTACAGTAACAGCAGTAACAAGCACCTCAGGCAGCACCATTTCATAAGTCAGTGCTGTTGCGGAATGATTTGTAATGTGTAGAGCAGCTCTTTCATGTAGTCCAGCCTTGCTGAGGGGAGTAAGTGCAAATTTCTGCAGAGTCACTTCTGCAGAAGTAGCTTATCTGGATGTACAGAACACTTCACCTGTCATTTTCTCAGTCTTTCATTCTGACCCTGTATTTTGGGATGCTTCTTCACTCTACAGCTGGATCTGATTCTCTTTGGTCAAGAACTTAACTGTGTTTTGAGACCTCTGACAGTCTCCTCTGACCACAGAAACTCTTGGGGATGTAGAGCCAGACCTTCAGCAATGCTCTGCAATAACTGGTCCTGCTTTTACCACAGCGATGGTAAAAAAACTTGCTGTTTGGTTGGGTTTTTCACTCGCACCTCTCTAAACTGCCTGGCACATACACAGCTGACAATTCATTGACACACTGTTTAAACTGTGGCATAATTAATGCTGGTGTTCACTTTTTTCCCGACTTCTGTTCTTGTGTCAGGAGGACAAGTCCTTTTTTCTTTACTTCCTTACGCTCTCCAACACAGAGCTGACATGAACGCTGCATAGGCAGTTGTTTTCCCACACAGTGTGGCCAAAGAGAAACAGAATAGTGGTGACAGAGAATGTCCTTCTTTCATAACTGGATACAAAGAAAGAGTCTTTAATAATTACATTTACAATTTTAGTAAATGTTTTCTGGACTCATTTTGAGACAAACTGATACAACAAAATGTTTTCAGGGTGCTTTAACTCTCTGGGCTTCAGAACACTCTAACGTATCAAATCCAGTTTATGGATACTGTAAAGCCAGCAATGTTAAACATGTTTTTCCTGATAAGAAGCCCCTTTTTGTTGTGTCCAGTGACAAGGGGGAGCAAAGCCAGGATTCACTGTTGCTTAGCCTGCTCACATTTGCAACTATAATTCCATTAAAAAATTAACCTACTCTAGATTATTTTAAGATGTTATTCTATCGTTATACAGAACAATCCACTTTACCTAGAGTAAAGGGAGGTGGAAGAGTGAGTGAGTCATCTTCCCATCTCACACCTTCTGCCGAGGTACCGTGCAATATGCAATACTTCAGAGTAGTCCTTGACTGCAGCTCATTAAATCTTTAGTTCTAATTTCATACTGCATTAAGATTTCATGTAGTATATACAAAAATACTAAACCTAATAAATAAAAATATGCTAATACATACTAAATTATGTGCTATGGCTGCCTAAAATATTCCAAATATCAAGGTTAATTTTAACAAATTCTGACACTACATATATTTAGCAAGTTGAAAGTGCTGTACAACCACCAGCTTTGCTGAATACTCTCAACACAAGGAATCACACCCATATACCCTGCATGGTGCAGCCATACAGAAGTTTTCAACTGGCAAAGATACAACCTCACCTAGGCATTAGAAGACAAAGCCTGAAGAATCCAAATGCCAGGTGTACCACACCAGAAAAATGTTTTTCTACTGTCCATGGACTATCAGTACTTTACACATATCAGAAATCCAGGGAAAAAAAGTATTAACTAGCACAATCTGAGTTTTATGTATCTCACAGATCATATAAAACATTCGCTGTGGGAATACTGCATGATATAGTCTGTGGATTTTTTGTTGTTGGTGTTGAAAAACAGGTGGATAGGTAAGACAAGCCTGAAGACTGGGGCACTGAGCTATGTACTCACGCTCGAGATTTTTGTTCTGAGTAAAATTTAAGTTTTCTTTACATATGCTACATATGCTAACAATCATCTTGCTATGTACTGTATTTACCATAATGCTCAGTCTCTTGTCCACTGCTATGGTTAGTCATCATCCCTGAAATGTTTTATCCTGCAGCACTGAACACAAAGGAGACTGCAAGACAGCAATTTTTTACTTCAGCTGTGTATTACTCTCTGCTGGTTAAATGAGTAATCAGCAGTGCTGTAAACACATTCCTGTTCTAATATTCTGGGGAAAAAAATAATGTAAGACTGCTTCTCTGAGCAAGCTCAAAACTTGAGCAAGTTTTATCAAATTTTTGTGAATTTTGTAGTGTCAGGAAACAACAGACGAGTAAGCAGAAAGACTGAAACATTCTTTTTCAAAACTTGCAGCCTCAAGTTTCGATCCTGGGTGTCATGCTGCCGTTCTGTTCTTCCATTTCAAATCATGGCGTTCAGTGCGCATGACCATTTATCGGCAAGGGTAGAGCATATGTATTTGTTTAGTTCTTTGGACTTTAGCGAAGAACATTAATTACTAAAATCTATAACTAATTCATTTAATCAAATGCAATCTGATTTCTGATCACTTGAACACATAATCAGCCTCACACTTCTGCCTACTTGAGAATTACTGATTTTGTCTGTCAACCCAAGTAGAGGTCCAGGTGATGCATATAATAATTACCACAGCTAATGCAATTACTGCATGTGAACTGATTACTATAATTAGGAAGTGTTTGTTTGTATTAAAAGGAAAAGTAAAGTAAATTGCTTTGTAGGTTTTAAGGAAAAATAACAGCAATAACAACAAGGACAAAAAAAAAAAATCTGTAGTTGTAATTACACAGTCCTGTATTAAAATATGTCAAGAAGTCTATTCTCTGCAATAAGTTAAAATATTCTTTTCTAAAGGAAAGATATACAGTAACACATTGTTAGGAATAAAACATCAAAGAAATAGAAGACAACTCTCTCTACATAACTTTCCTATAAATGATAAGAAATAAGATATCTTTCCAAAATATTGACATAAATAACCTTCCTCTCCTTTTCCAGCAGATTGTGTTTCTTAAATCACTCCTCCCATACACTCCGCTTTAATGTCTTGGCTAACCCCAAACATCTTCAGTTGCGCTACACCTTGCTTTTTATAGAGAACTGTTTGACATTTTTGAGATGTTATTACTGAAGAATCGGCGCCAAGAATCTGACTTTGGAAGCTGTACACACTATATTTCACTAAGAGCGGAACGGGACACCGAAGAGGTTTCCTTGGGACATACTCCCACATATGCCCAGAAGATAAACCAGTGTCCAATAAGCATTTTATACACAGTATTTTACAATTCCATGCAATTTATCAAACAACAAGCTTAGCAGAGAATTGTGAAAAACGGCAACAGTAACAGAGCTTTTATTACACTATGCATTGCTCATTCTACAGGCAGGAACAGTCCCTCAGTCAGGTTGTTGAAAACTGCCCTCGATCACTAACGACTTGACTTGGCAAAATGACGGATAGCTCCACTGGGCTGAAAAATTTGCTCATTACTTGTCCGTATTCTGTAACATGCCTTAGGTTTATAGTAACCAATCCAATTTTGGCACCCATTTAGAAATTCTACTGTTATATGAAGCTGGTTGTGTACATGTTCAAGATACTTTAAATGAGAGAGACAGTGAGGGAGAGAGAAAGGGACAGAGAAAAAGACTCAGTCTGTGTTAGAGCCTGATCTGTAAAGTGACGACAAAGCAGCTTGCTTTCTCCCACCGCATCTTTATCTTGTAAGATTATAAGTTATCTGGAGAATAGCCTTTCTTTTGCTTGCTTTGCATGTCTATAGTGTCTGATATAACTAAACACTTATTCTGAGCTTCTCAGTGCTTCTGTAATACTGATAATATGCAATCATAAATAAATTATAATGAATTTTTAAAAATTACATCAAAATAGGAATTGAAAGACAGTTCGGGTTCTTTCCAACTGTGCCACTAACTGTGTTCTCATGTGCAGCAATAAGAACTAAATGATATGATTGTATACTTCCAAAACAATTGGAGCTGATCCAGTCCCTGAAATTTTAATGGTCATTTCTAGAAGCGATTAGCAGGAAATCTTGGGAAAAAACAATGAAATATTAACATACTTCTAATATTATTAGAGAATCACGAAATGTTTCCAAATAACTAAAGATATTGACTGAATAATATATCAAGCACATAAATCTCCTAGGAACTCAGACTTCTTGTTTGACTTCACAGCCTAAGAAGTTCTACATTTAGAGGACAGAGGACTTCAACCAAAGATATTTTTTTTTCCCCCAGAAAACTTGCATTTAGTATCTGGATGTTTTTCTACTTTCTTTACTCTTACTGTACGTTTATCAGAATCAGAACAAGGATGAAAATGTATCTAAGAGCAAAGTATCCTAAAAACTGTGAAGACTTGCACCCAGGCTTAGGTGCTGTTTTTCACCCTCAGCACAGGAACCTCATGCCTCTTTTCACTTCTGTAAAGAACATAGAGTAATTCTTATAGACGAACAACTGCTCACTCATAGCACTGAAGTTTCACTGCTGCTTTGGGTAAAGTTATATTATCGTTTCTGTTACAGTCTTTCATTTCTAAATCAACATACAATAAATGAAAAGCATCTCCTCCTCTTCTTCCTTTTTTAGCTGTTCCTCTGTAGAAAAGGCAAGACGTGATCTTACAGGAAAACCCGTTTCATTTAAACCTACAAGTGATTAACCTGAATGGGAAAGGGAAGCATGTAAAGAATAAAGGAAGTAGACAAATGTCCAGATACTAAACGCAAATTTTCTGGGGAAAAAAATCTAGTTTTCTAAGAAACTGTATTTGCTGTATATCTTTTTAATACAATTGATGCAGGCAGCAGAGAAAGAAGGGATTAAAGCAGAAAGCTCATTCTTATTTTATAAACTAAATGCTGGAAAACAAAGTGTACGTATTAAAACCTACCAATGCACTCCAAGGGGAATCACAAACGCAAGCCATAGCCCTCTTGTCAAAGGAATATAAACAAAACTAACTAGGTGAACTATGTTTTCATTGTAAATTTTGTCAGGAAGTCATTAAAGCTGTTTTCACAATAAAAAATTCAGATCTATGGAAAACTCAGCTCTCCTGATTCATTATCATTGCAATTGACAGGGCTGCATGTTTGGGATACTCATTACCTTTAACGAACGCGCAGACCTCCAACACTGAACTACATATTCTGGACGGCAAGGTGTCCCTTCCCTCTCCAGCAGCAGTGTTCATCTGCATTCAGCAGCTTGACAGTGTAAAAGCAACAGCCACTGCAACTTCAAAGACACGTCCAGGTTACTCAAAGTAAAATAATTTCTAAGCTTAGCTCCATTTAATAATATTTCTATTTGCAGAGGTGTATAAAGCACGTACCTGACTGCAGTCCAACTCAAAAACTTACCTAATTAACTACAGAAAGGATGCATCTTATGAGAGACAAGATAATACTTGCATAAAACATTCAGCTGTATTTTCAGGGAAATAAGAAGCAGCTACTGAATTAGGCTGTAGTACATACATCTCAACTAACAGTGTTCTGACTCAACAAGGTATTTGTTCCCATGTCTAATTGAAGGGCCTGCACAAGCTCTGTGGGTTCAGCAGGATGGTGCAAGGCACTATGGCTTGTGTCTTCTTGTCAGAAATTTTGCTGAAAATCTGAAGACAGCACTCTTGTTTGATCGCATCTTCTACTAACCTCATCCACCTATCTCAGTTTCTATTTGCTTAAAATCCTTTGATAGTATTTTAACTGTTTTACTGTGTTTGGATACTTTTACTAGTACCCACACTTGAGGTGTTTGGTGCTGCCTTTGCCCGGATCATCACTAGCAAGGTCTTCTCTCAGCCATTGCACAGACCTGTGTCTAGTAGCAAAGTTCATGTAGGCAAGAAAACCTACTCACAACAGAGAAGAATCAAGTTAGGGTCTGCTTGGGTAAGCACACATAAAAATCTATGCACAAGATCCAATGGGTAGCATCCAAGGGTGTGCAAGGAGCTGAAAAATGTCAACATGAAGACATCTTCTGTCATTTCAAAGACTGCTAGGATTGAAGCAGGCCCCATGACTAGCAAAAGGCAAATACTATGCTCATCTTCAGAAAAGCAGGAAAGAATACAGGATAGTCAGCCTCTATTCAGCCTCAGTGGCAACCGTGGAGTAAGTCTAAATGGAAGTCACGTCTAAGCACAAAAAGCACAAGAAAAAAGAGCCATAATGGAACTAACACTAGGCAAACCATACTTGACCAACCCAGTCAAGACTTTCACAATGAAATGGTTGGCTCTGCAGATAATGCAGAGCAACGGATATAATTTATCTTGCCTTTAGGAAGGCTTTTGAGAGTCTACCATACCATACTGGTAAATTGAGGTGATATGGATTGGACAAGCAGAGTACAAGGTCGACAAAACAATGCCTGTACTGCTGGGCTCAAAAGCTTGGCCAATGATTCAAACTACAACTGGCAGCCAGTCACACATGGTGTTACTCAGTGGTTAACACTGGCCTAATACCTTCTGGGATCTTCATCAGCAACCTGAATGAAGGGATGAAGTGCACCTTCAGCAAGTCTGCAAATGACACCAGATTGGAAGCAACACCTAACGTGCTGGAAGGCAGAGCTGGCTACCCACCTTTGTTCAGGACCTGCCGCCTTCGAAGGGAATTGTGGCATGGGAAGATCTGCGAGTAAGAATTTTCTGGATGGCAAGACTGTTTAGCAAAAATTAAAAAATTCACCTTGAGTGTTTTTGAGTTGTTCACTTTATATTTTAGGTTGCAGTGTTACAGCTAAACTTAGCCTTGGGATAGCTACAGACTCTCACAGAAGGAATCTAGTTTCCAAGACAAAGGTCATTTTGGAATGACTGGAATGCTGTGAGGACAGAAAAAAAAAAAAAGTCATTTATAGTGGCAATCCTGGCTGTGAAAAGAACTCTTCATAACTATTTTTCTTCTCCTTAGTAGCTTATAAAAGAAGCTTATAAATTAACACAAAAATCAAAACCAAATGTAAGTCCATTTTTCTCTCAATTTTCTCCTTAAGCAGAATACTTCCTTGGAGAATCACATTCTAAGTGATATACATAACATTGCAATCCTCTAACTGTGGTCCATATCGCTCCCTCTGGCTGAATATTTAAATAAAATGTGAAAAGGAATCACTTTTTAAAGTAAGAAATGCATTTTTGCCAGCTGCCACACACCTACAAAGTTGGTTTTGCAGAAGTAAGGAACTATCTCCTTAAGGCTATCCATTTATTTACAGAACACATTCACGTCTCGCAGCCTTTTCAAAGGAGGTCTCCTAAAAGTTTCTTTCCTGAAACAATATTCACTAAGCTATGCCGATTCAGTGACTTTTAACATTTTACAGACAAGCATACTATTTCTCTCTCTCCAAAATGCTCAACTTTCTTCCACGAGTGCGACAAAAGTCAATTCCTTTTTTTTAATTGTCATAAAACCAGCACTATGCCTACTCTCTGTTTTGGCACGTGCAGCTCTCCAGTCAGACCGCCGGTTCTCACATTCGCCAAGAAAGGGAAAAGTGCTATTTGTTACAGCCCTTCAACTGAAGGAAACCGCACAGAGGCATTTTCCACTATTTTCTTCTTTCACCTACCTGTTTGAAATGTTTCAATTCACATTTTTGCAATATTTTCCCTTTCTTGAAATTTAAGATATTAAATATAATAACCCACTAAGAAAAAGCAAAATACAATTTTTGGCCTTGAAGAAAGATGGTCAAAAGTAGACACTATCAAAAATCTTCCAACTTTGAATTAAGAAAAATTTATTTCACCGTTAGTGGATTATCACGGTAGAAATACCTTCTTACAAATGCACGCGGCCCCTACTAGCACAGAACATCATGTCATTACAAGAAGTTCTGAAATTTATGCTTGCAACTCTGTATAGGAGAAAAATACAATGCAAACAGGTACTAACATACTAAATACAAAGGGTTTAAGCTGTTGTTTGAATTTCCTGGATCGCTTCAAGATTCCTTTCTTCATCTGTTTTTTCCCATCACAATTTTAAATCCTCTTTGGTTTATTTCCAGATTAAATATTTTTACAAAACTCTCACCATCTGCAACTCTCATCTCCAAAAAGGAAGATAAATATGTTTGTAAAAGGAGGATTACTTATGAGGATTTGGAAAGGAATTGAATACACAGAAAATTAAGGAAAAATGTACTCACCTGTCCCAGAAAAAAAGAAAAAAATCTACTTGTTTCTAGAAATCATATCTATTTTTAACTGAGGAGATAAAAAACTGATTTCCAGCACCATGGGAACTGCTGGATACAAAAAAGGGAAAACCAGGAGCACTTGCATCTGGTTTTGCTTTGAAAAGGATGAGTTCTATCACCAGGGTGACTGAAAATTAAAGACCAAATGAAATATTATGGAAAGAAGAGGAAAATCTTTTTTCCATCGAATTTATTTTTAAGTAAAATTTAAGGGATGACTTGTCTCAAGCCTGCTCAAATTGTTAACTTGCAAAAGAGGGAAGACAGGAAGATGAGCCGAAGATCAGCTGACCCTTGTCCTCCTCTGCAGTCAAAGCAGCAGAGCATCGCGTCTGAGGGGAGCAGAGCTCACAGCTTCACCCTGCAGAGGGTACCGGAGCGTAGGCTGTAAGGGGCACACTCGCACTAAGTACGCTAGCAGGGGAGATCGCTGGTGAGACCAGGAGGGCTGGGCAAAGCAGTCAGAAGGAATTGTCCACCTGTACAAGCATCCTAAGGAGCACACTACACGCACATAAATCAGAGTTGGAGTGTTCACACTTAAGCCCGGGCATATATAAGCTTTATTCCCTTTTCAGGGAAGAAATAACCAAGAGGAGTGGGGAGCACACATCACAGAAGGGTGTCAATACACTTTCTCTGCGACTGCAAAACCCACGAGGAAGGGTATAGGTAACATGCAGCATATTTGCACAGAATTGTGATGTATATTCCCTATTTAGGCTTCAAGTTTCCATTTATTTTTTATTTTTCCCCTTTAAGAGAGAGAATAAAAACATATAAAGGCAGATCAGGAAACTTAAGTCAGGTTGATTAGATAGGGCTGCCAAGAAATGAAATTTGTGATTTGTATTTTAAAACATTTTACATTGGGATGCCAACTAGAAGCAGATGGCAGAAACGATTGCACTTACTTTGGCTAAAGAGGCCTTGGAAGTGAAGTGTAGTGCAGGTCACAGAAACACAGGAGAGCACAGAAGACAAGCTTTCTCTGATGCAAACTAGTTCTGAAAGGACGAGCTGTTGTACAAACTGCATCGACGGACTAGTACAGTGGAAATTCACCAATCTACAAAACGACTCCCCATTAGGCCTTCGCAGGGTATGTAGCCACCAAGTATCTTGACTTGTCATACTAAAATCACATTCTTTACGTAGCTTGATTTAGACTACGTATGATTAAATGTGGCAATGGGTTCGACACGTTCTCTAATAACAGGCAAACTGCTTTACAGGTTAAAGGGACATCAGTGGGATTTAACCCAGATCAGTGCAAACCCGGTTCACTGCAAAATCCACTAGAAGTCTTTGTTTTTCATAAAAATCTACCAGTTCTTTATGTATTAAAAAAAAATCTCCCAAAATAATTTACAAGCTCCTGTATGACATTGTGTAGGTCAAAAAGCCTGAACCACTAAGTTCAGGAATATGACGGGACTTACATCAACATGTTCTACCATAGTAAGGCCTTAAACATCTCCACTACAACAAACCAAAATACCCTAGAAAAAATAAAAGCTTGTCTGACATCTGTCCGCTTCCAAAATCCATCAAATGAAATCTCAGAACAGCAGAAAAAGTCACTTAAAGGGATAATGCATCCAGTCTTGAAGACAAATTACTCACTTAAGGTCAGGTAACTAGCTTTAGAGAAGAAACAGCTGTGTTATCATTAGGACAAAGTTCTCACGATCATATGGCCACCTGCATAAATTATTCAGCTACCTCAACTTTCATGAACATTGTCTCTTCTAGACTAAATTCATTATCCTTAGAACTGACAAGTCCTCTTGGTCTGACCCCTTGGTCTTCCACTTTAAAACCCAGTTCACCTGGGGAAGACGTGGAAGCTGACTGACTTTTTCTAGTCCAAGGGCTCCCTCTCAACCTTCCTCCTTTCCTTTTGCCAGACTCTTCTTTCCAGTTTGCAGGCTAACTCCTTTAAAAATAGAAGTTACGTGTCCTTCCCAACTTCACAAGTGTCCAAGAACAACCAAGTGAGTTAGCCTAATTGAATTATTTTGTTTTTTTCTGAAGTACGTTAAGTTGCAAGCCTTTGTTTTGCTACCATAACCTCAGGCAACAGTAAATGAATTCTCTTCTACCTTTGAAGGGAGAGATGAAGTAAAATTCCCCAAGTGCAAAATCAAACAGAAAAGAAAGCCTCTCTGGTTTGCTTGAAATATACATCTTGTCCTGCTGTTCCTTTAATGTTTCCTTTTATGATAAGAATCAGTGAAGGGCAGGTAGAGGGTTTTTCCTCTCCCTCCTACATGTACCAGTGTATTACAAAAGCATATTGATGACTGCAAACCATTGTAACTAAGATTAATCCACTTGTTTACATCAAATCAATCCACTTATTTATGTGTCAGATCAGACAAGAGTAGGTTTTCTTCTTTGGCTTCCCACATTCCCCTAACATTTTAACGCGTTTTTGAGCACCACTATGAACCAAGAGCCTCCTGGGGTTAGTTTGTTGATACTGGATTGGTTTTTTTTCTTCCTTAAGCTATGCAGTCTGGCTGGCATTCAGTTGAAACTAATGAAGAATGATTTTTAAATTGCCAATGCGTGATTATCTAAGATGAACACTTAAAAACAAACCAGGTTTCTGCACTTAGTCACTCATTTCACAGCTCCAAAGTGTTCCACCGCTTAAAATGCCTTGACATGTGGAAACATTTGCAAATGCCCACAGGCTTCCAGAGAGCTCCTCCCCAGATCAAACTAAATCTCAGGCAATGAAACAGCTCTTTTCAATAGTAGCCACTTTCTAATCAACTCTAAACACCACCACCCTCCTCCCCAAAACCCCCCACAAACCATCTGGAAAAAAAAAAGAACATATATTCCTTTAAGTTCTAATGAGAGGACTGATAATTTACAGGCTAAGAGGTAAAGTTCACTAATTAAGAAATAAATACTTGAAAATTCAGGACCAGAATTTTTTGTTTTGTTTTTAATAAGAGCCCTTTTGTGCTTCTGTTCTCAAGATAAATGTTAGAGTTTACACTTGAAAATTTCCGTGTGAGAATACAATGCACCTGCAGTTGGCAGCAATGTTAACTACACCATTGGGCCCCTAAGTCCAACTTACAGAACTTCATCATTGTTAGAAAATTTGCCAGTAGCCAAAGAGGGAAGTGGTTGCCTAACACCGATATAGATGGCCTAAGATGTCTTGGCTGGACACCAACTATCAATCCAGAAGGGTACAGAACTTCTGTAGATCCCATGTAAGACCTGTTACTCCCACGTTCATGTTTTGGATATCCTTGGGCAGCAAAACTAGCACCTTGTAGTATTTATCAGAAATGTAAGTAAAATAGTAATTCTAAAGACACACAAATCCCCTTCCCTATCCCCTTGCCTGCCTTCCCCTCTCCTCAGACCTGCTCCACTCTCCACTGAAATTGTGAGCGTACTTCTACTTCACAATGAGGACAGAAATTCTCAGCTGAAAGCTTCTTGAAGAAAACAATGGGGACAAATATACTTTCTGTTCTATACCTCCCAGTAAACTGCTCAGAGTTTAGCCTGAAAAAAGTGGGCAAGGCGAGGAATGCTTTCTGCAGGGTACAAAGACAATAGCAAATATTTAAAGTTGAACATTAATGCTGATTTATTTATCAAATATTTTCAAATTTCAATTTTTGGGGGTGTGAAGAAGGGGAAAAATGTAATGTTTAAAGCCTTCCAAAAGGCCTTTAAAACTGTATGATGTTAAAAGAAAGAGCTGAGGGCTGTTGTGAGATGTACGAACTATTTTAAAATCACCAAGAGTCTGAGTGGATAGCAGGCAACCAACCCGTAAATGTTTTAACTTTTTAAAACACGAAGTTTTCACCTCCCAGGAGACTGACACAAAGGTACTGTGCTAATAGACACAATTAGAAGACATAAACAAAACCAGTGATCACTAATTAGGGGAAAAGTAAATATTCCTCCTCTGTGTCTCCAAGTGGAACCTTACACAACATGACAAACACTCCGACAGGGTTAAACTGAAGGTCTGCAGCACCTCAGCCAGATCCCCCAGCATCGAATGCAGATGCTAGGGAACACCTAACAAAAGAGCACAGCAAGGATGCAGAGGTATTTCCTTACCTTATACTGGGCAAGAGGGTCAAGGTACTCATTCTAGACATTTGCAACTCATATGTTGAGAGACAGGTGGTTGCATTTTAAACTCCAGAAATCAGTAAAAATTGTGAACAGGGCTTTTATTTCTTGTCTCATTACATACCAGAAGTGTTAAAAACCATTTTTATCTATCACAAGGAATAATTTGTGATTTTACAGTCTTTCCAATATTCAAAATCTTGCTATATTGTTTTTAAATCAGATGTGAGAGCTTTGAGCTACTATGCCTAGAAGAAAATTCAATTAAACACTCTTTTTTGCATATTTTAAAGCAAAGCTCAGAAAATTCCTGTTCTATTTTGAGCTTAGTATCTGACATTATATTCAAAAACCTGCAGGAAACTATGACGTTTTCTGTAAGAGTCTATTTAATGAGCCATAAAATATAGCTATAGCAGTATTCAGCACTCTTTAAGCTTAATTTTAGTAGTTTTTCTAAATTCTGGGTTTTAGCTATTTGTATCGTTTGACACCTGTAGAACAAGAAAGGCAGACTGGTAATATAAAAGGATTTCTGTACACTTCTTTTAATTAGTGTTGGTGCAACCATTTAAAGCTTTCTAATACAAAAATAAATTATGATGGTTAATATAGCTTGATAAACTCTGATTAGTCTAATTTGCAACACTAATTTTGCTTGACTAAAGCTTTTAGTAAGATCTTGACATTTCTATAAATAAATAGGCTATTTGCAGGAACTCCCATGACTTTACGTCAATCCACAAATAACAGAGCAAATCTGACAACTACTTGTGATTACTGTTATTCAATATCACGTGTTTGGACATCGAAGAATGTAAATGTTCACTTGGGAAGAATGCCTGCTTTGTACACTGACATGAAGTATCAATAATTAATAAATATGTATTCAGTTTATTGAAGAGTCAAAACTCTTCCTCTCTCTGCCTACAAACAGCAACATCTCACTTCTACCAGTATCCAAGCTGATGGGCAGCTCACATCACCAAACACACTTCGGAATGGGGAAGTCAACCTCCAGGCTTCCAGCCCTCTGCGTATTTGTCCTGAGACAACTTTCAGGCTTTCAAAACCCTGAGACAATTTTCCTGTTATCTTCAAAAAAAATCTGAGTCCATAGGAAGTATGTTTCTAATATATTTGTGTACATATATATTAACTAGCATAAAATCCTAGATAAGCCTCTCCTACGCTAAACAAACACAAAATTTAATACCATTTAATTTCTTTGCAAAGTAGTGAGTTTGGTAGAGATACAGAGCTATTTGGAGAGGTCTCTTTGGGAGCTAAAGCAGAGTTTAAAGTAACTCTGCAGTCTCACACACAGCAAGCCCCTGTTCATGTTTCTTCCCAAACATCCCTTCTCTTTTCCTCAGCTCAGGCCGCTCAGCCAACACCAGCTCTCGTTTCACCCTGTTGTTCGCAACAAGTCAGGAGGCGATAAGTTGCACTGGAGAGCAGCGTAGCAGTTAGCTGTTCCCATCCTTTGGAGAGCTAAACAAGAGAATTATTTGTTTAGGGAAAGGAGGGAGAAGATAGGTATGCTTTCTATAGGAAGCAGCACCCAAGTATTCCAAGGAGTTGAAATATTCAGACAAAAACAACTTCCAGTGTACAAACTAGATGCTGAGAATCCATCTTTGGTTGCCTATTACCAAACTTCTTGCTCTTTCAGAGAAGCGTGTGTTTCAGCTGTTATGTTTGCAGAAAGTGGGTTTTTTTCCATTTTCCATATGTAGATTTGTTTGGGCAAGAGTCTACTGTTGACACAAAGCAACATTCTTGCATGTTTCATAAACTCCAGGATAAAAAGCAATTATTATACAGTTTTTAGCTTTTTTCATTAGTCAGTGTTGAGCATAACGACACATGCACACAAAAAATCACAGAAGTACAAAGATTTGTGTACTGTCAGTTTCCATCCCATCTCATTAATGCACACAGTGATTTGATTCTCTCTCTATACATATTGATTATGAGAAAAGAATTTATTTGGATTTTATGTTCATTCAATTTTTCAGATCTATATCAGGACCGTGACAGAATATCCCAAAAGCACTGCTCTTCAGAGGACAAACACATCTTGTATGTATCTTTGTGGTGATGTAAAAACACTTCAAGGTGGACAAATGCTAGCATGCCTCTGGCAAAATCAACAATCTTCAAACTAAGGAAAGAAAATTGTGCCTGTGTGTTTGAACAGTTTGTGGGAAGGAAGCGTGATTAAAAATAAATAAAGCAGAAAGATTCCCTCCCACACCTGACTATCGTGAAAGACTTCTGCAGACAACCAACATCCTGCGCTTTCGATTGATCACTCTGTAAATTCAGATCTCGATACAGTAAGTCTGTTTCTAGTGGCTGTGAAAATTTAATCATAGGTACCTGGGATTTCCCCCTCCAGCACAAATAATTAAAGATATATTTGCATGAAAACCTCATTGAGCAGAAAGACATTCAAAACAGGACAAGAAAAACACATCAAGCAAACTGAAGACAAACTTTCCTTTATCCGATGCTGACTTGCAAAAAGCATAAAAACTCCCTCACAACCTTAGTCACTGTGGCCTAAGTAACTGTAAGAACAGTAGGGCTAGATTACAGACTGTGAAACTCAAGCCTCGCTGTTTTGAAGTGTTCATTCTACCCTGTTTTAAGTAGTCTTCATCCGTTTCTTGCTTAGTCTTGCTGACCTCTGAACATAGGTGGATGTGCATACATTTCCGTGTATGGATAACCCACAGAGCTGAATTTCCACAAGTTTCTCTGAAATACAGAAATTGTTTAAAGTAATGGGTTGTCACCTTTCTGGTCCCAAAAGAATGAAGAGCAGGAAAAAATAGAAAATCCATTTGACCACCCATCCATGAAGGGAGAGGTTAATACTGGTCTGTTCAAGGTAAATAAGTTATGGATATCTAACCACGGACTAAAAAAAAAGGTCTTCATAAATTTAAGGTCATTTCCTCGGAACAATTACTGTTTTTCATTACCCTCCATTGATCAACTTCAACTATATTTAGTGGAATTAGTACATTTTACTGTCTGCAAACCTTGCAAAGTTTGAGATGTGTCAATTCCATGCAGGAGAATTTCAGATTAGCAGCCACAATATCAATAGAAATCTTCTAAATATATTAAGAGAAGTAAGAGTATTGCCTATCAGGTATTTGGATTGTTTTTATTTTCTTAATATTCACCTTGCTTAAGATATCAAAAATGTTTTCATCTTGGAGATGGGTATATACTAAAATGAAACTGCACAAAGACTTCCTCTCCATGCCTGGGGAAAAATAATACCAACAGATATTGGTACTATCAGTACAATTGCTGCCCTGCTGTTTTAATCTATTTGCAACAGGGTTGTTGCACAGTAGTTCATGGAAAATAGCTGCTGCAGTTTGCTGACTTTCAAATGCTTTTTGTTCTAGGTGTTTTTGCTGGTAGTTTTCTGTTCCTCTCTTTTAAAGCTGGAGAAGCAGCTACAGCAAATTCAGCAGACACATAGAAAGAACACAAACCATAGATGGCTAGACCCTACTCCTGCCTGGACAGTAAGAAAGATGTATTCTGACCACAGAAACAGCCCACACTGAAACAAACGTCTCCAAAAGTTGCAGAAACTCTCTTAAAGAGTGTCATCATTTATCTGCTGCAATGCCTACACAAGTCATTCCATGACTGCATAAAAGAAGCACATATTTAATTCACTCTCTCATTAAATCCTCTTAAGTCAACATTAAGTCCTCTTTGTGTATCATGGAGCTCTTTATAATACTCACTAGCATATGTCACACCAAAGGCATTGATTTAATGTAAGAGATATTACAATCCTTAATTGCCCTATTGATATTCTGATTTCAAATCTGAGATGTAAATACTGTCCAGCAAGAACAAATCCAGCTCTTTCTCACTTCAAGTCAGATATTTGAAAAACACATCAAATGACAACTACACATTCACCTTAGATTCATCTAGTTGTCAGGTAATATCAATCTAAATATTTAAGATATCTTTAGTCCTCAATCACACTCTGCACCCTTAATTTCCTGGCAGTTAAGCATGAAAAACCATCTAAAGCACTAACAGATTTTTCAGCACTGTGTGTAAGCTTGGTTCTACTCATCAAAAAATACACAAGGTACTTCAAAAAAACCCAGAGACAGCATCATCAAAGACAGGGGACGCTTTCTGTACCAGAGACAGCTAGCAAACAACTCTTCTGTCAGAAGAGTTGACTTTGGGATGTGTGACATAAAACCTTTAAACTGTGTGGCATGCACAAGGCAAAGATTGCCTGTTTACTGTGTTTGCTTTGTACTGGAGCAAGAGTAGGAGAACTTACAGGGGGCATCAAGGGAAACTACCAAAGTAAATACCAAAACAAGTTGCTTGTTCCGATATCCTCTAGTTAAACTGGGGAATTCACTGATGGAGAACGTTAAGGATGTTGTGGGTTCATAAAAAGCTGGACTAATTTGTGAAAGTTAAATACATTAAATGCTATAAGCATCAAAGGCATCACTAAGACACATACTATAATAAGCTGAGAAGAAGTAATTCTACCTTTCCCACTTTTTTGTCTTCTCTAGAAAAAGATGCTGGTCTAGATAAACATGTGAAAAGCCACACCAGTTCAGACAAGAAGTTAAGAACTAGAAGTTAAGAACTTCTAGTCTGTAACACCTGAAATGCATCAGCTATAGCCTTCTTTTGCATTTTCCTTTTACTATTATTCATCATTCACCAAACGGTTGGTGACAACGTGTGCTGGGGTAGGTGGGATGGAGGGTGAGAAATACAGTGTTATTCAAAGAACCATTGCTTCTTACACGGCTTAACCAACAGTGGCGAACAATATCACTTCAGTGAATGGCAAGTTAATTACCAAGGTTCTGTTTTTATGGCCTAATTGTGTATTGTGCTACCATACAATAAAAAAAAAATATTGTACAGTAAAAGAATTCTGAGAATTTCTTTGTCCTTATCCACTGCCTATCGCTCTACAAGGGCGTTGGGGGTTCTTTGTCCCCTGCCTACAGCAGCTCCTCATCTAGCTACTTTCTAGACAAATTGAAGTCTCATTACATATATTCCAGCTACAAGAAAAGAAGTTTATAGGTGCTAAATTTACATTATTGTATATTCAAAAATGCTACTTTGTGAGTGAGGAAAACCTTTTATTCTTCATTCAAGGATGTTTCCCTGATTTAAGACACTGAGTAAACTGTATATTCTCTTGTTCAGACACAGGTAAAACAATCAAGCCACAGGCAGTCAGCTTTGGAAAACAAATGGTTGAAGGAGGCAGTTCCTTTCATCAAAGAGCATCTTCAGTTATCAAACATTATTTCAGGGACAGTAACATACTGAAAGTATCTACTGTTCTGAGAGCTTGGAATGACACGTCTCGGCACACAGTTAAAGGAACAGCGTGTCTCCTTGCGAGAGCAGCTGCACGCTTGCACACACGGCTGAAGTGGACAAGGAGGTTTGGATGGGTAAAAGCATTTAATAGTTCTGAATTATAACATACAATGAAAATGTATGTGAGGTTTGACTTCACTGCCTGCCAGTCTTCCCCTGCAGCTTTTAATACATATGTGTCAGTCCTCTCAAGCTAAAAATGCAGTAAAGTTGAAATCCAAGTGGAGTTCAGAGCTCCTCTACCAACAACTTGTGTGCTTTCTCCAGTGTGTTTTTTTAATACAAGATTGCTAATGTGTTCTATACCTTGTGGCAAAACACTTACTTTTTTTTTCTTTTTGTTTTTTCCCCCCCAGTAAAAACAAACCCTTGGAAGTAAATTAATGAAGAGCCAAATGGCAAAGCAGATTGGATTGTTACTACCAAATGGTGTTTCAAACACAATCTAATTAGGTGACAAAATGGACCAACATACACTGAGACTAAGTAAGCAATTAAGTGCTGTGTGTCACAGAGTGGGAGAGGCATCAGTTCTACAGGACTGTAGTGCGAGACATTTGGCATTTAGCTCTCTAGCAACTTATCTCTCTCAAGGGAAGAGTAAAATGAATCAGAGTAGAGGATGGCATCTTCAAATTGAAGCATCTTCGTTTTCATCTGGATTTTATGACAACTCCAAAAAACCTCCAATGTATTGATACCAATTCTCAGGAAAATAGTTAACACCTGTACAATGAAGGATTGCGCTGATCTTTGACATTATCAGCATTTACTCACTTACCACAAAATTTGGTTTGGAGGCTTGAGTATTTCCTACATAAAATAACTCAAAAACTAGTACATTTAAGAAAAAAAAGGATAGGATTTGTCTAGTGAATTTGACTTCAGATGTCAAGATGGAAGCAGCACAATGCATTTGATTTAGCAGGAAACAACTTGGAGCATAAATTTATCAGCCGTTTACTCTTTTTCATCTTCCTCAAAATTCCAAACAAGCCACATCTCAGACAGAATTATTCACACACAGGAACATATGCACATACATACTCACAAAAGAAAGGCACGAAAAGCCATCCCTGCACAAAGGTACACCATAAGATACTAACGCTATTAAATCTTGAGAGTACTTTCATGGTACTTTTTGAATACTACCTGCTCCCTTAATTGTGCCTATTTCACTCCAAATGGATAATATCTAAAAAAATAATCAATTAAATTTATAGTTGATAATTTCTAACACCAATAATCCAGCATTAGACATTGAAATAAGGCTGTTCCAGAGTGGTACTCTCAGAAAAGGCAAATCTCACAGTTGTATGGTCACATGCATTCGTAATTCAGGTTACATTATCAGTGGCAGCAATGGTTTCGGGAAACTGAAAATCCTAAAACTCTTGAAAAAAGTTTAGTTTCCTTGAGTGACAGTCTTCATCCTACTTTCTCAGGGGAAAATTACTATTACTATATCACTATCAGTATATCTACTAATCCAGACATTGAACCACAATATGCAAACACACATATCATGTTATCTGTCTTTACGCATTTTCGATATGAGAAACAGGTTTTACAATCAGACTTCTATGTTCATATCTTGATTACTGTACATACCGATATTCACTTTTATTTAATAATACTAACAAAGATGAACATTTGCATACATATAAGCTTTTACATAGCACAAATGCTGGCAAATAACATGCTTCTTATATTTGTGCAGTTCAGCTTGTCAAAATAGCAAGTGTTGAGAGTAACCGCCACTGCATCACCCTAATTCAGATAGACGAGCTAGAGGCATACCCCCATGCTGTTCTTTCAAAGATACTTTAAAAACTGTTTTCAGATGTCATATGAATATTCTATGAGATTCTCCCAACAAATATTATTTATAAGCTCTGCTAACTTTGCAAAGTACTTAATTGCTGTTAAAGCCTGCTAAATGCTTAGCCCCAGTGAAGAACACCAATAATTGTTTGAAAGATTTATGTGATTAACATAGTAAAGTTAACTTTGAAGACATTTCCTTATAAACCCAAGCACCCTCATGACAGTCTGTTTCTTCAGCATTACCCATTTCATTTAAATGACTTCTATTTAATACACTTTACCAGGATTCTACACAAAAATGTCATTTAAGAAACAGGCAGAATTCCTAACATTACAGAGACCCAGTAGATACACAAAGTAAGTATGAAAGAATTTTCAAATTCTTTTGTAATTGATGATTCTGTACTGACATTTATTCAACACCCATCCCACTAATAAGTTATTATTTGATGCATCAATGTACTTTTTAATTTTTTTTCAAAAGTCATATGATTCTCATCTATCGCTGTACTAGGTGTATTGCATAATTATAAAACATCCTCCAATACTTCTCTTAACTACTTTAGGGGAAAAAAAATGCAAGCCATGTAGCGACTATCAGCAAGGAAACACATGTGAATACTACAGGAGAAACAGTGCACTTGAAAGCAAGTTTAATTTCCTGTACTCACGTGGCAGACGTGACAACTGATGTACAGCCTTTGTTAAACCTTTCAGCATTATGGAGGTTAAGATTAAATTTCTTCTACAGTATTGCAAAACAGGCATAAGGAAAACAGACTCTTTAGCTTTTAAAAAGCCTTCAGTTTTTGCATCACGGCTTTGGGAAAGAACTACTGAATTCACAGGAAGTTTTATGGAAAACTGTAAAACACAGAGCAGGTATATGACCTGTTCTCTGAAAGCTGCCTAGCTGATTGCAGGTAGCTAGCACTTCGACTTCCACAAACATAAACAGCACGAACATTACTCAAAAATCAGCAGGTTCTGTTTACACAACGTTTAGTATTCAACTTCATCACGATTTCCTATTTCCTCAGCTTTTCACTGAAGTAGAATAGTCACAAAATATTTTAAACCTTTTCAGTAAATCACTGAAGGTTTCTTATTTTGTACCACGAGAAATAAGTCATTTAAGGACATCCAAACACTGCTCAAACCCATTTCAGGTTTCCAAACTTGTGATTTTATTCACTGATGTATCTACAAAGTATGTATGCACTTCTGTTTCTATTCACAGTTGAACATTCGATGACAAATTATACTCAGTAACTGTTAACAAATCTACATAAGTGAATAACATTTTAGATTTTACCATCACTTGATATCTTGTGGATTTTTTTCAGTGTTTTTTTGGGTTGGTTGTTTGGTTGGTTTTGTTTTGTTGGTGGAGTTTTTTTAAGATATTACTGTCTTCAGGCTTAGGTTTCTGTCTCATGTGTTAAGTTGGGCTGCAACAGGTTTTGCTCCAAATTTGATTCTCAGACGTTCAGAAAAAGATAAAAAAACCCAGCAACAACAAACCTCAGCTAAATAACACGGGTCCTTAAAGACTTACGCTGAGTTCAAAAGACTAGTTAGCCCAGTATGCTCAAGCCTTTCACCTGACGCACATCAGAGAAGTCAGGCCTCCTGGACATAGGTGATGGCTGTGGCCAGGGAAAGAATTACTGGTTTCTCACTCCCAGAAATTATCTACAATGAGACGGACTACCTCAGAACAATACACTGATATAACTCTTGCAAAGAAACTACTCATTTGGCTCTGATAAATTGTAAGTAGCATTTGGTGCACACGCTACTGAGCAGTGTCAGCGGGTGGTGCCCTACGCTGGGAAGGAACAGCGCTGACACTGCACGAACTACTCCAGGGTGCCAAACTTCCTGAAGTGATTCAGGGGAGGTATAGGCTAAAATGTTGAAAGACACTGATCTAACATAATTACAGTTTCTTCAGGGTTTGACTTTTTCCCCAAGACTGGCCTCTTGGATCACTATACAGTATTCAATATAACATTCATTCATTCACTCATGCATTCATTCATTCCTTCTCTGTCAATCTCTAATCCTGGCACCCTTTCATGCCCTTTCCTGTGTTTCTGTGTAATGCAAGTAAGAAAAAATACAGTAGACTTAGCAGAAGATGACTAAATACTGAAAGAGCACCAGTATTTTTATCCCAATTGAAAATAAGAGACTACAAATATAATATAATTTAAAAAGTCAGCTGACAGACTATGTTCTTTATGAGGTATATCTGAAACAGGAGGATCAGCAGCAGTTGAAAGGTACACTTTAAGATGTTTTACACTATCTAAAACTTCAATATATTCTAAAGTTTCAAGTATTATGTATGTGTTTGCCTTTTATAAATTTATGAACACACTCTTCAAAAGGAAGAATTCCTATTTCCTTACTGCTGCGTCACTGCTCTATGAAGTTCACTCCCGGGACTCCGTAGTGGCTCAAGCTGCGACCCATGGGAGATGCCAGCACTAAAACCAGTAAAACTGATCACAGCAAAGGAGCCTAACAAATTTGTACAGTATTTTTTTTTAAGATATCAAAATGAAGGTCAAAAATGAGTTAAACCTTTCCGCTTACACCTAATTGTGGCTGATGCAAACACACCTTTTTTTTTCTATAAAAGCAAGAATTCTCTGCACACGTGTGCTTGCTTTCAGATTTCATTCCAAAAGGATGTCAGATGAGCAGAGATATCTGCTAGTAGCTCAGAAATGAAATGAAATTTTCAAGGGCAAAATTAAAGCCTTCTTAGCAAGTAATAATCCAAGGGAGCTATTTATGGAAGATGTATAAATGTCCCACACAAAAGGAAAAAACAGGACTTACAGAAAAGCACAATGAAAGAAATGATTTATCAAAGTACTTCTGTTTTGTGATCCAAGAAAATTTCATTTTCTTCCAACTAAGTAGTGGGAATTTCATGGAAGGCAAAAAATTATGTAAGAATGGCTAAGAACAAGCTAGCATAGCTGTCATGACAAATTGTAAGAGAAGTAGGCAAACTATTAAAAGAATGAAAAATAATCTTTTTTTTTTTAAAAAAAATCCAGCATTCACTACAGCCACCAATATCCATTAATAAAACAGGGCCTTAAAAGAAATGGTAAAGCAGCTTCCTGCCAGAGTGTCTTACAGGAAAATATATTCATTTAACTTTGAGCTCAGTTCTTTTGATTCTTTTTCTAGCAGACACTTTAGCATGCATTATTTTCATCATGTACATGTTATTGTATGGCCAAATGTCAGATTTCACATGTAATTTCTTGTATTTTTATTATACCCTACCAATCTTCTCTTCCACATTTTATTTCTCATTTATAAGGGGAAAAACTTGTAAAAATCAAATAAAGCCTTAACCAGTAATGGCTATCCAGGAATCCATAAGAAGTGTCCCTCAGTTCTACAGGACATATAAAACCCCTTTACTTCCCAGTTTGCAGAACAAATACAAGTGTAATTTTTGAAGCATGTGTTTCTGTTAGAGTTGCCCTTCCTAGAGAAAACCACCTAACAGAGATTTTGTATACCTATTTATAAATCAAATGAACCAGTCTAGGCAGAGTTTCCAAACTGGTACGTCTCCAGTTTTTGCAGCATCCCTAGTCTCCCACTGTGATGAATTTTTGTAGTTGTGGAATATCAAAGAACCAGGAGAAAGAACCTGGGAGGTAGCTCAGGTTTGCTAGAATTATCATTTGCAGGAGAAATGGAACTAGTTTTTCAATACTATTAACTAATATTGGCTTGCAGCTGCATCCTCAAGGTCTAAATCCAAACTGAAAGCTTGAAAACAATAGTCTAATTACTGCTAAACAATAAAGATCTTTCATATTATTTCAGATCCTCTGCGCTAATTGCAGTCCTCCAAATTTGTTCTAAATGCATGTACACGGCAGAGTAAATCAGCTGATGCTACACTTCAGTTTAGAATTTTAAGTGTCATACTTATTCAAATCAGGTTTGGGACTTTAAAAGCTTTACTCCTCAAGGATTATAAAATGAAATTGAAATTAATCTCAATTTGTAAATAAAACATTGTATATTATTTCCCTTTACCATCTGCGTAATTTTTTTTCTTCAACCAACTTGCCAAAGATTAATTTTCCTCGGGACAGTACAACTTGAGAATAATTATTATTCCAACAGCAGAGCAGTACACTGTAGAAATACACAACGTGCTCACTACAGCTTTATGTCAGAGCAGTGATGTGCAGTGTACTTGCCATGCGAAGAATGGAAAGTGAAAACCACTTCTCTAACAAAGAGCATTTCAATAGCTTTAATAGCCAAAGGGACACAAAAGCTCGGCAAAAGACAAGTGTGGTTTTTGGTACATTAAAATGCTGACATTTTAGGCTCACCACTGCTGCTACACTAACGTCTTAACTGATTTTTTTACAATTTCTAAATACTGATCCTCAAATGAGCAGGCCACATTTTCTTCTTCTGCAGCCATTTTAAAGGGTCTCATTGCAAAAAACAGAGGACAACTTGTGTAATCAAGGTGAACTATTGAAAATCTGCCATGTGAACTGCCAGGACGCACAGTCGAAATAAAATATGGTGCATCCTCTTACAAGCAGAGTGAAGGAGAAAGCTGAGAATAGATTTTTGGTAACTTGATTCTATTAAAGTAAGTCTAGACACCTGTTCCTACTGCCCTGGAAGAGTCTGCAGCGATGGACATACCCAAAGAGGTGGAGCTCTCATTGAGCACTGTTTGGTTTTTTTAACTGTGGTTGTGTTTGAGCAAGGGCTCGAGAATAGCTTTCAGCAATATTCTGTACAGCAAAGAATAATTTTTTTATAGATTCCATGCATTATATATTGGAAATTAGGAATAGACTTACTTTACTCATTTATTGCAGCATGTTATTTTGACTAACAGCCTGATTGTGAATAAAATGAATCTGCACTCAAGAAGCACAGGAACAACACTTAAGGTTCTTTTTCTCTTCTCACTTACAGGAGATCTAGCACCTGGCTGTAAACTGCTGTACCACCATGCAGGGTGCCAACTTGGATGGGATATGAGCCACAACCTTCTGAACAACAACAGGGGGAAAACACCTCTTGCAGACTTCATAGAACAGGACTATCTAACGATGCCCAGGTGAATAAAACAGTCTACTCGGAAATACTATAGTTCACATTTTCAGAATCAAAAAATCATTCAGTATATTATCTCGGAGACATACGCTCTGAATGTACTTCCCCAGAGATAATCTTCTCCTATTTACATCTTCCTATGCCAAAGCCACAGCCAAGGATGTAAGCTAAGATACTTTGCAGGCTTATTTCTAGATAGAGGATAGTGACAGGTTTACAAAGCAAATGAGCAACACACCTACAATTTAAAAAAAAAAATACCCCAAAACACTACCTGTTAACCTGCAAAGGAGCTTGCACAACTGCTTTAAGCAGGTCCTGTACAGGTAACACAGAACTGGACAATCACAGTCACTGCAAGAAGCAGAAAGACACACTAGAAGGATCCGTGCCAGATTCCAAACTGCACAGGCAAAATGCCTAAGCAAGCAGGATGCTTGCAGAGGGATGCACAAACTCTGGCAGAATTTTGTGAATTAAGCACGCACTAATCTAAACTGTCTATTTTTAAAATAATGGAAACAAAAAACCACAGGGACATCCACGCTAGAAAACATCAGCCAAAGCTTTGTGCCTCCACATATTAAATCAGATCAGTAAAATATCAATATTAAATTAAGAAAAATGATGAAACAGCAACACATTACTAGTGGTACTTCTTAAATCTTTCTAAAGTGTATATCAACATGAACAGCTATTCACTAAAGTGAATCAAGCATGGAAAATCGTGCCTCGTAGAAACAGAGCTCCCTTTCTCTCCACTGCATCTCATTAGGGGAACTGATAAGCAACCTTGCAAAGCATGACATAGGCCCAGTTTCAGCTAGATATGATAAATATTGGCTAACAGTGACTTAGAGCTCCATAGTGGTATAGAACAACTTCAAGGATAAAAGCAGAAATTTGTCTCTACCTCTACATCTGTGAGTGTACAATAGCAGAGGGTTTCACGGTAAACCAGTTTCTGCAACTGTACGTATTTAGTAACAACAATGAACGTGGGCCATAAAAGCCCCTCCACTTTCAAATCCTCTACAATCTATTACAGAAACCAATATTTAAACTTCGCAATTCTTACTTTTTAAAAATTACAAAGTCTATTCTAAGTTTTCTATCCAACCATGAATAGACTTGCATTAAGTTGTTTTGAGTGACTTGAACTTCTATGATTTATCTGGCTTTGGGGAAAAAAAAAAAGTGATGGATAAAGCCAACAGCTTTGATTTTTATTTTACAAGTAAGAAGCTTAAAAAAAAAAATCATAATAATATAATCCAAAATGATGGCACCAAATAAACCAGAAATTGTATCTAGTCTACTGCTTCATCACATCAAGCATCATCACACAGATAAAAATACAAATTTGCATCAAAAAAGAAGAAAAAAACCACCCAAAACTATGAGCACTGCAACTACAAGGATTTTTTCAATAGCTCTGCCTTTAATAATAGCACTCATTAGCATAAATTCTATTATTAATGACCTTTGCTGTTTGTCTTCTATGGCAACTGAAGCATAAAATACCATGTAGAATATCATTTACTATGTAAAATATAGTAAACTTCTGCTTGCTCTCTTTTTGTTACTTCTGCTCCTGTCTACTTTAATTGCATGCTTTGTCTGGAAGTTCATCTTTATCTCGACTCTTTTAGTGTACTACCAACAGTGATTCTGCTGCATGACAAAACACGCTGCCAGGATGTTAAAGTTGGGCTTTTTTGATAAGGAAGTGGACTGCATGAAATGAGGAAAAAGTGAGAGAGAGTTGAAGGGCCAAAGCACAAAAGATGTCATTCTCTTATTAGTAGTCTGCATTACATTACTGCCAGAGCGTCTATTAGTCTTTCTTGAAAATTTATTGAATTATAACAAAAAATCTAGGCAGCAAGGTTAGTCTTCGAGATTATTCAGAAACACAAGACACTGCAAATTGACCGTAAGTCCTAGAATGGCTAAAGGTACCTTTACAATCTACTTTTGGGGTTAGAGGTGTACCGTACTCAAAATGAAGAGATGAGAAATTAATAAGAAAAAAAATATTATTGGTTTTCTTCAAAAAGCCAAGCAACAAGCAGTGGAAGAGTCCACAGGTCCAGTTCTCCTTCAAAAACTTTTTTGCCTTTCCTGAAGTATTTGCAAAGCCAGACAAGACCATAATTTAATTTAAATCAATGAAATGAGAGAAAGGCCATATTTGCATGAGAAAATAAGAGTTAGGTGAGATGAGCCGTCAGAATAAATAAACTGCCGCCTGTGCACCCAAAGCCTACAGGTAAGACAGTAAATAAAGTTTTCTCTGTTCAAAAAATTACCACAAACAGCAGCTAAAGATACTTCAGATACAATTACTTTTAAAAGTGTACTCTTACAGAGTAACTGTGTCAAATGTTGTCTGTTAAAGTTCACTCTAGAAACAAGATTATATTTTCCTACACACATCATTATCGTTTCTAAACAAGGTTTATTTCGTTTTGCCATTTTCCTTTTAGAAGTCCTTGAAATACAGATTCAAAACAATATTTGTAAAAATTCCATCAGCAGCCTGTTTGCCAACTTCTCCAACTGAACTACAGTGACCAAAAGTAAATGGTTTCACATCTAGCTTATAATGAATTCACTTTGCACCTTTAACAAATCCTGCCATGGCCACATTAACATTAGTACTTAGGCACTGATCCAGTGGATAAATTAAGCTTTACCCTGGACACATTCATGTCCTAGATTGTACAGGAAAATTAGGCTGCAGGTGATCAAGTCCTGCCAATTATTTATTTAATTCACTTGTTAACAATGAGAAAATCCTCTCCTACTAATGAGAAAAACTCTAAAACAGAAATATACCTCTCCCCACTCAAAGGAAGAAGAAAAAAAAAAGTAAACCCTACAGAGTTTGATAGATATTAGTTCTTTCTGTGATCCTCTTATCTCTTAGCCTGCAGACGGATTGACCATTTAATGAAAAACAACGGTCCCCCTCATATTAAAGCCACAAAGAATGACCAACTTCTTAACAAGAGAACAGCTAAAATACCTCAGAAGTGCTCTGATTATCTCATGTGTTGTTTCCAACCAGTCTTACAAAATGCCTCAATTTTGTCCAAACAGGCTCCCCGTTTCTTCAGTAATTTGTTGAAATTTAGGTACTAGTTAACATTCATAAAGTCATGACTACGTTAGCATAATACATAACTATAGTACTGAAAGATACTGTGCTAGGCATCATGCTGTAATTCTTCTTAGGAGCACCGGAGTTGAATATTAGCACAAGATCACAAACCCAGCATGTTGGCTAGTTCTCCTTTCCTGGATTCCCAGATGCTTCTAACTATGCACGACAAAAATTAGAGCAGACTGTCTGCTTTGGATCTCTTGTCATTTGGATATTTTTCAGAGCGCCAAACTCTGACCAGATTCCTACTATTAGGAGAGGACTTTTGCAAAGCAAGATACAGAAATTGGTTTTACAGAGTTTAACACACAAGTCTCAGGTTCCATGAGATATTTCTGATGATGTTTCTGGCAGCTTCTTAGATTTGAACTATTTCTCTTCTCATTGTTTTTCAAATTGTCACCAACTCTTTGCAAGAAGTGAAATGCTCATTTACTTAAATTAATTCACAGTGAGTAGTGCTCACATAATTCCCCATAACTAATTCTTCTTGTTCTGCCTGCAGCTGCACCATCTGATCTCCCCATTGCTTCTGTACCTTTAACCTATCTTCTTGCTCAACAGTAACCATGACTTCTCACACCTCCTTCTCCTCTGTAGACTCTCCTGTTGATTCAGCTCATTATATTCTACACAATGTTTCAGTCTTCTGCTTTTCTCTTTTACTCTCTTATTAAGACTCAAACCTGACTTACATTCAGTATTTCTCCCCTCCATGCACCATATACTGTCTATTTCCACACACACTTCAATGACATCACTTCTGAGTGCTTCTGGTGTTAAGAATCACGTTCATTTTGGATGGTGCCCACAAATTCCCATGTGTTTTTGGCTCTTGGAAGTTTATCCATCTCTGTCCCAGAGGTGAAATGAAAATAGTCAAGATCTGAGATTTTTAAATGCTTTTATTTGACTGTTTTCTTCACATTTGTAGCTATGGACATAGTATGCTTTTTTAATTACGCATCACACAAAAATACTTTCTCCTGTAGTTGATACATACTCCAAAAGACCATTTCCCTCTCTTCCGAGTGTTTTGCATTCCACTAAGCTATGGTGGAATCTGTTAGCAATGCTTTAAATACTGGGATTCTTTTCAAAATCACTGACAAATACAGGAATAACATGCATTACTTCAGCTGTAACAACTTAATGCATTTTATTAGTCCAACAGACACATTAGTTTACCAAGTCTGTATGATACCTTTGGTTGTTGAATCACTTTGACTAAGAAATACAGCTACGCAATACTTCTATGATCTACAGAATGACAGGCAGTAGGAGACCTTAATAGGATAACTAAGCTCAAAAAGGAGACAAATTAGACTGACTGGTACTGTGGTCATTACTTGTTGCTCTTGGCATCCCAAACACCAGAAACGCCAAAGAGGACGTGAATTCTCACTTTCTGGAGAAGTAATGTAGCTGGTCAAGTAATGCACTAAAAATTCCAACTATTTCCAGCAATATTATATTGAAGATGTAACAATAATAATAATGGAGTAGACTAATGATACTAGGAGTAAGCCATATTAGCTTTACAAGGAAGATCTACACTGTATTATACGTAGTTCCAAGAAAATGATGCAACTTTTAAGGAGAGGAAGAAGTGTCACTTTACTGCAAGCTAAATATATCCACAGTCCCATAACAAAGAGTTAGTCCCACTGAGAAAACACACTATGGAATTGCTGTGTGGAGGACATGGCACTCACAGTGAAGAAATTCAGAGCATGCATTCTGCATTATTTTCTACTAATGCTCAAGATTATTCAAAAGAGAAAGGTCACACTGATGGCAATTCTTATCACATCATAAGAAGATGTGTGACTAGCACTAGGCCACTCGGTCACTATCACTCAAAAAAAGGGAATAAAATAGCGCCTTCTCAAAACTAGATCAAGAAATTAAATTATGGGAAAAGTGCAGGTGAAAGTCACCAAACATTTGAAATTCTGTAAGCTGGAAAACCATTGCTTGAGACATTTAAAGTTATCTAAATTTCTTAATAATTTGGAGTCACAATTTAACTCTCTGACTGCATATCTGGATTAATGATACCCAATGGGTTTCTGTGTCATGGAATTAGAGGACATTAAAATATAACGATTACAAATTAAGTCAGTTAAAGTATTCCTATGTGCTAAATGAGCAATGGTGATTGTGGCATTTCAGATTAACTGGCAGTGCTGAATCATCTTTAACACAGACAACCGTAAACTGTGTGAGACATTGCAAACTAATTCTTGTAAAACCTCTCAGCTGCCTACCTAGGAGGTCCTTCATTCCTACACGTCATGAGCAGGTGTAATTGGACTTAACAACAGAAACGAACAAACAAAACCACCCAAACCACACACAGCACTTATCAGATGTGAACAACGCTGTGCATTCTCAGATATGTTGCCAAATGTTCTTCCAGTTCAGAGATTAAAAAAAATGGGTATTTTGGAACATCTCTAAGGATGTCATGAATTATTTTTTCCATTTCTGTTATACCAAGGATCCTAGCATTGACGGCTGATCTATAACATGTATAGCTATGAAATGCTGTTTGGCATGTGGAAGCATAAACAAACACAGAAAATGTAAAGGAAAAATACTCTAAAGAATTTGGCATCTCCTGTACTTTATGGGGAGGACTCAGTCCTTTAAGAATGGTAGAAAAAAACAGCTCATGGTCTAAGGACACCTCCAGGTGTCCACTCTTCTCCTTTGCGAGTACGCAGTGCAAACAAGCAGAGGGCATTCACATTTTGAAGCATTTAGGTGTTAATCTGAGACACGAGGACAACCAAGCCAAGCAGTTAAACATATGCTTAAGGTTAAGTATTCTAAGGGCTTCAGAAGTGAGAACTGACAATTCCAGTGCTGTGACAGTTAATTCCACTATACGTAGTTATACAAGTAGGACAAAAAAGTCCTCTTATCATTATATACAAGTTGCTTCAACTGTTTTCTAGTTGTAAGTATCAGTTCACTTTAAAGTCACAATTCTTGTTCTCTGAGTACTGCAAAGAGGTCCCCACTGCCAGGCTAATAATCATAGTTTACCCATTAAGCATCCCCAGCCTCTGTCTGTCTCTGCTTTCTGATTACTGTCTGGTCAGTTAATTTCTACAGCTTTTCAGCTGGCACTAATCAGGAATTAAAAGCTGCCATCAGCTTTGCTAGATACAGATTCCTACCCCTGGTTAGAAAGGATTTTCAAAATAGGCAATTCTTGGCCTTTTCTGATTATCCACAGACAAGCTCATAATCCAGTCACTAGTATTTAGGAAGGCAAGCAGTGAAATAAACAATGTTGATTATAATCTACTGCTCTTTTTTTAAAATCAAGAAATAAAGCAAAAAAACCCTTCAGCATTCTAATCCTGAGACATCTGTTTTGGGGTTGATTTTTTTATTTTTAATTCAACACAAGAATGGATTTGGATGAAGATGAAAACGAAGGGCTGGAATCCAAAAAAAATAGCCCTTTTTGGATGATACTTTTACAATGGCCAGTACATTTCATGTCTAGCAGGGTTTTATGTGGCAAGTAAAGAAAGACATTTCAGTTAAGTTTACTATGACTGAGATAGCAATTAAAGAGATTTTGCAGTTTTAAATGGGTAGATTTCAGGGGGAGGGAGGGAGAGAGATCTACTAGACAGACTGGATGGGAAAGATCTACTTTTTAGTTGTTTTTTCAGGTGAAAAAGCTCAGAATAAGTGTTCTGACTAGCCTATAACCACCAAACGAAAGATCAGAGAGTAACAGAAATTCTGTTATGACGCCAATAACAGAGCAGTTGCATGTTTGGATACGCTATCATCTTACAATTCACTTACACATTCCTACTAAAACTTTCATCAGCATTGTTGATTCTCAAATTTCACTCAGATAACCACTTCTTCAAATTGTTCTACTTGCTAATTTTGGCTAAAATAATGAATTAAGTGGGTTTGCATAACTCTCCTCAATATTATATCAATGAGCAGAGCTACTGAAAATCCAAAATCTTCTTACTGAATTGTCCCTGAATCTACCTGAATTGTTTTTCCTGTTGCCAGGAACATTGCTCTGCCAGATCACACAGACAGGTTTTGGGACAAGAACTGTGACAAACCATAGGGGAAGATCACCGAGGGTAGGCAGGCTAAATACGCTAATAATTAGACATCGACAATAAAATTGTTGAAAAAGTATTACTTACATACAGATATTTATGCTTTTGAGAAACTGCTATTTTGAAGAGTGAATTGTCAATGACTCTTTAATAATATTGCATACTGAGTGAATCCCAGGCTGAGAGCAGAAGCCTTAAAGATGCAGCCATAGGATGAAAACCATAAGCCACAGCAACAGAGATGTAGACGACAACTTGTGGATAAACCTGGAACAAAACTTGGAAAGAACCTTGCTTCAGGGCATAACAAAAGCAGTGACAAAAACAAGGTTGTGTGCATGGCTTAACTGTGTTAATGAAGCTGTTAGTTATGCTATCAGAAAGCTGTATCCTAAAAAGTACTGGTAAAAACCAAAACTCTCCCATTGGAGAAATCCGTCATCTTGCAGGATGGCAATAAAAAAAGGAATCCATTGCGAAATGTTGACTAGCTGTTGTGTGGGGGTCACACCCTCAACTCCTCACGGAACAACCAGAGAACACAGGAAGCCTTGTCTTTAAATTTTGTATGCAAGTCTGAAACAAAAAACCCCACTAGTTCTGCTGCTGCCTTATTTCACAGTAAGATATGAAGAACTGACTCTCTAGTAGCCTGTATTGCTACATACGCAACTTTTTTTGTTTACTTTAAAGGGAAAGCATTAGCTTGTGTTAGGGTTAGTACTCCACTGTTTGTGCTTAGTCTGGTACCCCATCCTCAAAGCTTGCTAATTTGGATACAGCACACAAAAAGCTAGGAGTCAAGGCCAGAAAAAAAAACAGAAGCACCATTCTGTTACATTTCAGTTCGATGTCTACAGGAGATAGCTAATTTAGAGTAAGAATGTAGAATTGTGAATCAGCAGTACCATGATGGCCTTTAAACTCATCATATTCAGATAGATTATCTAGAGGGAGATAGAAAAGGAAATAAGGACAAGACAATGATGAAAATGGAGTGAAAGAGTAGCAGAAGACAGAAGAGGAGATGATATTCTGTTGGATAACACAATAAAGGAATGATCAGAGAGCAAGGAGGAGGATGAGTGGGTGATCTAGCGATGAAAGTCATGACACTACTGCAAAGGTTTTGAAGCTGTATTTTCAAATCTGTAAAACAGCAGTTGTAACTGCAGATATTCAGTGAAGAGAAATAATTCAGTAGTGCTAGAATTTCAGTCAAATTTGCATTTTATTTTATCAACTGATTTGTATTAACATTTTAAACTGAAAATTTATTTAGCAGGATAGTTCCTTGTTGATTGAATAGAATTGGCATTATTGTTAGTTCCTATCTGTGTAATGTGAATTTTGTGAATTGCACCAGATAGGAAAAATATTAAAGTCGGTAGTCCTGAATGTTTCTTTTGTATATGTTCACTTTATTAGACCTAGCTCTTAAAAAACAGTAACTCTGTTAATAATAGCACATATCTGTAAACTCCTGTTGACGTTGGCAAATTGCCTGCAAATAGCGAGCAGATATACAACACCACGGTTGTACAAGACCTGTCCTAAAATGAGAATGAGTGCAATGTAATTCAGAACATTAATTCAAAACTTCACACATACAGCACAGCCGTGCAACTTGACCAGCTGATGAAAAAGCAAAATGCTTCTAGTAGCCTGAAAGAGAATAAGACTGGCTTATATTAAATAAAATGATAGCCTGAAAAGTTTTACTGACAATCATAAATGCTTCAACAAAGGAGTACGAACTGTTCCCACAACTACAAGTGGTTTTAAGATGATGATCACTGATAACTGGCAGAAAGGAATAGAAAGCAGTAAAGAAATAAAAGGATAACAAGAAATATTTGAAATCACTGCTCGTACTTCCTTTTGTTCCCATGTGCTCTCAGACCACATAAGGTGAATGCGATGTTGAACCCAAATGTATTGCTTTCTGTTTGGCCTCTGCTATGCACTCATTATTGCAGGAAGCTTAGCTTCACAGTAGAATACCAATGCGTTTCTACCGTCACCCTTTGCCTCTTAGCATTTCAAGAGGGCATGATTCTTCTCTTCCTTAACCTAATTTTACACCAGTAAAACCCTCCTGACTTCAGTAGAACTTCCTTTGATTATAGCAGCATAAACACAAGAATAAAATCATCTGCCCTAGGTTTACATACCCCTAAAAGAATCTCTTTTCAAGTTGACTTTATGTACTGTATTGACAACAGAAGAAAGCATACTATTTGGTAAATGGGAAAATACAACTCTGAACTGTTTAATGTATCAGACTTGGCTGGAGTTACAGAGAAAGTGCCTCAAGTACAATGCAGTGCATCCCTATTTTATACACCATTGAACAGAACATCTACAAATTGCCCTGGAACTCGTGCACAGCCATAGGGCTAACTGACATTATTCCTGGGCTGTGGTTACTTCTAATGCTCTGCTAATCGTTCTGTGCTCTAACATGCTCTGGAGGAAAATCTGTATGTTCCCACAAAGTCAGAGAAGTCCCACTAATGAAATTAAGGGAGAGGAATATAATAAATTTTTGTCAATGTGAGTCCCTTAAGCTAAACTTTGGAGGGTGAAGCACATGTATTATTCAATAGAAAAGCTTTAATTAGTGTTTCTTTAAAATTACTCTGAGAAAGGACTAAAAGATCAGAATAGTCCATCCAGATTGTTGAAAGTGCAGCCAAATAAATCTACAATAAACTAGCATCACTGTACTGATGCACTTCAAATCCACCTGAAAGCTAAGTACAGACAAGCAACAGTAAAGCAAGTTCATTTCACAGAATATTCAAGTTTTTTCCCATGGTGTACATGACAGTAATTTTAATCAGGGTCTGGCTTTCATTTTTTCCTAGACTATTTTTAATAATATTACCTGATTCTAAGAATCCTGAATGTAGAATATAAAGCACATTTTAAACAGCAGTAACTTGAGGCGTGGAGAGGGAAAACGATTAGTTTATTTTAAATAGGCCTGTGCAGAAAAAAAATGCAAATATCTCATATTTGCAGATATTGATTTCCAACCAGCCTGATGTCTGATTATAACTGCATTAACAGATCATTGTCTACAGCTTGTAAACTTGAATCAACATACATCTCTCTTTTACTAAAAGATCCAAAAGCGTATTGATTCAAATGTCGTCCCTCAAATTGAGATAATCTTTTTGAGATTTCAAACTTCATTTGCTGATTGCCTCCAAGTGACACGGGTTCAACATTGTCATCAGATGAGTCAAACTGTCCTTGACAGTTCTGACACTTTAAATAGTTGGGTTTGCACTGACTGATTCACTGGCAATGGACTCATTATCCGTAGTGCGACGTGGAACTCGGACGACTGGATTCTGACCTAGGCAGTTTTCATCTGCTGCTGAGCAGAGGATTGCTGTGCACCCCTACTGAGTTTCAAAGTAATTTTCGTTTTTGTATTTCGTAATTGTATGCTTTTTACTTCCTATCAGTCTCCTTGTGAGGCTCCTTTGTGCTGCAGCCAGCAGGTGACACCCTGTACAGGATTCCCTAGAGAGAATCATTGTCACTCCTAACTACTTATCCAGCGGCTGCCTAGTGCTAAGTTTCACTCCCAACTGCTATTTAATGTCCTCCATCTCATGCTCCACAGAGAAAACCAATTATCATACAAACAAAGTAAAATAAAAGTATGAAGTGTCTGATTTAGGTTTACAACCCCGACCACGCACTTCAACGCAGGAAGTATCGCTAAGGCTGGGCTGCTGTGAGGTGCATCTGAGCAGGTATTTCATTCTTCCTTCTACCGGCTTAACTCTTTACAAAAGTCATAAGCACTGAGCTCCCTTACTTGGTGTTAGTTAATTAATGTAGTGGCAATATCGGTCTTTCGTAATCTGTGCTATTACTATGATGCAGCATGCCATGATTCTGCACTTCTTCAACTATTTGAGCTCTGCAGGTGAGACGCGCAGCAGAACCCTCAGTTATTCAATGTGTGTGCACCTGATGGCCCCATTTGACCTTTTACTTGTTTGTAATGTTGCTAGCTTTTTAATCTTTAATCCACTATATTTCCTGTGAATTCTCAGAAGACTGCCTCCTGCATTACACCAACAAAAAAAGTTTCTCCATGTAGAAGTTTTCATATAGTTTCTAACAATATATTTTACACTTTTTAGAGCATGACAGAAGTAGACAAGAAAGTGCCTCCAGGAAAACTCCAAGAGAACATACTTCTTATTATCCGTTTTGCTCTTTTAGAAGACCCCAAATCTCATTGGTCTTTCTTAAATATAAAATAAAATAGCAATACTGCAACTGTGCAGTTTATCATTCCTAAAGCTTTTTCAAAACATGTGTCTAATCACAATGGGTCCTGTTCAGCCCTCTTTACTCCTGGCTTCCATCAAAGCCACACTTCCGTGGGAACTTTGCCTGAGGAAGGAATGCAGGGTAAGCCAAGGTGATTACTGCAATCTGTTACTGTGGAAATACAAGAAAAACTAAACCGTTTTTGTCTTCACATTTAAAGAAAGTTTTAAATGTAAATTGTGCTGAAGCATTATGTTCTTAAGAAAATTCTTCTGACAAGTTAGGAACAAAACATTAAAAAACAGTTTGAGCAAGATTTTTAACTGAAGCACAGCAGTGTAGTTGCACTGAGAGAGAATTTTTTCAGTTAAAGTAAATTTAGAGTGTAGTTCGCTGTTTTAAAGAGTGGCAGAAATACATATCATTATAGTGTACTACATTTTATAACCCAGTCCTGTTACAGTCAATGCTTACAGATAAGAAAACTTATTTTTTATAAGCAACATAATATGCTACGTGCTTGACTGAAAATCCGCATTAATTCTATAAACAAAAGCTTCACTCTGTAATTCACCATCTCTATCACTCTTGCAAATCTACATGTCATTTCCATTTTTTCACACATCTAATTTGAATTAGGTCATTGCAATGTGTGTTTGTCACATCTAAAGTATGAAACCACATTACACACAAGCTTCATTTCTGGCCATGAAGACAACCTGCAGGGGGGATTCTGATTCCTGCTTTCAGAAAAAACAGTGCCAGACAGGCATTTTGAACCTTCTCCATGTTGCAAATTGAGCTCCATTCATTGCCTAAGCAGTGGCAGCAGCCAGTGGTAATAGGAAAGCAGAGGGAGAATTTACAACAATGTACAGTGTTAGTATCTTTGAGCATATTGATCTATGGTGCCAAGAATTTTTCCTCCCTCCCGTTCTTTCTCAATTGCTGTATGACATACGCTTTACACTTCGTACAGGATGCCTCAACAATCATTAAGGGAAAATGTGTTCCCAAAATTCAGACAGCTAAAGAATATGCAAAATAGAACTGATATGTAAACTTGTTCCAAATTCAGAAAATATATGGTTAATTCCTTTGCCCAATCAAGTTTTGGTTAAATGACCCAGTTTGACAGAACATCTAGCAGTTGCTTTCTGGTTTTAGTAAGATCATTAAAACTCCATTAGGTTATTTTTAATCTCAGTACAGAATACAATCACTTCACTTATTGTTCTCCTGCCATCAGGGGCTAAATTCCCAAGTATATTTTCTAGACTATGGATATCATAACCAAGTACGTTACTTCTTTTCTGAATGTAGCTAAATCACAGTGTTACATTGGTAACATTTTTGTTTGTTGGCATCATACCAAGTTACATCTATGTTTATATAAGTTATACATACATTAGCATTTTGAAACCTGTCAGATGATTTCTGTGGAAGTAAATATATGAAACAGAATATATTTCTGCCTATAAAGGACAACCCTAGATGATGTTAGCTGTCACGCTTCTTCTTTAAGAAGCTGTATGAAAATTGTCAAAGACTCAAAATTTCCTAGGAACTTGGGCAAGGACCGTTGGTCCAGTCACAGACATGCACTTTGCATCACACATCCCTGAAGAGCAGCCTTATAACTGACGCAATCAGATACTGAGTGTAGCTCCTGTTTTGAAGAACACATGGCAGCAAAGAATTTCTCACGTTTCCTAACCCAGCAACACTCCCGCAGGTACCGGAAGGGGCAGGCTCAGCTCCACTGCCCACCAAGAGATAGACATCGGTTCCCCTGACCAACCCCAGCGTATGTCTGCCTCATCTCAACGTGAGCCACGGAAGGGGGAAAGGGGAATTCGCTCGTTGTGTGTGGCTGAACTGTTCTTTTCTTTGGAGCTGAAATAAAAACTGATCTAGAGATTTCTCACTTGAGTGGTTGAGACATATTTTCCTGGGTTGGCAGAATACAAGGCCAGTTTAAGAGATGTTCCCACTTTTGTAATCACCGTGTAATGTCACTACACTGCTACTCACTTTGAATTAAAATAACTGTTCAGCTGTGTTAATTTATGCCGGTGGATCGTTTCAGCCCATCATTCCAGTCATGCGTTCCCTATGTTCTGCTAAATGCAGAGAATCTTGCAGTAACCATTGTACAAGTAGGTCAGACATAGATTCAATTTTTTAATCTGTCTTTAACAATGGCTGCAATTTTTTTGCCTGTTCTGAATGCTGTGAAAAAACAGTTGTGCATTTATATTTCTTTTTTCTACTTTAAGTGTATTTTAAGGTATGGAATAACAACAAAACTCCTTACCTATGAGCGTGGAGAATACATACACTAGGACCCTCAAGCATCTTAAACTATCTGCCAGAATGCCAAACCATCCCTCACTTTACTCAAAGCATAACAGTAGGCCTCCACTTCAGGTATTGAGCTAGGTGAAAGACTGGGATCATGAGACAGGGTGGAAGCAGAGTATGTTTTCTGGTGAAACCCAGTGTTCTCTGGGATACAGTATGTTTGTGGAGTTCATGACTCGAGCATCACAAATGGTTTTCTGTCATGCTTTAAAATCTCACTGAACGTGCATTCAATAATTAGTGTGTCTGACATCATGAGATGCAATCTTGAAAGATATCTCTGATATTCTTGATTTTATGTGACCTTTTGTATACAAACACACAAAGAAAAGGCTTTTATTCCTACTTTTAATTAAGGTTTTTAATTCTGTTTATAGCTGCAGATTTCCTAGATGATAAAACCTCAAACTGAGTTGCGTAGATACTATTCATGCTGTCAGAACAGGAATGGATGAACTTCACAAAATAAAAACAAAGACGAAGATAAATCTATCCAGTTGCCACAGCGTACATCTTATAAATATGTGGACAGTCTCTATTCATCATCTTTATTTTATAAGCAGGTAGAGAAAAGCAGAACATAGACAACATCACTCAGCTGAGATCGAACCCTTTAGATTTATCTTAATTATGAACATTTGACAGATGCTATCTGAAAATAAGTGCACATAAGACTGAAAATACAAGTGATGGACTTCTCTGAATGAAGGCTCAGACTTTTATCTGGCATCTTTCAGAGTCAAATGGCCAAATGTTGCATTCCTGTTTCACATGCATTTCTATTATCTGTAGAAATATGAAATATTTAGGAAACAGGAAGGCGAATAGATTCGGATTCTATTCTTTTGGGTTGCTAATTCATTCTAAATAATGGCAGACTTCCACAAATACCGAGCCTAAACATTTGTTGGGGGAAAAAGTAAATTTAATTTAATATATTCAGCAGGTTTTGAGCCTGATTTTTGATTGTCACATCTCAAACTTCTGTCCCCTTTCTTTGGAATGGAGTTTATCATAGGCTCTTCAAGCCATAAAATTAAAACTCATCCTTACTTTGTCAGATGGCTTTTTTCCCTACTTTGTTCGCCAAAGAAACCCCAAGCTGCCTCTGCCTAGTGCAAAAGGCTGTTATGTAGCAAATACCTTTCACAGTTCCTCGGTCTCTGTTCTCAAATTAGAAAAAAGTATCATATTCAAATTTTTATACTTCAGTTATATTTTACATACTAAATAACTTGCCACATTTGTATTTTACACCATTGTCTGCAGTTTCACAGACGGAAAATGGTCTTTAACGTCCATAAGTTATCAAATTAGCATTTTATTTTCTTTTTACTTTTTTTTGTTATGGCAAACCCTGGCACACAAACACACAAACTAGTATCTACATTGGAGTACTTTAGAAGAGTATCAGAAATATATGTGGAATCTGCTTTTGCATTTAACTGCACTTAGGCTACTCATTTATCTAGATAATCTACAAAATATTGAATTGGATTTATTTCCTGCAACTCTCTGTTTTGACTGATGTAAAAGGAAAACTATACCACATAAAATCCTTATCATGAGTATGAACGAGAGTTAAGAGAATTAGAAGAGTTGAGAAGCTCCTTACCAGATAGCAAAAAGTTGGTACATTTGATCCTGTTAGGAAGGTGAGAGAAATGCATATAATTAATCACTACTGGGCTCCTCAATGTGATAATCTATTCAAGTTTAAAAATATCAGAAAGTATCTGTTTGGTTGGAATCTCATGTTGACCAATGAAGCCAAGCAAAGCATTTAGAAAAAGCCTCTCCTGATGATAAATTGGAGTAATCATGAAATGAAGCGACACTTTTAAAGTAATTTAATTGCTAAAAAGTTATTACTGCTAAGCAGTTAATTTGCACGAGAAATTCCACCTCTAAAGAAAAAAAACTAAAAAACTTTTGTAACAACAAAATAACACAGGTGAGATGCCAACACTCTCCCATGTTATTGTGAGATAGATGAGATCAGCAGCAACATGCCTCAGTGTATGGCTGACCTCACCTTGCTTTCGTTGTGGTGAAACAAATACGGCCTTTTACTGTGCTTTTACCTCAGGACAGCTTCCGTATATGAGTTAATTCAAGCAAGAAATATTTAGCAACAAAGAGAAGGCCTTCGATTTGGCTTCCAGATGGTTGTGTCAAAGGGCTTGTACTCAGAAACAGTTTCACATTCTCTTGCTTATCCTTTATCAGGATTCATTTGTATGGCTGTTAAGGATAGTACAATTTAAACAGGCTCTGTCTAGTCCAAGCCAGGTTAGCCTAATTATTATTCAAACAAACTTCAAAGAATACAGAACTGCAGGATTCTCCAAATTCTTGCTTTGTAGGCATTTAGATGCAGATTGCTATTATATGGAAATGAGGGATTACAGCTCTGTCTGAAGCAGAATGTAAGCAAAGCAGCTTACACTGTAACAGACACCTTCAAACTTTGTAAACTTCATTTATTTAGCTGGGTGGAACTTCAGGAAGTACGTAACAGCAGATAAGTGCAATAAGGTTATTACTATGGTATGTCAACTCCTAAGTCGAATCTCCCAAGATAGATTTCAATATAGTTTTTCATCCTATTTTCTTCCAGACAAGGGTAATAAAGCTGAATATAATGAATTATTAGTATAGCTGTATGAACAACAAGTAAAATCAGTCATATTTCCAAAGCTCTTAACCTTTTCTTTCCAGGGAGGTAAACTCTGTTTTGAATGTCTATACCAGAAAACACCCTGCACAAAGATACCTTACTCGTTCTTCAGTTACTGTTACTTCTTCCAAGTCAAACCAACATAGAGATCCTCAGTGAAATCCATCATCTAAGGGAACATCATTTACACTCTACAGCAAATTGAGAAGATTCTCTTTAAGCATAGTGAATTGGTATGTATCTAATCCAGTCTCAGATCCTTTCTAGGTTTTGCTCTTGGTTTCCCTTTAATTAATGGGCCCCATCTGCTGGGAAATTTCTCCTACTACTTAATACCAACACTCACCAATCACTGTTCCTCTCTTTAAGAGGTTCCATCGCACACTGCTAGGCTGGGCTTACAGGCTTTTATTAACTGTTGTAAAACATTTAAAGAAAAAAAATCCTTAAAGGAGAAAGTTCTAAAGATATTTTATTTGTGGAGATTTTTTTTTTAATGGGATTCTTATACAGTATATACTCTGAGTTCTCTGGAGTGGTTTATTATATTCATTTTGCTAAAAGGGCAATTTTTCTTAAACTGTGAATTGTTGAAGGATAATTAAAGAAAAATGTTTCAACTTAATAAAATCTTTTTGCTGTCCACCTAAGAACACTCAGTTTTCTGAAATGATATAGTTCCTTTAAATAATGGAGAACAAGCAAGGTTAGTCCCTACTATGTGGAACAAGTGGTTGATAATTTGCAATAGTAATTACTCAGAAAATTTTTTCAAAAAGCTTGCAGTGTCCTTGATATGGAAATACAGCTAACAGAGACTGAAGACTATTAAGCCACAACATCTGTTCTAAATGTAGTCAAAATAATACCAACAGTTTCCAAATGGTGAGTTCCCACGCCATCCAAACTGAGAAAATCTATGGATGTATTTATAAGACTGTCGGGATTCCCACTGTTCTGAATAAACTGACACTAGGTCCTACTGTGCATAGGTTGGTTAACATTCATGATAAAAAAATTTTTAAAAAATTAAAAAAATCCCAAATTTTGGGATGAGACTGAACAGATAGTGCTACAAATGAATGCTGCTCTATGTTTATCTACAACATTGTAGATAAACAGAGGAGCTGGCCCCTGCAAGTCTCTTATTGCATCCCACTCTCTGATTCAAGCATGTCCTTACATTTAGGCCTCCAACATGAAAAGGGACGCAGGACAGTGTGCACCAACGTACTTCTTCAGGAATGCAACACAGAAGTTTTCAAAAACAGATGAAGAAACCTAAATCTTATATTTAAAACTCTCCCATCATCCACAGCATCTAAATCTTGGTCTCACGTTTTTCCAGTACTTATAGTAATGGGTAATGTCAAGAGTGAATCCTTGCTCTTTTTGTTTGCTTAAGCAACATTTTATTTTAGTCAAATTTAAGATTTCTCACCAACGGGAAAATGTTCTTTAGATCCTACCTGTCCTTTCTTCGGATCACTGGTGAGAGTGACCAGCAAAATTTAGCAACACATTAATCATCTGTCTGTATTGTTCAAATGTATACACATTGTAACTTCCACTGCTAAAATGGAAGACAACTTTTTTTTCCTTCACTTCTACTGCTTCCTAGTGACCTCCCTTCCATGAAAAGGGCATTCAGCTCATCATTCCTGTGCTGAGAATTCCCTCCCTCTCCAAGCAGCAAGGTAATTGATCCATTACACCCCACTTGGATCAATCCACTGTCCTAGTCCTATCAAACCAGAGAGGTCTTGTTTAAACTTAGATGCATCCAGTCATAATTTAACCTGTCAGTAAGAAAGAAACCCCAGTAAACATATGGAAGCAGCAGTGGATTAACAAAGAGAAGCCTTGTTCTTAGCGGCTCTAAGCGCAGGCCTTCTTTACTCCTGAATGTTTAAATTCTTCTAATTATTTAAACTTTTTTTTCCTGTAGACACCTGTAAACAACCAGTGAAATAAATGTATGTGTACACACACCTCTCTCTGATTACTTAAAACCAAAAAAGTAATTTCTGCTTCAAATTTGAGACTGAACCTACAGTTTAATTTAATGGAATGCTAATTTTAGCTTAACATAATGCTTCTTTATACATACACATACAGAATTATCTGGTTTGATATAATGTCATAAACGGTATAGTTCTCAGTGTACTCCATACCAGTTTGGCATGTGGCTAAAAGGATGGATCTCTAAACTCTACAGATGGCTGAAAAATTAAGTACTTGAAAATAAATCAATATGATATTAGATAAAAGAGTGACAGTAATGGAGTCATCTGTAACTCCAGCCATTTCAATGACACTTGCATTCACAGTTAACCTCCCTGTTTCACTTTGGCTACCTTCTGAACGACAACCTGGAATGACAAATGGAGAAATGGACTTTTGTAAAGCTTTGTGCATTGACCTTACCCTGCTTCCCCAGAGGCAATGGTTACCTTCTGTACTGAAAGCAGAGTTAGCCTGCATAGTTTTGAAAAGCCCATTTTAAGCACGTATAGAAATAAGAATTTCTGAAGAACAGGAATGACCTCATACTCAAGAAGTAACGCTCAGCAGCTTCAACTACTGAGCAAATGCAGTCTCCTCTGAACTCACTGCAAAATATGAGTTCTCATTCACTATGATAATCCAGTTCCAGTGCTTTGACTCACTAAAAGTAGGTAACAGTGAGCTAAAAGCAGGTAATGACCCTTGACCCAGAACTTCAACAATTTGTTAAAATACTTTCATTGCTGTATCTTCACTCTTTGTTTGTTGTTCAGTATTTGATACAATGCAAAGATGCTTGGTTTCATATACAACTCCAAACAAATTATTTCCTATAAAGCAATAGCAACCTTTTTCCACTGAACAAAGAAATAAAGTATGTGATGTCAAAGCACAGGAAAGGACAGATGATTCTAAAATTTTAACCTATAAAATTTTGTAGCTAAAATTAAGACAGCAAGATAGGCTGGAAGAAACCAGTAGTGGAGATTACCACACTGATTTCAAGGCCTGTGAAGAAACACAGACACACTCAAAAAATAATCTAGAGACGGGCACTGAGGGAAAAAAGAGATATCCCTGTAACTATCCAATAATGAAAGAAAACTGCACATACTGAAAATGAACCTCCATTAATATAATCTTCCAAAAGATCTTTTCTTTTTTTTTTTGTATTAAATTTCAACTCATACATCAAAGGGAGTGAGAACTCAACTGACTGGTTTGCTGCTAAAGAGCTGCAGATTGCTTCTGAATGAAGGAAATTGTGTGGGACTGCACTGTGTTTTTAAAGGTTAGCAAGACACCTTATGCTCCGATATTGTTCTCATTTCATAGGGCTTTTTCTCTTGAGGTTTCATCCCCTTGTAGTTTTCTTACAGTGCAAAGCTGTGAACAAATATGCAATATGATGTATAGCATCGCAAAGATGTAGGTATACAGTATCATTCTACTTCTTCGTTATTTTTACTCTTTTCTTGACCTTTTATTCGTATAATAAAAGCATGTTATTTCTCCAAACTAGAAGAAAGCCAATGAGATGAAGCATCAAATAATAATTGTACCATTGATATTGCATTTAAGTAAGTTCAAGATGTGGCCTTGAAGAAATAAAAATTACCCAAATAGCAAACAGTAACAACAGAAGTTCTATTTTAAAGTTTACTAAAATGCAGCCATCAGAAGTAATTTTTTTGTCAAATAATTTTAATAGAAACTAGATTAAAATGTAATTTGGTTGGGGTTTTTTTTCCTACTTCTTACATCTCGCAAGTGAGGACCAGGACTACTCAGGAAGGTTCAGGTTTGAAAGCTCTCCTGTCTGAAAATGTATCACAGTGTAAGAGCTGCTTTACCATACCAGTCCAACATATGTAAAACCTGACAGGATGGGAGCTGCACTGGTGTTGAAAATATAGTTCAGTTGTCAGATGCTAATTAGACTTTGAAATCCTTCTGGACATCACAATAAATGTGTTAATTTGTATCACATAGGATGGCAGTTTATGAGATTTGTGATGTCTATCTCTGGTAACAGTAAAAGAGCAATAGACCATTTTGATAAAAGGCAGAATTGTATTACAGTGGGGGTTAATTTCAGTTTTCCCACATCATAAGGTTCTTTTCATCCCACATAGTACTCCTTCCAAAAGGAAGGATAAAGTAAAAACTGCTTGACACACCTCAGAATTCCTGGACTTTACCAAAAGCTGTGCAAAGCAACAAGTTTCTTCTGCTTCAAAATTTTCTGTGACATTTTAGGGTTTCTAGATATAATTTGGATAAAATCCTCCCCCTCAAAGTATCCACTTCCCATCTTCCTATGACCCTACTTCCAACTTCTGCTCCTACACTTCTGCATAAAGAAGTAACTGTGCTCCTCAGTCTTCCAAAGGTTTCTGGGAATAGGAAATAGACAACTGAATACCATGTTCTCCACTTACGTCCCATTTCAGAATTACCATACAGACAAATTATCATTCTTAGTTCAGTTTTTCCAAAAGCAGTCCTGGTGGCATAATCCAAGAGGGCTATAGACTCTTTAAAAGCATTACATCAATTTAGGCTTTGATAGCAGTACTGACATAGCAAAATATCTAGTGTTTTCTGGAAAAAGCCTATCAGATTGCTTCTCCCAAAATGTTTTGCTGCAAGTTATGAAGTAGAGGTATGGGAATACAGCTCAAGCAGACACGAACTCTGACTTCTCTTACATGATGTGAACTTTTTCTTGTAATGATGTGTTGCCAAAGAGACTTACTGAACTGACCACTGCTTCATTGACTGAGCTCGATAGCAACTACTGTCAGAAAGCCAAGTGAATGGCATTTTCTCCAAAGGTTAGATGCTATCAAAGGAAACAAAACCATTCATGTTGACACCTGTGAACTTTGCAAACAAGAAAGTGATCCCACTATCCACACTCCCTGAAGACATTTCTCACTTTCTCCTCAGGCATGGTTTCTGGATTACTGGAATGTACCAGGATCCACTACAGGTTGTCTGCTGGCAATACGGAGGCATGTCCTTATATACCACAAACACGTTCTCCAAAATCCTCGTTCTTTTTTTCTTTGTAAATATCCTGGTGACAAATTAAATGCCCAAATAAACAAGCAGAATGAATGCACTTGAATTTTTATCATCTTATGGCAGAGTAAAGGAGGTGAATCAGACTGATGGAAATAGATGTACAAAAATAATGTAATGAAAAGAAATTACTTCAAAGGTAAGAAATGTGATCATTGTAACTTGGCATATAAAATGTTTATTCTACAAAAATAAGGGAAAGCATCAGAGAATTCAACTTCCCTTTACACAGTAAAATTTACTAGTATTTCAAAAAACTTCTAACAACATACATAGAATAAGCAACTAACAGTAGAGTTGATGGAGGGGAAAATACCTGAGTACAATAATTCTTTGAAAACTGCTCTCTGCATTATCTATCACTTAATTACCTGAGTTCTTTCTGACAGTACATACGCCTATAGTACTGAAGGTCATAGCTTCAAAATGTTCTCAGCTTTGTGAGCCTTAGTTTTTGAAATTATTTTTGTATTACTTTGCAGAAATCATCTTACTCAGCTTTAGCTATCTAGAAGCTAAGTGTTTATATAGTTTCCTCCTCCGGTACATAAAGGAAAGACAGTTACAGCAAGTGACTCATTCCAGCTTATGCTAGATATTTGAGACAGCTACAGCAGATGATTCTCTAGGTGTGTCTCTCTTCCTTCACCTCCTACAGAAAAAATAAATTCCAGTCTAAATCCTTCATAAAAAAAATTCTGCTACCTTTACAGCCATTCAAAATGGAAACTATTATCACTCAGAAGAAATCACTCAGATTCTGATGTCTGTGTTCAACATCAAGTGTTACACAATACGCAGTAAGGCTGTATGTGCTGTGCTTATTCTCCCTCCCCAAGTTTGTCCTTCAGCCCACTGACAGTTGAGTACCTAGGCCTGATACAATATATTTACTGATCCAGTATGCCATCCAATCTGTTCTAAATTTGCAAAAGAGAATTAAGTAACCCAAACATAGTAAAAAGAAACGTAAAACATTACCACATCAACTTTCAGCATTTCTCCTACTAAAGTACGTGCATAATGTGCCCTGGTATCAGCCTAGGGGATTCAGTATGATTATCGCCACAGGGAGATCATACTTTCACCTGAATATGGGCCATTTATTTTGCACAAACACCAGGGTGTACAACCAATGTAGCTGTGAATTAGAACACTGTCTTTCACTAAGAAAACCCCATTCAACTTCAACACCACTCTATACAGCAGGGCTACGAAATTCAATTTTCTTTTAATTTCTCTGTCATTCACTTAGCAAAGAAGGGGTATTCCATTTCCATCTATCCTCTTTTGGATATCCTCTCAAAATTTTATTACAATATGTCCTGCTGATTCACCTTTCCCTCTTACTATCCTCTTCTGGTGTAGTGCTGTCGTGTAAGGTTTTGCAGTTTGCATTTGTCTCTGTAATTCAATGGTTATCGGTTGATCCAGCTGCAATCATTTAAGCTGGATCAACCAGCCTCTCCCTTTCAAAAACAAAATTGCTATCATGCTTTTCTGACCTTTTTTCTTTTTTTTCCAATCGCTAGTCACAGTATGGCTAAGGCAAAAACAATTAGAGAAAAGAAAATCTGTACAAAGCCTACAGCCACACACGAGTCATGGAACGGAAACAGTGTAAGACAATCTTCCACAGTCCCTGTGGATGATTATAATACATTCACGTGTGAATTCCCATCACATAACATTTTTTTGACCAGTAGCAGGACACCCTGTTCCAGCTCCTCACTCCCTGTCCTGACTAACACTCCTAACAAAGTCAGTATCAGATGTGTCGTACTGTCAGATAAAACCAGAAATGAGTAGAAACCAGCTAAAGAATTAACAACAGATTAATAGCTGTCTTCTACCTTAAAAAAAATAATTATGACAGTCATTAATTATTATATGAAACTCGCATACAGCAACTTCTGGTTCATTGCATCCAATCAAATTTCGTCACTCATGGAATCTAGTACTTCTGAGGTGTAAAAATTAAAAGTGATTAGTCAGACATTTTTTCCGCTGGAAATAATTCACAAAATAAACATTTACATTGAAACCAGTCCAAATACTACAGAACTCCTTTGGAATAACCAGGTATACAGATGTACTCGTAAGGTTCTGACACCCACTGGTAAATTCTGATTTATTGCTAGAATATTCTGTAATTGACTATGAAAGAACCAACTAATTTTTAAACAATTTTTTGGATCAGATGAGAAGTGACAGAATTCAAGGTTCACATTCCAGCACACCGAGTACTAAACTAAATACCTCCGTTAAATATGGATCTACATTCTTGACTTGCAGTCTTTAAACCTGCCTGATGGAAAATAAAGAATAAGCAGCATTTTTCATCAGGATTTTATCTTGATAAAAAGTCCTTTTTGCAGATACATTTGATATTCATTCTGTTCCTGTAACAGCCTCTGCATCTCAAATGTTATCAAACCCTGGCAGAATCTTTTCATCTTAATAATACAAAAGTAGATTTTGTGTTCTCAACACTATTTTGTTCAGATTATCAATAGGAAAGGTTTGATTGACATAGGGAAAGCAAAAACAGTTCTGATTAAATCTGAGTTTTCTATTTGGGCTGGATTCACAAGGAGAAAAGGTTATCTATCTGTTACGACATATGTCAGACTTTCTGGCCATTATTTTTTATATAGACCTCTGAATTATTATTTTCAGGAAGAAGTGTAGGTAGCCTTGAAGTTCATTCTGCATTTGTGGCTTTGACGAATACCTTCAGTTTATCAAGCAGCCAGATTCTGTCTTTCACTTCTTTTTCAAAGGGGACAACAGTGAACAAGTTATTCAGCCCCCCAAACCAAAACTGATGTGTGTTTCACATTATCCAAACCAACTACAAGGGATTTCATCAAAACACTAAAACAGCAGTTGCCTTCTACTGTTTTTTATTTTACTCCCGTTTAATGTCCACTCTAATTATACCTAACTTTTGGAAGGTAACAATTTTTAAGTTCCTACAAAAATCTCCCTTGCTCTCTCAACATTTTTTTTCCTTTTACAGATTTTCCTATAAATGTGAATCAGTTGCACCTACTGAAAAATTTGTAATTACTGTAATACAGTATTTCCCTGTATTATTGCAAACTATGATCTGGGTTTGTGTATTGCTCAACAACAACTTTAGTGTAAACACATAATGTACAGCAAAGACAAGTATCACTCATAAGTAATAAACAATAATTGGATAAAGTTTCTGTTACAGCTAATGTTTATATTTTGGACTTTATGTTCATGCAATATTCAAAGTAGTTCACAGCTCTCTCTTACTACAGTTCTCCCTTTCCTTGTTCTAAAATGTTAATTTTCAATCATTTCAATGCAGGACGAAAATCCACTGAAGTAAGTTTTAAAGACAAGATCAAAAGACGTCACCAACCTAATCTTTTTAAATTGACTTACAAGTCACAGAACTGGATACAAGTGCCTGTCATACAAACTATTTTTTTTTACCAAAAATTCCAATATACATATAACTTATATTTGCACTGGTCCTGTACCCAGCACTGAACTATTCCAAAATACTATGCTGAATTTCATGATCTTCATACCTTCCATCAAATGGCCAAAGAGCTATAAAAAAGTGTATGTACAGTGTCCTGTAAAAAGAAAAAAATATATTGTAGGCTACTGCATAACACATTCTGTACTTATGAAAATGCCTCAAGCATAAAAAAAAAAAAAAAAAACACCAAGAAAAAGAGGAAAAAAAGTTTGCATTTGCAACTATTCCAGCTGTTGTGTCAAAGTCACCTTTTAGGCTATCTTAACGCTTCAAAACCTTCTCGAACATTCAAACAGATACTTTTATCGAGACACATCTGCAAGCGAGAACTGCATCCTTCTCCATGTTTGTGAAGCTTTCCTTGAAAGGAATTTCATTTCACCTCTTCTCCACGTAGTATCTCCACTGAGAGGAAGTAATCAATTATACCATCAATTTTCTGTACGAAAGAGCCCTGTTCTGTGTAAATACAAGGATTTGTAGGACTTGATAAGTTATGTTACTTGTTACTTAAATTTTCTACTTATGAATACAAAATTTAGTAAACCCTGTAAAGTTTCGTAGTCATAGTAGATAGTCACTATCCAGTGCATAGCATACCTAGGAGTGATTTTCCCTGCACATTTTCCTTGGGTAGGCTTCACAAACAGAGTTTTAACTTCTTTTATGAGAAAGCCTTGCAATTAACTGGGTCATGTTGATAGTATATTTGTTATCACAAGGTAAAGAGTTGACTCAATTTCTCTTTTTTGGCTTTCGCACTTTGGCATTTTGAAACTTTTACTCAAGAGACTAAACTCTGGTTGTGACAGTTATCTCTTCATGAGATGTACTTTCAGAGATCCGTATGTTGTTGCACATTTGCTTCACTTTTCTATTCAGGTATATGGGAAAAACAGTAACTCATTACAGAGTGTAAATACCTTACGAATATCTAGCTAGAAACTAAGTCAATATTGAGCCAGGCTACACAATACTGTATTGATGTAAAGCCCACTGAATAATCTTAGGTGTCCACTGAAGAAAACCTCCTCTGAGGCTCTCCAGATAATATGAAGAGCTGTGTAGATATCTCTCTTCATCCATTTCCATAGCCATGCTATGACCTTCTTTTCATCCAGTATGGAAGGTATTGCGCAGGGACCGTGCTGGACTAACATAGTCAAGCAAATATAAAGAGAATATAAAACTAGCTTTGGATTTATTCCTTCCCTTGCTTTTCCCTGGCCAGAGACATTTAGCCCCGAGTTTTAGCATTTTCTCTTCCCTTCATTTTAGATACAGGGATGCAGTTTACGAATGTGGTTTTATGAATGCAATTCAATTTGAATTACTTTTAAATGGAAAATTTAACAAAATACATCCTACAAGTATCGGCAGGAAATATATTTCAGTGTTTCTGAGAAAAACATTTTACTCCATCAGAAATTTTGAACAGTAATTTTGGAGTTTCAATGAAAAGAAGTAAGAGAAAAATACTGTATTAAAAAGAGATTATAATTTTTGGTTAATTTCATTAAACAACAAAAGAGATGTCTGAAAAACATTGAGTGAGAGACAGCTGTTCAACTGCAGAAGCACAGAAAATGATATAAAGTCACAAAAAAAGGCATCAACTATGTGATTTAAATCCTGAAAAAAATCATACAAAATGTTTTAGCTTTATATTTTTTCCTATTTAAAGATAAATTTGTATAATATAATTTTAAAATATAATACTTTTCCCCCTTTTTAAATATAAATACACTTATTCTTAAAGGGACTTTACATGACACGAGGAAGAGTTTTAACACAGAACATACTAACTTTCTCTGAAGTATTCTCTACTTTGCCACTGAGAAAGAACAGACCCTTAAAACTTTGTATGTGTAAAAATGGATTGTGCACGTTGATTCTGTTTGTGGTACATGTACAGATTTCACTCAAGCAGCGAATGCCCTCTGAAAATAAAGCTCCAAAGGGGCTTTGTTTTTTCCATGATAAAATTTTAGATTCTCCCATCTATCTCAAGAAGAATGATGTTCTTCATGAGTAAGATCATTGCAGTTCATTCTGTGAAATTCCACAGTTATCATATCCTCATGTGAATTTAATAAAGCTTAGCCTTAGCTGCTCTTGAACAGCAGCCAAGCATTTGATTTGTTCTATTTCATTTTATTCATTTATATGCATCTTGCTGCCATCTGGAATCATAAAAACAAACAGTTCAAGCAGTTAATGTGTTAAAAAGGGGCAATGAAATAATGAAATATTCCCTTCCGATCGCCCCCCCCTCCCTTTACTCTGTTTCTTTCATATCCATTTCAGAACTCATGTTGCCATTTCCTAATTCCAAAAAGACTTTCTGTAAGAGGATTGTCAGGACAGATGTTGGAACCCTTACACAACTGAGCATGTGCTGTCTTATCCATGTTCAGTGTTTCAAAGCCAAAATACTGTAACTAATAAATCATGCTTGGTAGCTGAAAGTGAACAGATAATTGCGCCATTGTGTATCTTGCATACAGAAAACATCAAAAGAATATTTTTCCCTCCAATTACATTTTCCTTCTTTCATTACTATTGACAGTATTATTCTGTCATTTCTATCTGGTTTTAATATCCAACCTTCATGATAAGTTTCTGAAAAGGTTTGGTTCACTCATTTCTGCGTAAACCAATCACAACTATGTCAACTTATCAGTGTTTTCACTGTTAAAACTAGATGGAATCCAAATAACTCACAACATATTTTTAAAATAAAGACGAATACAGATGTTGATCAGCCATACGTGTGACCAGAAAGCAGCGCGCGTTTGGACTTAACCCTAAAAATGCACATGAATAGATATATTTAAAATATTTACATCCATAAGTAACTTGAATTCATATGGATATTTATGCCTATAAGTAGCGGATCCAAGAAAACAATAAAGATTCTGATTTTCACTGGGACACTTACATATACTTGAGGATCCAGAAATATTAAACATTTGTACTGACACAGAAATGTATTAATCTCAAAGAAATCTGAGAGGATCCCAGAAATAGACTGCACAGGAAAAAGTACTTTCTTGAAAGTATTGACACGGCAAAGAGTCAAATTCTCCCAAATATGCTTGGTTTTCAGCACTAGTTTAAAAGTCGTTTGTATGAATATTCACAGATTCTGTATTAGCAATAATATGCAGCAGCACAAAAGCAGCAGTGTGACGATGCTACATACTACTGCATACATTAAAACAGAAAGAGTGCAAAAGACACAGACTGAAAAAGATGAAGACGTGTTGGTGAACCACAACGAGAGAGCTGAAGACTGTTCAATATCTAGAAGTGAAGAGGAAGCTGGAGATACAGAATTAAGTGAAACTGTAAGGAAAGAACTTCTCCTGCAGCTTCCTCTTGTGAAGAGGTTCAGTTTTCTTCTTCAAAATTAAGCCATTTTCAAGATAGGAAAGAGGAATGAAGAAAGAAAAACCACCTGAACACATGAGGGCCTCACTAGAGCTGAATGGAAATTTACACCTCACCCCATCGCGACTTTTTTAACTGGGAAGCCAGGGAACAAGCTTCTTATTCAAGAGCTTACAATACGATCCCTCGAAGTACGATTGAGTATATATGCTGTCTAGGATGCATCGCTCACAGTTGCCAAAGAAACAGAGAGTTACGACTGAAAGAAAATGAATGTGACCTGTGTTAGTGAATTGTGTTCAAAACAGACTTTGCCGGATTTTCTCTCAGGCCCCAGAAAAAGTTTCACTGGTACTCATGCACTTCATATCAATCTGTAAAGTATATACATGTTCTTCCAACAGAAATTCAACACAGCAAGGGAAATTCCAGCTAAGACAAGGAAAAAGTTTTCACCGTGGGGGCAGTCAAATAGGAACTAGTGTTTCAGAAAGGTTTTGGAATCTCCACCCTTAGAGATACTCAGAAGTCAACTGAACAAGGTCCAGAGCAAACTGATCTAAATTAGCCATTATGAGCACCATGACTGAACTAGGTAACTTCCACAGGTCCCTCTGGACCTGAACTATTCTATGATTCCATGATTTGTAATCTTTAAGAACTCTGATATAACAAATAGATGTATATTCTGTGACTCACCAACACATCCTAAATGGTTATAATACATCGTCAAAGGAGATTTATACATCTGATATTAATTCCTTGGGTTGTTATCCCAGTGCTTTTGTCAAACATCAAATTGTCACAATGCGAAGTGCAAGAACTTATGTATGTCTGGACTGTTACACAAAAAAAACCCACCACTGTTTCACTATATTAATATAAAAACAGGGAAACATATAAATAAGACAATCTAAACCCTCTATTAGAGACCAGAAAACAAGAATCTCATAGTGTTAGACCACACAAGTATTCTTCTAAATCATGAAAGAACAAAGAAAATATTTGATGAATAGGATGTGAAGTAACTGGAGTTAGGAAGCTGGCCAAAGGAATAACACATAGAAGTGGTCTTAGAATAAACCTGATGGAGAAAGAGAATTGAGTCAGCAAAGATCACTTATCAGGTATTACCTCACAACGTTGGCCATACAATGGCCAAATAATGTTACTACTTTCTTAAAATGTATTTGTCACATACCTAGAAGTTTTTATCTTCAAGTTAGTAAGTTTGAAGGAATCCTCAAGTCCAATGTTTTCAAAATTAGTAGGTTTGATGATTGTCCCATGTGTAAGTAAACACCAATCTGTTTATCCATGTTTTTTAATTAGCCACAATGTAATTTTGCTAGATTAAAATCAAAATCTGCTTCAGGCCATTAAAAAATGCATTCATCCATGCTACTAAGCAGCATGAAATATCTTAGAATACTCCCTTATAGGGAAAATAAGCATTTGAAAAGTATTGGAAAATTACCTTCTTTTTGTGTGTATGTCTATAGATAAGTTTCTATAGCCAATAAGAGTTAAAAAGGTAAATATTTAGTGTGAAGAACAGAGATCCACATAGAAGTTCTTATCTTACTTACATGCATCTAATGAGACATACTTCTGAAAAGTATTAGATATAACTTACTGCTATTTTGAGGGAGAAAAACAGGATGTTCTTGTAGGATTTCTGGTAAATCCATTGTTCCCACTCAGTTCTAAAAAATATTCTAGATTAAGCTGACTCAGCATGGACTGTAAAGCAGCAAATACAACAATGCTGATTGCTGCTGCTAATAACAATATCAGAGATATCTTTACAAGTGGCACCAGCTCTTAGTTGCAGCTCTCACTGAGTTCTGAGTTTAACACGAATTGGAAGAAACATTTCTTCTACAAATTGTAGTGGCTTTGGCTTCTAACTTTGAAATCAACAGCAATCAAAATCTCAGCAGGCTGTAGAAGTTACTGCCTCCTTTCTCCTAAGCTTGAGAACATAATCCAATGTTTTTCTCCCCTCTTGAAGTTTTGTTTACAAATATACTTATTCAAAATAGAAAAGCACTTTCTCAGTTTCAGTGTGATTCATTGGTATATCTGCTACACACAGTTTCTCGTTAACCCCCTCAACACCAGAGGACTTTGAAAACAGAAGACAGAAGGCAGAAAATGCTTATGCTTTCTTAGTGTATAATTCTAGATATCTATACCTGTATGTTTATGTAATTACAGTAACTGGGTACTTGCAAGCAACAGTACTTGCTTTTTCATTTTTTTAATATATTTCAAGAAATATATTGCAACAAAGCTAGAAGACAGTTTATTCAATAAATAAAAACCATAATTTCACCCCAAGTCAGTCTAAAAATGGAAAAAAGGTAAATCATGCTGTAAACTTTTTGTACCATTCTTAAGAATTTAAGTAGTTTCATCCAGTTAAAACAGCAAAGAAAACTGTACCATATACTTTTCAAGTCTGTTGCTTTTCTCTTTCACTTCCAGTTCAAACTACATTAGTTTTCAGATGGAGGGAAACAAAATCTCTAACAATCAATAAAAAACAGTCAACAACACAACTAGGACATCATACCTCATATTCACAATAATCCTGGTACCAATCAGACTTTTGAACTCAGAGATGAACAGATCCACATGTTCACATACAAAGTTAGCAGGCAACATTCTACTACTTTTATCCGTAACAACAAATCCACACTTGGCCAATTAAGAAAGTATGTCAGAATGTGTCAGATTGTGACTCAAAACTACATCTGCAAAGATCTCCGAGGCAGCACTTTAGATTTTGATAGAGCTATCTCTCCACAATAAAAATTATACACTAACAAGATCTTCCTTTTCTCTCATTCCTTTCTATCCTAATGCCCCCTAGGTCCTGCACATGATCATGACCTTGTCTATACAGACCCTGGCAAATTTGGCTGACAGATCATCATGAAAGATATATAGCACTGAATAGCAGAGGCACAGGTATTTTTCATTTTAGTGGGGGGCAAGAATGAATACTACTATTGTACTCTTACTAGTTTCTTTACATACTTTAAGATGCTTTCTTGTATCCTAGCATTTAAGATTGTACAAAGCACCTTCTCAACACATCACTTCAAATATATAGGATAATTTGAGTGTTCCCCCCACACACGCACACACACACCCCCCAAAGCCACCATACCACACGTAAGCAAGCCAAAATGTCCTCCTAACTTCAAGTCAGATCTTGTAGTACAATTCCACCAACGGCACACTCCCAAACGGACAGAAATTTTGGTATACCATACAATGAGAGAACATTATTCTAAAAATTAACAAAATATTGACACCTATTTCATAAGAAGCTATTTTGTAAGTTCCCCTTCTGCCAGAAAATATTTATCTGTTATTTTGTATTTAATCGTAACTAATTAACTTCTTAAAATTTAAAATATTTAAACTGTTATTTAATACAAGGTATTGGTTAAAGACCTTGTGATACTATTTGGTTAGAATACGAGGATTTTTTCTTTCCCTGAATTGCTTTTCCCCATAAAGCAAGCCTAAGTCATGGACAGCATGTGTTTTCCTGAATAGTTCCAATTACTCAAATACTCTAAAAGTTCAAAGGAATGGAGATTCCGAATTCCATTCACCTGTTTGCAGTACTTCTGTCCGTGGGTCATTTGCTTATCTGAAATTTGAATATCTCCTTCTCTGGAGATATTCAAGACCCACCTGGACAAGGTCCTGTGCAGCCTGCTGTAGGTGACCCTGCTTCGGCAGGGGGGTTGGACTAGATGACCCACAGAGGTCCC
>Ga0065711_1000048_pt1 | contig 115179 bp, 81 predicted proteins | sample Hoacrofraction12_FD_59098 | JGI IMG/M metagenome (GOLD analysis project Ga0065711, IMG submission 59098) | Hoatzin crop microbial communities from Cojedes, Venezuela - Epithelial fraction 12 v2 (version 2) | ecosystem: Host-associated > Birds > Digestive system > Esophagus > Crop | place... | reverse complement strand
GTTTTTCCATTTTAACATCTAGTTTGAGGAAAAAGTTGTACAATGCAAAGCGGCGGAATGGTTGCGGATTGTTCTGTTTTTCGGTTGAGGATTTGTAGCGCCTTTACGCGGGCTATGGTTTCAAGGGGTGGGACTTGAGGAAACCGTTTTGTCTCAAAATGGGGGATGAAAGCGACGGTTTTTGTTTCAAAATGGAGGATTGAGGGGGCGAGGGCACAACAGAACGGGCAGAGGAAATCGATGAAATGGGAAGATTTGACCGATGAAATGGGAGAAAAATGGATGATGGAATGGGAGATAACGGGCACCGGAATAGAGAAAAGCAACCGATGAAATGGGCAAAAATGGGCGCTGGAGCAGTGGATGGCCGCTGCCGGAGGGGGCTAATAGGCGATGTAGGGCTCGAGGCGGCGGATGTCGCTCTCGGAGAACTCGGGCAGCAGACGGAGCTGTTGGAGACTGCGGAGGGGGCCGTGCAGACGGCGGTAGTCGGTGATGGCTTTGGCTTGATAGAAGTTGATGTAGGGGTGGGCCTTGAGCTGGGCGAGCGTCAGACTGTTGATGTTGATGCGGCGCACTTCGACGGCATCGAGCACGAAATAGCTGATGGCGTCTTCTGGGAAGCCGTTGATGTCGCGCAATTGGTCGGTGCTGACGAAGCCGCCGAGGCGTTGGCGATAGCGCACAACGCGGGCGGCGTAGCCCGAACCGATGCCTGGCACGTGCTTGAGGGCGGCGGTGTCGGCGGCGTTGAGGGCGACGGTTTCTCCGGGGATGAGTTTGCGGGGATAGATGACGGTGTCGCGCGGGGCCACCGACGACGACTCGTAGGCGGGGCGGTCGGGGCTGGCTTCGCTGCTGCCGCTGATGCGGATGTAGGGGCGCAACGACTCGTATTGTTCGCGGGAAAGGCCGTAGAGACGGGCGAAATCGTCGGGGCGGCGGAACGTTCCTCCGGCGGCGCGATACTTGAGGAGGTTGCGCACCTGCCACGGACGGAGCCCGAGGCGCTGCAGCTGGCGCTCGTCGGCGGTGTTGGGGTCGAAGGCGAAGCGCTCGCCGGCCGTGGGCGAAGTGTAGCGACGGTTGTGGCGGCTGTCGGCGTTGTCATAATTATAGGATCGCGCGCGCGAGGAATAGCGATAGATGGTGTCGCGCAGCGGGGCAATGGCCAGCGAATCGTCGGCCGTGAGGGGCGTGACGGTGTTGCGGTCGCCCACAACGAAAAATCCCACGAGGGCGACCACGGCCATGCCGAGCAGAAAGAGCAGTGCGCGGCGGTCGGACTTTTGGAGATAGAAGAAATCGCGGAGCTTCATCGGAGGGCGTGGTTAAGAGGATTGGCCCACCGGCGCGATACAACCGGCATACTGCGGCGGGAGAAATAGCGGAGAAACGGGGCGGGCATCATATCCATCCAAACTGATGCAGGAAGATGAAGAGCATGCCGAGCGGGGCCACCCAGCGCACCACGAAGAGAAACACGGGCAGATAGCGCGCGCGGAGCGTGCCGCGGTTGGTGAGCTGGCGAACGACGGCCGAGCGCGGCATCACCCACCCCACGTAGAGCAGGGTGCAGAGTCCGCCGAGGGTGAGCAACACATTGGCCGTGATGTAGTCGAGAAAATCGAAAAGCGGCATATCGAAAAGCCTCAGCCCGGGCATCGGCCCCACGGAGAGCGCGCAGAGCGCACCAAGGATCATGGCCAGCAGCGTCACCAGTCGGGCGGCGCCGCGGCGCTCCATGCCCAACTCTTCGGCCACGAAGGCGGTGGGCGTTTCGTGCATGGAAATGATGCTCGTGAGGGCGGCAAGCATGAGCAGAACGTAGAAGATGACACTCATCAGCCAGCCCAAAAGAGGCATCGACGAGAAGGCTTGGCGAAACACATTGGGGAGGGTGATGAAGATGAGCGAGGGCCCTGCGTCGGGCTGCACGCCCACGGCAAACGCTGCAGGGAAGATGACGAGGCCGGCGAGAATGGCCACGAGGGTGTCGATCACCGCAATTTGAACGCCGCTCCGCATGAGACGCACGTCGCGGTTGAAGTAGCTGGCATAGGTAACCAGGCACGCCATGCCCGTGGAGAGGGAGAAAAAGGTTTGCCCGAGGGCGTCGAAGAAGGTGGCGGGCGTTACTTTCGAGAAGTCGGGGCGCAAGAGAAACTCCACGCCCTTGAGGCTGCCGGGCAGCGAGAGTGAGCAGACCACGAGCACGAGAAGCAGGACGAAGAGCACGGGCATCATCACCTTGGAAGCCTTTTCTATGCCACGCTGCACGCCGCGCACAATGATGATGTGAGTGAGCAGCACGAAGATGACGGTCCATGCCGCCGATTTCCACGGATGCGCGATGAAATCGGCGAAATATTGATGTATGTATCCGGAATCGCCATCCAACTGACCGGCGGCCGAAGCGACAATGTATTGCAAAGTCCAGCCCGCCACCACGCTGTAGAATCCCATGATGAGAAAGCCCGTCACCACGCCAACATAGCCCACGGCTTTCCACGGCCATCCGCCATAAGCCCGCGTGGCATTGCGCCGCGCGCGACGGCCCACGATAAACTCGCACAGCATGGCCGGCAGTCCCAGCAGCAGGAGGCAGAGCAGATAGATGACGATGAAGGCCGCACCGCCGTTCATCCCCGTTTCGTAGGGGAAGCGCCAAATGTTGCCCAGTCCCACGGCCGAGCCCGCGGTGGCCAGCACCACGCCTATCTTGGATGCGAAAGCGCCTCTGTCTTCTTTCATAATGATTAGAGCCAGCCCAGCTGATGCAAAAACACGCAGACAATGAACAACGGACAGATATATTTCACCACCAGCACGAACGGATGCACGATGCGGTCGCTGAGGGTGCCGCGATTGGTGAGCTCATCGCGCACTATCCGATGATCTACATACCAGCCGATGAACAAACAAGTGAAGAATGCGCCCACGGGCAAGCAACAGTTGGCCGTGAACCAGTCGAGGAAATCAAACAGCGACATGCCAAACACTGTGCACCACTCCCACTGCCCGAGCGAGAGCGAACAAATGGCGCCCGAAACGATTGCGTAGAGTGTGACGATGCGTGCCGCGCTACGACGGCGAAGATGGAGCTCCTCGCTGAGGAACGAAGTGCTCACTTCGTGAATCGAGATGTTGGAGGTGAGCGCTGCTATGGCAAGGAGCACGTAGAACATGAGGCTCACAATGTATTCCACCAACGGCAGCCCGCCGAACGCACGTTCAAAGACATTGGGCAGTGTGATGAAGATGAGCGAGGGCCCGCTGTCGGGCTCTATGCCCACCGAAAGCGCCGCGGGAAAGATGACCAGGCCGGCAAGGATGGCCACGGCGGTGTCGATGACGGCTATCTGAACGGCCGACGACACGAGGCGCGTTTCGCGGCGGAAGTAGCTGGCATAGGTGCATAGGCATCCCATGGCTATGCTCAACGAGAAAAACGACTGGCCGAGCGCCTCGAGAAAAGTCTTGCCCGTGACCTTCGAGAAGTCGGGACGCAGCAAGAATTCCACGCCGCGCCAGGCATGCGGAAGCGTGAGCGAGCACGCCACCAGTATGAGCAAAAGGATGAACAACACGGGCATCATCAACTTGGAAGCCCGCTCTATGCCGTCTTGCACTCCGTGAACAATCACGAAATGGGTGATACCGATGAGGATGATGGCCCACACAATGGGCTTCACGGGGTGGGTGGAAAAGGCGGCGAAGTCGGCAGCAAACGATTCGGGTGTGCCGTGGATGTGGCCGCAGAGCGACGTGAAGATGTATTGCATCGTCCAGCCGCTCACCACGCTATAGTAGCCCAGGATGAGCGCCGAGGTGAGCACGGCCAACCAGCCCACCAGCTTCCACGCCGTGCCGTTGCCCAGCATAGAGTAGGCGCGCGCCGTGTTGGCCTGCGCGTGGCGGCCGATCATCATCTCGCAAAGCATTACCGGGATGCCCATTATCAGCACGCAGCCGATATATATAATAATGAATGCCGCGCCGCCGTTCTGCCCCGTGATATAGGGGAAGCGCCAGATGTTACCCAAGCCCACGGCACCGCCGGCCGCGGCGAGTATCACGCCCAGCTTGCTTCCGAAGCTACCTCTGTTGGAAATTTCCATGTTCTCTCTTTGCTTTCTCTCTGTCGAGCGTGTCGCCCTACCTATGCTTTGCCGTCGTCCGACGGTGAATTTTCAACGGTTTCATCGGCATTTTTCGTCATTTCGCCATTCATCCTCGCCTCGTCGGTCTCCAATTCGGGATGGCGATATTCGGGGGGAATGGTGCCGCGCCACATCACGTAGGGCATCTTGCGCATGTGGGAATTGTAGAAGCGGCCGTCGCCCGTGACTTCTTTTCCGATGAAATCGGGCTTTTTGAACGGTTCCTGCTCGTTTCCAAGCTCCACTTCGGCCATCACCAATCCGGCGTTGCCGCCATAGAATTCGTCCACCTCGAAGGTGTGCCGGCCGTCGGGTGAGGGCACCAGATAGCGGCGCTTGTCGATGATGCCCGGCTCGCAGAGCGCCATCAGGTGCTCCGCTTCGTCGAGGGTGATGGCGGTTTCAAACTCGTAGCGCGACAGTCCGCCGTTTTGCGAGGGCCCTTTGATGGTGAGATAGCCCTTGTCGCCGCGGATGCGCACCCGCACATTGCGACCGCCCTGACTCATGATATAGCCTTGACGGATGCGCGTGGAAGAGAGCGCCGCCTTGCGGTAGCCGTCGCCGCGCACCAAGAATTTGCGTTCAATCTCTTGCCCGCTCATGGTTGCCGGATGGTGGTTGAGGGGTCTCCGGTCAGGACACCACGTAGCACGAATAGGCCAGGAAGATGGCGGCCAGCACGATGAGCACCGCGAAAATCCACTTCACTACGTTCTTTCCTTTGGCTTCTTCCTCGGCAGCGTGCCGCGCACGCTGAGCTTTTCTTTTCTGACTCATAGTTCTATTTTTGGTCTTCTGTTTCTCTTGGTCCACTGCTTTCGAAAGGGGCGGGCCCTACCCTCTTTGCGACGCAAAATTAGAGATTATTCCGCAATATGCCAAACATTTCGGTAGAAATTCGTGAAAACGGCAGAAAAGACTCGGAATATTTCATCGTTTCGTCCTTTTTTCTTAACTTTGCAAGCATGATTTATAAAACGAGAATGCAATGGCTTCCGTGGAAATAAAGAAGGTGGAAACGAAGAAAGACCTCCGCACTTTCATCGATTTTCACTACGATCTCTATGCCGGCAACGCCTACGACGCGCCGCCATTGTTCCTGGATGACTGGAACACGCTGAACAAAAAGAAGAACGCCGCCTTTGAATTTTGCGAGGCAGAATACTACTTAGCGTATCGAAGCGGGCGGCTCGTGGGGCGCGTGGCTGCCATTATCAATCACCGTGCCAACGAGAAATGGAAGCAGAAGAGCGTTCGTTTCGGATGGATAGACTTCGTGGACGACCGCGAAGTTTCGGCGGCGCTGCTCAAGGCCGTCGAGGATTTCGGTCGCAGCCACGGCATGACAGAGATGGTGGGACCGTTGGGCTTCACCGACATGGACCCCGAGGGCATGCTCATCGAGGGCTTCGATCAGTTGGGCACGATGGCAACCATCTACAACTTCCCCTACTATCCCGAGCACATGGAGCAGCAGGCGGGCTTCGTCAAAGACAACGACTACGTGGAGTTCAAGCTCATCGTGCCGGCCGAAGTGCCCGAGCGCTACGCTAAAGTGGCACGGCTCGTGGAAACGCGATACAATCTCCACGTGAAGAAATTCAACCGCCGCGACGTTTACAAAGGAGGGTACGGCCTGAAGATGTTCCAGCTTATTAACGAGAATTTCAAGGACCTTTACGGTTATTCGGAAATGACGCCGCGACAGATCAAGCAGTATCTTGACATGTGGATGCCGCTGGTGAGGTATGACTTTGTAACGGGCATCGTGGACAGCAACAAGGACGACGAATTGGTGGGCATCGGCATCACCATTCCGTCGCTGGCGCGCGCCCTGCAAAAGTGCAAGCGCGGGCGACTGCTCCCCACGGGCTGGTGGCATGTGTTGAGGGCGCTGAAGATGGGCAAGACCAAGATTGTGGACTTGCTGCTCATCGCGATTAAGCCCGAATATCGGTCGAAGGGCGCCAACGCGCTCATGTTTGCCGACCTCATTCCGCGCTACCATGCGGCCGGCATAGAGTGGGGCGAGAGCCAGGTGGAGATGGAAACCAATGCCAACGTGCAGAGCCAATGGGCTGCTTTAGACCCGATCTTGCACAAGCGCAGACGTTGTTACAAAAAGGTGTTGTCGCAGGAAAGCGATCGATGAGCACTGCCGCACGACAAGAACGTCACCAGAAAAACGGCTCACATTCAAGCACCCAACCCTTAACATCCCGCAAAACATGATTGAGATAAAGAAGATCACCGACCGCCGCGGCCTGAAGCAATTCATCCGATTCCGCTACGATCTCTATCGCAACGACCCGCACGACGTGCCCTATATGTACAGCGACGAAGAGTTTACGCTGCGCAAAGACAAGAACGCGTCATTTGACGATTGCGAGGCCGACTACTTCATAGCCTATCGCGATGGCGTGGCCGTGGGACGCGTGGCCGCCATCATCAATCGCAAAGCCAACGAGCGGTGGCACACGAAAGCCGTGCGCTTCGGATGGTTCGACTTCATCGACGACGACGAAGTTTCCCGCGCGCTGATTGCCCAGGTGGAGCAATGGGGTCGCGAGCGCGGCATGGACACCGTCATCGGCCCCATGGGATTTGCCGACACCGACCGCGAAGGCATGCTCATAGACGGGTTTAACGAATACGCCACCGCCTATGCCAATCACAATTTCCCTTACTATCCCGAGCACATGGCGCGGATGGGCGGTTTCGAGAAGGACAACGACTATGTGCAATGTCTCGTGACGGTGCCCGAGCGGGTGCCGGAGAAGTTTGCCAAGATTGCCGCCCTGGCCGCCAAGCGCTACAATCTGCGTGTGAAAAAACTCACGCGCCACGAGTTGATGCACGAGGGATTCGGCCGCCAAGTGTTTGAGATGCTCAACATCTGCTACCACGATCTCTACGGATTTGCGCCGCTGGGCGATCGCAAGGTGGACCAACTGGTGGACCAATACATCCGCATAGCCGATCTCAATCTGGTGAGCATCGTGGTGGACGGCAATGCCGACGACAAGATGGTGGGCTTCGGCATCACTTTTCCCTCGCTGTCTAAGGCTCAGCGGAAGCTGCGCAACGGCAGCCTGCTCCCCTTCGGATGGCTCCACATGCTCGACGCCATCAAGTGGCATCACGCAGACACGGTGGACATGCTCCTCATCGGCGTGCTGCCCGAATACCGCCACAAGGGTGGCAATGCGCTCATCTATGCCGACCTGGTGCAGCAATACATCAACTACGGTTTCAAATATGCCGAGGCCATGCCGCAGATGGAGACCAACGAGGGCGTGCTCGACAACTGGAACTACTTTGAGGCGCGCATCAATCGCCGACTGCGCTGCTACAAGAAGGCCATTGGCCGTTAAGGCGAAGCACAGCGCCCCGCCAATCCGCGCGTAGCGGCCATCATCGGGCGCGGCGCCACACCATTCCAACGAGAATCACAGCTTATGGAAGAAGACATCATAAAGAAAGAACAGTTGGTGGCCTACACCGACGACAACATCCGCCACCTTTCCGACATGGAGCACGTGCGCACGCGCCCCGGAATGTACATCGGGCGCCTCGGCGACGGCTCAATGCCCGAAGACGGAATCTACGTTTTGCTCAAGGAAGTCATTGACAATTCGATCGACGAATTCAAGATGAACGCCGGCAAGCGCATTGAAATAGACATCGAAGACAACCTGCGCGTGAGTGTGCGCGACTACGGCCGTGGCATCCCCCAGGGCAAGTTGATCGAAGCCGTTTCGGTGCTCAACACGGGCGGCAAGTATGATTCGAAAGCCTTCAAGAAGAGTGTAGGCCTCAACGGCGTGGGCGTGAAGGCCGTCAACGCCCTCAGCAGCAAGTTCGAAGTGCGCTCCTATCGCGATGGGCAGGTGAGGACGGCGCGTTTCGAGCGCGGCGAACTCGTCAGCGACGCCACCGAGAAAACGCAAGACGAGAGCGGCACCTACATCTTCTTCGAGCCCGACGAAACGCTGTTCAAAGGCTACACTTTCCACAACGATTTTGTGGAAACCATGCTCCGCAACTACACCTATCTGAACACGGGGCTCACCATCATGTACAACGGCCGCCGCATCCTCAGCCGCAACGGGCTCAAGGATTTGCTCGCCGATGCCATGACCACCGACCCGCTCTACCCCATTATTCACATGAAAGGCGAGGACATCGAGATCGCCTTCACCCATGCCAATCAATACGGAGAAGAGTATCATTCGTTTGTCAACGGCCAGCACACCACACAGGGCGGCACCCATCAGAGCGCCTTCAAAGAGCACATAGCGCGCACCATAAAGGAGTTTTTCAATAAGAATTTTGAGTACGGCGACATCCGAAACGGGATAGTTGCGGCCATCGCGGTGAACGTGGAGGAGCCGATGTTTGAGAGCCAGACCAAGATCAAGCTCGGCTCGCAGACCATGAGTCCGGGGGGCGTGTCGGTCAACAAGTATGTCGGCGACTTCATCAAGCAAGAGGTGGACAACTTCTTGCACAAGAACGCCGACATCGCCGAGGCCATGCTCGAAAAGATCACCGCCTCGGAGCGCGAGCGCAAAGCCATGGCCGGCGTCACCAAACTCGCCCGCGAACGAGCCAAAAAGGCCAACCTGCACAATCGCAAACTGCGCGACTGCCGCATCCATTTCTCCGACGCCAAAAACGACCGCAAGGAAGACACGGCCATCTTCATCACGGAGGGCGACTCGGCCAGCGGCAGCATCACCAAGAGCCGCGACGTGAATACGCAAGCCGTGTTCTCGCTCCGCGGAAAGCCGCTCAACACTTTCGGACTCACCAAGAAGGTGGTTTACGAGAACGAAGAGTTCAATCTCCTCCAGGCCGCCCTCGACATCGAAGACGGCCTCGACTCGTTGCGCTACAACAAAGTGATAGTGGCCACCGATGCCGATGTGGACGGCATGCACATCCGCCTGCTCATCATCACCTTCTTCCTGCAGTTCTTCCCCGACCTCATCAAGAAGGGGCACGTCTATGTGCTCCAGACACCGCTCTTCCGCGTGCGCAATCGCCGCACGAAGATCAAGAGCAAAAAGGTGCTCGCCAACGAAGACGTGAAGGCCGCCGAGGCCGGGAAAAAGAAGGGCGACTTCGTGACACGCTATTGCTACAGCGAGGAGGAGCGACTGAAGGCCATCAGCGAGCTGGGCCCCGACCCCGAGATCACACGATTCAAAGGCCTGGGCGAGATTTCGCCCGAGGAGTTTGCCGGATTCATCGGGCCCGACATTCGTCTCGAACAGGTAACGCTTCACAAAACCGACCAGGTGCAGAAACTCCTCGAATACTACATGGGAAAGAACACCATGGAGCGGCAAAACTTCATCATCGACAATCTCGTCATCGAAGAAGACCGCCCCGAAGAGGAAGAAGTCTGACGCACAAACGTTTCATCAAACAACAACACGCATGAACTCATCCCGCAACGCCACGGCCCGCCGCCACCGCATAGCCATCGTGGCGGCACTGCTGATGGCGCTCTTGGCCACAGACGCCGCCGCGCAACTCCGCATCCGTCTGGGCGGCGACAGCCCCATGGGCAAGCTCCAAGTGGCAGAAATGGCCGTCACCAACCTCTATGTGGACACCGTCAACGAAGAACGGCTCGTGGAAGATGCCATACGCGGCATGCTCGAAAAGCTTGATCCTCACTCCACCTACGCCACAGCAAAGGAAGTGAAAGCCATGAACGAGCCCCTGCAGGGCAACTTCGACGGCATCGGCGTGCAGTTCAACATCGTGGACGACACGCTGCTCGTCATCCAGCCCACCACCAACGGGCCCTCCGAAAAAGTGGGCATCCTCGCCGGCGACCGCATAGTGACCGTCAACGACACCGCCATCGCCGGCGTCAAAATGTCGAAAGAAGACATCATGCACCGGCTGCGCGGCCCGCGCGGCACCACCGTCCGGCTGGGCGTGGTGCGCCGCGGAGTGACCGAAAGGCTGCACTTCACCGTCAAGCGCGACAAGATTCCCGTGAAGAGCATCGACGCCGTTTACATGATACGCCCCGCAGTGGGCTACATCCGCATCGGCAGCTTCGGCGCCACCACCCACCAAGAATTCATGCAAGGCATCGCACAACTGCAAGCGCAAGGCATGGAGCAGCTCATCATCGACCTGCAAGACAACGGCGGCGGCTACCTGCAGGCGGCCGTGCAGGTGGCCAACGAGTTTCTCTCCGCCAACGACCTCGTGGTCTATACCGAAGGGCGCCGCGTGCCCCGCACAGAATATCGCGCCGACAGGAAAGGCCATCTCGCCAACGTCCCCGTGGTGGCGCTCGTCAACGAACTCACGGCCTCGGCAGCCGAAATCCTCTCCGGCGCCATCCAAGACCACGACCGCGGCACCATCGTGGGGCGGCGCACCTTTGGCAAAGGCCTTGTGCAACGGCCCATCGACCTCCCCGACGGCTCCATGATACGCCTCACCGTGGCCCACTATTACACCCCCGCAGGGCGCTGCATCCAGAAACCTTACAAACCCGGAGAGCTGAAAGAATATGAGATGGACTTTGAAAACCGACTCAAGCATGGCGAGCTCACCAACCCCGACAGCATACACTTCAGCGACTCCCTCAAGTGCTACACCCTGCGCCGCCACCGCACCGTGTATGGCGGAGGAGGCATCATGCCCGACGAGTTTGTGCCCCTCGACACCCTGCAATACACACGCTTCCATCGCCAACTCGCAGCCAAGAGCATCATCATCAACGCCAATCTGAAATACATCGACCAACAGCGCAAAGCGCTCACCGCGGCCTACCCCACGTTCGCCGACTTCAACGCCCGCTACGAAACACCGCAAAGCCTCATCGACACCGTGCTCAACGAAGCCACCAAGCAGGATCTCAAGCCCGCCAACCCCGACGAGCTCAACCGCACCCTGCCCTACCTCCGGTTGCAACTCAAGGCCCTCGTGGCCCGCGACCTCTGGGGCATGAGCGAATACTTCCAGGTGATGAACGAAACCAACCACACCGTGCAGCGCGCCCTGCAGCTCATCGGGAAGACATAAACACGCGCCCCAACGCCCCCCGTCGGCGGGCAACGCCCCAAACATCCCGCAAAAACGGGCCACACAACCCACAGCAACGCTTGTTGTGTTGCCGTGGGTTCTTCGTATCATCGGCGGCCAACCTCGAAGAAGTCGTGAAAAAGTGACACCACGTTCATTCATTACACTACGTCATGATGTCGCCCTCCATCACGATTTTCGGCGCGGAGCATCTGCGCAATCTGTGCCCTCCGCGGCTAAAAACAATGTCCCCGAAGTGCGAATTTGTTCTTTTTGTAACCTCGGAAAGTGGCTCAAAAAGGGCCTCGTTGGTCACCAACTTGTCTTTCGGTGCGAAAATGGTCCATTTTTGTCCACTTTCTGCAAATACTTGAGCAATAGTCTTTTACAGCAAAATCAATGAGCGCTGATTTTCAGGGCGTTAGCTTTCCGTTTCCAATCCAATGGTTTTGCACGCGCTATCCATTGGTTTCGCATCGCGCCGTCAATGGATAACGAGTCCGAAACTAAGGGATAGAGAGTCCGAAACTAAGGGATAGCGCGTACAAAACCAATGGATAGCGAGTGGAAGACTGGGGGATGAGGATTTCGGGGGCGAGATTTTTGCAAAAATGGGGTGCCGAAATGACGGAAAAAGTATTTCGGATTTCCATTTTAACATCTAGATGGAGGAAAAAGTTGTACAAAGCAAACCGGCGGAATGGTCGCGAATTGTTCTGTTTTTCGGTTACAGATTTTCGCGCAGATAATGGCGGATGGTGTTGCCGTCGATGGTCTCTGTGCCCACGAGGCGCGCCGCGGAGGGGATGGTGGGGGCGGGTGTGCCGTCTCCAACGATGAGGGGGGCCGTTTCGATGCGCAGTTCGTCCCACAAGCCAGCGTCGAGGAAGGAGCCGAGCGTGCGGGCGCCGCCCTCCACCAAGAGCGTCTGGAGCGAGGAGCGGCGGCACTCGTTGAGCACGTCATCGATGCCCACGCCGCCGCCCAGCACCATTCGGCGTGGCGAGGGTCCGGCCCAGTGGCGCACGTCGAGACGGGGGTGCTCCCGCTCGTTGGTGACGCGCCCCACGAGGATGGCGTCGCAGTGGGCGCGCAGCCGGTGGACGAGCATCTGGGTGTAGGGTGTGCTGATGGCCAGCGGGCGCTGGTGGTCGTCGAGGCGCAGATCGGCCGTTTGGGCCCATTTCAGCAGGATATAGGGGCGCCCACACTGCTGCACGGTGAAGAAGCGGCGATTGAGCCGGCGGCACTCGTCTTCGAGCACGCCCACCGTCACCTCGATGCCGGCTTCGCGGATGCGACTGATGCCGCGGCCGCTCACCTTTGCAAAGGGGTCGATGCAGCCCGCCACGCAGCGGCGCACGCCCTTGCTCACGATGAGGTCGCAGCAGGGCGGCGTGCGGCCATAGTGGGCGCAGGGCTCCAGCGACACGTAGATGGTGGAGGCGTGGAGCAGCGACTGGTCTTGCGGTTTCACCGAGGCAAAGGCGTTCACCTCGGCGTGGCCCTCGCCGCAATGCACGTGGTAGCCCTCGCCGATGATGCGCCCGGGGGTGCCCGCGGCGGCGTTGGCACCGCTCACGATGACGGCTCCCACCATGGGATTGGGCGGGGCGCCGCGCAGGCCGCAGGCAGCCAGTTGCAGGCAGCGCCGCATATACATCTCGTCGATCTGTTGCTGTGTCATGGTGCAAATGTACAAAAAAAGCGCGAAACCACGCACTTTTGGCTTCGCGATGTGGCCTTCTGAAAAAAGAAAACCGCCACGGCAGACCTTGCGGCGCGCCGTGGCGGCTGTGGTGTTCTGGCGACAAAGCTCTGCACGGATGGCGACGGAGCTTTTGCCGGATGGCGTGATGCGATTACTTGGGCTGCTTTCCGATGTAGGCCAGGATGCCGCCGTCCACGTAGAGGATGTGGCCGTTGACGGCGTCGGAGGCGTGGGAAGCCAGAAACACGGCGGGGCCGCCGAGCTCAGAGGGGTCGAGCCAGCGCCCTGCGGGCGTCTTGGCGCAGATGAAAGAGTCGAAGGGATGGCGCGAACCGTCGGCCTGGCGCTCGCGCAGGGGTGCCGTCTGAGGCGTGGCAATGTAGCCCGGGCCGATGCCGTTGCATTGGATGTTGTATTCGCCATACTCCGAGCAGATGTTGCGCGTGAGCATCTTCAGGCCGCCTTTGGCAGCAGCATAGGCCGAGACGGTCTCACGTCCGAGCTCGCTCATCATCGAGCAGATGTTGATGATTTTGCCCTCGCGGCGCTCCATCATCTCGGGGAGCACGGCCGAAGACACGATATAGGGGGCCACGAGGTCAACGTCGATGACCTGCTGAAACTCTGCGCGCTTCATCTCGTGCATGGGGATGCGCTTGATGATGCCGGCGTTGTTGACGAGGATGTCTATTTGGCCCACCTCGTTGTGGATGGTGTCCACGAGGGCCTTCACTGCCGTTTCGTCGGTCACGTCGCACACGTAGCCCTTCACGTTGGTGATGCCGGCCTCTTTGTAGTTGTCGAGTCCGCGCTGCAAAGCAGCCTCATTGATGTCGTTGAAAACGATGTTTTTTACTCCGGCAGCCACGAATGCTTTAGCAATGTTGAAGCCGATGCCGTAGGAAGCGCCAGTGATCCAGGCGTTCTTTCCTTCGAGTGAGAATGGATTTGCCATAGTGTTTAGTTGTTTTTATGTAAGGATGAATTGATGAATGCTTGCGGATGGTGGCGGCGATGGGCACCGCCGGGCGGAGCGCTATCTCAGGTCGGTGATGTCGGTGAAGTCTTGATCGCCATAGTCCAGATTCTCGCCGCCCATGCCCCAGATGAAGGTGTAGCTGTGGGTGGCTGCCGCCGCGTGGATGCTCCACTCGGGGGAGAGCACGGCCTGGCGGTTGCGCATCCAGATGTGGCGCGTTTCCTGCGGTTCGCCCATGAAGTGGCAAACGGCTTGGTCGTCGGGCAGTTCGAAATAGAAGTAGGCCTCCATGCGACGGGCGTGCACGTGGGCGGGCATGGTGTTCCACACGCTGCCGGTGGCCAATTCTGTCATTCCCATCTGCAATTGGCACGTGGGGAGCACTTGATTGACAATCATCTTGTTGATGGTGCGCTCGTTGGCGTTTTCGGCCGAGCCCATGCGGGCCTGCACAGCGGCGGCCTTGGTGATTTCGCGGCACGGATATTCGGCGTGGGCCGGCGTGGAGTTGAAGTAGAAAAGGGCGGGGTGCGCGGGGTCGGTGCTGCGGAATTTCACATCGCGCCGGCCGCGCCCCACGTAGAGCGCTTCCTTGTAGTCGATGGCGTATTTCTCGTCGCCGACGATGATTTCGCCCATGCCGCCCACGTTGTAGATGCCCATTTCGCGGCGCTCGGTGAAGTATTCGGCCTTCAGCGGGTCGATGGCTTCGAGCGTGAGAATGTCGCTCACGGGCATCACGCCCCCCACGATCATGCGGTCGTACATGGAGTAAACCATGTTGGCCTCGTCGCGGGCGAAGAGGCGCTCCACGAGAAAATCGCGACGCAGGCGGGCTGTGTCGTAGTGCTTGGCGTCGTCGGGATGAGCGGCGTAGCGTATTTCGTAGTTTGTTTTCATCTTGTGCAAAGTTACAAAAAAAACGGCGGCCGGCCTCACACGCGGCGCATTATTAAGCAAGATTAACCCATGCGGGGCATGGATGTCAGCGTGCGGACCGGCCGCCGATGGCGCAATGGCCTACTCGGCGGGCGAGAATTCGTCTTTGCCTACGCCGCAGAGCGGGCACACAAAGTCGGCGGGCAGGTCTTCGAAAGCCGTGCCGGGCTCGATGCCGTTGTCGGGATCGCCCACGGCGGGATCGTATTCCCATCCGCAAACGTCGCATACATACTTTTTCATGTTCGTTGTTGTTTTTGGGGTGAATAATTGGGGAGTTTATCGCCGACTGGGGAGCAAGCGCTCCGTTTTCTCCACAATGGAGAGTGGCGTGATGGTGTTGAGACAGGCCCAATCGCCGCGGCGACAGGGCTTACTGCCGTAGATGCTGCACGGCCGGCAGGGCAGATCGGCCTGCACGGCATTGTCGAGGCTCTGGTCGTAGCCCATGAAACCGGCGTAGGGGTGGGTGGCGCCCCACACGCTCACCACGGGCGTGCCGGCGAGTCGACGCCAGATGCATGTTGGCCGAGTCCATGGAAATCATGGCGTGGAGCCTGCTCATCAGCGACAATTCTTGCGAAAATCCGCCCAGATGGTCGGCCACCACGACGCATTGTGCATGGCGCGCGGCCCACTCGTGGAACACATCGGTCTCGCGTTGTCCGCCGCCGAAAAGGAAGATGGCGGCATCCTTGTGGCGCTCGCACAGCAGATCAATCACTTGTTGCATGAGCGGCAGCGGATAGATTTTGCCCTCGTGGGCAGCAAAGGGCGCTATGCCGATGAGCGGCGAGCAGCGCAGAGGATTGTCGAGCATGGGGAGTGGCTCGTCGAAGTGCCCCTCGTAGCGGATGTCGTGGATGGGGTAGCCCAGTCGGGCAAACACGTCGGCATAGGCCTCCATCGCCGAAGTGAGGGGGCGCAGGTCCTTGTCCTTCGAGCTTGTCAGCCGCCGTTTCTCCTGCCTATGTTTGTCGATGTGCTCCACGCGATAGTCGGCCAGATTGAAGCGCATGCGCAGATATTTGGAGCGCAACACGTCGTGAAGGTCGGCCACGGCCGTGAAACGCTTGGCCACCAGCCGCCGGAACAGCGCATTGAGGCCTCGCACGCCGCGATGCTCGCCCTTGAGATCGGCCGACATGAAGCCCACATTGGCGGGCAGGCCATCAAACAACGGGCGCACCAGTTCGCGGCTGAGCACCGTGATGCGCACGTCGGGATATTCGCGCGCCAGCGAGGCCACCACGGGCACGGTCATGGCCACGTCGCCCAAGGCCGAGAAGCGTATAACGAGGATGTGCTCCTTTTTCACTGCGAGGATGATGGGGAAGGGTTGGCCGACTGTTACTTTTTGTACAACACGGGATTGGTGGCGGGGTCGTTGTACATCTTCATTTGGCGATACACCTTCATGTAGATGCGGCCCGCGGCAATGTCTTCGAGCAACTGATCGATGGCCGCGCTGAGGTCTTTCTGCTGTTCGAGCAGCACATCGAGCTTGCCTTGGCAGGTGGCGATGTGGGCCGGCGAGGCATCGGCGCGCTGCGTTTGCTCCTTCATGTGATAGATTTTCAGGGCCAAAATGCTCAGGCGATCGATGGCCCAGGCGGGGCTCTCGGTGTTGAGGCGCGCCTCGGGGAGAGGCGTCACGCCGCTGTATTGCTCTCTGAAATAGCTATCTATCTGCTCCACCAAGTCGGTGCGATCCTGATTGCTGCGGTCGATGCGGCGCTTCAGTTTGAGGGCCTCCACGGGGTCGATAGCGGGATCGCGAATGATGTCTTCAAGGTGCCACTGCACCGTATCTATCCAGCACTTCAAGTAAAGGCGGTAGTCGATGGAGCCTTCCTCAAAGGGATTGTTCACGGGCGCGTCCACATTGTCGGTCAAATGGTAGTCGTTGATGGCTCGACGGAAAATGTCGTTGCTCTGTTGGGTGAATGTCATAACGTTTATGAATGTCTAAGGATAAATAGTCAGCGCAAAGCTAATGATTTCTTTTGAATGTAGCAAAGAAACACGCAATAAATAAACTTAAAACGCAAAAGAAACGCTCTTTCGAGCCGTCCGCAGTGCCTGCGGCATCGACCGGCATTACATCTATATAATGGTGTCGGCGGGCACGGTTTCCACCGGTCGCATTGGTCGTATGTTCAGCCAGCACACATAACGTTGCACATACATATATATAATATGCTCAGGCGGCGCACATAGTATCGCGCACACATATATATAATATGTACGGTCACTTTCCTTCGCGGAGCAGTCGCTCGTGCTCGGCCGCCTCGTCTGCCGTGAATCGCTGACCTATCACACGAGCGGGCACACCGCCCACAATGCTGTAGGGCGGGCACGACCGCACCATCACGGCTCCCGCGGCCACCACCGACCCGCGCCCCACGGTGACGCCCTTCAGCAGGGTGACGTTGGCGCCAATCCACGCGCCCTCTTCTATCGTCACATCGACGGCATCCTCGGCGCGGTTGGGACTGTCGATGATGTGCGTTCCCACTTGGCGGAAGTTGTGATCGCTGTCGATGATGGTCAGGCCGGGCCCTATCACGACCTTGCGGCGGATATAGACGTGGGCCTCCGTGCAATAGATGGTGGCATGCGGGCCCAGGTACACGCCGTCCTCGATGTGCAGGTTTCGACCCTCGTTGGTGCGCAACACAAAATAGTCTTGCGGCTCTATCTGTGCGCTCGCCGGCGCCTGAATCATCAGTCGGGTGGCGCGGCGATTCAACACGTAGAGCACGCGGGCGCACACTTTGTCAATGAAATGCTGAATGGTCATTCGTGGTAAAGATTTTTCTCGGCTATGGTTTTCTGTTCTCTCCGCGGCAAGAGCCGGTCTTTTCCGCACTGAAAGACGACTTTCTTTGCAGTAAGAACTTGTTCTTTTCGCCATAAAAGCCAACTCCCTTCGCCGTGAAAGTCAACTCTCTTCGCGGTAAGAATAGATCTTCTCCACAGCAAAAACCAATTAACTCCGCGGCTCGGCCATAATGCTTCTCTAGCGACCTGCGATGGCTTCCGTGGCGCACTCTCACGTGCTCTGCAGCGGCTTTTCACGGGCACAAATGTACATAAAAATCGGGAAACTCGTGTGCTAAAAGTCCGAAACTTGAAACCAAAGGTTCGAAAACTTGCACACATGGGGGGTGTATGTGCAAACGGAGGTGCTTTTTTTCACGATTTATTTGCTTAATTGATAAAAACTTTGCACCTTTGCACCCGATTTTTATGAACAGAAACTTAGTATTAACACTTTAAACAATTACTGTTATGTCTGAAATTGAAAGCAAGGTAAAGGCTATTATCGTGGACAAATTGGGCGTTGACGAAGCCGAAGTGAAACCCGAAGCAAGCTTCACTAACGACCTGGGCGCAGATTCCCTCGACACCGTGGAGCTGATTATGGAGTTCGAAAAGCAGTTCAATGTCTCCATTCCCGACGATAAGGCAGAGACTATTGCCACCGTTGGCGACGCCATCAACTACATTGAGGAGAACGCCAAATAAATGATTTTCGAAAAGTAGAAAGCGAAGGTACGCCAGCCGACCTATGGCCGGTGGGTGCCTTCGCTTTTACTTTTTAGAGGGTTTGCCCCTTGTTGAGCATTCGCGCGGCGCCATTTTGCGCAAAGGAATGCAGCGGCGGACCTTCAACAAATAAAGGAATTTTCTATGGAACTGAAAAGAGTAGTAGTAACCGGACTGGGCGCCGTGACTCCCGTGGGCCTCACCCCCGAGGAGACTTGGAGCAACCTGTTGGCCGGCAAAAGCGGGGCTGCGCCCATCACGCAATTCGACACCACGCTGTTTAAGACCCACTTTGCGTGCGAAGTGAAGGGGCTCAACGTGAACGATTGGCTTGACCGGAAAGAGGCCCGCAAGATGGATCGCTACACGCAACTGGCCGTCATCGCAGCCATGCAGGCCGTGAAAGACTGCGGCATCGACCTGGAAACGGCCGACAAGAATCGCATCGGCGTGGTCTATGGCGTGGGCATCGGCGGCATCCGCACGTTCGAGGACGAAGTGAAATACTATGGCGTGCACGAGGCCGACGGCCCGAAGTTCAATCCGTTCTTCATACCCAAGATGATCGCCGACATTGCCGCCGGACAGATATCCATTATGTATGGTTTCCACGGGCCCAACTATATCACGTCGTCGGCATGTGCCTCATCGACGCACGCCCTTGCCGACGCATTCAATCTGATACGTCTGGGCAAGGCCGACATCATACTGGGCGGTGGCTCCGAGGCTGCCATTTGTGCCTGCGGCGTGGGCGGATTCAACGCCATGCACGCACTCTCCACCCGCAACGACGACCCCGAGCACGCCAGTCGGCCGTTTAGCGCCAGTCGCGATGGCTTCGTGATGGGTGAGGGCGCCGGCTGTTTGGTGCTCGAAGAGCTGGAACACGCCAAGGCTCGCGGCGCAAAAATCTACGCCGAAATCGCCGGTGCCGGCATGAGCGCCGACGCACATCACATCACGGCATCCCACCCCGAGGGACTGGGCGCCAAGCTCGTGATGACCGAAGCCCTGCGCGATGCCGAGATGAAACCCGAGGACATCGACTACATCAACGTGCACGGCACATCCACCCACGTGGGAGATATCTCCGAAGTGAAGGCCATCAAGGATGTGTTCGGCGAGGCCGCCTACAAGCTCAACATCTCGTCCACCAAGAGTATGACGGGGCACTTGCTTGGCGCCGCCGGTGCCGTGGAAGCCATGGTGTCGGTGTTGTCGGTGAAAAACGACATCGTTCCGCCCACCATCAACCACGACGAGAGCGACCGCGACGAGGAGATAGACTACGATCTGAACTTCACTTTCAACAAGGCGCAGAAGCGCGAAGTGCGCGCCGCCCTGAGCAACACGTTCGGTTTCGGAGGGCACAACGCCTGCGTCATCGTTAAAAAATATGCCGAATGACAACGTTCGGCGACATCATCGACCGGATAAGGCTCCCCTTCCGCAAGGATAAGGAGCTTTATTCTTCTCTGCGCGACATCATCGGTTTCTATCCGCGCAACATCCAATACTACCGCCAAGCGCTGATGCACAAGAGCGTTGGCAAGCGCGAGAAGGGCCGTCCTGTGAACAACGAGCGGCTGGAGTTTCTCGGCGATGCCGTGCTCGACGCCGCCGTGGGCCACATCGTTTATGTGCATTTCCCTGGCAAGCGCGAAGGATTTCTCACCAACACGCGCTCCAAGCTCGTTAGCCGCGAAACGCTCGGGCGGCTGGCGCGCGAGATGGGGCTCCACCGGCTCATCAAGAGCAACAGTCACGGCAACGCCCACAACTCCTACATGGGCGGCAACGCCTTCGAGGCCATCGTTGGCGCCATCTATCTCGACCGAGGCTATGAAGCCTGCATTCGCTTCATGGAAAAGAAGATTCTCAAAGAGATGATCAACATCGACAAGATGGCCCGCAAGGAGGTTAACTTCAAGTCGAAGCTGCTTGAATGGGGCCAAAAAAACCGCGTGGACATCCGTTTCGAACTGCTTCAGCAAGAGAAGGACGATAAGGGCTCGCCCCGATTTGAGTGCTGCGTGATGCTCGAAGGCGTGCGCGGCGAGTCGGGCACCGGCTATTCCAAGAAAGAAGCCGACCAGAAAGCCGCCAAGCTCACACTGGAATGCCTCCGCAAAAAGCCCCAATTCATCGAGTCGGTGTTCGACGCCAAGTCGGCCCGCACCAAGATGGAAGAACGCCCCGTGAGCGCCGTGCCCCGCGTGGACGACCGCCCCGCCGCGGCCGAATCCCCGTCGGGCGACTCCACCGCTGCCAGCGGAAAAGCATCTCGCCCATCGCGGCGTCGCGCCAAAAACACCGATGAAATCGGCCAAAATGGAGCCCAAACGGCCAAAAATGCCGCCGCCGGAGCTTCCTCGGATGCCGCCGAGCGGAAAGCCGCCGACGCCTCTTTGCGCCCCTCGGCCGGAAACAAAAAGGGCGCCGATGCCGACTTCTCGCTCGACGATGTGGACATCTCGCTCAAGACGCCCTCACGCGAAGACATCATCGACGCCGCCGAGCAGGCCGCTTTCGACGGGAAAGAATAGTCCGTCGCGCCGCACAGACACACCCCTTCCCCCATTGGCCGCCCCGAGAGCCACCGCTCCCGAGGCGGCGTTTTCGTTACTGAAAGCGAAGCGCGGCGCGGCGGCTCCACTCGCCATCCCCCACTCTCCTCCCTCAAGAGCAATATCCTTGCGTTTGCCCATCAATGGTTTTGCGTGGGCTATCCATTGGTCTTGCGTTCATAAGCCAATGGTTTCGCGTGTGCTATCCACCGCCCTTCGAAACGCTATCCACTGCCCTTGGATAATTAAGTTAATAAAGTAATTGAATTAAGTTATTAAGGTAATACAATTAAGTTAATAACTTAATTGTCGCTATCCAATGGTTTTCGAACTCAAGACCAATGGATAGCCCACGCAAAACTATTGGCGGGCGAACGCAAAAGCGGCGGATGGCGTTCCGAAAAACAGTGGATGGCGCTGCTGGGGGCGCGAACAAGCAAGTGCGAAAGCGGCGGATAGCGCCTCCGAAATCATTGGAAGCGGATGCTGTGCCCAACGGACTTCGCGCGAGTGACGGCCGTCTGCGGCGGGCTCCGCGAAGGCCCTTTGCAGGCATCATCGATGGTGGTGGCGGGAATGGCCGGCGCTCGCGGCGGGTTTCGCGAGTGTTCGCGGCGGGCTTCGCGAGTGTTCGCGGTGAGAAAAGCCGATATCTGCGGCGGGGCGCTACGGCGCTTTTGGCGGGCAAAAACAAAAAGCCCGCGGCTGATGCCGCGGGCTTTTATGCTGTTGGGATGTTGGTTATGGTTTAGAGGGCTGCAGCCAGCTCTGCGCCTGCTTTGAACTTAGCGACCTTCTTTGCGGGGATCTTGATCTTGGCCTTTGTGGCGGGGTTGATGCCTTCGCGGGCGGGACGCTCTGCTACGCTGAACGTGCCGAAGCCGATGAGCTGCACTTTGTCACCCTTCTTGAGGGCACCTTTGATGGCGTCGGTGGTGGCGTCCAATGCTTTCTTTGCGTCGGCCTTGGTGAGTCCGGCAGCGGTTGCGATCTTCTCGATCAGTTCTGTCTTGTTCATAAACTTAGATTTTTAATTAATATTGGTATAGAAAAACGATTGTTTCTTCAAAAGTCTTCGCAAATGTACGCCTTTGTTTTCATAAATCAAACTAAAAACGGAAAAAAATGTCGCTTTTAACTAAAAATAATAAGGAAAAGGGTCTTTGAGCGCATTATGACGGATATTTTTCGTACTTTTGCGGGCGAAAAGCGGCGTTCGTCGGCAGTTTCGGGCGCCTTGTTCACTGACTGTTCATTTACGCAACGACTATGCGCAATCTTCCCTCCGTTACGCGGCATCTGCTCATCATCAATGTGCTGATGTTTTTGGCCACGTATGTGTTCCAGCGCGTTGGCATTGATCTGACGGAATTGTTGGGTCTTCACTTTTTCATGGCGGAGAACTTCCGTCTCTATCAGTTTGTCACGTATATGTTTATGCACGGCGGGCTGGCTCATTTGTTCTTCAACATGTTTGCGCTGTGGATGTTTGGCTGCGTGGTGGAGCGCGTGTGGGGGTCAAAGAAGTTCTTGTTTTATTATATTGTGTGCGGCATCGGCGCGGGCATCATCCAGGAGTTGGCGCAGTATGTGTCGTATTATATCATCGACGGCCTCGGCAACTATGACTACGTGAATCTGGGGGGCGGCACTCGGGTGACGGTGGCTTCCTTTCTGAATCAGCTCACCACGGTGGGCGCTTCGGGGGCGATTTATGGCATACTGCTGGCGTTTGGCATGCTGTTTCCCGAGGAGCGCATCTTTATATTTCCGCTGCCTGTGCCCATCAAGGCCAAGTGGTTTGTGTGCGGATATGTGGCGATAGAGCTGCTGTCGGCCATGGGTACGCAGGGCGACGGCGTGGCCCATTTTGCCCATCTGGGGGGCATGCTGTTTGGTTTTCTCCTCATTTTGTATTGGCGCAACCACCCGCAGGGGGGCGCTCAGGGGGGCTCGGGCGGTCAGCAATACTTTGAGCGCATGCGCCGCAACTGGGAGCAGCGGGCCAAGAAACGGGCGAAGGCCGACGAGCAGCACTTCAGCGAGCGCGAGAAAGATTGGCAGTTTAACGAGCAGAAGCAGGCCAATCAGGAGGAGATAGACGCCATTCTCGACAAGATAAGGCGCTCGGGCTACGACAGTTTGACCGAGGAAGAGAAGAAGAAGCTCTTTGACGCCGGCCGGAGCTGACGGCGGGGCAAGAAGGAGGAACGAGTAGCTGAAGATGTCGTTTTTCAAAGGACTCAAACGGTTTACGGCCAACGTGATAGGCTTTATCAACGTGGTGGCTGTGGCGCTGATGCTGATCACGGGTTTCAGCGACCACATCGACCCCGTGGCCCATCCGTCGTTGTCGTGCATGGGACTGACGTTCCCGTTTTTTATCGTCATCAATCTGGGATTTCTGGCCTTCTGGGCGTTGTTCAGCTTGAAGCGGGTGCTCATTCCCTTTGTGGGCTTTTTGCTGTGCTACGGGCCCGTGCGCACCTATTGCCCGCTCAATGTGAAAGGCTCGGAAGAGGAGCCCGATCTAAAGATTGTTTCCTACAACATCGCGGCGCTATCGGCCAACGACGATATGGAAATAGGGCGCGGCACGCAAGACGCCTACCGGTATATCGAAGACTGCGGCGCCGACATTGTTTGCGTGCAAGAGGCGCCGATGAAGGCCAAATGGACGGATAGGCTGCGCGAGGAGTATCCCTACATCGAGCACCACATGAACCCCGAAGGCAACGCAATGGCGCTGCTCAGCAGGTTTCCCGTGAAACAAAAACAAGTGATCCGCTACACTTCGCTGGGCGCCAACCTGTCGGCGCTCTACACCATCAGTGTGAACGGGCGCGACGTTCACGTGTTTAATTGTCATCTGGAAACGGCCGGCCTCACCATCGACGAGCGCAAACAATTTCGCAACATGGTGTATGGGCGCGAAGAAACAGACACCGTGCAGGCCAAATCCCGACAACTGCTGTCCAAGCTGGGCTATCGCAACATGTTGCGCGCAAGGCAGGTGGACATCATCACCGCCAAAATAGACAGTCTGGACGGCGAGCGCATCATCCTTTGCGGCGACTTCAACGACACGCCCATCTCGTGGGCTCATCATCAAATGGCCGAACGGCTCACCGACTGCTACCGCGAAACCGCGCTGGGACCAGGGTGGACATTCCACAGCAACGCCATCCGCGTGCGCATCGACCACGTGTTTTGCTCTGCCAACATCACGCCCGTGAGCTGCAAGACCGACCGTTCCGCCACGGCTAGCGACCACTATCCGATGGTTTGCACACTGAAAATCGACGCAAAAACACAAAAATAATGCTTTTATTTCCCTTAGATTTCGCTAAGTGGTGAAAAATACGTATCTTTGCACGCCCTTACGCATCGAAAATAAGAACAAAATAAATACATTCAAAAAACAATGCAGAACAAAGGTTTAGTAATTTGCGTAGCCGTCCTTCTGACGCTCGCAAGCATCTTCTACCTGAGCTTCTCGGTGGCCACAAGCTACTACGATTCGCAGGCAGCAAAGCTCAAAGACCCCATCGCGCAGCAGAACTACAAAGACTCTGTGAAGTATCTGGGCGTCTATTCCTACCAGAAATGCCTTGAGACACAAATAGGCCTCGGCCTCGACCTCAAGGGCGGTATGAACGTTATCCTCGAAATCTCCGTGCCCGATGTGGTGGAGGCGCTCGCCGACCACAAGACCGACGCAGCCTTCGTGAAGTCGATGGAGGAAGCCAAAAAGGAGGAGGAGACCTCGCAGAGCGACTTTATTTCGCTCTTCATCAACGCCTATCACAAGAACGCGCCAGGGCATAGGCTGGCCGAAATCTTTGCCACTCAACAGCTAAAAGGCAAGGTGAGCACGCAAAGCACGGATAAAGAGGTGGAGAAAGTGCTTCGCGAAGAAGTGCAATCTGCCATAGACAACTCCTTCAATGTGGTGCGCAATCGTATCGACAAGTTTGGTGTGGTGCAGCCCAACATCCAGAAACTCGAAGGCCAACAAGGGCGCATCATGGTGGAGATGCCTGGTATTCGTGAGCCCGAACGCGTGCGCAAGCTTCTTCAGGGAAGCGCTAACCTAGAGTTCTGGGAGACTTACAACAGCAACGAAGTGATTCCTTACCTCACTCAACTGGACCAGCGCCTGGCCAATAGTGGCGACGCCGCAGTGGAAGACACCACGGCCACAACTGCAAAAGCAGAGACCGCCGCAGCAGCCAGCGCCACCGCCGACAGCGCCAAGACGCAGCAGGCCAAGCCCAAATTCGAAGTGAAGAAGGACGACAAGGCCTCCGTGGCGCAAGCCGACAAGGCCGAAGGCAAGGAACTGGAGAAGGCCAAGAAGCAGCATCCCCTGCTCTACATGCTCCAACCCATGAACAATCAGCTCAGTGTGGTGGCCCTAGCCAACGCTCGCGACACAGCCGCCATCAACGCCATCATCTACGGAGAGCTCGCCCAGCAGGTGTTGCCCTCCGACGTGAAGCTGCTCTGGAGCGCCAAGCCCTCCGACTATATCCAGGGCAACCGCAACATCTATGAGCTCCATGCGCTGAAAGTGACCGAGGCCTCCGGCCGCGCTCCGCTCGAAGGCGACGTGATCACCGATGCCAAGGATGAGTTCGAACAGATGTCGGGACGCCCCAGCGTGTCGATGAGTATGAACTCCGACGGTGCCCGCCGCTGGGCCCAGCTCACCAAAGCCAACATCGGAAAGGCCATCGCCATCGTGCTCGACGGTGTGGTTTACTCTGCCCCGCGCGTGAACGGCGAGATATCCGGCGGCAATTCGCAAATCACCGGCAACTTCACCATCGAGGACACGAAAGACCTTGCCACCACGTTGAAGTCGGGTCGCATGCCGGCCCCCGCTCGCATCGTTCAGGAAGAAGTGGTCGGCCCCACGCTCGGCGCCCAGTCCATTCAGCAGGGCTTGTGGTCGTTTGTCATCGCCTTTGTGCTCTTGATGATCTACATGGTGATGATGTATGGCTTCATCCCCGGCATGATGGCCAACGCCGCACTGATCGTCAACTTGTTCTTCACGCTCGGCATCCTCACATCGTTCCAGGCCGCACTCACCATGTCGGGTCTCGCCGGTATCGTGCTGACGCTGGGTACGGCTGTTGACGCCAACGTGCTCATCTACGAACGTATCAAAGAAGAAATGCGCAACGGCCGAGGCATCAAAGATGCCCTGAAAGCCGGATACAGCAACGCTTTCAGCGCCATATTCGACTCCAACCTCACGTCGATCATCACCGGCGTCATCCTGCTCTACTTCGGAACGGGTCCGGTGAAGGGCTTCGCCACCACGTGGATCATTGGTATCTTCTGCTCGTTCTTCACAGCCGTGTTCCTCACGCGCATTGTTTATGAAAACCGTCACAAGAAAGACAAGTGGCTCGATCTGGCGTTCTGCACTCCCATCTCCAAGAATCTGATGCAGAACACCCACATCCCCTTCATGTCGTTCTACAAGAAGACGTTTGCCGTGGTCGCCATCGCCGCTGTGGTGTTCCTCATCAGCTTCGCTGTTCGCGGACTGAGCCAGAGCATCGACTTCACCGGCGGTCGCAACTATGTGGTGGCATTTGAGAAGGCCGTTCAGCCGGAAGAGATTCGCACCATCATTGCCGAAGCCTATCCCGGCACCAACACCAGCGCCATCGCACTAGGCACCGACGGCAAGACCATCCGCATTTCCACCAACTACAAGATAGAGAGCAACTCGCCCACCGTTGATGACGAATGCGAGACCATTCTCTACAAAGCGCTGAAGAGCAAGGGGCTCGTGTCGCAGTCGAGCGTTGAAGCGTTCAAGAATCCCGACATCCGCGAGGGCGGCTCCATCATCAGCTCGCAAAAGGTGGGCCCGTCTGTGGCAAAAGACATCACCTACGGAGCCATCCTTTCGGTAATCATCGCGCTCATCGCCATCTTCCTCTACATTCTGCTCCGCTTCCGCAATGTGGCCTTCTCCATCGGGTCTATCGTAGCCTTGGCCGTTGACACGCTCGTCGTGCTGGGCGTATATTCGCTTTGCTGGGGCTGGATGCCGTTCTCGTTGGAGATTGACCAAACGTTCATCGGCGCCATTCTCACCGTGATTGGTTACTCGATTAACGATAAGGTGGTGGTGTTCGACCGCATCCGCGAGAACCTCGGGCTCTACCCGAAAATGGATCGCCAGAAGTTGTTCAACGACAGTATCAACCAGACTCTCGCCCGCACAGTGAACACATCGGTGTCAACGCTCATTGTGCTGCTCTGCATCTTCATCTTGGCCGGCTCGAGCATTCGCTCGTTCGCCTTCGCCATGATTCTGGGCGTGGTCTTCGGAACGCTGTCGTCCATCTTCATTGCATCGCCCGTGGCCTACCTCGTTTCGGGCCGCACCATCAAGAGCAACGACCCCGTGAAAGAATAGCGGCGCGAGGCTCCGGCCGCAGATACCTCTTACGATTGTCGCGCACGCGCGCACACATATATATAAGATGTATCCCCGCGGGCACCGGCCGCCGCAGCGAAGCGCCCCGCGCAACGCATCCAACAAGAAAGTCTGCAAATCTCGCCAACGGGATTTGCAGACTTTTTTGTTCTCTCGCAAATAATGATTACCTTTGCATTGCAGATGATAGATCGCGCAACCGTTGACCGCATCATGGACGCCGCAAACATTGTGGAAGTGGTGTCCGAGTTTGTTTCGTTACGCCGCAGCGGAACGAACTACAAGGGATTGTGTCCGTTCCACAACGAGAAAACGCCCTCGTTTATCGTGTCGCCGGCGCGCAACACCTGCCATTGCTTCGGCTGCGGCAAGGGCGGGAACCCCGTCACCTTCATCATGGAGCACGAGCAAATGACCTTTCCCGAGGCGCTACGGTGGCTGGCCAACAAGTATCACATAGAGGTTCAAGAGCGCGAGCTCTCCAAGGAAGAGCGCCAAGCCGAGAACGATCGCGAGTCGATGTTCATCGTCAACGAGCGCGTGGCCAAGTATTTTGAAGACACACTTCACCACACCGACGACGGCCGTGCCATAGGCTTGCAATATTTGCGCCAGCGCGGATTCCGCGACGACACCATCCGCAAGTTTCGTTTGGGCTACGATTTGCAACGCGCCGAGACGCTCCCCGAGATGCTTCTGCGCGAGGGATTCAAAGAGAAATACCTCGTGCAGAATCCCGACACCGGCATCGGCGTGGGCATTTGTTACAAGCGCGAGCGCGACGGAAAGCTCATCGACCGCTTCGCCGGCCGCGTGGTGTTCCCCTGGTTCAGCCTCAGCGGCAAAGTGGTGGGCTTCAACGCGCGCAAGCTCGACGCCGCCACAAAGGGCGTGCAGCAGAAGTATGTGAACTCGCCGTCGTCCATCATCTATCAGAAGGAGCGCGAACTCTATGGCCTCCATCTGGCCAAACGGGCCATCTCGCGAGAAGACAACGTCTATGTCGTTGAGGGACAAACCGACGTCATCTCCATGCATCAGTGCGGCATAGAGAACGTGGTGGCCGGCTCGGGCACTGCCTTCAGCGTGGAGCAAACGCGCACGCTGCGACGTTTCACAAAGAACATCACCCTCATCTACGACAACGACGACGCCGGAAAGCACGCCGCTATGGAGCGCATCAACATGATGCTGCCCGAGGCCATGAACGTGAAACTGCTCTTTCTCCCCGAGGGAGAAGACCCCGACAGCTTCTCGCGCCATCACACCGCCGACGAATTCAAACAATACATCAACGAAAACAGTCGCGACTGCATACGGTTTAAGACCGACTTCCTCCTTGCCGGCGTCAACGATCCCATCAAGCGCTCAGCCGCCATCAACAGCATCGTGAAGTCGCTCAGCCTGATACCCGACTCCATCACACGAGCAACCTATCTGCACGACACCGCCACCCGGCTCTCCATGAACGAGGAGGTGTTGCTGCGACAGATGAACCAGATGATACGCGGCGAGAAGAACGAGCAATACCGCCAAGCCGAGCGACAAGCCCAGCAACAGCCGCCCGCGCAACCCCTGCAGCCCGCCACATCGGCCATGCGCTCCGAGCAAATCGAAGAAATGCTCATACAAACGGTGATGAGGCACGGCGACGAAACGCTCTATCGCGACGTGGAAACCGAAGACGGCGACACCATCAATCTCAACGTGGCCCAATACATTGCCTACGATTTGGGGCAAGACAAGCTCACGTTTTCCAATCCCCTTTACAACACCATTCTGCAAGAAGCCGAGGCCCACTCGGCCGACAAAGACTTCAAGGCCGAGACCTACTTCCTGCGCCACCCCGACCCCGACATCAGCCGACTGGCCGAAAAGCTCGTCACCGACAGCGTGCAGCTCAGCAAAAGCCTCAGAATGACCCTCTCGGAAGAAGACCTGCGCAACCGCGTGAACCACCTGATGCTCGACTTCCGCACCGAATACCTGCGCAACCGCATGGAGGCCTTGCGCCGCCAAATGAGCGCCAACGCCGACCCCGCCCAAATGCTGCCTCTCATGCAGCAATACAAAGAGGCACAAGAAATGATGCGCGTGCTGGCACAGAAAACGGGGAAAAACATCATGGTCTGACGGCCACGCGGCGCAACACCAAGGCTCCCACCTGCCGCCATCACCACCCAACGCCCATAAAAAACTATGTACTACGTAAAGAAAACCATGGAGATATCGGCGGCCCACCGCCTGACACTCGACTACGAGAGCAAGTGTTCGCGCCTGCACGGGCACAACTGGACAATCACCATTTGGTGTCGCGCCAAGGAGCTCGACGCCAACGGAATGGTCACCGATTTCACGCTCATCCGTCGCAAAGTCAAGGGACTGCTCGACCACCAAGTGCTCAACGACATCGTGCCGTTCAATCCCACGGCCGAGAACATCGCCCGTTGGCTGTGCGACCAGGTGCCAAATTGCTACAAAGTAGAGGTGCAGGAGAGCTGCGGCAACATGGCCTGCTATGAGAAAGATTAACGACATCTTCTACTCGCTCCAGGGCGAAGGCTTCCACACAGGGCGGCCCGCCGTGTTCATCCGCTTTGCCGGTTGCAACCTGCGCTGCCCGTTTTGCGACACCTCGTTCGACGATTTCCGCGAGATGACCGACGACGACATCCTCGCCAGCGCCTGCGCCTATCCCGCCCGATTCGTGGTGCTCACCGGCGGCGAGCCCTCCCTGCAAACCGACGACGAGCTCATCGCTCGCCTCCACGCCGCAGGCTTCGAAGTGGCCATGGAGAGCAACGGCACCCACCGCGTGCCCTCGGCGCTCGACTGGCTCACGGTTTCGCCCAAGCGCCCCTGGCACCAAGGGGCCGAAAACATCCCCGGGCGGCCCATCGACGAGCTAAAAGTGATCTTCGACGGCAACGCCCATCCCAACGACTTCCTGCCGCCCACCATGCCCCATCCGGCGCCCCGCCTGCTGCTGCAGCCCTGCGACACGGGCGACGCCCGCCGCAACAGCCTCATCATCCATCAATGCATCGACTACATCAAGGCCCATCCGCAATGGCGCCTCTCGCTCCAAACGCACAAGTTGGCAGGATTCAAATAACTGGCCATCACGGCACACACCACCCCTAAACACCACCCCCGCACTTGATCTACGTCCACTGGCTCCTCCTCGTCGCCTACATTGTCGTCACAGCGCTATCGGCCCTGGCCGTGCTGCTCGACAACCGGCAACCCGCCAAAACCATGGCGTGGCTGCTCATGCTGGTGTTTCTGCCCGCCGTGGGCATTGTGCTCTACTTCTTTTTCGGCCGCAATGTGCGCAAGGAACGCCTCATTTCTCAGCGCTCCCTCGACCGCCTCACCAAGCGCTCCATGCTCAGCTTCGTGGAGCAACGCGGCCTCCACATCCCCGAAGAGCAAGAGGCGCTCATCAAGCTGTTCACCAATCAAAACTGGGCCCTCCCCTTCAAAGACAACGACATCGACGTGTTCACCAACGGCTACGACATGTTCCACGCCCTGCTCCGCGACATCGGAAAAGCCAAAAGCCACGTGCACATCGACAGCTACATCTTCAACGACGACGCCCTCGGCTGCATGGTGGCCGACGCCCTGAAGGCGTGCGCGCGGCGCGGCGTTGAGGTGCGCGTCATCTACGACGACGTGGGAAGCTGGCGCGTCAACGCAGCCTTCTTCGAAAGCATGCGCGAAGAAGGCATCGAAGTCCACGCCTTCATGCCCGTGCGCTTTCCGGCCTTCACCGGCAAAGTCAACTATCGCAACCACCGCAAGCTCTGCGTCATCGACGGCCGCACGGGCTACATCGGCGGCATGAACATCGCCTCGCGCTACGTCAACGGCCGCCACGGGCAAGCCTGGCGCGACACCCACCTCCGCCTGCGCGGCGGCGCCGTTTACGGCATACAGCGCGCATTCCTCGTGGATTGGTACTTCGTGGACCGCACACTCATCACCGACCGCCGCTACTATCCCCCGCTGAGCAACAAAATCTCCAACAACTGCCTGGTGCAAATCGTCACCGGAAGCCCCATCTCCCCTTGGCCCGACATCATGCAGGGCTACGTGCGCATCCTCCTCCAGGCCAAGCGCTACGTCTATATGCAAACACCCTACTTCCTCCCCACCGAGCCCGTGCTCTTCGCCATCCGCACCGCAGCACTCGCCGGCGTGGACGTGCGCCTCATGATACCCCACAAAACCGACACGCGCATCGTGGAATGGGCCAGCCGCAGCTACGTGATGCAGACCATCGAAGCCGGCGTCAAAGTGTATTTCTACAAGGCCGGATTCAACCATTCCAAGCTCCTCGTCAGCGACGATGCACTGTGCACCGTGGGCTCCACCAACATCGACTTCCGCTCTTTCGAAAACAATTTCGAAGCCAACGCCTTCATCTACGACCGCGAAATGGCCATCCGACTGAAAGAAATCTACCTGCGCGACGTGGCCGACAGCATCACCCTCGAAGACGAAAAAACGCTCGCCAACACCTCTTTCCTATGGCGCATCTGGGAAAGCATCGTGAGGCTCTTCGCCCCCCTCCTCTGATGGCGACGGCCTTCCCCTTTAAACACAGCCCCTTCTCCTATTGCCCCGAGCACACACCTCCACCGTCATTTTTTGCCCATTTCATCGGGATTTTTCGCCTTTCCCCGCTACCTTTTCATCGCCCCAGCGCCACCCACGCATTGGACATCCATTATCCTTCGAAACGTCATCCGCCGGTTTCGCATTCCTTATCCGCCGGTTTCGCGTTGGCTATCCATTGGTCTTGCGTTGCCAAACCATTGCCCTTGCATTCGTAAACCATTGGATTGCGACAATTAAGTTATTAACTTAATTATATTACCTTAATAAGTTAATTCAATTACTTTATTAACTTAATTATCCAAGGGCGGCGGATAGCATTTCGAAGAGCCTTGACGGGCCAACACGAAACCGGCGGATAAGGAATGCGAAACCGGCGGATGGTGTTTCGAAGAGCAATGGACGGCGAACGAGAAAGCCGTGGGTGGCTATGAGAAAGCCATGGCTGGCGGAAGTGAAAGCCGTGAACGATGGAGGCAAGCGCCGTGGGGGGCGATGAGGAAATCATGGGGGCTGAAGTTTTCCTTCGCCGTCCTTCGGCTCCACATTCCGCGCCGGCTGTGTCTGAAAAAGGCGACAAATATTTTGCCATTTAAAGAAATCGCACTACCTTTGCAGTGTCGAAGCGCCGCATTTGTGGCGCTGCCGCCTGCCGCGATGGTGGAATTGGTAGACACGAGGGACTTAAAATCCCTTGGCCAGTGATGGCTGTGCGGGTTCGATTCCCGCTCGCGGTACGTTTTTAACCCTTACCTATCTCAAATGCGAAGAACATTGTTTGCCGTTGCGGCCGGTGCGCTTGCCATGGCTTTTCACTCGTGCTCGTCGGGAATGGGCGAGTTGTCGTCCAAGAATTTTGATGTCGATCCCAACCCGCTGGAGGTGCAGGGGGGCAAAGTGGCGGCAACGATCTATGGCAAGTTCCCCGCCAAGTATATGAAGAAGAACGCGGTGGTGGAAGTGATTCCGGTGCTGCGCTATGGTCAGGGCAAGAGTTGTCGCAGCGAAGGCTCCTCGTTTCAGGGCGAGAGCGTGGTGGGCAACCATCAGCGCATCAAGTATAAGACGGGCGGCGTTTACACGATGAAGGCGTCGTTCGACTACGATCCTGAGATGCTCCGGAGCGAGATGTTCATGACGTTCGACGCGCGCACGGGCAACCGGAGCGTGAAGATTCCTGAGGTGAAAGTGGCGCGCGGCGTGAGGGCCACCTCCGAACTGTATCGTCAAATGGTGTTCAGCGGGGGGGCTTGTGTGGCGCCCGACTCTTTCAAGCGCGTCACCACGAAGAAGCAAGAGGCGCAGGTGAAGTATCTCATCAACCAGGCCGAGTTGCGCAAGAGTGAGCTTCGCAACAACTCGGTGCAGGAGTTTGCGGCCCTGCTGAAGCGCATCAATCGCGACAAAGAGCTGCAGATACGCGACATCGAGGTGCAGGGCTACGCTTCGCCCGAGGGCGGACTGCTCATCAACGACGACTTGGCCAACCGCCGCCAAGACACGGCGGAGGACTATGTGAACGGCCAACTGCGAAGCCACGGTATGCAGGCCGACGTGATAGCCCACTACACGGCGGAAGACTGGGACGGGCTGGAGCAGCTCGTGAAGGCCAGCAACATTCAAGACAAAGACGTGATATTGCGCGTGCTCTCCATGTATGACGACCCCTACGAGCGCGAGCAACAGATCAGAAATATGAGCGAGGGCTTCCGCGAACTGGCCGACGGCATATTGCCCGAGCTGCGCCGCTCGCGCATGATTATCAACTATGAAGTGGTGGGCCGCAGCGACCAACAAATCAAAGACCAATATCGGAGCGACGCATCGAAGCTGAGCGTGGACGAGCTGCTCTATGCCGCAAGTCTCGAAGACGACGATGCCACGCGCGAAAAAATATTGCGCAAGGCCGCCGAGCTCTATCCCGACGACCACCGCGCGCACAACAATCTGGGCGCCATCGAGGCAGCCCGCGGCCACTACGATGCTGCCGAGACCTATTTCAACGAGGCAGCAAAGGGCGGCCAGGTGCCGGAGGCCTATGTGAATCTGGGCATGCTGGCACTGCGCGACGGGCGCACGGCCGATGCCGAACAGCTCATTGCCAAGGGCATAGGCGCCAAAGACGCCGGTGTGGCGCTGGGACATCTCAACATTGCGAAGGGCAACTACGCCGAGGCCGTCAAGAATCTGGAAGGCTCGCGCAGCAACAGTTTGGCACTGGCACAGCTGCTCGACAAAAACTATATTGAGGCCGAGCGCGTGCTGCACAACGTGGAACACAAAGACGGAATGACCGACTATCTGCAGGCTGTGGCCAACGCGCGGCAGGGCAATCCCGACATCGCCGAGTCGTTTCTGCGTGCCGCTTTTGCCAAAGACCCCTCGTTGCGCGACTATGCCATGAAGGACATCGAGCTGGCCAACGTTAAAAAATAAAACCACCACACACGGATGAAAAACCGCATCATCCCACCCCTGCGCACGGCAGAGACGAGTGTCGGAAAGCTCGCCGCTGCCGTTTCGTTTGCCCTGGCGGCAATGCTGCTGGCCACGGGCCTTGCCGGATGCTCCTCCGGCGGCGACAACTACACCATCGAGGGAAGGCTGCTCCACATGAATCAGGGCGACTTCTTCATCTACAGCACCGACGGACTCATCGAGGGGGTGGACACCATCCACATCCGCGGCGGCCGTTTCAGCCACGAAGTGGAGTGCAACGTGAGCGGCATCATCATGCTCGTGTTTCCCAATTTCACCGAAGTGCCCCTCTTCGCCGAGCCCGGAGGGAGCGCACAGCTGGACGGCGACGCTTCGCATCTGAAGGAGCTGAAGATAGCGGGCACCGACGGCAACGAGCTGATGACCAAGTTTCGCCTGCAAACAGCACAGCTCTCGCCCGACGAAACCCGCCGCCACGCCATCGCATTCATCGAGAAAAACCCCGCCTCGCCGGTGAGCGTCTATCTCTTGCGCCGCTATCTGACGGAGGGCGAGCGCCCCGATCTCAAGCAGGCCGAGCGACTCATGGCCATCGTGGCCAAGGCCCAGAAAGACAGCACGCAGGCCCTGCAGCGACTGCAACGCGACATCCGGCTGCAACGCGCCACGGCCAAGGGGCAGAAAGTGCCCACATTCTCGGGCACCGATTTCAACGGGCGGCCCGTGACCAACGCCAATCTGGGCGGCAGCATCTCCGTGATCTACACCTGGGCATCGTGGAACCACGACAGCCAAGACCAGCAACGACAGTTGCGCCGCATAGCGCGACTCCACGGCAGCCGCCTCAATCTGGTGGGCATCAACCTCGACGCGGCGCGCACCGACTGTGAGCGCGCCTTGAAGCGCGACTCCATCACCACACCCGTGATCTTCGACGAACGGCTCTTCGAATCGCAGGCCATGCAGGCGCTGGGCCTCACCCGCGTGCCCGACAACATCATCGTGGGGCTCGACGGACGCGTGATCGACCACGGCCTGAGCACCGAACAACTGAAGAAGCGGCTCGAAGAACTCTTGAAATAGCCACTGCCCAACGCCATCGCCATGCTTGTCAAAACCTATTGCGCCGCCGTGAACGGCCTCGAAGTAACAACGGTCACCGTGGAGGTGAGCCTGTCGCGAGGCGTCATGTATCACCTGTCGGGGCTGCCAGACACGGCCGTCAAGGAAAGCCGCGACCGCATCGCCGCAGCCCTCACCAACACGGGATACAAGTTTCCGCAGGCAGACATCACCGTGGGCCTCTCGCCCGCCGACATCCGCAAAGAGGGCTCGGGCTACGACCTGCCACTAGCCATCAGCATCCTGGCCGCCGACGGCATGGTGGTGCCCGACAGGATGGAGCAATTCATGCTCGTTGGAGAGCTGGGCCTCGACGGCCGCCTGCTGCCCGTGCGCGGCGCACTGCCCATCGCCATCCGCGCCCGCAAAGACAAGTTTCAAGGGCTGATTGTGCCTCGCCAAAACGTGCACGAGGCCGCCGTGGTCAACCATCTTGACGTTTACGGCATGGAGTCTATCACCGACGTGATAGCGTTCTTCAACGGCACCAAGACGTTTGAGCCCGTCGCCACCGACACACGGCGCGAGTTTTATGAGCAGCAGAGCCGATGCGAACTCGACTTCGCCGATGTGCGCGGACAAGAGAGTGTGAAGCGCGCGCTGGAGGTGGCGGCCGCCGGCGGCCACAACATTGTGATGATAGGGCCGCCGGGATCGGGCAAATCGATGATGGCCAAGCGACTGCCGGGCATATTGCCTCCGCTCTCTTTGGCCGAGAGTTTGGAAACCACGCAGATACACAGCGTGGCCGGAAAACTGGGGCGCAACAGCGGGCTCATCACACAGCGGCCATTCCGCTCGCCCCACCACACCACCTCGCAAGTGGCACTCTGCGGCGGCGGCAACACGCCCCAGCCGGGCGAAATCTCGCTGGCACACAACGGCGTTCTGTTCTGCGACGAGTTGCCCGAGTTTAACAAAAGCACGCTCGAAGTGCTGCGGCAACCGCTCGAAGACCGGCACATCACCATCAGCCGCGCCAAATACACAGTGGAATACCCCTGCTCGTTCATGTTTGTGGCCTCAATGAACCCCTGCCCCTGCGGCTACTACGGCGACCCCACCCACCACTGCGTGTGCACACCGGGCCAGATACAGCGCTACCTGAGCAAGATCAGCGGACCGCTCATGGACCGCATCGACCTGCAAATAGAGATAACGCCGGTGCCCTTCAGCGACATTTCGAAAGCCGCTGATGGCGAGTCGTCGGCCGCCATTCGCGAGCGCGTCATCCGAGCCCGCAACATCCAGGAAGACCGCTATCGCGACATCGACAACGTGCATTGCAACGCGCAGATGAGCGAGCGCCTCATACACCGCTTCGCCGAGCCCGACGAAAACGGCATCCGCCTGCTGCGCACGGCCATGGAGCGTCTCCATCTGTCGGCCCGCGCCTACAACCGCATCCTGAAAGTGGCCCGCACCATCGCCGACCTCGATGGCGCCGAGAGCGTGGCCTCCCACCATCTGTCGGAAGCCATCTCCTATCGCAACCTCGACCGCGGCGACTGGGCAGAGCGCGGATTCTGACGAACAATGATGGCGGCGGCACACTTCGCTTTTTCTCCATACATTATATTTATAATGGCACAAGCGACATCTCACACCGCACAAGCACTAAAACGAATCGATAGCATCACGGGAGAAACGCTTCATCACTACCAATGACGAACATCGAAATCTCCGATTTTCGCTTCCCAAATGATTACAAAAGGCGGGCGCGGCAGTCCTTTTAGCGTAATCATTTTAGCAATTTCACTGATCCAATGAAGAAGACCTTTTTTGCTCTGACAGCAGCCGTGGCGCTCTCCGCCCTGACGGCACGAGCACAGTATCCGCAAATCACCGCCGAAGGAAAACAGAAGATAGACTCCATGGGGACGGCTTGGAAGGCGCACGCCGACTCGGCTTGGGCCGTGGCGTTCCCCATTGTGGTGGAGGAGGCCAAGGCCGGGCGCCCGTATGTGCCTTGGGCAAGCCGCCCGTATGACTTGAAACAGGCCAAGATTCCCGCCTTCCCGGGCGCCGAGGGTGGCGGAATGTACACCGCCGGCGGGCGCGGAGGCAAGGTGTTGGTGGTGACCAACCTCAACGACGACGGCCCCGGCTCGTTTCGCTGGGCCTGCGAACAGGGCGGCGCGCGCATAGTGGTGTTCAACGTGTGCGGCGTCATTCGCCTGAAATCTCCCATCTTTGTGCGCGCTCCATACATCACCATCGCGGGCCAGACTGCTCCCGGCGACGGCGTTTGCATCGCGGGTGAGTCGTTCCAGGTGGACACCCACGATGTCATCGTCCGCCACATGCGCTTCCGCCGCGGCGAGACATCGGTGCTCCATCGCGAGGACAGCTTCGGCGGCAACCCCGTGGGCAACATCATGATCGACCACTGCTCGTGCGAATGGGGACTAGACGAGAACATCTCGTTCTATCGCCACATGTTTGATCTCCACGACGGACACGACAAGAGAAAGTCGCCCACGGTGAACGTCACCATTCAAAACACCATCTCTGCCAAAGCACTTGACACTTGGAATCACGCGTTCGGCTCTACGATAGGCGGCGAAAACACCACGTTCATGCGCAACCTGTGGGCCGACAATACGGGGCGCAACCCCTCCATTGGGTGGGGCGGCGTGTTTAATTTTCTAAACAACGTGGTCTTCAATTGGATTCACCGGACAGCCGACGGGGGCGAGTATTCCACCATGTCTAACTTCATTAACAACTACTATAAGCCTGGTCCGCTCACGCCAAAAGACTCTCCGGTGGGTCATCGCATCGTGAAGACCGAGAGCCGTTCCCAGGGCTTGTTCCCCTTCAAGCAGTATGGACGCGTTTACGCGGCGGGGAACATCATGGAGGGCTACCCCGAAATCACAGCCGACAACTGGAAGGGCGGCATTCAGACGGCCGACAAAGACGGCGACATCGACAGCACCGAGCTGGCCCTGATGCGCTCCGACGAGCCTTTCACCATGCCACATGTGAGCATCATGGACGCCAAGGAGGCCTACGAATATGTGCTCGCCAACGCCGGCGCCACGCTGCCGGTGCGCGACATTGTTGACCAGCGCATCATCGAAGAAGTGCGCACGGGCAATGTTTACTACGTGAAGAAACTGCCCAAGGACAATCCCTACGGCGACATGTGGGGGCTCCACGAGAAGTCGAAAAACGCGGAGGGCCTCTTCAAATATCGCCGTCTGCCCAACGATTCCTACAAACAAGGCATCATCACCGACCCGCGCCAGATGGGCGGCTACCCCGAATATAAAGGCAAGCCCCGCAAGGATAGCGATGGCGACGGCATGCCCGACGACTGGGAGCGCGCCAACGGGCTCAACCCCAACGACCCGTCTGACGCCAACGGCGACATAACGGGCGACGGCTACACCAACATCGAAAAATACATCAACGGCATTCCCACCGATCGCCGCATCGACTGGACCGACCTGAAGAACAATCACGACACGCTGGCCGGCAAGTCATCGCTCTGAGCAGCGACGCCACACAGCGAGCGGGCATGCACCAACCCTCTGGTGCATGCCCGCTCGTGGCATCGTGGCCAGCCGGTGCGCTTGCAGTGGCAGCACGGCAGGGGAAAAAGAAAAAGGCCGCCCGCTGGCAGCCTTATCACGGATATATAACATAAAAAAACTAAGTGCTTATCTTGTGCGCGGGCCCTGTCCTTCTGCAGCATCATCGTTGGCCTTTGCGGCGATGAGCCTTATTGGTCGGCGGTGAAGGCCTTGCGCTTGCGGCGCCTCGCCCCACTAACTCGGGCTCGTGGTTGGCCTCGAAGCCTTGCCATACTCCTGTATGGCCAGCAGGATGCGGCTTTTCAGCTCATCTTTCTCCTGCTTCGAGAGCGGCTGTATGCGGCAGAGGTAGCGCTCCACGGCACGCTGCGCGCCCTTGATAACTTGCTTTTTGCCCATGCTTGTCATTTATACTAATGACGCGGCGGCAGGGATATTGTAACCGCCCGACGGGCATCTTTTCTCATTATTTTTTCACACAGCCATGTTCACCGTGGCAGCCAGCGAGCGCAGGCGCATGATGCTGCGGTGCATCAAGTTGCGCACACTCTGATAGTTGATGCCCATGATGCGGCATATTTCTTCGTATTTGCGCTGCTCCACATAGTAGAGGCTGATGATTTGCTGCTGGCGCGGCGAGAGCTTGTCCATGAATTTCTCCACGCAGGCCGAGAGACGCTGCTGGCACTCCTGCCGCTCGCGGGCGAAGATTTCTGCCTCCGAAAGAGACGTCATCTGGCGGTCGGTGATCTCCTGATCGGTGATTTTCCCATTGCGGCGGAACTCATCGTGGATGCGATTGCGCAGCGAAACGTAGAGATAGCTGTCGATATTGTCCACGTTGTCCAATGAATCGCGCTTCACATAGAGCTTGACGAAGACGTCCTGGATGCAGTCTTTCAGCATCTCACGGTCTTGCGTGATGCGCGACCCGTAGGCGAACAAGTTGTCCACGTGCCGGTCATAGAGAGCCGTTATGTCAATCATAGAGTGTCGTTAGGTTTTAGCCTTGATTAGTTGTTTTCGTGTGCAAAAGTACGCTTATTCGGGCAAACCGAACGGGAAAATCCGATTTTTAATCTTGAATTTTAGGTTTTTCTCTTGATTTTAATCAAGAATCAGGGTATCGCCGTCCCCACCCTTTTCAGCCATGTGATGCCACGATGGAATCGATAACTACCGTCAATTTTCACCGATTTCATCGAGATTTTTGCCGTTCCATGCTGCTCGTCCACGGTGTAGATGTCGTAGATTCCGGCGGCCACAGCTGCCGTGCCGTCGCCTCGGCGGGCATCAATCAGGCATCCGGTGGCGTCGTCTGCCAGCATCCAGTGGTCTTTGGCGTCGCGCGGGCGCATTTGGGCCACATCGCGGGCCAGCTGTTCGTCGGCGATGGTCGCCGCCGGGAGCGAGCCGCCCGCCATGAGCACGGCCCACCCGTAGGCGGGATACTGCTGGGCAAAGAATGTGACGGCCTTCTCGGGATAGCGGTCGCGATATTCCCGCACGGCGCGATAGGCCTCGTCGGGCCCCGTTTTGCCCACCTTGTATTTGCGCATCCACTGGCGCGGAGCCAGATTTTTGCCGGCCGCGGGTGCCCACAAGCTGTCGGTGTTGTAGTGCCAATAGCGGATGTCGATGATGTCCACCACGTTGCGGAGCCGCGCATCGGCAAGGATGGAGTCTTGCGCATCCTTGGTACAACTCAGGGCCACGAGCACGTGGCGACCGGTTTCGGCCTCCCATTCTGCGATAGTTTCGAGCCAGAATCGCGTGAAATGCAGCGGTCCGGTGTATTCGGCGCTCACCGAATGCACCGCATTGGGGCAGTCTTTCAGCTGGTCGAGACACATGCGGATATAGTTGCGGTGGAGCGGGCGCAGCGCCGGATCGGTTTCATCGTAGAACTGTTCGGCCATAAAAATGCGCTTGTCGCCGGCAAAGGGCACCGGTTCGGGAAAGCTCGTGTGGTTCACATTGTTCACCGGTCTCCAGGGGCAGTCCACCCAGTGGGCCCCCGCTTCGAGGATGTTGTGCTGGAAATAGTGTTGAAGGAAAAGCACGATGCCGCGCGGAGCCGCCGTGCGGGCAAAGTTGTTCAGGCGCTGCCAATACCAGCTATTGGGGCTCGTGAGATCGTAGCGCGACAGTCCGTCCCACGCCGTGCCTTGCCCCGAGCGTGCAAAGGGCTGCTCGTAGAAGGGCGGTTCCACGTTGCCGTTGGCCCGCCGCACGCGCTCGTGGTCGATGCGGCGCAGGTCGTACCACAAGCCGTAGTGGTGATCGAGCATCGCAAAGTGGTGGTTGGCCAGATAATCGACCACGCTGTCCGTGCGGTCGGTCAGTCCTGTGCCTTCGCGCCCCGGCACAAATCGGGTGACGGCGGCCTTGGCCTCCGTGGCCACGAAGTTGTCTTTCACGCGGCCGTTCCACCAGGGAATGGCATAACGGTTGCCGGCCACGAGACGGTCGTTCATGGTCAGCACGCCATTGCGATTGACGGCAAAAACGGGCATCTGTGGCTCATTTTTGCCCATTTCATCGCAATTTTTCGCTCCCCTGTCCATATCCTTCAGACCCTTGCCAGCCAGCGGTGCGGTGTAGGGCACGCTGTCCATCCACATGGCCATGGTGACGCGGGGATGCTCCTGCGAGGCGCGTGCCAGCGCCATGGCCTGCTCGGGCGACGGCGAACTGCTGGCCTCGCCCTCCACGGGCAGCAGCATGGCACGGCGGGCTATGGCGCGATGCGCGGCTTCGCTGCCGTCGGTGCCCTGCGCGAGCCGCTGTTCCAACTGATGATAAAACAAGCTGCGCGGTTGCACATGCTCGTTGCTACTTGTCCAATTGGCGCTTCCCACGAGCGTTCCCCAGCAGCCGTGGGCCGACGAACGATTGAGCGAGTCGGGCGAATAGCAGCGTATGGTGGCGGCCGTGCACTGCCACATCATGGTGTTGGCGGTGTTCCAGCCCGTGCCCATCTGCAGTTGTTCCAGATTGGCGGCCACGAGATCGTTGCCGTCGATGTTGACCACGTCGAAGAGCAGCCCCGTGGCCCAACTGCCCACGCTACCACTGAAGCCCAGCGCACCCTCGGCCTCGCATTGCACAAACGCGTTGGGGCCGGCGGCACAATAGTCGGCCACGAAGTCGTGGATGCCGTGGCGCGACACGCAGCGCTGGAACAAGCATTGCTGTCCGCGCGTGAGAAACACGCGGCGGCGCCAGCCCCCGAGCTCCGAAGCGGGATGGTCGGCCAAGCAGTCTTCAACGGTGATGCGCGAGGCGCCCCGCTGCAGATTGACCACCGAACCGGCAAATCCGTTGAAATCCACGCGGCGCACCCAGCAGTCGCGCGCCGCATCGATGGTGATGCCGTCCCAGCAGTGGTCTTCGTCTTTGGGGGACGAATTGTCGATTTTCACCGATTCCATCGTGAGATTTTCCACGCCCACCTCGCTGATTTCGCCCTCGGCGGCACGGGGTTTCACATAGCCTCCGCCCTCGGCGGCCGTGATGGTGCAGGTGATGGGCGCGTCGATGGTGATGCGATGTCCGCTGACGGCCGTCACTTGGCGGTGCCACACCAGGTCGGTGTCGGTGGGTTTCCAGCCCGTGTAGTCGAGCCCGCCGCCAAAGTCGTTCATGCCCAGGCGGCAGATCCACGCCCATGTGGCGGGCCTCACAATGGAGATGCGCGTGCCCACGGCGATGCCGCGCGTGGAGGCCACGGCAAACGAAGTGCTGCCGGCCCTCACTTCGGCGTCGGTGATTTCCACGAGTGCGCTGTCGGCCAAGTGGGTGTTGCGCTGCTTATCCACCGTGAAAAAGGGGCCTTCTGCCGCAGCCGTGCCCTCGATATAGAGCAGTGCACCGCGATCGGCGCCGTGCTTGCGCAAGATGGTTTTGCCCTTGCCCATGCCGCGCAGCACGATGCCCGAGGCCGTAATGCGCAGGGGGCGCTCCAGCTCGTAGGTGCCCGCGGCGATGAGCACCGCTCCGCGACGATGGCGCGGCAGCGAGGCCACATAGTCGATGGCGGCCTGCAGGCGATCGGCGCGCGCCACCCTCACCACGCAGGGCACGTCGGGGATGTCGGCCTCGGAGGCGCGATAGCCACACGTGGAATAGTCCATGGGCACATAGAGGCGGGGCTTTTGCGACGGCGCGGCAACGGCCGCGAGGGCTGCGAGTGCCACCAGGACACAGCAGATGGAGCGATGGGCGTTCATGAGGTCAGAGCAGTTTCTCCAGTTGGTCATAGTATTGTTCCACCACGCGCAGCATCTCTTCGGGCAAGAAGCCCAGCGCGCGGTCTATCATTTCAACGGGCACCTCGTAGAAGGCTTCGGCCAGCGTGCCCGCAATGGCGGCCTTGGTGTCGGTGTCGCCATCGGCCATCACGGCGTAGCGCACCACTTCTTCGAAGCTCTGTCCCTCGATGAAGCAGCGTATGGCCATGGGCACGGTTTCTTGGCACGTGCCATCGAAGTGGTTTTCGGCGCCAATCTTGTTCACGGCTTGTATGCTCGGGATGGTGTAGCCCCACTGCTTTTCGGCCTTGTGCTCGGTCTCCTCCTTGTTGATGCGCCCCGTGCGCAGCCAGTAGGCCAGCACGGCGATGCACTGCGCGCCCTTGAGGCCCTCGGGATGATTGTGGGTGGGGCGAGCCGTTTCGAGCGACTGTTCGAGCACTTCTCTGTAGTCTTGGAAGAGCCACGACACGGGACTCACGCGCATGGCGGCGCCGTTGCCGAACGAGCCGTAGGGGCGCGGGTCGTCGGATTCCACCCACGCGGCGAAGCGCCCGCCGTAGCCGCCCATCGGCGAAGGATAGCGGCGGCACCAGTCGTGCAGTGATTCGCCGTAGGGCCGGCCATTGAGTATGGCATCGGCCACCGCCACCGTGCAAATGGTGTCGTCGGTGTAGTTGCAGTCGTCGGTGAAGAGTTCGAATCCTTCCTGCGGTGGGGGGCCAAATTCAAAGCGGCTGCCCACGATGTCTCCAATGATGGCTCCGAGCATGATGTTGGTGTTTTTATGGTGATGAAATAATAAAAATTCCCGATGAAATCGTTGATTTTTGATATTTTCGGCCCCATTGCTTCGCGCCGTGGGCACCAACGGATAGAGGCTGCCGCAGGGCAAACGCAAGGCAAAGATAGCGGTTTTTTGCGAAACACCCAAATGCCCCACCCCACTTTTTTCGCGCCACGGGGCCCACGGGGCAGCCACGGGAGCGCGGCCCTATGCTATCGACGAAGCGGCGCGCCCATTGTAATCATTTCCGCCGGCGGTGGGCGCAGGGCTGATGTGCATGGGGAAAGCATTGCGCACACGGGCTCGGCGGGGGCGCCCCGCGGCGGGCATCAGTAGCTCCAAAACCGCCGCCCGGCAGAAAACTCGCCGGTTTTTCACCTTTCGATTTGTGGAAAAACAGAACATTTTTAGGGCTTCATTTTTGCGATTTTTTCGACCAAGGTCTTCCTCGGGGCCAAAAATGGCCTGAATTTTCAATATTTCGTATTTCACTAACTGTCAATTTGTTGCGAGATGTGTGGAGTTTTGCCAAAATGCGGGCATTGACGGGCGATTTCCCATCCAATGGTTTTGGAGGCGCTATCCATTGGAATTGCACGCGCCCGTCAATGGATAGCGACTCGAATACCAATGGATAGACGATGCGAAACCATTGGATAGCGCCTCCAAAACCATTGGATGGGAAATCGAAGGGCAACAACCGTGATTTTCGGGGGTGGCAAAACCGGCCGAAAAGGGCCTTGTTTTTAACATTTCATCTCTAGATTGAAGATTTTTGTGGGCACGATTTTTCAGAAAACTCGGCGCTTATTGTTCTGTTTTTCGGTAAGGCCCCGAAAGTGCATTTTCGGCACCCCGCGACACCCCCACTGGCAACCACAAAATCGGAGCCCTGCAGGGCACTGGCGACTCTCCGGTTGGCGCGGAGACGGCGGGCACGAGGCGCGGATTGGTTAAATTGCTTTAATCGAAGGGTTAAAACGGGGCGGTGCTTGCACAGATGGCGAAAAAAGCGTAACTTTGCACGCAATAAATTTTTGAACCAATGGCATCATTTGTTGCAGACAAGATTGTAATGGACGGCCTCACCTTCGATGACGTCCTGCTGATTCCCGCTTATTCGGAAGTGTTACCCCGCGAGGTAGAGTTGAAAACCCGCTTTTCCAGGCACATCAGCCTGAACATCCCGTTTGTGACGGCCGCGATGGACACTGTCACGGAGAGCGCCATGGCCATCGCCATCGCGCGAGAAGGCGGCATCGGAGTGATACATAAGAACATGCCGATCGAGGCACAAGCACGCGAAGTGGCCATCGTGAAGCGCGCCGAAAACGGCATGATCTACGACCCCGTCACCATCCAGAAAGGTCGCACCGTGAAGGATGCGCTCCAACTGATGGCGGAATACCACATCGGCGGCATTCCCGTGGTGGACGGCGAGGGCCGCCTAGTGGGCATCGTCACCAACAGAGACCTGCGCTTCGAGCGCCGCCTGGACAAGCTCATCGACGAGGTGATGACCTCCGAAAACCTTGTTACGACACACCAGCACACCGACCTGGAGGCCGCCGCAGACATACTGCAGGAGAACAAGATTGAGAAACTGCCCGTGGTGGACAAAGACAATCGGCTCGTGGGGCTCATCACCTATAAAGACATCACCAAGGCCAAAGACAAGCCCATGGCCTGCAAAGACGACAAAGGACGGCTGCGCGTGGCCGCCGGCGTGGGCGTGACGGCCGACACCTTTGAGCGCATAGAGGCGCTGGTGAACGCGGGCGCCGATGCCATCGTGATTGACACGGCACACGGCCACTCGCGCAGCGTGATCGAAAAAGTGCACGAGGCCAAAAAGGCGTTCCCCAACATCGAAATGGTGGTGGGCAACGTGGCCACGGGCGAAGCCGCAAAGATGCTCGTGGAAAACGGTGCAGACGCCATCAAAGTGGGCATCGGTCCGGGCTCCATCTGCACCACCCGCGTGGTGGCCGGCGTGGGCGTGCCGCAGCTCAGCGCCATATACGACGTGGCGTGCGCCCTGAAAGGCACCGACGTGCCCCTCATCGCCGATGGTGGATTGCGCTACTCGGGCGACGTGGTGAAGGCACTGGCCGCCGGCGGAAGCTCGGTGATGATGGGCTCGCTGGTGGCAGGCACCGAAGAGAGCCCCGGCGACACAATCATCTTCAACGGCCGCAAATTCAAGAGCTATCGCGGCATGGGCTCGCTCGAGGCCATGGAGCACGGTTCGAGCGACCGCTACTTCCAGGGCGGCGTGAAAGACGCCAAGAAACTGGTGCCCGAGGGCATTGCCGGTCGCGTGCCCTACAAAGGCACTCTGCAAGAGGTGATCTATCAGATGGTGGGCGGCCTGCGCTCGGGCATGGGCTACTGTGGAGCGGCCACCATCGAGGCGCTCCACGAGGCCAAGTTCACCCGCATCACCAACGCCGGCGTGATGGAAAGTCATCCCCACGACATCACCATCACCAGCGAGGCCCCCAACTATTCACGACCCAACGAATAATCAGCATGAAGAAAACCCTTATCGCTCTGTGTCTCGCCTCGGCAGGCGCCATCGCCACAGCACAAACCGATGACCCCGTGATCATGACCGTGGCCGGCCACGACGTGCCGCGCTCGGAGTTTGAATACTCCTACAACAAGAACAACACCGAGGGCGTCATCGACAAAAAGTCGGTGAAAGAGTATGTGGATCTGTTCGTGAACTACAAGCTGAAGGTGCAGGCCGCCCTCGACGCGCGGCTCGACACGATGCTTTCCTACCAGAAAGAGTTTCGCACCTACCGCGACCAGCAGATCATCCCCACGATGGTGAGCGACGCCGATGTGGAGCGCGAGGCCCGTCAGGTGTACAACGACACGAAGGAAGCCATCGGCCCGCGCGGTCTCATCCGGCCGGCCCACATCTTCCTGCGCCTAGGGCAAAAGGCCTCACAGAGCGAGTTGCAGACCGCCAAAGTGCGCATCGACTCCATCTATGGCGCCCTGCGACGCGGCGCCGACTTCGCCACGCTGGCTGCCCAATGTTCGCAAGACCCGGGCACGGCCAAGAAGGGCGGCGAGCTGCCCTGGATAGGACCCAACCAAACCTTCAAAGAATTTGAAGATGCCGCCTACGCCCTGCAAGAGGGCGAGCTGTCGAAACCCGTGCAAAGTCCGGCAGGCTGGCACATCATCAAGATGAACGGGCGCAAGCAGCTGGAGCCATACGACTCGCTGCGAAGCGACATCATGGAGTTTCTAGAATCCAGAAACGTGCGCGACCAGCTGGGCAACTTGGCCGTGGACTCGCTGGCCAAGCAGCAGCACATCACGCGCGACGAAGTGCTCGACCGCCGCGCCGCACAGCTGCAATCCACAGACAGCGAGCTCGACTACCTAGTGAAGGAATACCACGACGGCCTGCTGCTCTATGAAATATCCAACCGCGAGGTGTGGGGAAAGGCCGCCAAAGACGACGCCGCCCTGCAGCGCTACTTCGAAAAAAACAAGAAGAAGTATAAGTGGAGCGAGCCCCGATACAAGGGAATGGCCTACCACGTGAAGACGGCCGACGATGTGAAGGCCGTGAAAGACTGTGTGAAGCATCTCGAATTCAACCAATGGGCCGAGGCTCTGCGGCAGACATTCAACAACGACTCGGTGCTCCGCATCCGCGTGGAGAAGGGAATATTCAAGAAAGGAGACAACGCTTTCATCGACAGCATGGTGTTTAAGACATCGGCAAAGGTGAAACCCGTGAAAGGTTTTCCCATAGATGCCGTTTACGGAAAGATGCTCAAGAAAAGCCCCGAAGACTACACCGACGTGAAGAGTCTGGTGACGGCCGACTATCAGGAGGAGCTCGAAAAGGCGTGGGTGGAGGAACTGCGCCGCAAATATCCCGTGACGGTGAACGAAGCCGTGCTCGAAACCGTGAACAAGCACTAATCACCGGCACACTCAACAACGCCAAAAAAGCATGAAGAAACTCATCTGCACCGCAGCCGCCGCACTGGCGCTCACCGCTGCCATCAGCGCGCGCACGGCGACTGCCCCAACACAACAAGACAACAACACTGCGGCCCCCGCCGGCGCCGACTCGGCCGCCACGAGCGCACCGGCACCGAAACCGACGGCCGAAGACGTGATCAACGAAGCCGCCACCGTGGACGAAGTGATATGGGTGGTGGGCGACGAAGCCATCCTGAAGAGCGACGTGGAAGCCCTCCGCCTGCAGGCTGCCGCCGAAGGTGTGAGCTGGAACGGCAACCCCGACTGCGTGATTCCGGAGCAAATCGCCGTGCAAAAGCTTTATCTGCACCAAGCCGCCATCGACTCCATCGAGGTGACCGAGAGCGAAGTGAAGCAGAGCGTGGACCAGCAGATCAACTACTGGCTGCAGATGGTGGGCGGCAACAAAGAGAAGCTGGAGGAATATCGCAAGCAAAGCATAGCAGAAATGCGCGCCTCGATGCACGACGAATTTCGCAACCAGCAGCTGGTGCAGCGCATGCAAGAGAAGCTGGTGGAAGACATCAAGGTGAGTCCGGCCGACGTGCGCCTCTATTTTCGCGACATGCCGGAGGACAGCTTGCCCTTCGTGCCCACCGAAGTGGAAGTGCAAATCATCACAAAAACTCCGAAGATAGAGCAGGAGGAGATCAACCGCGTGAAGAACGAACTGCGCGATTTCACCGACCGCGTGAATCGCGGAGAGACCACCTTCGCCACGCTGGCCCGCCTCTATTCGGAAGATCCCGGCACAGCACGACTGGGCGGCGAGCTAGACTACACCGGCCGCGGCATGCTCGATCCGGCCTTTGCGAGCGTGGCATTCAATCTGACCGACCCGAAGAAGATTTCCAAAGTGGTGGAATCGGAATTCGGTTTCCACATCATTCAGCTCATCGACAAGCGCGGCGACAAAATCAAATGCCGCCACATCTTGCTGAAGCCACAAGTGTCGCAAGAAGCCATCGACAAGCAAACGGCACGCCTCGACTCGGTGGCCGACGAAATCCGGAAGGGCACTTTCACCTTTGAAGACGCCGCCACATTTATCTCAGACGACAAGGACACGCGCGGCAGCCAAGGGCTGATGGCCAACACCATCGAGGGCACCCACACCAGCAAGTTCCGCATGCAGGACCTGCCCACGGAAGTAGCCCGCATGGTGGACACCATGCAGGTGGGGCAAGTGTCGGCTCCGTTCCAGATGGTAAACAACAAGGGCAAGACCGTGTGCGCCATCGTGAAACTGAAAAGCCGCGTGGAAGGGCATCGTGCCACCATCACCGAGGATTTCCAGACCATGAAAAACGTGGTGCTGGCCAAGCGCCGCAACGAGTATCTCAAGGAGTGGGTGAACAACAAACTGCGCACCACCTACGTCCGCATGAACGACCGATATAAGGATTGTCAATTCGAACACGAAGGCTGGATCAAATGATCAACAATCGTCGTCCCCGTCTAAACATCGCAAGGCATAGGGCGGCCGCATGGCTGCTGCTATGCCTGCTTGGCCTTTTTGCCCTGTGCACCAACAGCTTTGCACGGCGAAAGGCGCCACGCAAGAAGGTGGACGAGCGCGTTTATCTGGTGCATGCCGACCGACTGACCTACGATCGCTATGGCGCCCGCGCCGACGCTCAGATACTGAACGGGCATGTGAGCTTTCGCCATAAAGGTGCCACGCTCACCTGCGACAGTGCCTATTTCTACGAAAGCAAGAACTCGTTTGAGGCTTTCGGCCACGTGAAGATGCGCCAGGGCGACACCCTCACGCTCACCGGCGACTATGCTCACTACGACGGCAACGACCAGATGGCCCGCGCGCGCCGCAATGTGGTGCTCACCCACCGCGGCACCAAGCTCTACACCGACTCGCTCGACTACGACCGGCTCTACAGTTTGGGCTATTTCTTTGAGGGCGGAAAGCTGGTGGACAAGGGCAACACGCTCACCAGCGACTGGGGCGAATACGACACCGAAACGCGAGAGGCCGTGTTCAATTACAACGTGAAACTGAAGAACAAGAAGTTTTTTTTGGAAACCGATACATTATATTATGATGTGGCCACGCGCGAGGCACACGTGGTGGGACCGTCGCGCATCACCTCGGGCAACAGCGTGGTGAACACCGTTGATGGCTACTATGACACCAACCGCGAGCGCACGCGCCTCTTCGGGCGTAGCACTCTGGTGGACGAAGCGCGCGAGATAACGGGCGACAGTCTGCTGCGCGACGAGGCTAAGGGCACGGCCGAAGGATTCGGAAACGTGATCTACAAGGATCGCCGCAACCACAACGAGATGCGCAGCGACTACTTCTGGTATGACGAGCCGCAAGGCTATGCCTACGCCACGGGGCAGGCCGTGCTCATGGACTACTCGCAGCGCGACACGCTCTATCTGCATGGCGACACCCTGAAAATGTTCACCTACGACATGAACACCGACTCCGTGTGGCGCAAGCTCCACTGCTATTACAAGGTGAGAATGTATCGGCGCGACGTGCAAGCCGTGTGCGATTCGCTCGTTTATAACACGCGCGACTCTTTGCTCACCCTGTATAAAGACCCCATCGCCTGGAACGTAAACCGGCAGTTGTTGGGGGAAATCATTCACATCTACATGAAGGATTCCACCATCGAGCACGCTCACGTGAACGGACAAGCCTTGTCCATCGAAAAAATCGACGAGAGAAATCACTACAATCAAGTGTCGTCGAAAGACATGTTTGCCTATTTCACCGAAGGCAACCTCTACCGCAGCGATGCCGTGGGCAACGTGCTCACAGTGTTCTATCCCGTTGACGAAAAAGACAGCACCTATCAGGGGCTCAACTATCTGACAACAGACACTATGCGGATGTTTCTGCACGAACGAGAGCTGCAGAGCATCCACACCAACAAAGCCAGCGGGACGGTGTATCCCATGACACAGATTCCGCCAGACAAATATCTGCTGCCGGGCTTCGCTTGGTTCGACTATGTGCGGCCGCTCAGCAAGGACGACATCTACGTGTGGCGCGGCAAGAAGAGCGGCACCGAGCTGAAACACGTGGAGCGCAAGGCGGCACCACTGCAGAAACTTTCCAGCAAAAAGACGGCCCAACCGGTAGCCATCGGTGAAACCAATGCGGATGGTGATGACGCTTCTGCCCCAACGCCCATCGAAATTGCGCCGGCCGCGGACGACATTCTGCCCGCCGAACCCATCGTTACAGAGCAAACTCATGAGTGACATCATACAACTGTTGCCCGACAGCGTGGCCAATCAGATAGCCGCCGGCGAGGTGATACAACGGCCGGCAAGCGTGGTGAAAGAGCTCGTGGAGAACGCCATCGATGCCGGCGCCACCACCGTCAACATCGTGCTCCAAGACGCTGGTCGCACCATTATACAAGTGATCGACAACGGAAAGGGCATGTCTGAAACCGATGCGCGACTATCGTTCGAGCGCCATGCCACATCGAAAATACGCAAGGCTGACGACTTGTTCGACCTCACCACCATGGGATTTCGCGGCGAAGCGCTGGCCTCCATCGCCGCCGTGGCGCAAGTAACGCTGCGCACACGACCGGCCGACGAAGAGATCGGCACGCAACTGCGCATCGCCGGCAGCAAGGTGACCGATCAAGAACCCGTGTCGTGCCCCGTCGGAAGCAACTTCTCGGTGGAGAATATCTTCTTTAACGTGCCGGCCCGACGAAAGTTTTTGAAATCGAACACCACCGAACTGAATCACATCTTCCAAACCTTTGAGCGCATTGCGCTGGTGTATCCGCAGATTCACTTCACGCTCCACAGCAACAATGTCGAGGTGTTCAATCTGCCCGCCACGGGGCTGCGCCAACGCATCACCGACGTTTTCGGAAAGCGCATCAACCAGGATTTGCTGCCTCTGGAGGCGGAAACGAGCGTTGCCCACGTGAGTGGCTTTGTGGGAAAACCCGAGTCGGCCAAGAAAAAAGGTGCGCATCAATTTTTCTTCGCCAACGGCCGTTTCATGAAGCACCCCTATTTTCACAAGGCCGTGCAAAGCGCCTTCGAGCGCCTAGTGCCCACCGGCGAACAAGTGCCCTACTTCATCTATCTCGAAGTCAACCCGCACAACATCGATGTAAACATTCATCCCACAAAGACTGAAATCAAGTTTGAAGACGAGCAGGCCATCTGGCAAATCATCATGGCCGCCGTGAAAGAGGCCATCGGCAAGTTTGACAACATCACATCGATAGACTTCGACACACAGGGACGCCCCGAAATTCCGGTCTTCCACGGCGACCGTCGCGATGTGGCACCGCCCACCGTGGACTACGACCCCCAATATAATCCATTCCGTTCTGGCTCGTCTCAGTCGGCCCCACGACCGGCCATCATTCCCAGCAACTGGGCCGATCTCTACGATGATGACTTGACGAAAGACAACGATGCGCCAACGCTCTTTCCACAAAACGAGGAACAGCCGGCCGACGAGCAATCGGCACTCATCGCCGAAAAGTCGCCCGCCCACTATCAATACAAGGGGCAATACATCATGACCGCCGTAAAATCGGGCCTGATGATCATCGACCAACATCGCGCGCACACTCGCATTCTCTACGAAAACTACCTGCAACAGATGGAATCGAAACCCGGCAGCACGCAAAAACTTCTGTTTCCGGAAATCGTCCGTCTCTCGGCGGCCGAGGCCAACGTGCTCGACAGCCTCGAAACAGAAATGGAACGGCTGGGCTTTGACCTCTCGCCGCTGGGTGGCGGCAGCTATGCCGTGAATGGCGTGCCTGCCGACCTCGAAGGCGTCAACATGGACACTTTGTTGCATCAAATCACGGATAGCGCCTCCGAAACCGGCGCCATTTCAAAAGAAGAACTCTATCGCTCGCTTGCTCTCAGCCTGGCCCGTAGCGCCGCCATCCCCGTTGGTCAAGTGCTAAACAACGAAGAAATGGAACGCCTGGTAAACGACCTCTTCCGCTGTTCCAACGTCAATTACACCCCCGACGGCAAGACCATCATCGGCATTCTGCCACAACAAGATCTCGAAAAGATTATGCATTGAGTTCAGCGATGCGGGGCCACGCGCTCCGCGGCGCCCACCATACATCTATATATATGCGCGCGCGAGGGCCATCGTCGCCCAAGAACGGATTCCTTATCCTGAATTAAAAAAATCTTCGCTAACGCAAAAAAATCTTCAAAAAAATTAGGAACATTCAAAAAATACCCTTACCTTTGCCCCGATTTATTGGATTATGAGAGAAAGTAAACACACTCATTAATAGGATTAATATTATCAATCGTTATGAAAAAACTACTCATTGGTTTAGCTCTTTTCAGCGTAACGCTGAATGGTATGGCCCAGGAGGATCCCACGCTCAAGTATAGCGTGGCCACCAACTCTTTCTGGAGCAATTGGTTTGTTCAGGCAAACTTCGCTTACACCGCCTTCTATTCGAACGAAGAGAAGGGTACAGGTTGGAGCAAGAGCCCGTTCAAGGACTTCCGCCGCGGTCTCGGTTTCTCGGCCGCCATCGGAAAGTGGTTTACCCCCGGTATTGGTCTTCGCACCAAGTTCTCCGGCGTTTGGGGTAAGAGCGTGTGGACTGAAGATGCCGATGCTAACAAGGTTAAGTATTGGAACCTGCAGGAGCAGACCTTGCTGAACCTCAGCAACCTTCTCTGCGGCTACAACGAGACCCGCGTTTGGAACTTTATTCCTTACTTCGGCGTGGGCGTGGCTCGCAACTGCTCCTACAACACGTATGAGCTCGTTGGTAGCGCTGGTATCCTGAACACGTTCAGACTGTCGAAGCGCGTGCTGCTTAACCTCGACCTCAGCTACAATCTCTGTGGCGACGACTTCGAAGGCGAAGAGCATTTCTACAGGGGAGACTACCTCTATGGTGGTCACAAAGAGAAGAACCACGACCGTTGGATCACCGCTGAAGTGGGTCTCACCATCAACCTCGGCAAGGTGGGCTGGAACAAGGTGCCCGATGTGGACGCCATCAAGCAGCTCTCGCAGAGCCAGATCGATGCTCTCAAAGCTCAGCTGGCTGACGCTAATGCCGAGAACGAACGCCTGAAGAACATGCTGGCCAACCAGCCGAAGGAAGAAGTTCCCGCCTCTGTGAAGGAATTCATCAACGCACCGGTGTCTGTGTTCTTCGACCTCGACAAGACCAACATCCGCGAGCTGCGCGACCTCGTGAACGTGCAATCGCTGGCCAAGTATGCTGCCGACAACAACAGCAACCTCCTTGTGACCGGTTATGCTGACAGCGCTACGGGTAGCGTGCCCCACAACCAGTGGCTGTCCGAGCAGCGCGCTAACCGCGTGGCTGACGAGATCGTGAAGATGGGCGTTTCGGAAGACAAGATCGAGAAGAAGGCTATGGGTGGTGTTGATATCCTCTCGCCCATTTCCTACAACCGTCGCGCCACCGTCCAGATCGTTGAGTAATCACGACGACGGGTATCGCTTAGCGAATCCGACACTACTGAAATTCAATAGAAAGAAAAATCCGCATTTCCTCGCGAAATGCGGATTTTCTTTGTAATTTTGCGGACGAATCATACTCATTCTAACAGCTAACTATGATTTGGAACGAAAACATCGAATGCATGGAGCGTGAGCAGCTCCGTGAGATCCAGAGCCGGCGTCTTCAAAAGATGGCGGCCTATGCCTACCACAACTCCCCGTTTTATCGCAAGAAGTTTCAGGAAATGGGCCTCGAGCCTGGCGACATCAAGGACATTGATGACGTGAAGAAGCTGCCTTTCACCAACAAGATTGACCTGCGCGACAACTATCCGTTCGGACTGGCTGCCGTGCCCATGAGCCAGATAGTGCGCATCCACGCCTCCTCGGGCACCACGGGAAAGCCCGTTGTGGTGCTCCACACGCGTAAAGACATCGCCATGTGGACCGAAAGCATTTCGCGCGCCTTCACGGCCTATGGCGCCACCAAGGACGACATCTTCCAAGTGTCTTACGGCTACGGGCTGTTCACCGGCGGTCTGGGCGCCCACGACGGAGCCACCAACATCGGCGCCAGCGTCATCCCCATGTCATCGGGCAACACACAGAAGCAGATCACCCTGATGCACGATTTCGGCGCCACGGTGCTTTGCTGCACACCGTCCTACGCCATGTTTCTCGGCGAAGCCATGAAAGAGAGCGAGTGGCCGCGCAACGAATTCAAGCTGAAAATCGGAGCGTTCGGCGCCGAACCGTGGACCGAAGAAATGCGCGGCAAGCTCGAAGAAACGCTGGGCATCAAGGCCTACGACATCTACGGGCTGAGCGAAATCGCCGGCCCTGGCGTGGGCTACGAGTGTGAATGCCAATGCGGCACCCACCTCAACGAAGACTATTTCTACCCCGAAATCCTCGACCCCGCCACGGGCGAGCAACTGCCCGAAGGCACCCTCGGCGAACTCACCTTCACCCATCTCACCAAGGAAGGAATGCCCCTGCTGCGCTATCGCACCCACGACCTCACCGCCCTCCACTACGAGAAATGCGCCTGCGGGCGAACCCTCGTGCGCATGGACCGCATCCTGGGCCGCTGCGACGACATGCTCATCATCCGCGGCGTCAACGTCTTCCCCTCGCAAATCGAAGCCGTCATTCTCTCCCTCCCCGAGTTTGAGCCCCACTTCATGCTCACCGTCGATCGCGTCAACAACACCGACACCTCAGAGCTTCAAGTCGAAGTGAAAGAAGAATACTACACCGACGAGATGTCCACCCTCGTGGGACTCCAGAAAAAGCTCGAAGCCGAGCTCCGAAGCGTCATCGGACTGGGATTCAAAGTGCGACTCTCCGAGCCCAAGAGCATTGAGCGAAGCACCGGAAAAGCCCGACGCGTGATAGACAAACGAAAACTCTAACCCTGCAAAAACACACCACTATGAAAGCAAAACAACTCTCCGTGTTCCTCGAAAACAAGAGCGGACGACTCACCGAAGTAACAGACGTGCTCGGCAAAGCCGGCATCAACCTCTCCGCCATGAGCATCGCCGACAACAGCGACTTCGGCATCCTCCGATGCATCGTCTCCGACCCCGACCGCGCCTACACCGTGCTCAAAGAAGCCGGATTCGCCGTCAAGCTCACCGACGTCATCGCCCTCAACTGCCCCAACACCAGCGGCTCGCTCGCCGTGGTGCTGCAATACCTCTCCGACAGCGGCGTCTTCATCGAATACCTCTACTCCTTCGCCGCCGGAGACGTGGCACACGTCGTCATTAGGCCCACCGACCTCGACGCCTGCGACAAAATACTTGAGGCCAAAAAGGTGGACCTCATCGCCGCCAACGACCTTTACAAACTCTAATGCCGAAAAAAGCGGAGCAAAAGTTTGGCCGTATCGAAAAAACGCCTTACCTTTGCACCGCTTTTCCAAGCACGGGCGCTTAGCTCAGTTGGTTTAGAGCATCTGCCTTACAAGCAGAGGGTCGGCGGTTCGAATCCGTCAGCGCCCACCATTCCAAATCCCGCGGGGATGCGTCGCCACAGACACATCCCCGCATTTCTTTTCCCCCGCCCCGCGCCCCACATTTTGCCAACTGCATTGAGCAAAGCACACGCCCCCGCATTAAAAATGCTTAATATCAAAACCATGCGCCCGCCAATACCGACTTTTCTGCCTACCTTTGCACCAAATCACGGCCAACATATTCACAAACTAAATACATCATTCACATTATGAAGATTCAGAAGATTCATGCAAGAGAAATCCTCGACTCACGAGGCAATCCGACCGTTGAGGTCGATGTAGTGTTGGAAAACGGCATCCTCGGGCGCGCAGCCGTCCCCTCAGGAGCCTCCACCGGCGAAAACGAAGCCCTCGAGCTCCGCGATGGCGACAAGAATCGCTACCTCGGCAAAGGCACCCTCAAAGCCGTTGAAAACGTCAACACCATCATCGCACCCGCACTGCAGGGCGACTGCGTGTTCGACCAGCGCGCACTCGACTACAAGATGCTCGCCCTCGACGGCACGCCCACCAAGAGCAAGCTCGGCGCCAACGCCATCCTCGGCGTCTCCCTCGCCGCCGCCAAGGCAGCAGCCAACGCCCTCGGCCTGCCCCTCTATCGCTACATCGGAGGATGCAACTCCTACACCATGCCCGTGCCCATGATGAACATCATCAACGGCGGCGCACACTCCGACGCCCCCATCGCTTTCCAGGAATTCATGATACGCCCCGTCTCCGCACCCTCCATCCGCGAAGCCATCCGCATGGGCGCCGAAGTGTTCCACAACCTGGCCAAGCTCCTCAAGGCCCGCGGACTCTCCACCGCCGTAGGCGATGAAGGCGGATTCGCACCCGCGCTCAACGGCATCGAAGACGCCCTCGACATCATCTGCAAAGCCATCGAAGCCGCCGGCTACAAGCCCGGCGAAGACGTCAAAATAGCCATGGACTGCGCAGCCAGCGAGTTCGCCGTGCAAGAAAACGGCCAGTGGTTCTACGACTACAAGCAGCTCAAAAACGGCAAACAGAAGGATCCCAACGGCAAAAAGCTCTCCGCCGACGAGCAAATAGCCTTCCTCGAGCACCTCATCGACACCTATCCCATCGACTCCATCGAAGACGGACTCGACGAAAACGACTGGGACAACTGGGTGAAACTCACCGAGCGCGTGGGCAAAAAGTGCCAGCTCGTGGGCGACGACCTCTTCGTCACCAACACCAAGTTCCTCCAGAAAGGCATCCAGATGGGCGCTGCCAACAGCATCCTCATCAAGGTCAACCAGATCGGCTCCCTCACCGAAACCCTCGAAGCCATCGAGATGGCCCACCGCCACGGCTACACCACCGTCACGTCCCACCGCTCCGGCGAGACCGAAGACGCCACGATTGCCGACATCGCAGTGGCCACCAACTCCGGACAGATCAAGACCGGTTCGATGAGCCGCACCGACCGCATGGCCAAATACAACCAGCTCATCCGCATCGAGGAGGAGCTCGGCGACACCGCCCGCTACGCTTACGCCAAGCTGAAGTAAGCCCTCGGGCCTAGCCACACTCACACACGAGGGGGCGCCACACACCGTGGCGCCCCCTCTTTCTTGTGGCCGGTTCAGCCTGCAGGCATCAGCCTTCGCAGGCCCCAACCGCCAGGGTCATTTCACCATCACCTTGCGACCGTTCACGATGTAGAGGCCTCGCGTGGGACTTGCCACTCGGCGGCCCTGCAGGTCATAGCAGTCGGCGCGCTCCGATGCTGCCGAAACGCTCATCGTGTTCACGCCCGTGGCCTCCTCCTCATATTTCACAACGATGTCCTTGTCGGCCGTTTCAGCGTTCAGCTGCAAATAGGCCGTGTGCACGGGGATGGTCACCGTCGAAGCCTGGGGCACCAGCCGGCCCTTCTCCACCACATAGTTGGTCAATCCGTCGGCAGCCTCGGCCGTGCCGTCGTCCACCACTTGCCCTATCATCATATTCGTGTCGTCGTAGGCATTGATGTCTTGTTCACCAATGCGATAATAGCTGTCTTCGGCATTCGCAGCAGTGCGGCTCGTATCCCACGAGCGCAGCAGCGCACCCGTTCCGGCCGGCACATACACGCCCTCCTTCGTCTCGTCGTCGAGGTAGAACTTTGTCATTTCCACCACACACTCCGATTCGCCTTTCAGCTCGTAGCCCGTGGCGGCATAGGCCGTCACCAGCGGCTCGGCCTCTCCGCTCGGTGTTGCGATGCCGTCGCCGGTGAGGCCAAAGTCGGAAAAGTCGGCATCAAACTCGCGCGCAAACGTGCCAAGCGAATCCTCCTGCACGAAGGGTATCTTGTAGGTCACTTGTTCGGCATAGGCCGGCGTGTAGCCTTTAAACGTTTCTTCAAGCGACTTGCGCACGTAGATGTGCTGCGAAGCTGCAAACTCGTTGTAGTCGCGGCCGCTCTCGTCGGTGAGCCCCTGCAGTTCGAAGCGCTCTGTGCTCAGTGCCGAGCTGCTCACGCCGTCGCTGCCGTCGCTCTCGCCGTTCACAAAAAACACGCTCTCTATCGAACCCGTGCTGTTGATAAACGCTCGTGCGCCCACATAGCCCACGGCGCCCATCAGCACCACTTCTTTCAGCCGGCTCGAGGCATTGTCTTCAAAGGCATAGTCGCCCACCAGCCTCACATCGTAGCTATTGCCACCGTCGTCGGCCACCGTGGCAGGCACCACCAGTGTGTGCACATCGTCGGCCGAGCTCAGCAGGTTGACGGCGGTGTTAGACATCGGCATGTATTCCTTGTTGTCTTTCACAAACGAAGTCTTCACGGCGCCAAACGTGCTCCACAGCCCGCTGCTCTTGTAGTCGCCCTCCTTGCCGGCACGCACATAGAGCGTGATGGCCGAGCGGTCCAGATTGGCCTCATGAAAAGCATGCTCGGCCACATTGGCCACGGCGATGGTGTCGTCGGTGAGAAAGGCAATGGCGTTCAAGCTTGAACACAAGTCGAAGGCATAGTCGCCGATAGAGGTCACCTTCTTCGGGATGCACACGTTTTCCAACTGCTTGCAATAGTAAAACGAATAGTCGCCCAGCCTCGTCAGCGATGGCGGCAACAGCGTGAAATAGCGGTTGGCTTTGCCCGACGGGAATATCTTCAGCTCCGTCTTGTCCTTGCTCAACAGATAGCCGTCGCAGTCGGCATACTCGGCGTTGGCCTCGTCCACGCTGATGTTGGTCAGCGACGAGCAAAACAAGAAGGCCCGCGGGTCGATGCTCGTCGTGGCAGCGGGAATGTTCACCGTCTGCAGATTGTGACAACTGTTGAAGGCGCTGTTCTCTATCGTTTCCACGGTGGACGGCAGGTCGATGCTCGTCAGACCGCAGTTTTGGAAGGCGCCCTCGCCTATCGTTCTGATGCTCGACGGCGTCAGAAACTCCACCGTCGCCATCTCATTACAACCATTAAAGGCACTATTACCAATCACGGTGGTGGTGGCCGGCAGCGCAAGCGAGGTCAGCATCGAGCAATCGCGAAACGCCGCACTGCCAATCTCCAGCTCCGTGCTCCCGTCGTGGGTGCCCAGAAAAGTGATGCTCTCCAGAGCGTCGCAGCTCACAAATGCCATGCGACTTATCTGTGCCAACTTCGAACCGTCGGCAAAGGTCACGCTCTGCAGCGCATTGCAATCATAGAATGCCGATTTTTCTATCACCTCCAGCGAGGCAGGAAAGGTCAGGCTCGCCAGCGACGGACAAGAGAAAAAGGCCTGCTCCTTTATCCTTTCCAAGCGGCTGCCCTCTGCAAATATCACCTCCGTCAGCTTGTCGCAGCCACGCATGCTCTGATTGCCAATGGTGGTGAGATCGGCATCAATGGTCAGCGACGTGAGCTCCGAAGCAAAGAGAAAAGCGCCGTCGGCCAACATCTTCGTGCCATCGGGCACCGTGTAGCCGCCGGCCCGCCCGCAGGGATAGGCCACCAGCGTGTCCAGATCGTAGGTGAAGAGCACATCATCTTTCACCTTATAGCTCGTGTTGCCGCTCTCCAGGCCTATCGCCTTCAAATTCAAACAGCCGGCAAACACCGTCTCGCCAACACTCTTCACGCCTGCCGGTATCGTCACATCGGCAAGCTTCGAGCAGCGACGAAACACGGCATTCTCCAGCGTCGTCACGCCAGCGGGTATCACCACCGCCGCCAAATAGGGGTCGCGAAAGAAGGCACCAAAGCCAAGAGTGGACACCGTCTCCGCTATATCGTCGGCCGTGTAAGAGGTGGATTGCTTGTGGCGCGTGGGATAATACACCAGCTTTGTCATGTCAGCACTATACAGCACACCGTCGCTGCTCTTGAAATGGCTGTTGCCCTCGGCCACCGTGACGCTCTGCAATTGCTTGCAACTGCACACCGGACCGGCACCATACCAGCTGCCGTTCAACGTGTAGTAGGTCCATTCCACAAACGATGCCGGCAGCGCCAGCTCCTTGAGACTGCCCACATAGTAGAGCGCCAGCGGCCTGATGCTCGTGCACCCCTCGGCCACACTGTAGCTCGCGGCCGTCTTGTTGCGCGGATAAACCACCAGCGTGGAGCCGTCGGCCGTGTAGAGCACACCGTCTTCGGCCTTATACGAGGCATTGCCCGCCGCCACCGTGATGCTCTGCAACTCGCCAGCCGTCAGAAACGTCAGGTCCTCCACCGTCTCCACCGACGCCGGCAGCTCCAGCGCCGTCACGCTGCTGCCCGCTATGGCGTTGCGGGCCAGCGTCACGATGCCCTCCGGAAGCGTCACCGACGTCACACCGCTGTGCATCGCATTGCTGGCAGAGCCGCCCACCTGCGTCACCGTCCACACCACGTTCACCGAGTCGGTCACCGTGGCCGGTATGCTGATGGCGCCCGTCGCCTCCTCCATGCAGCCATGCACGGCCACCGTGTGGCGGTCCACATCCAATATGCTATAGCGGATGCCCTCCACATAAAACACGTCTTCCACTGCCGCGCCGTTCGCCTCGTGGGCCACCGTCAGCAACAGCAGAGACAACAGAATAGCACAAATGTTTTTCATCTGATTGAGTCTTTTTATCCATTCCCCCAACTCCCGAGAATGCAGGTTTTTGATGTGATAGTTGATGGTTTTGAAGAAAGAAAGACAACAAAAAAAGGCGTGGAGTTGGCCGTTTCTCGTTTCACATCTTAGGTCCTGGAATCACCCGCATTCTGAAACGCAGTCAAATCCACACCCATTAAGGGTGCAGACGATTCGACTTTCGTTCCTTGAATGCAATGAATTTTCCAGGTTCAAGATGTAGGAACAAAAAGCTAAAACGCTTTCCTTGTATGTCTTTGTTGCAGTGGATTTATGTCATAGGCACTAAATGTTTTTATGTTCAGACGCCACAAATTTACGCATTATTTTCGGTTTCGCCATCATGCGGCCCCATTTTTCTTTTCATCGGCCACCGTGGCGCCCCCTCTTTCTTGTGGCCGGCGGGGCGGCTCGTGGCCGGCGCTGGCGCCCCTACTGCCCGCCCGTCAGCTCGCGATAGCGGCGGAAGAGGGCGGCGGTGCACTGGTTTTCGGTGGTGTGGCGAGCGTCGAAGCCGTAGGCGCGCATCACGGCGCGGTCGTTTTCGCGGTGGGCATCGCGCAGCGCCTTGGGCATGGTGAGCTCGTCGTAGAGGTCGGCCAGCGAAGCGTCGGCGTGGGCGGCGCGGGCGTCGAGGATGGCGCGCGCCGTGCGCTCTATCTGCGCGCGCTGCTCGGCCGTGGCGTCGGGCCAAGGGAAGTTGTTGTAAACAATGTCTTTGCTGTAACGGTATCTCATCTCCAATCTGCCACACACCGCCCGCATCCACGCCATGTGAACACTGCTCGTCAGCACACCAAAGTGATATAATGTGGCGTCGGGGATGATTTGAACTGCATCGGAAACAATCGTTTCCGACGTCATAAAACCCATCGGAACATAGAATCTGCGCTCGGAAGACACACGCGGAACAAGGATATAATCCTTGCCCGGCGGTTGCGTGCGCTGTGCAAAAAGCGTGGGTGTTTCGGCAAATTTGCGAATGGCTGCAGCGATGCTGTTGGCGCGCACCTCTCTGCATTGCTCTATTCGATGCATGAGCAAGGGGCATTTTCTGATGTCGGAGGGATTGACATCCACCAGCCAGAAGCACCACCGTTTCTTGTTGTTGATGAATTCTTGGGCGCCGATGTAGGGGCGAACAAACGGTGCGCCCTGCGGTTCTCGCCGCAAATAGTCGTCGCGCTCGGCGGCATCGAGTATCAAGTGCCCTCCATCGGCGGGCTTGTTTCCATAGACCATCTGCGGCACATCACATAGCGATTTCATGCGACTGTCCACGATAACGTTGGGCGCGTCAATGAGATAAGCATTGATGTTCTTTGCCGGAACGGGCTTCCCATCCTTATATATAAACTTCTCGTTGGTGTCGAAAGCTGCAAAGCCCACGATAACACAATGCACGTGGGCCTTGAGCGAAGCCTCGCTGTCCCATCGGAAAGTTTGATGAGCAAAGTGGATTTTGATGTTGAGAAAGGGCCAAAAGCGTCCTACGGTCTCTCCTTGTGCTATGGAATTTGTGGAAACAAAGGCACATTCGATGCGGGTGCCTTGAATGTAGTCTGATGCTTTCTTATACCATGCGCACACATAGTCCAAGTTTTTAACGCCAGGGAAGATGGCCTGCATATCCATTTTTTGCGACTTATCCATGTAGGTGAAGCCCACAAACGGCGGGTTTCCGATGATATAGTTCAGCTGTTCGGGAGGGATCACTTGGCGCCAATCGGTTTGCAGGGCGTTGCCCTCGTGGATGTTGGCGTAGGATTTGAGGGGCAGAAAGTCGATGTCTTGGTGCACTATTCGCTCGGTTTCGGCGAGCATCTGCGCCTCCGAAATCCACAGCGCCGTGGTGGCCACGGTCACGGCGAAGTCGTTGAGCTCGATGCCGTAGAACTGCCTGATGCTCACGCGCACGGGGTTGTGGAACTCGCCCATGAGCATCTGCCCGTGGTAGCGCGCCCGCAAGGCTTCGTTTTCCAGCCGCCGGAGCGACAGATAGGTCTCGGTGAGAAAATTGCCCGAGCCGCAGGCGGGGTCGAGAAACGTCAGTCGTGCGAGCGCCTCGCGATAGTCGTCGAGGCGACGGATGCGGCGGCGCTCCTGCGTCTCCGCCAGTATGTCGTCGAGCTCGCGCCGCAGACGGTTGAGAAAGAGCGGGTCTATCACCTTGTGGATGTTCTCTATCGACGTGTAGTGCATGCCGCCGGCGCGCCGCGTCTCGGGGTTGAGCGTGCTCTCAAACACGGCCCCGAAGATGGTGGGCGAGATTTCGCTCCAGTCGAAATCGCTGCTCGCCCGCTCCAAGAGCAGCGTGCGCAGGGCGTCGGTGAACTGCGGAATCTCTATGTGCTCGTCAAACAGCCCGCCGTTGGTGTAGGGAAACGCTTTCAGCTCTTCCTCAAGATAACGACCTCGGTCGGCAGTCGGCGTGTTCAACACCTCAAACAAACTGATCAGCGCCTGCCGGATGCCGTTGGCGTCGAAACGTGAAATATAGTCGTGAAACTGGTCGCGCCGGAACACGCCAGCGTCCTCGGCATAGAGGCAAAACACCAGCCTCACGCACAAAATGTTGAGCCATCGCAGGGCCTCGGCGCTGTTGTCGGCATATTGTTCCAGCAGCGCGTCGTAGATGCGGCCCACTATTTCGCCGGCCTGCATCGACACCTGCATCTCGCGCGTGATGCGTTCGCGCCCCTCGTCCACCAAGAATTGCAGTCGGTAATACTCGCGCCCCAGGTCTTCCAGCCTCACCACCTCGGCCGGCCGCTCGCGGTGCTCCATGTCATAAACGCGAAACTTGGCAAAGTTGCACGTCACAATCCATCGCGGATGCTCGCTCAGCGGCAGGCCCTTCACATAGTCGAGCGCCTGGTCGAACGGCGTCTTGCGCGCCCCGTCGCTCTGCACCAGGTCTTTGTCGAGCGCAGTGCCCAGGCTCTTTTGCTCTATCAGCACGCGCGTAGAAGGGATGTGGCCGTCGATGAAATTGGTGGTGCCCACCTTCACCCGCTCCTCAAAGCGGATAAACGTGCCAGGGGCCTTCACCCCAAACACCTCGGCCAGCAGCTCCATCCAGAACGTTTGCGACTCGCCCCGCTCATATCCGCGGCCCCGCCAGCGCTCGGCAAACGCCGCGGCCGCCGCCTGTTGTTGTTTCTCGGTGTTCATGTCTATTGCTTCATATTCCCTGCAAAGATAACGCTTTTTCGCGAAAGCCCGCGCCCGCCGCCCCAAGTTTTTGGCGCAAAGGCGAGCAGACGAGTAATGGCCCACCGCCGGCTTCACATCCGCCCGTCAGTGGTTTCGCGTTGGCCATCCAGTGGTCTTGCGTTCGCTCGTCAATGGTTTCGCGTTGGCCATCCATTGGTTTTCGACAATTAAGTTATTAACTTAATTATATTACCTTAATAAGTTAATTCAATTACTTTATTAACTTAATTATCCGAGGGCGGCGGACAGCCTTTCTAAAACTAAGGGCGGGCGAACGCAAAACCGCCGCGCGGGCCATGCCAAGGCGCGGCCCGCGAAGGGGGAATGTGGGGGAAAACGAGGAGAGGGATGGGGAGGGCGAGGGCGGAATGCGGGAAGGAACGAGGCGAGGGGCGGCGAGGGAGGGGGCGAGGAGATGAATGGAGGAAGGCGAGGCAGGGGTTGGGGGAAAACGAAGCGGAGCGTGGGGCTCTGGGCTCCACGCTCCGCTTGGTGGCGCCTTGACGGGCGCTTATTTGTCGTAGGCGTGCACGGGGTAGTCGGTAGTGAAGTGGAGGCCTCTGCACTCTTTGCGCTCTATAGCCCATCGGGTGATGAGGTAGCCCACGTTGATCATGTTGCGGAGCTCGCAGATGTCTTTGCTTGCTTTGACGCGCTTGAAGAGGTTTTCGGTTTCTTCGTAGAGCATATCGAGGCGATCCCAGGCTCTCTGGAGACGGAGGTCGGAGCGCACGATGCCGACGTAGTTGGACATGATTTCGCCCACTTCTTTCACGCTTTGTGTGATGAGCACCTTCTCTTCGTTGGTCATGGTTCCCTCGTCGTTCCATTCGGGCACTTTGGTGTTGAAGTCGTAGAGGTCTACGTGCTCAATGGAGTGTTTGGCGGCGGCGTCGGCATAGACCACGGCTTCGATGAGCGAGTTGCTGGCGAGTCGGTTGCCTCCGTGAAGGCCTGTGCATGAGCATTCCCCGAGGGCGTAGAGGCGATTGATGGAAGAGCAGCCGTTGAGATCGACCTTGATGCCTCCGCACATGTAGTGGGCGGCGGGCCTCACGGGGATGTATTGCTCTGTGATGTCAATGCCTAGGGTGAGGCATTTGGCGTAGATGTTGGGGAAGTGGTGGCGTGTTTCGGCGGCGTCTTTGTGGGTGACGTCGAGGCAGACGTGGTCGATGCCGTGTATTTTCATCTCTTTGTCGATGGCTCGGGCCACGATGTCGCGCGGGGCGAGCGATAGGCGCTCGTCGTATTTCTCCATGAAGCTCTCGCCGTTGGGCAGTCGGAGGATGCCGCCGTATCCGCGCATGGCTTCGGTGATGAGAAAGGCGGGGTGGGTTTCGCCTGGCGAATAGAGGGCTGTGGGGTGGAACTGCACGAACTCCATGTCGGCGACGGTGCCTTTGGCGCGATAGACCATGGCTTCGCCGTCGCCGGTGGCGATGACGGGATTGGTGGTGGTTTGATAGACGGCGCCGCAGCCTCCGGTGCACATCACGGTAACCTTTGAGAGGTAGGTGTCCACCTTTTGCGTGTCGGGATTGAGCACATAGGCGCCGTAGCAGTGGATGTATGGGGTGCGGCGGGTGACGCGTGCGCCGAGGTGGTGCTGTGTGATGATTTCCACGGCGAAGTGGTTTTCTTTGATTTCGATGCCGGGATTGGCTTTCACGGCTGCCATGAGTCCGCGCTGTATCTCGGCGCCGGTGTCGTCGGCGTGGTGGAGGATGCGGAATTCGGAGTGGCCTCCTTCGCGATGTAGGTCGAAGGTGCCGTCGTCGCGGCGGTCGAAATTGACGCCCCAGTCCACGAGTTCTTGGATTTGTGCGGGGGCGTTTCTCACCACTTGCTCCACGGCTTGGCGGTCGGAGATGTAGTCGCCGGCGATCATGGTGTCTTGGATGTGCTTGTCGAAGTTGTCCACCTTGAGATTGGTGACGCTGGCCACGCCGCCTTGCGCGAAGGAGGTGTTGGCTTCGTCGAGAGTGGTTTTGCAGATCATGCACACGGTGCCTTTCTTGGCGCGCGCCACTTTGAGGGCGTAACTCATACCGGCTACGCCTGCGCCGATGATGAGGAAATCATACTTATATACCATATTAAGATAGAGCTTGTGGTTGCAAAATTAGTGAAAAAACGGGATGCGGCGAAGAAAAAACGGCGAAAATGTTGCACACGTGCGGAAATGTTGGTACCTTTGCACACGTTCAGTGGAATGTGAGGCTCACAGAGAGCTTCACATTTCTGCTTATATAAGCAAGCTCATTTTAAGAATCAACATGACAGACAAAAGCATTGTAAAGGGCCTGGTGGACCAGTGGCTGGAAGGCAAAGACTACTTCTTGGTGGACATCGAAATCGACAACAACAACCGCATTGTGGTGGAGATCGACCACGCCGATGGGGTGTGGATTGAGGATTGCGTGGAGCTGAGCCGCTTCATCGAGGAGCATCTCGACCGCGAGAAGGAGGACTTTGAGCTCGAAGTGGGCTCGGCGGGCCTGGGCCAACCGTTCAAGGTGGAGCAGCAATACGTGAACTTTGTGGGCAAAGACGTGGAGGTGCTCGACGGCGACGGAAAGAAATATCGCGGCGTGCTCAAGGAGGTGAACGGTCGCGACTTCACGGTGAGCGTGCCGGAGAAGGTGCGCGTGGAGGGCAAGAAGCGCCCCGAGCTGCGCGACGTGGACCACGCGTTCAACATGGATGCTGTGAAATACACGAAATATCTGCTGAATTTCAAATAGCATCAACGGCGGGCTGCGCCGCGCTGGCCGCCCGCGTTGCACTGGAAATATAAACAAATACATATATCAAAATGGCAATCAAAAAAGAAGAGAGCATCAGCATGCTCGACGCCTTCAAGGAGTTTACACAAGACAAGAACATCGACCGCACCACGCTGGTGAGTGTTCTCGAAGAGAGTTTTCGCAACGTCATCGCCAAGATATTCGGCTCCGACGAGAACTTCGACGTGATTGTGAACCCCGACAAGGGCGACTTTGAAATCTATCGCAACCGAATGGTGGTGGCCGACGGTGAGGTGCAAGACCAGAACAAAGAGATATCTCTGACCGACGCGCGCAAGATTGAAGACGACTACGAGGTGGGCGAAGAAGTGTCGGAAAGCGTGGACTTCGCCAAGTTTGGCCGCCGCGCCATTCTCAACCTGCGCCAGGCACTATCGTCGAAAGTGCTGGAACTGGTGCACGACTCCCTCTACAATAAGTACAAAGACCGCGTGGGACAGGTGATCGCGGGCGAAGTGTATCAAGTGTGGAAGCGCGAAGTGCTCCTCGTGGACGACGAGAACAACGAGCTCATTCTGCCCAAGAGCGAGCAGATACCCACCGACCAATATCGCAAAGGCGAGACGGTGAGGGCCGTGATTCACCAGGTGACCAACGAGAACAACAATCCCAAGATCATCCTGAGCCGCACGTCGCCCGTGTTCCTGGAGCGGTTGCTCGAAGCCGAAGTGCCCGAAATAGCCGACGGCCTGATCACCATCAAGCGCATAGCACGCATGCCTGGCGAGCGCGCCAAGGTGGCCGTGGAGAGCTATGATGAGCGCATCGACCCCGTGGGAGCCTGCGTGGGCGTGAAGGGCAGCCGCGTGCATGGCATCGTGCGTGAGCTGTGCAACGAAAACATCGACGTGATCAACTTCACGGCCAACAACAAGCTGTTTATCCAGCGTGCCCTCAATCCCGCACAGATATCCAGCATCACCATCGACGAAGAAAACAAGAAAGCCGAAGTGTATCTGAAGCCCGACCAGGTGTCGCTCGCCATCGGACGACAAGGTCTCAACATCAAACTGGCCTCGATGCTCACCGGTTTCACCATTGATGTGTATCGCGAAGTGGACGACGAAGAGGACGACGGCGACATCTATCTCGACGAATTCTCCGACGAAATCGAGCAGTGGGTCATCGATGCCATCAAGAGCATCGGTTTCAACACGGCCAAACAAGTGCTCAAGGCTCCGAAGGCCATGCTGGTGGAAAAGGCAGACCTCGAAGAAGAAACTGTGGACAACGTACTGAAAATCTTGAAATCCGAATTTGAAAATTAATGAGTATCAGATTAAACAAAGCCATACGGGAACTTAACATCGGACTGCAGACGGCCGTCGATTTCCTTAAAAAGAAAACCAATCTCGGGGAGGTAAAGGAAGAATTGAGCTTCAAACTCTCCGACGAGCAGTATGACGCGCTGCGCGAACAGTTCCAGAAAGACAAGGAAGTGAGAACGCAGGCCGAGAAGCTGTTCCAGAAACACCCCAAAGAAAAGAAGAAACCGGCCGAAGCACCCGTGGTGCAGAAAGCCGTGACCGAGAGCGAGCAAAAAGCGCAACAGTTCAAGCCGCTGGGCACCATCGACCTAGACAAGATAGGCAAGAAGAAGGAAGAACCCAAGCCCGCGCCCCAACCCGAGCCCGTAAAGCCCGAGCCCAAGCCCGAGCTGCAGCCTGCCCCCACGCCCGAGCCGCAACCCCAACCTCAACCCGAGCCACAGCCTGCTTCCACACCCAAACCCGCAGAGCCCGAGCCTGAGCCCGTGAAGGAGGAGCCCAAGCCCGTGGAAACACCGCAGCCCGAGCCCGACAACAAGGAAGAAAAACCGGCAGCCGTCGAAAAGACGGGCCTCAAAGTGGTGGGCCACATCGACCTGAGCGCCATCAACCAGAGCATGCGGCCCAAGCGCAAATCCAAGGAGGAGCGCAAGAAAGAGCGCGAGGAGCGCTCGGCCCAGCAAGGCGGAGAGAAGAAGAAACGCCAGCGCATCCGCAACGAGCGCGTGGATATAGAAGCCGCCGGCAAGCAGGCCGCCGCTCAAGGCAACGCACAGAAAGGCAACAATCAGCCCCAAGGCGGAGGCCGCAACGGCAAACAAGGCGGAAAGAAAGACAAGCGCAAGAACAAGAAGCCGCTGGAGGTGAACGAGGAAGCCGTGGCACGGCAGGTAAAAGAAACGCTGGCCCGCCTCACCAACAAGCAGAGCCAAAGCAAGAAAGGCGCCAAATATCGCAAAGAGAAACGCGAGGCCGTGCAAGAGCATCTCGCCGAGCAGCAGGCCGCCGCTTCGGCAGAAAGCAAGACGCTGAAGCTGACCGAGTTTGTCACCGTCTCCGAACTGGCCACGATGATGAACGTGGGCGTCAATCAAGTGATAGGCACCTGCATGAGCATAGGCATCATGGTGAGCATCAACCAGCGCCTAGATGCCGAGACCATCAACATAGTGGCCGACGAGTTTGGCTTTAAAACAGAATACGTCAGCGCCGAAGTACAGAACGCCATAACGGAAGAGGAGGACGACGAGAACGACCTCGTGTCGCGCGCCCCCATTGTTACGGTGATGGGCCATGTGGACCACGGCAAGACATCGCTGCTCGACTTCATTCGCAACACCAACGTGATTGCAGGCGAAGCCGGCGGCATCACGCAGCACATCGGCGCCTACAACGTGAGTCTGAAGGACGGCCGGCGCATCACATTCCTCGACACGCCGGGCCACGAAGCCTTCACCGCCATGCGTGCCCGCGGCGCCCAAGTGACCGACATCGCCATCATCATCATCGCTGCCGACGACTCCGTGATGCCCACCACCAAGGAGGCCATCGCTCATGCGCAGGCAGCCAACGTGCCGATGGTGTTCGCCATCAACAAGATCGACAAGCCCGGCGCCAACCCCGACAAGATACGCGAGGACCTCGCCAACATGAACTTGCTCGTGGAGGAGTGGGGCGGCAAATATCAATGCCAAGAGATTTCGGCCAAGAAAGGAATAGGCGTCGATGAGCTGCTCGAAAAAGTGCTCCTCGAAGCCGAGATGCTTGACCTGAAAGCCAACCCGAACCGCAAGGCCACGGGCTCCGTCATCGAATCGTCGCTCGACAAGGGGCGCGGTTATATTTCAACGGTGCTCGTGTCGAACGGCACGCTCAAAGTGGGCGACATTGTGGTGGCCGGCACCAGCTACGGCCGCATCAAGGCCATGTTCAACGAGCGCAATCAGCGCATCGAAAAGGCCGGACCGGCCGAGCCCGCCATTATCCTCGGACTGAACGGTGCCCCGACGGCCGGCGACAGCTTCCACGTGATGGAAACCGAGCAGGAGGCGCGCGAAATCACCAACAAGCGTCTGCAACTGCAGCGCGAGCAGAGCTTGCGCACCACAAAGACGCTCGGCCTCGACGACATCTCCCACCGCATCGCGCTCGGAGAGTTCCACGAGCTCAACATCATCGTGAAAGGCGACACCGACGGCTCCATCGAAGCCTTGTCCGACTCGTTCATCAAGCTCTCCACGGAGAAGGTTCAGGTGAACGTCATCAGCAAGGCCGTGGGCCAAATCTCCGAAAACGACGTGATGCTGGCCAGCGCCTCGGATGCCATCATCGTTGGTTTCCAAGTGCGCCCCTCGGCCGAAGCCCGCAAGCTGGCAGAGCGCGAAGGCGTGGAGATCAACACCTACTCCATCATCTACGACGCCATCGACGAGGTGAAGTCCACGATGGAAGGCATGCTCGACAAGGTGATCAAGGAGCAGGTGACGGCAGAAATCGAAGTGAAACAGGTGTTCAAGATTTCGAAGGTCGGCACCGTGGCCGGCGGTCTGGTGACAGATGGCAAGGTCCACAACAAGGACAAGGCCCGCGTCATCCGCGACGGCATCGTGGTGCACACGGCCGCCATCGATGCTTTGAAGCGATATAAGGACGACGCCAAGGAGGTGGCCGCCGGACTAGAATGCGGCATATCGCTCGTCAACTTCAACGACATCGTGGTGGGCGACATTATCGAAACCTTCACCGAGATCGAGGTAGAGCAGAAACTGTGACCATGCCCGAAGAGAAAAACGCTTACGTGCGGCAGGTGGCGGAGCAGAAATACGCTTTCGGCTTCACCACCGACGTGCAAACGGAAATCATACCGCGCGGTCTTTCGGAGGACGTGGTGCGACTCATCTCCCAGAAGAAAGGCGAGCCCGATTGGATGCTTGACTTTCGACTGAAGGCGTTTCGCCACTGGCAAACCATGAAGCAGCCCTCGTGGGGGCACGTGCATTTGCCACCCATCGACTATCAGGACATCTCTTATTATGCCGACCCGCTGGCCAAAAAGCAAGGCTCCGGCAAGCAAGAGATAGACCCCGAGCTGGTAAAAACCTTCGACAAACTGGGCATTCCCCTGGAGGAAAGACTGGTGCTGAGCGGGGTGGCGGTGGACGCCATCATGGACTCGGTGTCGGTGAAAACCACGTTTAAGGAGAAGCTGCGCGAGATGGGCGTCATCTTCTGCTCCATCGGCGAAGCCATTCAGCAGCACCCCGACCTGGTGAAAACCTATCTCGGCACGGTGGTGCCCTACCGCGACAACTTCTTTGCGGCGCTCAATTCGGCCGTCTTTTCCGATGGTTCGTTTGTCTATATCCCCAAGGGCGTGCGCTGCCCGATGGAGCTGAGCAGCTATTTCCGCATCAACGCGCGCAACACGGGGCAGTTTGAACGCACCCTCATTGTGGCCGACGACGACTCCTACGTCTCCTATCTGGAAGGCTGCACCGCCCCGATGCGCGACGAGAATCAGCTGCATGCTGCCATCGTGGAGATTGTTGTCAACGAGCGCGCCGAAGTGAAATACTCCACCGTGCAGAACTGGTATCCCGGCGACGAGCAAGGCCGCGGCGGCGTGCTCAACCTGGTGACGAAGCGCGGCGAGTGTCGCGGCGCCGACTCAAAGCTCTCGTGGACGCAAGTGGAAACGGGGTCGGCCATCACGTGGAAATATCCCTCGTGCGTGCTCCGTGGCGACCGGTCGCAAGCCGAATTCTACTCCGTGGCCGTCACCAACCACTACCAAGAAGCCGACACCGGCACAAAAATGATTCACATCGGAAGGGACACCAAGTCCACCATCATTTCCAAAGGCATCTCGGCCGGCCACTCTCAAAACTCTTATCGCGGGCTGGTGCGCGCCACGAGCCATGCCGACAACGCCCGCAACTACTCCTCGTGCGACTCGTTGCTGCTGGGCTCCGACTGTGGCGCCCACACTTTCCCCTATATGGACGTGCACAACGACACCGCCGTATTCGAGCACGAGGCCACCACGAGCAAGATTTCCGAAGACCAACTCTTCTACTGCAACCAGCGCGGCATACCCACCGAGGAGGCCGTAGGCCTCATCGTGAACGGTTATTCCAAGGAGGTGCTCGACAAACTGCCCATGGAATTTGCCGTGGAGGCCCGCAAACTGTTATCTGTATCACTCGAAGGAACCATTGGATAAGCTATGCTTGAAATAAAAAATCTGCATGCCCGCATCGGCGAAAAAGAAATACTGCGGGGCATCAATCTCACCATCCGCAACGGCGAAACCCACGCCATCATGGGCCCCAACGGCTCGGGAAAGAGCACGCTGTCGGCAGTGCTCGTGGGCAATCCCCTCTACGAAGTGACGCAAGGCGAGGCACGCTTCAACGGCAAAGACCTGCTCGCCATGAAGCCCGAGGACCGCGCGTGCGAGGGCATCTTCCTCTCTTTCCAGTATCCGGTGGAGATCCCCGGCGTGTCGATGACCAATTTCATGAAGGCCGCCGTTAACGCAAAGCGTCAATATCTGGGGCTCGAACCGCTCAAGACGGCCGACTTCTTGAAGCTGATGCGCGAGAAGCGCAAAGTGGTGGAGCTAGACGCCAAGCTCTCCAACCGCTCCGTCAACGAGGGATTCTCGGGCGGAGAGAAAAAGCGCAACGAGATTTTCCAAATGGCCATGCTTGAACCCAAGCTGAGCATTCTCGACGAAACCGACTCCGGACTCGACGTGGACGCCATGCGCATCGTGGCCGAGGGCGTCAACACCCTGCGCACGCCCGACACTTCGTGCATCGTCATCACCCACTACGACCGCCTCCTAGAAATGATCCGCCCGCAGGTGGTGCACGTGCTCTACCAGGGCCGCATCGTGAAAACCGCCGGTCCCGAACTGGCCAACGAGATACAAGAGCGCGGTTACGACTGGATAAAGGCTGAAGTCAATGAGTAGCGCACAACAGTATATCGACCTCTACGAGCAGTGCCGCTCCACCATTGCCGACCACTCCGCGCCGGTGATGAATGCCGTGCGCGACGACGCCTTCAGCACATTCCGCCGCTTGGGCTTCCCCTCGCAAAAGGTGGAACGTTACAAATACACCGACATCGACAGCCTTTTTGCCCCCGACTACGGACTCAATCTCAACCGCCTGGAGCTGCCCGTCGATGCCTACGGCTCGTTCCGCTGCGACGTGCCCAACCTCAGCACATCGCTCTACTTCGTCATCAACGACGCCTTCTACACCCGCCAACAGCCCGCCGGACGAATGCCCGAAGGGGTGGTGGTGGGCTCCCTGCGCGATTTCGCCCGCCAACAGCCCGACCTGGCCGCCCGCCACTACGCCAAAATCGCCCCCACCGACGACGCCATCACGGCGCTCAACACCATGCTGGCGCAAGACGGACTGGTGGTCTATGTGCCGCGCAACACCATTGTGCCACGCGCCATCCAAGTGATCAACGTGCTGAAAACCCTCAACGGCAACCCGCTGATGACCAACCGCCGCGTGCTCATCATCGTGGAAGAAGGCGCCCAAGTGCAGCTGCTCTTCTGCGATCACGCCGCCGACGACAGTCGTTTTCTCACCACCCAGGTCATCGAGGCCCACGTGGCGCGCGGCGCCCGTCTCGACCTTTATTGCATGGAAGAAACGCACAGCAAAAACACACGCGTCAGCAACGTCTTCATCCAACAGCAGGCCGACAGCCACGTTTCCCACAACATCATCACCCTCCACAACGGCATCACGCGCAATCGCACCGACATCACGCTCGACGGCGACGGCGCCGAGTGCTATCTGGGCGGCTGCGTCATCGCCGACAAGCACCAACACGTGGACAACAACACGCTCATCGACCATCGCGCCACCCGCTGCACCAGCAACGAACTCTACAAATATGTGCTCGACGGACAGGCCGTGGGCGCCTTTGCCGGCCGCGTGCACGTGAGCCACGGAGCGCTGAAAACCACCTCGCAGATGACCAACCAAAACCTCACCGCCACGCGCGAAGCCCGCATGTACACGCAGCCCATGCTCGAAATCTACGCCGACGATGTGAAGTGCGCCCACGGCTCCACCGTTGGACAGCTCAACGACGCCGCCCTCTTCTACATGCGCCAGCGAGGCATCAGCCTGGCCGAAGCCAAAACGCTCCTGCAGATGGCCTTCATCAACGACGTGGTGGACCGCATGCAGCTCGAGCCCCTGCGCGACCGCCTGCGCCACCTCGTGGAAATGCGATTCCGGGGCAAACTCAACAAGTGCGACGGCTGCAAACTCTGCAAGTAATCATGATGTACGACATACAGAAGGTGCGCGCCGACTTTCCCATCCTTTCGCGCGAAGTGTATGGGCGGCCGCTCGTTTATCTCGACAATGCCGCCACCACGCAAAAGCCGCGCCAAGTGGTGGATGCGCTGGTGGACGAATACTACAATGTGAACGCCAACGTGCACCGCGGCGTGCACTATCTGTCGCAACGCGCCACCGATCTGCACGAAGCGGCCCGCGAGCGCGTGCGCCAATTCATCGGGGCTGCGCGCACCGAGGAAATCATCTTCACGCGCGGCACCACCGAAAGCATCAACCTTGTGGCCGAGTCTTTCTGCGCTTCGCAAACGACCGAAGGCGACGAAATCATCATTTCGGCCATGGAGCACCACTCCAACATCGTGCCCTGGCAGCTGCAGGCCGAGCGCCGCGGCCTGCGCCTTCGCATCATTCCCATCGACAACACGGGGTGCCTCGACCTTGACGCCTACGAGCAACTCTTCGGCCCGAAGACCCGACTGGTGAGCGTGGCCCACGTGAGCAACGTGCTCGGAACGGTGAATCCCGTGCAGCAAATGGCCGCCATTGCCCACGCCCACGGTGTGCCCATCATGGTGGACGGAGCCCAAAGTGCCCCCCACATGCGCATCGATGTGCAGGCCTTAGACTGCGACTTCTTTGCCCTTTCGGGCCACAAGATGTATGGGCCCACCGGCATCGGAGTGCTCTATGGCAAGGAATCTTGGCTCGACCGCATGCCCCCCTACCAGGGCGGCGGCGAAATGATAGACCGCGTGAGTTTTGAGCACACCACTTTTCAGGGCCTCCCCTTCAAGTTTGAAGCCGGCACCCCCGACTATGTGGCCAGCAACGGCCTTGCCCGCGCCATCGACTACATGGAGTCGCTGGGACTCGACAACATAGCGGCCCACGAGCGCGCCCTCACCCGCTATGCACACGAGCAGATGGCCGCCATCCCGGGAATGCGGTTTTTCGGCGAGGCCGACAACAAAGACGCCGTGGTGAGCTTCCTGGTGGGCAACATCCATCACATGGACATGGGCACGCTGCTCGACCGTCTCGGCATCGCCGTGCGCACGGGGCACCATTGCGCACAGCCGCTCATGGACCGCATGGGCATCACCGGCACGGTGCGCGCCTCGTTTGCGCTCTACAACACCACAGCAGAAATCGACGCCCTCGTGGCCGGCATCGCGCGCGTGGCCCAAATGTTTTAAAACCGTTTCACCCCTCACCATCGTGCTCAAAAGCCACTATCACGAAGGCCTCATCGAGGCCGGATGCGACGAAGCGGGGCGGGGATGCCTCGCCGGAAGCGTGTATGCGGCGGCCGTGATCTTCCCGCCCGACTACCAAAATCCCGACATCAACGACTCCAAGAAGCTCACCGACCATCAGCGCCACCGCCTGCGCGACATCATCCAGCGCGACGCCGTGGCATGGGCCGTCGGCATCGTCACACCGCAAGAAATCGACCGCATCAACATTCTCCACGCCTCCTTCCTGGCCATGCACCGCGCCCTCGACAGCCTCAGCGTGCGCCCACAGGCCCTCATCATCGATGGCAACCGATTTGACCCCTACACGCCGCCGGCCGACACCCCCTGCCCGTCTGGCTCGCCGGCGCCGTCGCCCCTACCCCACGTCTGCATCGTGAAGGGCGATGCCCAATACCTATCCATTGCCGCGGCCTCCATTTTGGCCAAGACCTGCCGCGACGACTACATGGACCAGCTGGCGCGCGAATATCCCCAATACGAGTGGGACGCCAACAAGGGCTACCCTACAGCCGCCCACCGGCAGGCCATACGCCTTCACGGCATCACACCCTACCATCGCAAGAGCTACAATCTGCTCGGCGACGGGCAGCTCTCCATCCCCTTCAACGACTGAAAGGAGCCCAAGCTTGCCCCCCTCTCGCCACACACCAAACGGCGCTGCCGGCCATCGTCCTCGTGGGTTGCGATGGCGGGCAGCGCCGCAGTGCGTGTGTTGCCGTTGCGCCCTCTCATGGCGGCGGCAACGCCTTCTATGCGTTGTTTCGGTGCCTCAATACTCCGTCTTCTCCGTGCTCTGCTCCCACATCTCAAAGGCGCGGGCAGCCTCGTCGGCCAGCAGCGGTGTCATCGGCGTGTGGCGCTCCTCGGGCCGGCGGTCTATCTCCTCATAAATAAAGTTGTCGTCGAAACCGATGCGCGCCGCATCATGCTTGTTGTTCCCGTAGAATATCCGTCCGATATGGGCCCAATAGATAGCGCCCAGACACATCGGACAAGGCTCGCACGACGTGTAGATGGTGCAGCCCTCCAGCGAAAACGAGTCCAACCGGCGGCAGGCCTGCCTGATGGCGTTCACCTCGGCGTGGGCCGTGGCGTCGTTGTCTTTCGTCACGCTGTTGGAGGCCTCGGCCACCACCTTCCCGTCTTTCACAATCACAGCCCCGAAGGGCCCGCCGCCATGCTTCACGCTCTCCTCAGAGAGCTGTATGGCGCGGCGCATAAAATCCTTGTCATTCATAGCTTTACACTTTTTGTTCGTTTTGGCCGCCACCACAGTCATCCGTCGGCGCTAGCCCTGTCTCGCGTGTCCGTAGGTATCATTCGGCGCATCCCTCGGTGGCATGCATCATGTCCCCCGATGCCGTTTCTTGCATCCCTCGGCGGCGCCATCTGTCCCCACGACACCTTGCAAAGATAGTCCATCCCGCCGAAATTTCCAAATTTTCCCCGCAAATTTCTGTCCGCCCGTGGGCAGCGGGTGAGCGGTGGAGCCCCAAAATCACCGTGGAATATTGGCGACAAGCAAGCGCCAGAGTCTCAAAGTCGTAGGACTTTCCATCCGCCTCCTATTTCCACGAGCGACAATAAAACGCTGTGCCATCTGCGTCATCCGTGGCAAAAATGGATGCCCTCCGCAACTAAAAACGCCGTCTTTGAAGTGTTAAATTGTTCTTTTTGTAACCTTCGAAAACGGCTCAAAAATGCCCTCGCTGGTCACCAACTCCTCTTTTGGTGCGAAAATGGCCCATTTTGGTCTACTTTCTGCAACTCACTATCCGTCAACCTTTTACAATAAAACCCGTGGGCACTGATTTTCAATGCCTTAGCCTTACGTTTCCCATCCAATGGTTTTGCATGCGCTATCCATTGGAATTGCAAGCGCCCGTCAATGGTTTCAGACTCGCTATCCATTGACGGCGCGATCGAAAACCATTGGATAGCGCCTCCAAAACCATTGGATAGCGAATGGAAGACTGCGGAACTCGGTTTTCGCCGTCAATATTCTTGCAAAAACCGTGTAGCGAAATGGCGGCGAAAGTGTTCCGGATTTCCATTTTAACATCTAGATGGAAGAAAAATCCGTACAATGCATTCCGGCGGAATGGTCGAGAATTGTTCTGTTTTTCGGTTGGGGGTTTAGACACCAAGGGCAGCAGGGAAATGGAAAAACATCGATGAAATCGTGGATTTTTGACGACAGCATCATTAGGAGCGGGCGGCAAAATCGCCATAAGCGGGCGGCAAAACGAGACGATTTCACCGATAAAATCGGGAAAAACAGACGATGGGATCGGGGAAAATGAGCGTCAAGAAAGCGTGGCACCATCCATCTTTGGCAAAGACGTCGGCGCCGGTGGTTTTCGCGAAAAGCCTTGCCGGGGCGTGGCGCCGTTATGCTTTGGTGGGCGCGTCGGCAGTGGCGTTGCTGAGGAGCGACACCATGATGGAAGCGGCGTTTTGGGGAGCATCGAGCGTGCCGAGACGGGAGGCCACGAGCGGATAGTCGGTGTTGAGCATGCGATGGCGGGCGCTGCCGCCGGGCAGTATGGCGGCGAGGGCTCGGCGGATTTCGGCCACAGAGAAGCGATCGGCGAGGAGCTCTTCCACCACTTCGCGGTCGGCGATGAGGTTGACCAGCGAGATGTAGTTCACGTGTATCAGGTGGTTGAAGGCGAAACGAATGAGCCGTGGCACGGGCGTTTTGTAGCACACCACCTGCGGCACGCGGAACAGGGCCGTTTCGAGCGTGGCGGTGCCGCTGGTAACCAGTGCCGCTGTGGCGTGAGAGAGCAGGGCGTAGGTGTCGTTGTCGATGAGCCGGGCCGGCGAGTTGGCGAGAAAAGGCTTGTAGTAGTCGGCCTCGATGGCGGGCGCGCCGGCCACCACGAGCTGATAGTCGGCTGCATAGGCAGCGGCGGCCTGGAGCATGGCGGGCAGATTGTCCTTGATTTCTTGTCGGCGGCTGCCTGCCAGGAGGGCGATGATGGGGCGGTGGGGAAGACCGTGCCGGTTGCAAAAATCGCCCATTTCATCGGCATATCCGGCCTTAAACTCGCGCACTTCGGAGGCCGTGGGATTGCCCACGTAGTGGATGGGGAAGTGATGGCGCTGCTCAAAGAAGGGCACTTCGAAGGGCAGGATGGAGAAGAGCTCGTCCACGTGGCGCTTGATGCTGCGGATGCGATACTCTTTCCAGGCCCATATTTTGGGGGAGATGTAGTAGTAGGTGCGGGGGAGGCAGGAGGACGCGTCGCCGTTGGCCGACGAGCGACCCGCGCGGGAGCGCAACCGGCACACGTATTTTGCGATGCCGAGATTGAAGCCCGGATAGTCCACGAGTATCACGGCATGAGGCTGCCATTGGGCGATGTCGCGCTTGCAGAGGGCCATGCCGCGGAAGATGGCCGGCAGATGGAGCAGCACGGGCACGAAGCCCATGTAGGCCAGTTCGCGATAGTGCTTGACGAGGGTGCCCCCCTGTGCGGCCATGTGGTCGCCGCCGAAGAATCGGAATTGGGCGTCGGCGTCGTGCTCCTTGAGGGCTTGCATGAGCCGCGAGGCGTGAAGGTCGCCGGAGGCTTCGCCGGCTATGAGGTAGTATTTCATGGCAGAGGGAGTGGAGCGCTGGGGGTGAGGAATGGGGATGGTGGCGTCAGGAGAAGTCGAAGTCCTGCATTTCGCGTTGCAGGGCCTGCAGTGTGGGATAGTGAGTGAGGTCGATTTGGGTGGGCGTGATGGCGACATAGCCTTCGGAGAGCGCTCGGTTGTCGGTGTCGGGGGCTTGAGGGTCGTCGTTGGTGTATTCGCCCGCCATCCAGTAGTAGTCGTATCCGCGGGGATGCCGGCAGCGCACCACCTCGTTGCCCCACGTGCCCGGGGCCATGCGGCATGCCCGTATGCCCTTGAACCGGCGGACGAGAGGGAAGTTGACATTGAGGCACACGCCGCGCGGCAGTCCCGACTGGAGCACCCTTGCCGTGAGCTTTTGCACGATGGGGGTGAGAGGCTCGAAGTTGGCATCCGGCCGATGGTCGCAGAGCGAATAGGCCACAGAGGGGATGTATTTCATGCAGCCCTCGATGACGGCTCCCATGGTGCCGCTGTAATGAGCGTTGACGGAGGCGTTGTCGCCGTGGTTGATGCCGGCGAGAATCAGGTCGGGGCGCCTCGGCACCACGCAGCTGAGCGCCATTTTGATGCAGTCGGTGGGTGTGCCCGTGCAGGCCCACACCTGCAGCCCGTCCTCGTGATGGACGCGCTCAAGCCTCAGCGGGTCGGCCGCGGTGAAGGCGCACGAGAAGCCGGAGCGGGGCCCTTCGGGGGCGCAGACAATGACGTCGCCCATGGAGCGCACCATTTCGGTGAGACACCGTATGCCTTTGGCTCTGAAGCCGTCGTCGTTGGCGATGAGAATGAGCGGTTTCTTAATTTCCATAAAATAGTGGTTGTTCAAGGGTGCAAAATTACTAATTTTCGGCAGAAATGCCGATGTTTCTCATATAAAATACGTAACTTTGCACGCTGTTATGCCGCCGGACGAACCGGTCGGCAAGGATAAAGAAATAGTGAACATGGGAAAAATCATCGCTTTAGCCAATCAGAAGGGCGGCGTGGGCAAGACCACGACGACCATCAATCTGGCAGCATCGCTGGCCACACTGGAGCGCAAAGTGCTCGTGGTGGACGCCGACCCGCAGGCCAACGCCTCGAGCGGTCTGGGCGTGAATGCGCGCAACGTGGACTGCTCCCTTTACGAATGTCTCATGGACCACGTGGATGTGCGCAACGCGATGTACACCACCGACATTGAGGGCCTTGATATCATACCAAGCCACATCGACTTGGTGGGCGCCGAAATAGAGATGCTCAATCTGCAGCGCCGCGAACAAGTGATCAAGAATATGCTGGCGCCGGTGATGGACGACTACGACTTTGTGCTCATCGACTGCTCGCCATCGCTGGGACTGATCACGGTGAACGCTCTGACGGCCGCCGACTCGGTGATCATTCCCGTGCAGTGTGAGTATTTCGCGCTGGAGGGCATCTCCAAGCTGCTCAACACCATCAAGATCATTAAGAGCAAGCTAAACCCGCGCTTGGAAATAGAGGGCTTCTTGCTCACCATGTATGACTCGCGGCTCCGTCTGGCCAATCAGATCTACGACGAGGTGAAACGCCACTTCCAGGAACTTGTGTTCAAGACCGTGATACAGCGCAACGTGAAGCTCTCGGAAGCGCCGTCGCACGGGCTGCCCGCCATACTCTACGACGCCGACAGCACGGGAGCACGCAACCATCTGGCGCTGGCCAAAGAAATCATCAGCAAACAACAAGCAAACCGTCAAGCATAAAACAGCAACAATATGGCAGTACGCAAGAAATATAGTGCGCTGGGACGCGGTCTCGATGCGCTCATTTCCACCGATGCGGTGACGCCCCAGGGCTCGTCAACCATCAACGAAGTGGCCATCTCCCAAATAGAGGCCAACCCCAATCAGCCCCGCCGCGAGTTCGACGAAGAGGCGCTACAAGAGCTCGCGGGAAGCATTCGCGAGCTGGGCATCATCACCCCCATCACGCTTAGGCAAATAGCCGCCGACCGCTTCCAGATTGTGGCCGGAGAGCGCCGCTGGCGCGCTTCGCAAATGGCAGGACTGACCACCATCCCCGCCTACATCAGAACCATCAGCGACGAGAACGTGATGGAGATGGCGCTCGTGGAGAACATACAACGCGAAGACCTCAACGCTATCGAAATAGCGCTGGCGTATCAGCACCTGATGGACAGCACCGGAATGACGCAAGAAAAGGTGAGCGAGCGCGTGGGAAAGAGCCGCGCGGCCGTGGCCAACTACATGCGGCTGCTCAAACTTCCGGCGCAGGTGCAAATGGCGCTCCAGAACAAGACCATCGACATGGGCCACGCTCGCGCCCTGCTGGCCATAGACTCGCCCGCGCTGCAGATTAAACTGTTCAAGGAAATCGAGAAGTATCAATACTCCGTGCGCAAGGTGGAGGAAATGGTGAAACAGCTCAACGGAAGCGGAGACCCGCGGACGGGCGACAAACCGGCAACAACGAAGCGCACGCTGCCCGAGGAATTCAATGTGCTGCAAGACCGCCTGAGCCACTTCATGCAGGCAAAGGTGCAGATGACTTGCTCGCCCCGTGGCAAGGGAAAAATCACGATTCCCTTCGACAACGAGGAGGAATTGGAGCGCATCATCAGTATCTTTGACAAGCTGAAAGACTGACCGGCGCACCGCTCCCTGCGGCCCCGCCACCAAAAGAACAACAACCATCCATCGCAACAACGCCTTGAAAACACTCCGACACCTGGCGATGATCGCCTGCGCGACAGCCATGCTCTGGCAGCCCGCCGCCGCACAAGAAGCGACCGACAGCCCCGCGGCAACCACGCCGGCGGCGGCCGACTCGCTCACCACGGTGGTGTATCCCGACAACGCCGGCGAAGAGCCCGTGCTCGAAGGGCTGCTCACGGGCGACACGCTGAAGGCCGTGAAGGTGAAACGCGACTGGAACACGTGGCGCCCCAACCCGAAACGTGCCATGTGGCTGGCCATCGCGCTGCCCGGCGCCGGCCAGATATACAACCGGAAATACTGGAAACTGCCCATCTTCTACGGCGGAATAGTGGGCTGCGCCTACGCCTGGCGGTGGAACAACATGATGTATCACGACTACTCCAAAGCCTATATGGACATCATGGACGACGACCCCTCAACGGCCAGCTACAACGACTTTCTGCACCTGGGGCAGGTCATCACCGACAGCAACGTGGAGGAATGGGCCTCCAAGTTCAAGAAGCGCAAAGACCGCTACCGCCGCTGGCGCGACATGAGCGTATTTGTGCTCATCGGCGTGTATGCCCTCTCGGTGATCGACGCCTACGTGGATGCCACGCTTTCCGACTTCGACATCTCCGACGATCTCAGCCTCCGCGTGGCCCCGTCGGTGATGATCGACAAGACATCGGCCGACCCCTTGAAATCGTCGGGCCTCGGTTTGCAATGCTCGCTGAGCTTCTGACGGCCACCCCTTTCACCACACACAAAACCTATGCTCATGACCACACCAACCATAACACCCCGCTCCGCGACGACCGCCACACGCATGGGCCGTGTCGCCGCCACATATCTGATGATGATAGCCGCGCTGCTGTTTATCACACCGGCAGCCATAGCACAATCATACGATGATGACGACGAAATCGTTGTCACCGAAGACGACGGCGAAGAAGAAGTGATCGACGTGCCCGAGGGCCTCACCCATGAGGTGGATTCGCTGCTGAGTTTGTATTATTCGCGAATGTATCTCTCGCCCGACGACAACTGCCAATATCGCAGCGACAACCCGTCTTTCTCCGACAAAGTGTACAGCGAGCGACTCAGCCGCCTTCCCAACATCATGGAAATGTCGTACAATCAGGTGGTGAGAAAGTTCATCGAGCGCTACGCCACCCGTCTCCGTTCGGCCGTGGGCTATTGGTTGGGCGCCAGCAATTTCTACATGCCCATCTTCGAGCAGGCCCTCGAAAGCTACAACATGCCGCTGGAATTGCGCTATCTGCCGGTGATCGAGTCGGGTCTCAACCCCAACGCCGTGTCGCGTGTGGGCGCCACGGGCTTGTGGCAATTCATGCTCGTCACGGGCAAGCAGTATGGTCTCAAGGTGAATTCGCTCGTGGATGAGCGTCGCGATCCCATAAAGGCGTCGTATGCCGCCGCCCACTATCTGCGCGACCTCTACAAGATTTTCGGCGATTGGAACCTGGTGATCGCGGCCTACAACTGTGGGCCAGAAAACATCAACCGCGCCATTCATCGCGCTGGAGGAGAGCGCGACTATTGGAAGATCTATCCCTATCTGCCGCGAGAAACCCGCGGATATGTGCCGGCATTCATAGCGGCCAACTACATCATGAACTATTATTGCGAGCACTACATCTGCCCGATGCGCACAAAGCTGCCGGCCAAGTCGGACACGGTGGTGGTTTCGCGCGACGTTCACCTGGAACAAATCGCCGCCGTTTGCCACATCTCGCTCGACGAGCTCCGCACCCTCAACCCGCAATATCGCCGCGACATCGTGAACGGAAGCAGCGAACCGTCGGCCATCCGTCTGCCGGATGAATACATCAATGCCTTCATCGACAACGAGTCGGCCATTTATGCTTATCGCGCCGACGAGCTGTTGACGCGCCGCGCCGTGGTGGACGTGAACGAGACGCAGGTGGAAACGCCGCGCCGCAGCCACTCGTATAGTCGGCGCAGCGCCTCGTCGCACAGTCGTCGCGGTGCCACCTACGGCAAATCTCGGCACAGTCGCAACGCCAAATGGAAGGCCGGTTCGTCGAAGCGCAGCAAGGGCCGCGGCACCGTGAGCTCGAAGTCGAAACACGGCAAGGCAGTCTCCTCCAAGCGCAGTGCTGCTGGCCGGAAGAGCACCGTGTCGTCTAAGAAGAAGAGTTCGACGAGCAAAAAGAAAAGCAGCGGCAAGAGTCGCAGCAAGAGACGGCGCTAACCGGCCACCATCACAACCATCATCTCATCAACGAAGTACGCCATGGAAGAGCAGAAAAACCACATCACAACCGATGATTCGGCCAACGAGAAAATGGTCGATGAGGCCTTTCAGCGACTGCTCGACACCTACTTGGCCTCGCGCCATCGCAAGAAGGTGGACATCATCACCAAGGCCTTCAACTTTGCCCGCCAAGCCCATCAGGGCGTGAAACGCTTGTCGGGCGAGCCCTACATCATGCATCCCATTGCCGTGGCCCAGATAGCAGCCGAAGAAATGGGACTGGGCTCCACGAGCATCTGCTCGGCCCTGCTCCACGATGTGGTGGAGGATACCGACTACACGGTGGAGGACATCCGCAACATCTTCGGCGCCAAGATAGCCCAAATCGTGGACGGACTGACCAAGATTTCGGGAGGCATCTTTGGCGACCAGGCCTCCGCACAAGCCGAAAACTTCAAGAAATTGCTGCTCACAATGAGCGATGACATCCGCGTCATCCTCATCAAAATATGCGACCGTCTGCACAACATGCGCACGCTGGCCTCACAACCGCCCAACAAGCAGTATAAAATTGCAGGCGAAACGCTCTACATCTACGCTCCTTTGGCCAATCGCTTGGGGTTGAACAAGATTAAAACGGAGCTCGAAAACCTCTCGTTTCGCTTTGAGCATCCCGAAGAATACGACAACATCAACCGCCAACTCGAAGACACCGCCGGCAAGCGCGACGAACTGTTCAACGCGTTTATCGACCCCATAGAGAAGACCCTCGACGACATGGGGCTCAAGCATCGCATCATCAAACGAGTGAAGAGCCCCTACTCCATCTGGAAAAAGATGCAGACCAAGCACGTCACGTTCGATCAAATATACGACATCTTGGCCGTGCGCATCATCTTTACGCCAAAGGATAAAGCCGACGAAATCAACGAATGCTTCGACATCTACGTGGCGCTAACCAAGATCTACAAAAGCCATCCCGACCGCCTGCGCGAGTGGTTGAACCATCCCAAGGCCAACGGATATCAGGCCCTTCACGTCACGCTCATGTCGAAACAGGGCAAATGGATAGAGGTGCAGATACGCTCCGAGCGCATGGACGAAATCGCCGAACAAGGGTTTGCCGCCCATTGGAAGTACAAAGACGGCGGCGAAATCACCGAAGACGAAGGCGAATTGGGCGACTGGCTCTCCACCATAAAGGAGATCTTGGACGACCCGCAGCCCGACGCGATGGACTTTCTCGACGCCATCAAGCTCAACTTGTTCGCGTCGGAAATCTTCGTGTTCACGCCCAAAGGAGAGATCAAGACGATGCCAGCGGGATGCACGGCATTAGACTTCGCCTTCCAGATCCACACCTTCCTGGGCAGCCACTGCATCGGAGCAAAGGTGAATCACAAGCTCGTGCCCTTGAGCCACAAGCTCCAAAGCGGCGACCAGGTGGAGATTCTCACCAGCAAATCACAGCACGTGCAGCCCTCGTGGGTTGATTTTGTGAGCACAGCCAAGGCAAAAGCCAAGATTCAAGCCATACTGCGCCGCGACAATCGCGAGACCCAAAAGCAGGGCGAGCAGCAACTCACCGACTTTCTGGCGCGGCACGACATGGAGCTCACCACGGCCAACATCGAGAAACTCTGCGCGCTTCACGAGAAACAAAAGCCGGAAGACTTGTTCCTCGCCATCGGAATGAAAAACATCATCCTGGGCGAAAGGGATATCGACGAGCTGCAGGGCAAGACACAAAAGAAGGACGGCGGCAAGCACGGATGGCGCAAATTCGTGCCTTTTGTGGGAAAGAAGAAAAACGACGACAAGGGGAAAGACCCCGCGCCGGTGTACCTCGTGGTGGACAAGGACTTCAATCGCAAGAAGCCCATCTACATCAATGAGAACAACATTTCACAGTTCGTCTTCCCCGAATGCTGCAGTCCGATACCCGGAGACGACGTGCTCGGCTACATCGACAACAAGAACCACATCGTCATTCACAAGCGCAGCTGCGCCGTGGCAGACAAGCTGAAGTCCACCTACGGCAAGCGTATTCTCGACGCCCGGTGGGACATGCACAAGCAATTGTTCTTCTACGCCACGCTCAGCCTCCGCGGAATCGATCGCATCGGACTGCTCTTGGAGGTTACGCAGGTGATATCGGCGCAACTCAATGTCAACATCCACCGCATCGTGATACGCTGCGACGCCGGCATCTTCGAAGGGAAAGTGGAACTGCGCGTCCACGACCGGCAAGACGTGGCCGCCATCATCGACAACCTGAAAAAGGTGGACGGACTGCAAGAAATCAATCAAATACTTTAATCATATCCACGGGCATTTCATCCAAAAGCATGAAAAACAAACTACTTCTACTCTGCTTTACACTTCTGACAACGACGTCCTTGCAAGCCGCCAACAAGTACGACAACCCCGACACCATCGTGGTGGCACGCGACGGCACCGGCGAATTTCGCACCGTCGGCGAGGCCATCGAGGTGTGCCGCGCCTTCATGGACTATCACAAGGTCATCTATGTGAAGCGCGGCATCTACAAGGAAAAGCTCGTCATTCCCTCGTGGCTCACACACATCGAGATATGCGGAGAGGATGCCGCGACAACGGTTATCACTTACGACGACCACGCCAACGTGCGCATTCCCAAGGTGGGCGACGCCGCTTCGGGAACGCAGCCGATGGGCACATTCCGCACCTACACGCTCAAGGTGCAAGGGTCTGACATCACCATAAAGAACATCACGATAGAGAACAACTCCGCACGGTTGGGTCAGGCGGTGGCACTCCACACCGAGGGCGACCGTCTCCGTTTCATCAATGTGCGCCTCTTGGGGCATCAAGACACCGTGTACACGGGCGTCGGCGGCACGCGTCTCTACTTCTTCAACTGCTACATCGAGGGCACCACCGACTTCATCTTCGGTCCCTCCACCGCGTGGTTTGAGCAGTGCATCATCCGGAGCAAGGTCAATTCCTACATCACCGCGGCCTCCACGCCCAAGAACGTAGCGTTCGGATATGTGTTCCATCGCTGTCGCCTCATCGCAGACGACGGTGTCGATAAGGTGTATCTCGGACGCCCCTGGCGCCCGTATGCCTACACGCTGTTCATGAACTGCGAGATGGGCGCTCACATCCGGCCCGAAGGTTGGCACAACTGGGGCAACGCTTCCAACGAGCGCACGGCCCGCTATGCCGAGTATCACAACACGGGCGAAGGGGCATCTGCGAAGGGTCGCGCGCCGTGGAGCCGACAGATCTCCAAGAAGGAAGCCGAGCAAATCACCCTCTCGGCCGTGATGGGCAACTGGCACGTAGAGCCCTGATTCGGCCTTCAGGGATTCTTTTTTCGGTTGTTTTCTGCTCCGAAACATTCGACGGCGGGAGTTTTCCGCCGACGTTTCGCGTCAAATGGGAGCCAGATAACATCCGATGCACCGCGAGATAACAAATCATACATCTGCATTTTCGCCGTTTTTAAGCCCCCCAAACAGCAACGGCCCGACAGTGGCGGAGCAGCGCCCCGTTCGCAATCTACTGAAAATAAAGCGGTCCCGACATCACGTCGGAACCGCTTTCTTCTTCTTTTTTGTCTTAGTCTTAGAATTTATGTAGCATGTATCTTTGAAAATCGGGTTGGTAATCTTAACACCGTTGCAAAGGTACTACAAGACTTGATTTAAATCAAATATGAGACGAAGAAAAACGCAAAAATCAACGTAAACGATTACGTAACAACTCCATCATCCCCACCCGTCGCCCCCGATATGGCCGCCCGACGTCTCCTTTCTCACCGCCCATTGGATGTTCTTGCGCCAACTATTCAACGAAAGAACACCAGCCACCGCTATATATAATAGATGTATGGGGTTAGAAAAGCAACAGAGAAGAGAAACGCATGCACCAGCCACCGCTATATATAATAGATGTATGGTCGGCGGAAAACGGCGGGGAGAGAAAACGAGAATGCCGCCGCCACAAACCATCTGCGGCGGCGGCACTATTCGATGTTGGGTCCATCGGCGCGGACCTCTCGCGGAAAATCTGTTCGGCGATGCCGCTCCGCCATGCGCAGCTCTTCATTTTCGCCAGCATAGGGCGCAGGGGAAATGTCGTGATTGCGGCGCTCCGCCATGCGCAGCTCTTCATTTTCGCCAACTTAGGACACACGTGGGACATTGTGATGGCGGCGCCTTGTGATGCACTGCCTACCGCTTCACGGCATACACACCAGCGGTGGCGCCGATGAAGCCCCCTCCCGTGGAGAGGAAAGCGGCGTCGTTGCCCTCCGAGAGTAGCGTCCATTCGGCTGCGGCGGCGCCTCGTTTGGCCACAGGCCGATAATAGAAATCGATGGTTAGGCCGCGACTCACGGCGCGCAGTTCCACGCTCGCGTCGGCGTATGGTGTAGAGGCCACGCGGTCTTGCCGCTTGCCGATGCGATAGAGCGTCACGGCGCCGCGCTCCTTGCATAGGTAGTATTGATGTTGCTCATTGCGGAGCAAGAGCAGGCCGGCCTTGGCTTCGTTGTCGCTCGGACTGAAGTTCACGCGCGTCTCGATGGCATATTTCAGGTGCTGCAGGCGACGGCCCAGATAGGCGGCAGCCTTGTGGTCCTCGATGCGCGTGTCGCTGCACGTGAGCTGTAGGCCGTCTTTCAACTTGCAAAAAGCGGCGGGCGAACCAGCCGGCGACAGCCATTCGCACGAGAGCGTGCGCCCCTTGAAGTCGTCGCGCCAGCCGAAATTGCCGTTGCGCGTCCCCGCCTTGCGCTTGGCGCCCTCGATGGCGAGCACATAGGGCACGGTGTCGATGCTCTGTGTCAGAAACGGATAGCCATCTTTGCTCCAGCGCACGGGCATCATAAAAGTCTCGCGTCCCAGCGGCGCGGCCTTTCCCTGATAGGCGCGACATCCCAAGAACACGGCCTGCCAGTTGCCGTTGCGGTCTTCCACCAAGTCCGTATGCCCTGTGCATGTGGTGGGGTTGGTGCGATTGGCCTTCAGGCCTCGCTGCGTCAGCATTGGGTTGCGGCTCCAGCGCGTGTAGGGGCCAAACACACTGTCGGCGCGATACACCACTTCGGAGTGGAACGCCCCCGTGCCGCCCTCTGCGCACGTCAGGTAATATTTCCCGTTGATCTTATACAAGTGGGGCCCTTCGTCGCGGTCCAGCCGCTCGTTGTCGCCCACGCCTTCCTCACAGAGGGGCACACTCTCGCCCACCGTCTGGCCCGTGGCCGTGTCGAAGCGGATGATGCGTATGGCGCGGTGATTGTTCCACTTGGGCTGCCCCGTCACGTCCTCTTTGTGCACGATATAGGCTTGCCCGTCGTCGTCGAAGAAAAACGAGGGGTCTATTCCGTTCACGGCCGGCAGCTCCACGGGGTCGCTCCAGTCGCCGAGCGGGTCTTTCGCCGTCACGTAGAAATTGGCCCATCCCACGTCGGTGGTCACCATGTAGAACGTCTCGTTCCGTGGGTTATACCTTATCGTGGGCGCATAGATTCCCCCGTCGTTCATCCGTTGTCCCTCAAGATGGGCCAGCTGCGACGGCCGGTTCAGAATGTTTCCCACGTGCTCCCAGTTCACCAAGTCGGTGCTGTGATAGAGCGGCACCCCTGGGAAATAGGTAAAGGTGGACGTCACCAAGTAGTAGTCGTTCCCCACGCGGCACACCGATGGGTCTGATGCCCAGCCCGGCACCACGGGATTATAAAACTCCTCGTCGCCCGCCAAGGGATTCTCTCGGTAATAGTCGTCGTTGCCCTCATAGGCCACATAGTCGAAGCGGGCCACGGCCTCACTCTTTCCGCCGGCCTGCATCTGCGCGCCCGTCAGCGTCAGCATCGCGGCCAGCATCCATGTCTTTCTTTTCATCATAGTTGGCATATCATTGTTTGGGTTAGAAATCTTTCGCTTTGCAGGCGCCGCCCATTGTTAGGCTCCGCGCCATCCGGATCATGGCACAAAGATAGCCCTTCTCTCCCGTTTCAGCAGACTAAAAATCATCACATCCCGCACTATTGAAAAAAAATCCACCGTTTCTGATAAAAAGAGCGCCCTGCGACGCCGTGCCCGAAGGCGGAGGCCCCACGACATCACAACAGAGAGTGGAGCGTTGAGCACGGATATCGCTGCGCTCGGCCGCTGTCGCCGAAACATTCCTCAGCGGTATGCCCATGTTCAACGCCCCACTCTTCACATGTCCAAGTGCGGCACTCCGATCAGTGAATCACATCACTCGGCTGCCAGGCTTCACGGCCTTCTCCACGGTGGTCACGCTCAGCGACCCGTCGAAGTCTTCGGCCGAGAGTATCATTCCCTGGCTTTCGATGCCCATGAGCGTGCGCGGGGCAAGGTTGGCAATGAAGCACACGTCGCGCCCCACAAGGGCCTCGGGCTCATAGTGGCGTGCTATGCCGGAGACGATGGTGCGCTCTTTGCCGCTGCCGTCGTCGATGGTGAATTTCAAGAGCTTGTTGGCTTTCTTCACGCGCTCGCAGGCAAGGATATGGCCCACGCGGATGTCGAGCTTCTCAAAGTCGGCATAGTCGATGGTGGGGCGCACGGGCTCGGCCTTGTAGGCGGCGGCCTCGTTGGCGCGCTTGGTGTCTTCGAGCTTCTTTATCTGGCGGTCTATCACCTCGTCGTCGAGCTTTTCAAAGAGCAGTTCCGGCTCTCCCAGCTGATGCCCAGCGGGGAGGATGTCGGTGCGGCCAAGGCTTTCCCATTGGCACGACGGCATGCGGAGCATGTCGCGCAGGCGCCGGCTGCTGAACGGCAGGAAGGGCTCAAACACGATGCTCAGGTTGGCCGTGAGCTGCAACGAGAGGTTAAGGATGGTTTCCACGCGGGCCATGTCGGTCTTGGCCACCTTCCAGGGCTCACAGTCGGTGATGTATTTGTTGCCGATGCGCGCCAGATTCATGGCCTCTTTCTGGGCGTCGCGGAATTTAAATTGGTTGAGCAGCGTTTCCACTTTCTGCTTCACGTCTTTGAATTCCTCAATGGTTTGGCGGTCGATGTCGATGAGCTGACCGGCGGCGGGCACCGTGCCGTTGAAATATTTCTTGGTGAGCTGCAGGGCGCGGTTCACGAAATTGCCATAGATGGCCACCAGTTCGGAGTTGTTGCGCTCCTGGAAATCCTTCCACATGAAGTTGTTGTCCTTCGTCTCGGGCGCGTTGGCGGTGAGCACATAGCGCAGCACGTCTTGCTTGCCGGGCATGTCTTCGAGATACTCGTGCAGCCAAACGGCCCAGTTGCGCGAGGTGGAAATCTTGTCGTTTTCCAGGTTCAGGAATTCGTTGGCCGGCACATTGTCGGGCATATTGTAGCCGCCGTGGGCTTTCATCATCACGGGGAAGATGATGCAGTGGAACACAATGTTGTCTTTTCCGATGAAGTGCACGAGTCGGCTTTCGGGGTCTTGCCACCATTTCTGCCACGAGCCCCATCGCTCGGGCTGTTGCTCGCAGAGCTCTTTGGTGTTGGAGATGTAGCCGATGGGCGCGTCAAACCACACGTAGAGCACCTTTCCTTCGGCGCCTTCCACGGGCACGGGGATGCCCCAGTCCAGGTCTCTCGTCATGGCGCGGGGCTGCAGATCCATGTCGAGCCAGCTCTTGCACTGTCCGTAAACGTTGGGGCGCCACTCCTTGTGCCCTTGGAGTATCCACTCCTTGAGCCAGTCTTGATATTGGTTGAGCGGCAGATACCAGTTCTTGGTTTCGCGCAGCACGGGTTGCGATCCGCTGATGGTGCTTCGCGGATTGATGAGCTCGGTGGGCGATAGGTCGCGGCCGCACTTCTCGCATTGGTCGCCATAGGCGTTCTCATTGTGGCAGTGGGGGCACTCGCCCACAATGTATCGGTCGGCCAAGAATTGGTGTGCCTCTTCGTCGTAATACTGCTTTGAGGTTTTCTCGATGAGCTTCCCGTCGTCGTAGAGCTTTCTGAAAAAGTCGGAAGCAAAGCGGTGGTGGGTCTCGCTGGTGGTGCGGCTGTAGATGTCGAACGAGATGCCAAACTCCTCAAACGAGCGCTTGATCATCGTGTGATAGCGGTCCACCACGTCTTGGGGTGTCACTCCCTCTTTGCGCGCCCGCATGGTGACGGGCACGCCGTGCTCGTCGCTGCCGCCGATAAACATCACTTCTTCGCCCTTCAGCCGCAGGTAGCGCACGTAGATGTCGGCGGGCACATAGACGCCGGCCAAGTGGCCGATGTGCACACCGCCGTTGGCGTAGGGCAGGGCCGACGTCACGATGGTGCGCTTGAATTGCTTCTTCTGTTCCATGAGTGCATTGATGATTGATTTCGGGCGCAAAGGTACGAAAAAAGCGCGTAACCGCGCATCTTTTCGCCGAAAAAGAAACGGGGGCGCCACGCCTCGCGCGCAGCACCCCCGTTGTTCGCAACATTCTTACTTTTCCAATTTATATAACCATTTCTCGCTTAGCGTCTCATTGGAGCGTGTCCCACGAGTTGTTGTCGTCGTCTTCGTCGTCCCACAGCGGCGCCACGTTGGAAGGCGTCACGGTGCCGGCCGCGCCGCCAGTCTCTATCGGGTTGGTCTTCGTGGGATCGTCGCCGGCGGCATTTGTGGTGTCCGTCGAAAGGGCGTTGCCCATCAGCGTCTCGATGTCCATGCGGGCCGTGAGGGTCTCGGGGATGATATATGCTTTTTTCATGTCGGGTTACTGCTTTTAGGTGATGAGATTAGTCCACTACCACTTTCTTTCCGTTCACGATGTAAACGCCCTTGCCTGCTGCGGCGCTCTGCACGCGGCGGCCGCTCAGGTCGTAGATGGCCTCCTCGCCAGTGGCATTGCGGTCGGCGCTCAGGCTCTCGGCCATGGCCTGCTCGATGCCCGTGGCCTCCAGTTCGTCGCCTTGGTCGTCGGCGCCGTTGTCGGTGATCACGCCGGCCAAGTTGGCAGCCGAGGCATCGATCTTCTCAAAGTAGGCACGGAAGGCGTTGCTGTCCATCTCCTTGGTGGTGTAATACAGCTTCCCGTTCACGAAGTTGGAGCCCTTGGGCATCGTCTCGGTGTTGTAAACGCCACGGAACACGTAGCCGGCGGCCTCGCCAAATTCGCCGTTCTCCACATTCTCAAACGTTACATTCTCAAACGTGGGGTTCTGCACGGTCTTTCCGGGCTTGATGAAATAGGGGCGGCCAGCCACCACCAGCTGATTGTTCACGTGGTTCACAAACTGGGCGCGGTCGCCGTTGATGGTGCCCGTAAACTCGATGAGCTGCACCTCGTCGCCAAAGAGTTTCTTCATGGCCGACGTGGAATAGCTGAACGGCAGGCACAGGCTGGTCCAGTTGTCTTTGGTGAAGGTGCGGTCTTGCAGCGTCACGTTGCAAAGACCTTTATCTTGATATGTGTAGCTTGTTTCAGCGTTGGCGAGACTCACGGCCGTGGCTTCCTGGCCCTCTTCGGCCACAAATTGGAAGCCGCAGATGCCCAGCTTCGACCAGTTGGAGAACACATAATAGCTCTTGCCGGCCGTCACCTGGAACACATATTTCGTGTAGCTCTTGCGCAGCACATAGTAGCCGCCGCCGAGCCCTGTGGCAGCCTCGAGCACTTTCACAGCGCCGCCCTTCGTCACATTTTCCTCGATGAGCTTCCGGATGGCGCTCTGGTCGGTGATGTTGGCTCCCCATTCGGCATTGTCCAGGCCGATGTCGTCCACGCCATATTGATAGGTGGCGGTGGCCGAGCCCGTGGCTTCGATCAGGTTGCCCTGCTCGTCGGCAATCATAAAGGTGCGGAAACTGATGTGGCCCGTCGGCATTCCGCGCTTGCCCGTCACGTTGCCGTCGTCGTCTGTCTTGTCCTTCTGATAGGTGTCGATGCAACCGTTTTGCAACAGATAAACCGTGAGCGTGCCATCCTTGGTGGGCTCAAACACCACGTAAGCGCCGCGGCAAGGCAGCTGGCTGGTGGCGTGATAGTCGTCGTTGTTCAGTGTGAAGTTGGCTTCGTTCACGCTCTTTGTCTCGGCTTTGCCATTGGCCTTGCCCGACGAGGCATAGCGGAAGCCGTCCACCGTCAGCGTGGGCTGACCGTATTCGTCGTTGCCGGCGTCGTCAAAATGAGCTTTTTCCCAATCGTCGGTCGTTCCCGTGCCGCCCACAGTGCTGTAGTCATCGTCATACGAACCACTATTATACTTCCAGCCGCCAAACGTCATGGTGCAGCCTCCGTTCTGGGGAGCCACTTGATCGCCAACGCTATAATCATCGCCTTCGTGCACCATCCAGGCATTGTGGTTGGCGTTCACGGTGAGCGTGTAGCTTATCTTTTGTGTGATCAGGCCGCGTGTCACGGTGCAGGTGATGGTGCCATTGCCGCCGTCAGACGGTATCACGAGCGTGCCATTGTCTTCCACTTTCAAGCCGTCGGTGGAGGTATTGATGTCAAACGTCACGCCGCTGTGGGCTGTTGTCACGGCCTTGGGCACTTCGAAGCCCTCCGATCCGAGCGTCATCGTCAGCGTGGCGCCGTCTTTGTCTTCGCCAGAGGCGAGATTGTTTTCCACCTTATAGGTGCTCAGCATCAGGTAGATGGGCTCATAGGTGATGGCGTTCACGTGGAGGCCGTATGAGGATCCGCCATTCTGATGATACATATAATAGGTGTGGCCGGCCAGGAGCACCACTTTGCCCGTTGTGGCATCGCCGTGGTCGCTCTGCTTGCCGGAGTAAACCGTTGCGCCGGCGTCGGCATCATAGATCACGTAGGTCTGCCCGCCCCAGCCGAAGTAGGTCACGTTCAGATTGCCGTTCACGTAGGGCTGAAGCGTCAGGAAGTTGCCCGCCGTGGGCACGCCGTTCGTCAGCTTGGTCTCGGAGCTGCCGATGAACAGCAGGTTTTCGCTGCGCTTGTTGCCCTTGCTGTACGTCAGATAGCCGGCGGCGTAGGTGGCGCCGTCTGTGGCTGCGCCAAACGAAAAGTCGAGTCCGGGCAGGGCTTCGATGGTCTCGCCGCCCGTGTAGTTGCCGGCCTCGGTGATCTTCCATTGGCTCACGCCGCTGCCGGCGTCGGTGGTCTCGGCGTCGTAGTCTGTGCTTTCGGTGTATTCAAATCCGCGAAATCCCCAACCGTTGTTGGTGGTGGCGCCCACGTAATACGTTACGCCCTTCTCGGCCGTAAACGTCACGGTGTAGTCGGTGTAGGCAGATGGGCTCTTGAATGTCACGCCTCCATTCTTCACACTGCCGTTTTCGTCGCCTCCGCCAATCGTGAAATTGGTGATGCCGGCCATATCGGAAGCCCTCACGATGTAGAAATATTTCGATGAACCAGGGCCCTTCAGGTGGCGCAGATTGAGCACTATGGTGCCCTTCTTCTCGGCCTTCACCGTGGCATAGCCGGTGGCATCGGTTCCGTCCTTGCTCAGCGTGATAATGCCATCCTCTTGAGTGTAGTCGCTGAATTTGCCTATGGCGAAATAGGCCGAGTCTGTCGGTGTGGTCTGTTCCGAGAGGAACGTCACCGTGGCTTGGCCGGCCGTCGCCGTCGAGGCCTTTGCATTCGCCGTCACCGTGTACGTGTCGGCGGCCTGTGCTCCCGTGATGGCACCCACCAAGAGCATCAGCATCATTGTAAGTTTTCTCATTTTGTTTGTTGCTTGATGAATATTTTAGTTTATACTTTCTGACCTTTCAGCTGTGGCGCTGTGGCGCTCGTCGCGTCGCCGCCCCATGATGATGCACCGCTTTCGCCGTGCCACAAAACAACCCCGTCGTCAAGAGAGCCTTTCTCCCCTCGCGGAATCATCATGTTGGATAAAGTTACAGCTACTGATTTGGTTTTAGTTTCTCGGGCCGTGGTTGGAGCCCCTTCGGTGGTAGGTCGGCGTGGCGCCGACTCGCGGGCATTGTCGCCCGGGTGGGCCTGCCGTGTAGCTTCGGCATCATGCCCTTGTCGCGGCGGTCTGCCCGCCTTGTTGTTGTCATGCTGTGGCCGTGTGGCGCTGTGTCGCCGTCGTCCGTGTTTCAGAACATCTTTGGCGAAACTTTAACACCTATTCACCATTCCGCTCGCTCGCGGATGGGGCCTCAGCGCCTGCAAAGTTCTGTAAATCTTTTCGAAAGTCAAGTATTTAGGGGGGGGGATTTAAGAATATTTAACCCTTCATTTCACCACCCAGCGCCTCCTCCCCCGCCATTTTTCGTCTCCCCGCTCCATATATTGTAGGGGTGAGGGCAATGCCCCAAAATCCCGAAATCGCCCGTTTAGATTTTTTTACACGCCATCATTCTTTTCAGCCACCGGAGGCCGTGGACGGCACAAGCGCCACGCGCCGCCCGCAAAACCTGCGCCATCTGCCACGAAATCCGCAACCGAAAAACAGAACAATCCGCAACCATTCCGCCGGTTTGCATTGTACGGATTTTTCCTCCATCTAGATGTTAAAATGGAAAAGCAGTACACTTTTTCCGATGTTTTAGCACCCCATTTTTGCAAGAATCTCGCTCTTCCATTTCTCATCCCCCAGTCTTCCACGCGCTATCCAATGGTTTCGGTCGCGCTATCCCTTAGTTTTGCTCGCGCTATCCAATGGTCTTCGCCTCGCTATCCATTGACGGCGCGATGCAATTCCAATGGATAGCGCCTCCAAAACCAGTGGAATGGAAACGGAAGGCTAATGCCCTGAAAATCAGCGCCCATTGGTTTTCTTATAAAACACTGGCGGATAACGACTTGCAGAAAGCGGCTCAAAACGGGCCGTTTTCGCACCGAAAGACGAGTTGGTGACCAGCGAGGGCATTTTTGAGCCGTTTCGGAAGGTTACAAAAAGAACAATTTGAGGGTGTGAGAATGAGGAGCGTGGTGTCACTTTTTCACGACCTCTTCGAGGTCGATGGCGGGGGACACGATATACCCACGGATGCTCCCGTTGGTCGCCACCGTGGGTTATGGCGTCCGCACTGCCGTGCGGACCTACGACCCCTTCAGGGTCTTTGATATGCTCGGCGGCGGACAACAGAGGGCGCGGACGGCAGGCGTGGGAGAATAAATCGGCGGAATGGCGCCCTTGCTGTGCTACTCGTAGAGATAGAACATGCGCTCCATGAGCTGCCAGCGCTCTGTGGTGGCCGACTCGGGCGAGCAGTCTTGGAAGGAGGCCATGAGCTCCTCCCACTCGCGCTGCCGCGGCAGGGTGCCACACCGCTGCATGTCGCGGTCGAAGTCGAAGTCGGCCACGGTGTCCATAATCATCACCAAGCGGGGGCCCAGGATGTAGATTTCCATTTCGAGGATGCCCACCTGGCGGATGCCGTCGAGGATTTCTTGCCAGATGTGTCCCTTGGAATGCATCTCGCGATACTTGGCCCAGAGGGCGGGATTGTCTTGGAGGTTCATGGTGCGCACGTAGCGCTTCACGGGCTGATCGAACTGTTTGGGCGTGTAGCCCTGTTGGGGAGTGTTCATGATGATGGGGATTAAGGATGATTGCGGGGGCAAATTTACACAAAAATTTCGGAAATCGTGCGGTGCGAGGGCGTTATCGTGCGCGGGGGCGGTTACAAACGGGCCGTCGGGGCGTCTATTGGATAGACAACGGATGAGCGGCGACGCTCATCACCATCACTATCGGCCGAGATGAGAATGATCAGCATTTTAGCGTGGCGGCGCCGTGCCCTGATGTGGGTGGCGGCGGCGCTGACGGCCCTGCCGGCTGCGGCGGGCGACATCTATGTGGGCCCCGACGGGAGCGTGGCGGCGGCGCTGCGACAGGCGCGCGAGTGGCGACGGCTGCAGCGTGCCGAGGCGCGCGACGGTGTGAGGATACACTTGGCCGACGCCGTGTATGCCGCCGACGAACCGCTATTTCTGCGCCCCGAAGACAGTGGCACGGCCGAGGCGCCCACCGTGATTGTGGGCGGCACGCTGTCGGGCGGGCTGCCGGTGACGGGCTGGCGGCGCGAGGGCCAACTATGGGTGGCTGAGGCGCCAAGGCGCGGGGGCCGCATTGTGGAGACGCGCCAGCTGTGGGTGAACGGCCGCAAGGCGCAACTGGCCCGCGGCGGATGGGCGAGAATGAAGGCCTTTTCCACGGCCGACCGCTCCATCACCCTGCCCGAGGAGGCCATGCCGCGGGAGGCCGACACCATGAGGGCCGAGCTCTTTGTGCTGCAGCGCTGGGCGTGCGCCATACTGCGCATCCGGCGGGTGGAGCGCCGCGCGGGGGAGGTGAAACTGTGGTTTCATGAGCCCGAGAGCCGACTGGAGTTTGAACACCCTTGGCCGCAGCCGGTGATCGACGGCGAGCGCGGCAGCAGTGCGGCCTTTGTGCAAGGGGCGCGCTGCCTGCTGGACGAGGAGGGCGAGTTTTGGCAGAGCTATCCCGACGGTCGCATCTACTATATGCCGCGGCAGGAAGACGAGGCCCTGTGTGGCGCCAACGGGGGCATAGCGTGCCAAGCGGTGGTGCCCGTGCTCACCACGCTGGTGGAAATCGCCGGCACAGAGGAGCGCCCCGTGGAGCACATCCGCTTTGAGGGCACGCGATTTTGCCACGCCGCATGGATGGCGCCCTCGTGGCGCGGACACGTCACACTGCAGGGCGGCTTTCCCCTCATCGATGCCTACAAACTGGAAGAGCCTGGGCTGTTTCACAAGGCGGCACTGGAAAACCAGGCGTGGATAGCGCGCCCCGAGGCCGCCGTCCACGTGGAGTGTGCCCGCGGCATAGAGTTTAGAGATTGCACCTTTGAGCATCTGGCCGCCACGGGCCTCGACATGGAGCGCCGCGTGCACGGTTCCACGATAGCGGGATGCCTGTTCCACGACATTGGCGGCACGGCCGTGATGGCGGGCCCCTTCGGCGAAGGCGCCTTCGAAACCCACATCCCCTATAGCGGCGGCGCCCTCTGCGACAGTCTCACCGTGAGCCGGTGCATCGTGAGAGACGCCACCAACGAAGACTGGGGCGCCGTGGGCATAGCCTGCGGCTACGTGAGCAACACCACGGTGGACGCGTGCACGGTGGACAGCGTCAACTATTCGGGCATCTGCATGGGCTGGGGGTGGACCGCCCGCAACAGCGGCATGCATCACAACAGCATCACCAACAACATCGTGAGCCACTACGCCCGCCACCTCTACGACGCGGGCGGCATCTACACGCTGAGCCGACAGCCGGGCTCCGTGATCAGCGGCAACACCATCAGCGCGCCAGAAAAGGCTCCCTTTGCCACCAACGACCGCGCCTTTGCCATCTACTTTGACGAGGCCACCGACGGCTTCACCGTCACCGGCAACACCATGGATCCCGCGAGCATCGGCTGGAATCAGCCCGGCGCCGACATGACCGTGGGGCCGTGAACCCATAACAGAAACCCTTTTGCACCATCATCTATATGAGACCCACGAACTATCACTTGTTCGATTTCTTCGACTTTGACGAGGCCCTGCTGCACGATGAGTCGCTGTGGAAGGCCTATCCGCCGCGCCGCGTGCGCGAGCTGAACGGCGACATTCTGGTGGATGTGCCGTTCCAAAAGCAGCGGCTCGACAATGATATGGCGGCCGACACCGAGGCGCCGCAGGAGGAGCACACGCTGGTGATGCGCTGCTATGCGCCAAAAACGATGCGGCTCTTTGTGCGCTTCGCCGACGACGAGGGGCGACCGCTGACCCGCGACGAAGACCGCCTGCCCACAGACGAGTCGGCCATGCTGCAGCTGTCGGCCCGCGCCAAGCGCCTGCCGCTGAAGGTCAGGGCCACCGACAACGGATGGCTGGTGGAGACCGCCGACGGCGTGGTGCGCGCTTTCATCAACACGGCCGTGCCGCCCACCGACCACTGGAGCGACCTGCAACCGGCACCGCAACCCACGCTCGACGTGCGCCTCTACCCCGACGGGGCCGAGCTGCGCGCCGACGGCAGCATTGCAGCGACAAAGGAGGTGGCCCTCGCGGCCTACGACCATTTCTCGCCGCCACGCTATGACGCGCTGCCGCTGGCCCTGTGCAAGCGGGAGGGGCGCGCCGACCGCGGAGCCCTTGCCTTCGCGTGCAACGCCGACGAATGCTTTGCCGGAACGGGCGAGCGCTTCAAGAAAATGGACCTGAGCGGGCAGATGTTCTTCTTGAAGAATCAGGACGGACAAGGCGTGAACAACTCGCGAACGTATAAAAACATACCGTTCTTCTTGTCGAGCCGCATGTATGGCTGCTTCCTCCACACCTACGCTTACGCCAAATTAGACCTGGCGGCGCACAGCACGCGCTCGGTGCAGATGCTCAACGAGCAGCCGCTGATCGATGCGTTTGTGATAGGCGGCGACACGCCCGAGGAGATATTGCGCGGCTATCGCGACCTGACGGGCTATCCGTCGATGCCGCCGCTGTGGAGCTTCGGCATTTGGATGAGCCGCATGACCTACTTCTCGGCCGACGAAGTGACGGCCATCTGCGACCGCCTGCGCAAGGAGCATTATCCCTGCGACGTGATACATTTGGACACGGGATGGTTTCGCACAGACTGGCTGTGCGAGTGGAAATTCAACGAAGAGCGGTTTCCCGACCCGCGCGGATTCATGCACGAGCTGCGCCAGAAGGGCTTCCGCGTGTCGCTGTGGCAGCTGCCCTACTTGGCCGACAACGCCGAACAAATCGACGAAGCGCGGCGCCACAACTATATCGGACCACTCACGAAGCAGCAGCGGCGCGAGGGTTCCAACTTCTCGTCGCTCGACTATGCGGGCACCATCGACTTCACCAACCCCGAGGCCACCAAGTGGTATCAGGGTCTGCTGCGCGAATTGCTCGAAGCAGGGGCGGCGTGCATCAAAACCGATTTCGGCGAAAACATTCACATGGACGCCACCTACAAGGCGCTTCCGCCCCACCTGCTGAACAACATCTACGCGCTGCTCTATCAGAAGGCCGCCTTCGAAGTGACCAAAGAAGTGCGCGGCGAAGGCATACAGTGGGCGCGCGCGGCATGGGCCGGCTGCCAGCGCTATCCCCTGCACTGGGGCGGCGACTCGTGCTCGTCGTGGGACGGCATGGCCGGCTCGCTCAAGGGCGGACTGCACTTTGGGCTGTCGGGCTTTGCCTTCTGGAGCCACGACGTGCCGGGATTCCACACCCTGCCCAACTTTATGAACGGCATTGTGGACGACAAGGTGTATGTGCGCTGGACGCAGTTTGGCGTGTTCACCTCCCACATGCGCTATCATGGCACCAACAAGCGCGAGCCTTGGCACTATCCGGCCATTGCCGACACGGTGAAGCGCTGGTGGAATCTGCGCTATGCCCTCATCCCCTACATCGTGCGCGAGAGCGAAGAGGCCACCCACAGCGGCCACGCGCTGATCGAGGCGCTGGTGTTTCGCCATCCCAAGGACAAACAGGCGTGGCACATCGACGACCAGTATTACTTTGGCCGGAGCTTCCTCGTGGCACCCGTGATGAATGCCGACGACTGCCGCGAGGTGTATCTGCCGGCCGACGAAACGGGGAAAGAGCGCCGCTGGGTGGACTTTTTCACGGGCCGGCGCTACGAGGGCGGCCGCCGCATCGTGATGACCGACATCGCGCTCGACGTGATGCCCGTGTTTGTGCGCGAGGGCGACGAAATCCCCCTCTACGGCTCCCACGTGGAATGCACCGACGAAATGAATCCGTCGGGCATCGAAATACTGAAAATAGACCACGACTTTGGCGGTTATACGCTCTCATAAACACCACGCAACATGAACACCTGGAAAGCCAATCTCGAAGAGACCAAACAGCGCTATATCGATTGGTGGCAACACAAAGGCATCATCGTGAACATGTGGGAACACTTCCAAGAGGGAGTGACGCCCCACGCCGACGTGCCCGCGCCCCCCGCCCCGCGCGACCTGAACCAGAAGTGGTTTGACCCCGAATGGCGTGCCGAATACCTGGACTGGTATGTGGCGCACTCGTCGCTGATGGCAGACATGCTGCCCGTGGCCAACACCCAGCTGGGCCCCGGGTCGCTGGCGGCCATCCTGGGCGGCGTGTTCGAGGGCGGCGAAGACACCATCTGGATACACCCCGACCCCCACTACACCGACGATTTGCACTTCGAGGAGCAACGCCCCAACTGGCTGCTTCACAAGCAACTGCTGCAGGCGTGCAAGCGCAAGGCACAAGGGCACTACTACGTGGGCATGCCCGACCTGATGGAAGGGCTCGATGTGCTGGCAGCCATGAAAGGCACCGACAAAGTGCTGCTCGACACGGTGATGCAACCCGAAGTGCTGGAACAGCAGATGCAATTCATCAACGATGTGTACTTCCGCGTGTTTGATGAGCTCTACGAAATCATACGCGAGGGCGACGAAATGGCCTTCTGCTACTTCTCGGCGTGGGCACCTGGCAAGATGACCAAGCTGCAGAGCGACATCTCCACCATGATTTCGGTGGACGACTATCGCCGGTTTGTGCAGCCCTTTATCCGAGAACAGTGCCAGAAAATCGACTACACGCTCTATCATCTCGACGGCGTGGGCGCCATGCACCACCTGCCGGCGCTGTTGGAAATCGAGGAGCTCAACGCCATACAGTGGACACCGGGCGTGGGACAACCGCAGGGCGGCTCGCCGAAATGGTATGACCTGTATCGCCGCATCCTGGAGGGCGGCAAGAGCATCATGGCCTGCTGGGTGACGCTCGACGAGCTGCGGCCGCTGCTCGACCACATAGGGGGCGACGGCGTGCACCTGGAAATGGACTTCCACAACGAGCGGGAAGTGGAGCAGGCGCTGAAGACGGTGGACGACTTCAAGGCCGCCGTGCACGTGCCATCGAAGGGCGCCATGACGCAAGACGAGGCCGATCGCCGCGTGGAAGACATCATCCGAAAGGTGGAAGACTGCTGCCGGCAAGACCTAAAGGCGCCAACAACCGAGCGCCCATCCCTCACCGAAGCAGCCCGCCACCGCGTGCTGGTGCTCGACGGCGCCATGGGCACCATGATTCAGAGCTATCACCTGCGCGAAGAAGACTTCCGCGGTTATCGCTTTGCACACCACGACAAGCCGTTGAGCGGCTGCAACGAAGTGTTGGCGCTGACGGCTCCGGCCATCATTCGCGACATACATCGCCGCTATCTGGAGGCCGGCGCCGACATCATAGAGACCAACACGTTTAACGCGCAACGCGTGTCGATGGCCGACTACGGTCTGGCCGACCACGTGCGCCAACTCAACATGGAGGCCTGCCGGCTGGCGCGCGAGGTCGCCGACGAATACACCACGCCCGAGCGGCCGCGCTACGTGCTGGGCAGCATAGGGCCAACGGTCAAAACCACCAGCATGGCCACCGGCACAGAGCCGCCGTATGACAAGACCGAAATGATGGCGGCCTATCGCGAGCAGATTGATGCCCTGATAGACGGCGGCGCCGACGGACTGATCATCGAAACCATCTTCGACATCGGCAATGCCCGACTAGCCCTGGCCGCCGCCCGCGAAAGCATGGCCGAAAAGAGCGAGAAGAAGCCCATCATCCTGAGCTTCTCGGTGTCAACGCCCGATGGGCACAACATGCTGGGGCAGAAAATCACCGATTTCATCGACGAAATCGCGGCCGACAAAACCGCCGACGACAGCGATATCTTTGCCGTGGGCATCAACTGTTTTGCCGAAGTGAAACCAATGATGCCCCTCATCCGTGAGCTCGGCCGCCGCTACAAATATCACACCATAGCCTACCCCAACGCCGGTCTGCCCGACGGACAAGGGCACTACAACAAGCAGGCCGCCGACCAGCAGGCCGACCTCTGGCCACTCATCGACGGGCATCTGCTGAACATCGTGGGCGGCTGTTGCGGCACCAACGACGCCATTATTCGCGAAACGGCGCGGCTGGTGGAGCCCATCAGCGGACTGCCGGTGTCGCCTCATCGCCCCGGCGAGCCGTCGGTTTTGCCACAAAACAGCGATGCCGCGCCAACGCCCGCGCCTCCACAAAATGCGGAAACAGAGGGGCCATCGGTGAAGGCATCCATCGTGGCCGGACGAACCGACGACTGCGCCACCGCCACGCGCGCCGCCGTGGAGAGCGGGAAAAAGCCGCAAGACATCATCAACAACGAGATGATAGCGGCCATGAGCGAGGTGGGACGGCAGTTTCAAGACGGCAAGGCCTTTGTGCCCCAACTGCTGATGGCCGGCCGCGCCATGAAAGCCGGTCTCGAAGTGTTGAAGCCACTGATGGCGGGCGAAGAAACCACAAGCCTCGGCCGCGTGGTGATAGGCACCGTGAAAGGTGACCTGCACGACATAGGCAAGAATCTGGTGGCCTCGATGCTCGAAGGATGCGGCTTCGAAGTGGTGAACATCGGCATCGATGTTTCGGCCGACGCCTTCATTGACGCCATCCGGAAAAACGAGCCCGACATCCTCTGCATGTCGGCGCTGCTCACCACCACGATGGGCTACATGAAAGACGTGATCGACGCGCTGAAGGCCGCCGGCATACGCGACAAGGTGAAGGTGATGGTGGGCGGCGCGCCCGTCACACAAGGCTTTGCCGACGAAATAGGCGCCGACGGCTACAGCGACAATGCCAACACGGCCGTGCAAGTGGCCAAGGCGTTGCTCGGCGTGAAGGCGTAGGGCGCACAGAAAAACACGGAATCAATCACTCACCATACCATATTATATATATGATGCACGCACGTTTCTTGGGGTCGCTCGATTGGATCATCCTGGGCACCTACTTCGTTATCTTGTTGGCCATCGGCCTCTGGGCCGGCCTGAAACGCAAAAAGGGCAGTTCGTTGTTTCTTGCCGAGCACTCGCTGCGCTGGCACCACATCGGCTTCTCGATGTGGGGCACCAATGTGGGGCCCTCCATGCTCATCGCCTCAGCCTCGGCGGGATTCACCACCGGCATCGTGTCGGGCAACTACGCTTGGTATGCCTTTGTGTTCATTTTCCTGCTGGCGTTTGTGTTTGCACCGCGCTATCTGGGTTCGGGCGTGAGCACCCTGCCCGAGTTTATGGGCCTGCGCTTCGGCCAAGACACGCGCAACATCCTGGCTTGGTACACCATCGTGACGATTCTCATCTCGTGGCTGGCGCTCACGCTGTTTGCGGGCGGCATCCTCATTCGCCAGATTTTTGATGTCCCCATGTGGGCCTCGGCCTTGATATTGCTGGGCATCTCGGCCTTCTTCACCATGCTGGGCGGACTGAAGGCCGTGGCCTACACCAACGTTTATCAGATGATATTGCTCATCGTGGTGTCGGCCACGCTCACCATCGTCGGTCTCGTGAAGGTGGGCGGCGTGGGCGGACTCATGTCGGCCGTGCCGGAGAGCTATTGGAATCTGTTTCAACCCAACAGCGACCCCGACTTCCCGTGGCTGCCCATTCTGCTGGGCTATCCCGTGATGGGCATTTGGTTTTGGTGCACCGATCAAAGCATGGTGCAACCCGTGCTGGCTGCCAAGAGCTTGAACGAGGGGCAAAAAGGAGCCAACTTCACGGGCTGGCTCAAGATATTAGACGTGCCCCTGTATATCCTCCCCGGCGTGCTGTGCCTGGCGCTTTACCCGTCGCTCCAAAATCCCGACGAGGCCTACATGACGATGGTGACCCATCTGTTTCCCGTGGGCATGGTGGGACTGGTGCTGGCTGTGCTCACCGCCGCATTGGTGAGCACCATCGGCTCGGCGCTCAATGCCTTGTCCACGGTTTACACGATGGACATCTATTGCAAGCGCCGCCCCGAGGCCACGCCTCAACAAATCATCCGCATGGGGCGCGTGGTCACCGTGGTGGGAGCCATCATCTCTGTGGCCATCTGCATCGCCATCGACTCCATCCGCGGGCTCAACCTGTTCAACATCTTCCAATCCGTGCTGGGATTCATCGCGCCGCCCATGTCGGCCGTCTTCGTGATGGGCGTCTTCTGGAAGCGTTGCACCACGCGCGCCGCCAACATGGCCATCACGTGGGGCACCGTGTTCAGCATCGGCACGGGCATTCTCTACCTGTTTGTGCTCAACGGCGCCGCGTTTTGGCCCCACTTCATGATGCTTTCGTTCTGGATATTCATCGTCATCTTGCTGGCCATGGTTATTGTTTCGCTGCTCGACAAATCGGAACAGCAGGCCGGCCGCGTGCAGGTTATCCGCGAAAAGTCGTCTGTGGGGGTGCGCATCGGATGGGCGGCACTCATCATTGTGATGGTGGCCCTCTACATCGTCTTCAACGGGCATTGATTGATTCGCTCGCAAACGGCTAACCCACATCCCCGAAACCTCGCCGCTACGGGCATGGAACTAAGACTTGTACGGGCGCCGCGACTGCCGCTTATAACACTGCTTGAAGTCGCACAGCCCGCAGGTGTAATCCAGTCTGCGGACGGTTTTGCCAACACCAATGATGCCGCTCACCGACTTTTCGGGCATCATCAGCGAACTGTCGGTGAGGCGCACGCCGCACGTCTCACCGTGAAACAAAGGGAACAGCAATTGTTGTTCCGACACGTGCCAGCCGCAATAGCCGGGCGAAAAACGATTGGTGTGATGCCACGCCAGCTTGTCGATGCTCGCTTGCAACGCCTCTTCCATGCGGTCGGCGGCATGCTCGGCGATGACGCTGCCCAGCGCATCGGCGATAAACACGCGCAGCATGTCGCCCTCTGCCTTCAGCCGCTCTTGCAGCGCCGCAAACTCTTTCCCCGCCGTGCACACGAACAGAGCGTAGGCTTCCGAGCCGCGCAGCTGTCGTTCGATGATGTTTCCCAAATGGAAGGCCGGCAGTTCTCGTGTCACAAAAAAGGCATAGCGCGCCTTCACCACGCCCCTCGCCGCGTCGATGATGCACCGCGTTTCGTTGGCAATGCGCTCATCGGGCGTGGCCTCGCCATAGCCCATCTGCCGAAACACCTCGGCCGGCGCGATGCGCAGCGCGTCGTAAAAGAGTTCTCTCGTGGTCATTCCGCGTCACTATATTCCGAAAAAACGCTCACGCCTCGCCCTGCTCCTCGTTCCATTCCTTCAGCGCGTCAAAGAAAGCGTCGATGTTGTGGAGCGGCGCATGCGGCGGCGTGTCGCAACCGCTCGACAGCACAAAGTTGGGATGTTGGCGCATCTTGTCTAGCAACTGCCTCACTGCCTGCTTCATCTGCGACGGCAGGGCTTCTTTAAACATGCTCACGGGGTCGATGTTGCCCATGGCCAAGGCGTCGGCCGGCACGTCGTTCACCACCTCGCACATGGCGCACTTGTTGCCAAAATGATACATCGCTGCGCCGGTTGCCACCATCGCCTTCGTGCAATGCCCCGTGTTGCCACAGTTGTGAAGCACCACCGAAAACTCCTTCGTCTGCACGCGCTTCACGATGTGGCGCACATAGAGCGAGGAGAAATCCATACACTGCTCGTTGGACAACAGACCGGCGGCAGGCTCGGCCATCATCACCCCGTTGACGCCCGTCTCGCGCAGCGCCATGCAATATTTCAGGATAAACGCAGTGCACTTCGACAGCAACACGTGCGCAGCATCGGGCGCCTCACAAATCAGCACCATGATGTCGCTCATATCGTAGAGGCGGCCAGCCAGCGAAAACGGCCCTATGCAGCCTCCCAGCACGGGGCGATCGTCGATGTGCTCCGCCACCAGCAGGTTGGCCTTCAGGTATTGCGCGATGCGCCCGCTGTTGAGCGACGGCACCCGCAGCGCCTCGATGTCGGCCACATTGTGCAGCAGTCGGCCACGCACCGCCGGCACGGCATCGTCAGAAAACTCCACATCGGCCCCGAAACACTCCGCCTCGGTGGTGAGATCCATGATGGTGGCCGCCATGGCCGACGGGTAGCGCTCCGCCAGCCGCATCACGGCCTCGTAGTGCACCACGCCGTTGCTCACGGCCTCTCTCACCGTGCGCCCATTGAGCTCGATGCCGGGGTGCGTCATCACCGGCACCGCCACCACCTCCCTTTGCCGGATGATATCGGCCATCCGGCGCTCCATGTCTATCCTCATTCTTTCTGTCGCTTTTCTTTATAGACGCGCCAATGCCCCGTTTGTAACACCACCATTCCAGCACCTTTTCACCACCCTGAGCGTCAACGCCTCGCGCCACACGCATTTTTGCTCCTCAAGCATGGCATTCTCGGCCGCCAAAAACGCCCTTCCTCGTCATCAGAAATGCCATGCTTGAACGGCCGGCCCTCACGTCGCAAAAACAAATCGGGCGAACCACCGCTCGTGCTTCGCCCGATGGCTATCTCATGGCCATCATATAATGGTGTAGCGCTGAATACCGCCGGGGGCACCGACCAAGCCTTTGTAAAAGTTTTGACCGGCGATGATAAGGTAATCATCGGTGGCCAGATGGTGCCCCTTGGCCTGTATTTGCGACAACACTTTGCTTGACCAAGCCTTCTTCCTCGCCTCACTCGAAGCAACGTTATAGGGGTGCAGCGTTTGGGTAAGATCTACCAAGCCATGCTTCGTAGAGAGGATATAGATGTAGTCCGCCTTGCCGTTACACAACAGTTCTTCGGCGTAAGCCAGCGACAACTTGAATGAGCGACTCTGATACAAATCTTGCGCGGCACACGGACCGCCGGCCTGCGTCTTGCTGCAAGCGATGAGAATGATTCTTGCCATGATGTACTTTAGTCTTCTGTTTAAAACAATTCGGGCGGCAAGCCCATGGCCGCCGCTCGAATAATAAAAAGTGTTTAGTTGTTGAAGCTGTCCCAAATGTTGGTGCCACCTTCGTCATCGTCTTCGTCGTCAAACATGCCGCCGCGGTTGGAGTCTTCATCGATGTCGCTGCCGCCTTTGCCGCCGTAGTCCGGTGTTTTGCCTTCTCCATCACTCTTCGATTCGTGATCTTGATCCGGAGAACCGGCCAACAATGTAACGGCTTCTACTTGTGTCAAGTCCAGCTCGGGAGTTATATATGCTTTCTTCATTTTTCCTATCATTTTTAGTTGGTGTGTGGAGCGTGCGGGAGCGCGATGCTCTCGCACGCCATCAACACGATTGCTTCTTATTGTACGACGTACTTCTTGCCGTTCTTGATGTAGATACCGTTGGACAGACCGTTGAAGCTGTTGCCCACCTTCTGGCCGCTGATGTTGTAAACAGGGGCGTTCTCCTCGATGGTCTCTTCTTCGGCGGTAGCCACTTCCTTGATGCCGGTGATCACCACCTCGTCATCGTCGTGGCCGAACGCCATCATATAGCTCGGGGCGATGTTGGCACTGCTAGACAGGTCGAACAAGTTGTCCTCGATCACATCCTCATAAGTGATGTAGTGAACAGTGGTGCCGCCAGCGCCCTTACCTCCAGAGAAGGACACTACTTCCGTGGAGTCCTTCAGGGTGCCCAGAGCGCCCATGATGGCGATGGTGGGATTCCAGTTGCGCGTGGTCTTCGAATTCTTATACCATTTCTTTGTCGGCACTTTCTTAGAGTTGCTCAAGAAGAAGCAATACTGTGGCATAGCGGTCTTCTCATAGGTGCCCACGAAGTGATAATAGTAAACGTCTTCGTCCGACTTGTCTGTCGAGCCTTGCACATACTCGGTGTCCGTGGTCTGACCATCTTCAGAGGTGCGGATGGCGTGCACCTTATAGTCAAGGCGCGGGCAGGAGATATAAGTGCCGTTGCCGATTTCATCTTTCAAGTCGCCGCTCTTGCAGGTGATGGCCCAGAGTCCCGGCTTGTAGGTGTAGTTGGCCATGGTGTCGATGGCTACTGGCACGTAGGGCTTGATGATATACGGGCAACCTGCATACATGATGACACTGTTATCATCTGCGGCATCCTTATAATGGTCCTTTTCTTGGTCTTTGTAGTAACTGCCGGCGGTGAAATCCCAAGTCTTTCCCTTCGTCAAGTCTTCGGTGAACTGGAAGGTAATCTTCTGGGTCTTCATGTTGCGGTCCACGCCATAGAGCGTGCGGATTTCGGGATACACATCCGTACCGGCCTTGTCGCTCTTGCCGTCGATGGTGGCATCGTATTTGCCAGGAACACCGAAGAGTTCCAACACTTCGGCCTTGGTCAGGTCGGTCGGCACGCAGATGGTGTACCAATCTTTGGCATAGTAAGCGTCGTAAGTCTCCTCAACGGGCATGCTGGTGTAGGCCAGCACAAACTGGTGCCATCCCATGTAGTCGGTGTCGTATGTGGCATCGAGATGGTCGGTGTCCACCCACTCATAGTATGTGGCGCTGGTGTTGGGGGTGCTGCTTGCAGAGCCCTTCACGCGACGACGGGCAGAATTGGAGCTGTTGCCGGTTGCGTAGTCGAGCTTATAGCCATAGTACTTATAGAGCAGATCGTTGCCCTGCCAAGTGGAGGCCGCGTTTTTGGTGGCATCTTGGCCGGCCATCCATGTACCGGGTACATCCGTCTCAACACCGCTGAAACCAAGCAAACCGCTTGTGGCACTGCAACGCCAGTCACCGCAATAGACACCTGCGCCATTCTCCTGCTTCTCGCCGTCGTTGCCGTCATACCAGAATTCCCATGTGATACCGGCGCAAGCCTGAGCCTCGGAACGATTATATTCTGCCTGCGTGGGCCAGTGCACAATCTCACCGTTACCGTCGGTCAAACCATCGGTGTCGGGAATGGAAAATTTCCGGGTCTGGTCGGCATATTTGGCTTTCTCACTGTCGGCGGCATTCTCGGGATAGTGCAGGAATGTCATCCAGCCGTTGTCGGTATGGAAGTCGTTGCGCGACACGGTTGTAGAACCGGCAGCAGGACCGGAGTTGTTACAGAAGTAACTTACACCGCCGAAGGCGTTGAACTTACATTTCGGAGCCGTGGTGGCCATGCTATATACGTCCTTGATTTGCTCGCTGCAGAATACTTTGGTGCCGATGCTCTTCAGATTGGACGAGAAGGTGTAGCAACCGCCTTTCGTTGAGGATTCACCCATATTCTCCATGCTGTGCTCTTCGTCATCCCACATGTCGACAATCTTGGAAGCGTCATACTTCTCGGCATCGCTCTCACGGGCAGGATAACCGTTGCCCTCGCTGTCAATAGCCGTGGTGTAGATGTGCAACAGTTCATCGCCGCCATTGCTAAAGAAGGCATAGTCGCCGATGTGCTGAACGTTGCCGGGAATACAAATTTCCTTCACCGTAGTGCCGTTGCCTACCCACAGACAGCTGTCGGGGATGGAGTCCATCTTGGCGCTGATCGGCAGATAGAGCGTCACGTCATGTCCCTTTCCAGCACCTACGATATTGGTCATCTGTGCGATACGCATATCGTTCTGTACGGGGAACACGGCACGAGTGAGGTCGAGACGCTTAATATTTTGCATGCTTTGGCGGGAATCCCATTGAGATGCGCCGTTGGAATTATAAACATAGCCCATGAGACCGCACTTCAGTTGCGAAGGGCTTGTTGATTCATATTCTGAGTTTTTCTTCACCAAATAATCGGTGTTGCCTGCACCCACATAGTTACCGTTAGAGTTGACATAGTTCCAAAGCGCACCGTCGCAGATGTCGGCAGCGTTGAGCAGACCGACCATCACCACGTTCTTGATGCTGTCGCGGATGAAGAAACGGTTTTCTGTCACCACGTCTTCCCAGAGGTGCCAATTTATGTTGAGCAATTCGGCCACGTGACCCGGGAAGCGGGTGTAGGTCATGATACCTTTCACTTGCTGGATGGAGTCGGAGTTACAATTACCCTTGTCGGGGTCACCGCAGTAGGAGACGGCACCCACGAGTTGGCTACAGCCGCTTACGCGTTTCTCAAACGTGGGGTAACTGGGATTGTAATAGTTGACGAGCACGTAGTCCATGTTGTCGGGCAGGATGACGTACTTTACATATTCATTTGAGGCATACACATTCTTCGGATCCGTATAGAACGTACGGCTGATGTCGAAGATTTGCGTGTTGAAGCCGTTCATGCCTTCGATGTCGCTCTCGGTGAGGGCCACGTACTGTTTGCCGTCAGGACCGGTGGTCGTGGTGGTGGTGCTTTGCACGGCCTCATTGTCAGCGCTCAAGCAGTGAATGGTGCACTGATAGTAGGGCACGCTCTGGGCAATCTTCATCATGTCGTCGGGGATGTTGCCCTTGTAGATGTTGTAGTTGGCGGTAATCATAAGATTGCCGTCAGCATCAGTCATATAGCGAGTAGAGTCTTGCCATCCGTTGGCGACCTTCAATTTATTACCTGTTTCATCATAGACAAACTCTGAAGTATATGCCGTAGCGATGATGGCATAGAGGTTGGTGTTGCCCTTCTCAATGTTCACGCCGGTCTTACTCTGATAGTTGTGCGGCAGAATGATGTAGCGCAATGCGGGGTTGTCGTTGATGGCGACATGTCCGTTCTTGTAGGTTGTCACCGTCATATTGTCCAACGTAGTAAAAGATGCCGTAGGACCGATGGCGCAAGCCTTCAGGTCGAGGTTGTCGAGCGATTTACAGCCGCGCACCACGAGAGAGTCCTGGATATAGGTACCGTTGATGAGTTCCAAGTCTACAAGGTCGGGGCAGTTGATGAGTTTGTAGCAACCGTTGATTTTGACGTTGCTCAGCGTAAGAGAGTCTACGGTGTTGCTGGTAAACTCGAGGTCGCCACTGATGGTACCATTCTTCGTCACCATTTTCTTGATGGTGCTGTTCGTACCGGAATACTTCTGCAGGGCAGATGCCTGAGTGGTGGAACCGTTAGCATTGGTTGTCAACTGGGTGATGCCGCTCAGATACATGTACGTAGCGGCCATGGCCGTGTTCAGGTTGGCGGCGCTTGTAGTTGAGTAATACGCAGTAGTTCCGCTGAAACGTACCACGAAGGGCATGCTTGTAAACGGAGCTGCCTCGATTGTTGCATCAGTGATGCCACAATCCTTCGGGAGGATCAGACCAGAGTTGGCGTTCTGAATACTGCTTGCAAATGTCTGCAAGACAGCATCGTCGACCTTAGCACTATACAGGTTATAGTACGTGGCCGAGAGTTGAGCATTGACAAGAGCCGTCACGTCGTCGCTGTTGAGCGAAGAATTGGTGAAGACAATCTTCTTGTTGCTCTTGTAGGAATCCCAGCTCGAAATCTTAGCGATTTCACCGGCAGAGTAGCCCGAGAAGGTCACGGTCGTTTCGTCATCCGAAACGGTCGCTTTTCCTTCTGCCCATGCGCCGATGGCGACGCAGAGCATAACGAGAAATGATAAAAGTTTCTTCATTTTTCCGTTTAAAATTAATGTTGCGTTAGTATATCTAAATGTTATTGCTTGTTGTGAAATCGGGGAGCGGCGGGCGTCAGGGGCGTGGCCGCCGCAGGGGTTGTGCACCACGGGCGCGCATCGTCGCGGCATCCGCTGCGGGAGGTCGTGGCGAGAAGTCAGCATGTGGCGTGTAGTTGTTATAAACTTGACGATGAATGCTCATTCTACTTCCTATTGTCTTTTAAATTTTGCGTTGCCGCTAATTGCACGTATATCTGTTAGTTCGTTTTTTGTGGAGATGCTCGCGCCGTATGGCCCGCGCACCGTGTATGGAGAGTGAAGGCTCGGGCGCGGCGCTCCGTTGCTTTGTGCGCCATACACATCTATTATATATATAAGATGAGTATCCGCTGCCCGCTGGCCCGTTGGTCGCCCCGCGCCGCCCTTGTGGGAGCATGACTGCGGGAAAGGCCTTTTGGTGGGCCACCTTCGTGAGAGTTCGGCGAGTGGCACGGAGTCTCCCGACCATGTGCCACGTCTGTTTCTTTGGGGCACGCATGGCTTCGCAGCTCCGTGCGCCCATAACTCTAGATATTGTTGCCCCCGCATCAATTTTGCGGGGCGCAAAATTAATTCGGGTGCAAAAATACAAGTTTTGTAAAAAAAAAATGAACGATTGGCAACATTTTTGGCCTTTCAATACACTAATTAACAATTGTAAGAATAATTAACGCGTGAAAGAAGGGCGGGGCACGGGCGACCGGAGG
>Ga0065711_1000047_pt1 | contig 115223 bp, 65 predicted proteins | sample Hoacrofraction12_FD_59098 | JGI IMG/M metagenome (GOLD analysis project Ga0065711, IMG submission 59098) | Hoatzin crop microbial communities from Cojedes, Venezuela - Epithelial fraction 12 v2 (version 2) | ecosystem: Host-associated > Birds > Digestive system > Esophagus > Crop | place... | reverse complement strand
GACACCCACCCTTCAGATATTTATAAGCATTTATTAGGTCCCCTCGCAGCCTTCTCTTCTTCAGGCTAAACAAGCCCAGCTCCCTCAGCCTCTCCTCGTAGGGGAGATGTTCCAGTCCCCTCATCATCCTCGTAGCCCTCCGCTGGACTCTCTCCAGTAGCTCCTCATCTTTCTTGAACTGGGGAGCCCAGACCTGGACACAGTACTCCAGATGAGGCCTCACCAGGGCAGTGTAGAGGGGAAGGAGAACCTCCCTCGACCTACTGGCCACACTCCTCCTAATACACCCCAGAATGCCATTGGCCTTCTTGGCAACAAGGGCACATTGCTGGCTCATGGTCAACCTGTCGTCCACCAGCACTCCCAGGTCCGTCTCCATAGAGCTGCTCTCCAGCAGGTCTGCCCTGAGCCTGTACTGATGCATGGGGTTGTTCCTCCCCAGGTTCAGGACCCTGCACTTGCCCTTGTTGAACCTCATCAGGTTCCTCTCGGCCCAACTTTCCAGCCTGTCGAGGTCACGCTGAATGGCAGCACAGCCTTCTGGTGTATCTACCACACCTCCCAGTTTGGTGTCATCAGCAAACTTGCTGAGAGTACATTCTAACTCTTCATCCAGGTCATTGATGAAGAAGTTGAACTCATAGTTCAAATTTCTAATGCTCCTGACTGAAGAACCAGTGGAGCCAGTCAGAAGTCTCACGTTGACTCTAAGGGGTATTGATTCAGCAACTGACACAAACTCTTGAATTCAGCTTGAAAAATGCAGAAGTTTTCTCCCAGTGTAAGAAACCCTTTCAACGGTTCCTGTTGCCAAATTTTTAAAACATTTCCCATCATGTCATTATCTCAGGCCCTAGTTGAATGGAAATGTGGGGTGTGGTCTGCTTGAGGCTCAGTTTCAGGTGAGTTGAGAGTATGCTGAGGGAGAGAAAATTTCAGCCAGGAATTGTGTGAAAGGTACAAATGGGGACGGAAGGACTTTTGCTTTGCCATTTAAAAAAATTCTAGCAAGCTTTTATTTGAAAAGAAATCGAAGTAGCTTATGCTGTGAAGCAGGACACTGAGAGTGAGCACAAGAGTCATTTGGTTGAGGCTTTTGCTAAACCTCTGAGAATATCCTGTAGCTGGGCTGTTACCAACCCTTCAACATAATCACCTCCTACATATACTCAGGAAAACCTTCTTAAGAGTCCAGTAACCGAAGCCTGTAAAGAGTCTGTCCTCACTGAAAACACTTGAGCCTTTAAGCACTTCTAGTGCCATCCAGAATAATCCCATGCAATAGAGAAGGAGGCTGCATTGATTCACAGTGTCTGCTTGGGACCAGCTTATCCACACAAAGAATGACAAAAGCACAGAGGCAAAGCCAGAATTTTACTTCAATTGCTGTTCTCAGCAGCCAGCCATGGTAGGGCTGACCACCAGAAGAGTCTCTTCCCTGTTGTCAGCACAGTCAGGTAGAACTAAAGAAAAAAACATGCCACTGAAATGTTAAGGGCATCCAAAGTCTCCTGCAGTGTACAAAGAACTTGGGAGAAAGAGGCTGCTAGAAGGAAGAGGGGGAAGGCTTGGAAGAGGAACACAGGGAGATTGCAACTGGGAACAAGGAGTGGGATATGTCTGAGAGCTGCTGAGGGACTGAGCTGAGCAGTGATCAATGAATGGAACAGTTCACAGACTGAAGAAATGGATTTTTTAGCATTTGCAATCCAATTGTAAAAAGCAATCTTCCTACACACAAGCACCTCAACTGGAGACTACTGAGTTAACTCACCAAGTTCATGCAGGACTAACTGGGGCATGCTGTAAAGACAATAAGAGCATTTATCTGTCATGAATGCAAGCTTATAGATAGATAGATCATTTGATCTGTATGACTGTATTATGGATTTGCCATTAGCTTTCATTTTTAGCCATGCTGACAGAATCAAAAAACGTATTTATTACACTTGGTAGGTTTTAATTGACTTTGCGTTTTCCTGTGAGTAGAGCTGGAACACAGATAATCTGCAAAAGACACTGACAATCTTCCAGTTTATTCTGGTTTATTCATATTTTTCAAAAAGAAACAAGCCAAAGAGCATATCACAGATGTATTCTCCTGTAAAAGCTTTACACAAGATTTGAAGGAAAATAAGCTAGCATTAGCCATAGAAGAGAGAAAGATGCAGTGCAAGAAAAGCTTGTCTTCTGGGCTTGATGAAAAAAACAGCCCACAGCCAGCAAATCAATGATCCCAGAACGAAACTGAAACACTGCCCACAGAGAAAATGGATTTGTAAAATGTGAGTTCTTCATATTTCATATGGTATTGCCCCTACCCATAGAGGGGGGCTTTTTAGTACTAAGGCACAAGGTCTGAAAGCATACAAATACTGCAACAGAAGGACCAGTCTTTAGCTATATCAAAAAGCTAAGAGTGCAGGAAGGGGAATCCGTCTTATCTAGACTTCTTTGTTGTAGATGTGTGCACATGAACTAACTGATTTAATGTGGATTTCACCTATATAGTCTTGGAAAAAATAAAATGTCTTGGCCCTATACAATGTCAGAAAGAAAACACACAAGCTGGGACTTGCGTGTCATCTGAGGATAGCCTGAGTTTGAGTGAAATCAGTGGAAGTTTGGCTCTGAATTCAGTAAACCCTGATTTCACACCTTGTTTTAGACAGGAAATCTTACAGGTAGAGCACACTGAAAGCATTCAGTAGCTTATCGAAGCCAGTGAGAAATCTTTAAGTCAGGATGACAGACCATCTCTGACGTCTGTTACTTCTGCCTGAGATACATTCGTACCGCAGACGAAGGTGTCTGTTCTGCGACCCACTAGGACGTACTGAAAACATGCAGCCTGTGATAAAGCAAATGTCAGCTATTACTCAAGTATTGTCCTCATTTTATATTGGAGAGACGTCATAGGATTTACCATTTTAAATATTGTCACCTGCTTTCACAGGACTCCCTCATTTTGCATGTACATTTTTTATTCCTGTGTGTAATAGGAAAAGGCGGAGGATTTTGGGCATACAGATTTTGTTTCCCTGACAAAAAGTGTGCCAGCACCCTCCATAGCCAGGCAGCTGGGCCTGAGCCCTGAAGGGAGGATATTTCACTGCTTGTTGCCAAACTGAGTGTGATAGTCCTAAAAGCACATGGGATCACATAGTTTAAAACTCTATGAACTGCATTTCTTTTCCCCTGCAATCGTCACATAGCTTAAAGGTCTAGGATTTTGTCAAAGCTATCATTCTGCCCTAGAAAATAAATTTCAAAATTTCCCCTCAGAGTTCCTTCACATTTCCACACTTGTTCTCCTTCCATAATTCCCCTCTGCCCAGGCACCGAGACCCTCAGAATTTGCCCCCAGGCTCAGCAACAGCCTGACCTGTTGCTGAGCTGCTGCTGGAGCAGAGCCACTTCCAAGGCTGCCGTTTGATTCATGATTTCTCTCCTTCCTCGGAGACACCTCTGCAGTTTATCACCTGTGATGTAGGGTCCTTCTCCTCTTAGAACCATGGAGCTGGCACAGGGGTGACACCACAGCCCGAGCCTCCCCACACATCTGCATGATGGGAAGAAGAGATGATCTGCAGAGATCGCTCGTCTCCATCTTCTTCCTGCCCCGTGAAACAATATCTGTGGATCTAGAAGAATATGCTCTTGAGGTGAATGCAGTCTGGATCACAATCTGGCATGTACGATTCCTAACCTACTTTCTTCACATGCATCTGGTCTTGTGATTTCTCAGCTCACATCTTTCAGTCACTGTTTGACAGGAGAATTTGGGGCAATCATCACAGAATAACATTCATTGCATGCCTGCTGCCACATGGACTGTTCTGCTGGGTGTCCTGCGGTCAGTGGAAATGTTGGCAGACATGGAGCTTCTCCCTGATCAAAGCCAGAAAGTGCAAGCAAAGCAATGAAAGCCTCACCTCTGGTTCAGTTTTGTTAACAAATACAAGTAGTGACTCTTGGCCAGTTCCTGAATTCTTTAATGAGGTTGTTACTCATTCATGCTGGCCTCAGTGAAATTTAGGATAGAAGTATTAATCTTAAATTGCAATGAGAATTGTAATAACAAGAAAGCTTGTTATTACAAGACACATAGGTCACACAGAAAGCATATTCAACCCCGGCCCTCCCAAAATAAAACAGATCTAACTCCCCCCAGAGTAAGAAAGGAATACATCACTAATGTGAACTGTACCTTCCAAGAAATAATGAACCTCTACACAAACAGACATGCAAAATATTCGTAACTCTTTCTTGACCAAAACTCACTGTCTGCCTCTAGTAAGGGATGAAAGGAGCACAGTTAAGACCTAGATCTAACCTGCTTAGCTTTAGGCTTCTGACTGAGGCAGGGAAATTAGGGTTGTTTTCACCCTAAGCTCCTGCTTTTCGCAGTAGGGGTAGTACCTGTAGAGTATTTCATCCCACCCAGGACAGGAATTGCCATTTGAATATTCCTGTCTCCATCCATCCGTTCTGAAGGAAACTAAACAAGGAATCTCACTTTAGATGTCTAAAATTAGATATGAGCATTTGCTTTTAGTGGACATCTTTAGAAATTACCTTATCTCTCCTAATTTTCATCCAGGCATGTTACCTTCCCAGTATAAGAATGAGAGGACATCAGACAAAGATGGAAGTGGGCAGGATCAAACAATGAGGTGTGTTTCTATCATGAATAAAGGTCGTTTTCCTAGCTAAGCTCCAGAATCCCATTTCAAAGCTCTGAAAGTCATTTGGTGGATGCTAACAATTTCATGGGTTCAAAGGGAAAACATACAAGAAAAATCTATTGCTGGTTAGTAAATTCACAAGAAATTACTTTCAGCATACAAACCCCCTGAGCTGTAAGTTGCTGGAGACTGGGAGTGTGTTCATGGGAAGTACCACAACAGACTTGTTCGATTTTTGCTCACTTTTGTAGGCACCAACTTTAACCACTGCCAGAGAATGGAAGGTAGACCGCTGGCCTCATGCAGTGCGCCTGTTCACAGCTCCTTTACAAATTAAAGGTCCAGATTCATTCTGCTAACGTGCTCATGTCTTCCTAGTGAAGTTAATCAAGAGGCACCAATTTCCACAAACTGTGAAGCAAGTCTTAACTCAGTAAAGTCTCGCAGCCCTGTACTTTGTAAAGAGTAACTATGAGGTACAGAGAGCTTAAATTTGTGTCCAACATCTTTCAGCCTTTCATAAGGATAGAGCAAACCTGAAGTGTAGCCTCTGCCCAGAGTAAACTCACAGTCTGCCTTTCCACAGCAGGGAGCTCCTTGTCAAGACATGTGGTCTTCACGCTTACTAGTTCGGGGTGGATTTCTCCCCCATGAACTTTTCCAGTGACCACGAGCCTATGCAGACATTAAGCATCCACACTGCCCAGCAGCAAGAGTTGAGCAGCTGTTGAGCAACTCATCAGTATCTTGGCAGGAGAACCCCCTGCCTTCACCTGTTCTGAGCATGCAGCCTACTGCCTACCCAGATGATCCACCCCTCTGTAGCAAAGGAGACAGTGAATGCTCATTGCCCACATCCTGCCCATGCCCACCATGAAAATATATTGTCAACAGAACAGCTTTCAGCTTTTTCCAGCTAGCAATGAATGGTTCATATATGCATGCCTGCCTTCTTGCCATTCTAGTTTTACCCTAGATTAGGGAGCCACCTCAATGATTTCCTCTTAGAGGCAGGTTTAGTCTATTCAACCCCAGATTGCATCTTCTCATGCTGTTAACAGGATCCAAAATGTGTATAACCTCCACCTTCCCAAGAGTAAATCTATTCCTGGTAGGCACGGATGCAAACAGAGACTTTTATTTCTGTCCTTAACTGCCCAATCTTCCAGCCTGTTTCACGTCCTAGTAGGTTCAGCATCCTTGTTCATTAGCTGTCTGGCTGGAGTTTGGGAAAGGACTTCCCAAGGACTTTTTATGAAGAAGAAGCTTGGTGGCCAAAATGTCTCTCTCTGAATAGTTTTTAGCAACTAATGTACTTCATCCAAAGAGTAAAGAGTAAACAGCCACACTCATCTTGCCTTATACAAGACGTGGCCATATGTAAGAACAGAGGACAAAGTTTGCACAGGTTTAGAAAGATGTGAATCTCCGAAATTCACTAGGAATTGTTGAGATTACATGTTGGCCAATTCCTCTACTCTGCCGTCATGTCTGAGCTTTGGCACCATGGAGCAATTCCTCACAAGGAGAAGTGCCACAGACATGCGGTGTACTTTGTCCTACGACTCAACCAGGCCCTTCACCTGCCACCAGGCATGCTGATGCAGAATACTGGTGCCATTCAAGAGATTCTAAATAGGGCCTGTGTCTTTCCTTGCCTTCACTAGAGAGGAATTCCCGCCTCGCACTATCAGCCCATGAAGTATTCTGTCAGAGGTACGGAGGACCAGACTGGCTGGACTGTGAATTCAACTCTATGGCTGATCAGATTGCTGAAATGCCACTTACTGACAGCACAGAGAAGAAGAAAGACAAAACCAGCGTTAGAGAAAGCTTTTTCCTGCACCACATTGAGCAGAAGGTGCCAGATCACAGGTGTCAAGGTCCCTAGGGTGTCCTAGAGCAATCGGCGACCGGAGCCACAGCAGGTCATCAAACAATGGCTTTACACAGAATGCTGTCGCATGTCTTCTTCCATAATTTGTGCTAAGTGCCTTTCTAAATTTTGAGTTAAGCAGTTGTTGCCATAGCGATGACCATTTAGAGCAAGAGAAGGCAGTGAGCGTGTTGGGGATGTGAGATTCTGAGTCTTCACACAAAAATACGTATGTGCATATACACATACTGCTGTGGAGCTGCATGAAAAGAGCCAAGCAAACAGCTTACAACAGATCTGAAGGATGGACAGGCGATACAGAAAAAGGAGCAGCTTGCTGCAGGTCAGAGTTGTTTGTTCCAGGATGCACCTTCATCTGCAAAGAGCAGGGTCCAAAATACATACAAGCCAGAGCAGTGACTGCCTTATGTTTGGTTTCATACCAGTGGAAGTCACCCCCTTGGTCAGGATGAGGTATGTTTATTACTGCCTCTGTAGGATACATCTTTGTAGAGATAGGAAAAATTTGCTTTCATGGGTTTATTTTTATTAAAAAAACCCTTACTGTTAGCTCTTTAGCGGGAAATGCTTTTCAGCAACCTACTCCCAGTGTTGATACTAGTTTATTTATCAGGACACGGGCTGCGAAAAAGTCAATAAATAATGCAGATATTGTACTACCTCCTTTTCAATCCATTTCTAAGATGTTTCTGCACTGCTAGTGCTAGCATTTCTGGTGGTCACAGCAAGACAGCGCCAGAAGACTTGGTTTTATTCTTTGCTTTATGCCACCACTCTGTGAAGTGAGAAAACAGCATGAGCTTAAATACCTACATTAGGACAAGATCCTGCCCACATACCTGAGCTTATTTCCCTGGGGGCTTTGGTAGATTTTTGTCTCCTTCTGACTGAGTTTGACTAATAAGTGGAGTTAGGTATCACCTAGATCAACAAATGCAAGCAGTGCCTGATGTTAAGTGCTTTGGGAATTCTCAGCCTGAGAGTGAGTTTTAGGTCCCTGTAACACTAACTAATGCAGAAGAACAGGGAGTTTGCATCACTGACTGGGACCTGAATTCTATCAAAGTCCCAAGTTAGACTGATTGTGAATGGTCTTTTTAAAGTCCATAAATACTTATCGGGGCATCCAAGTTTGAAAACTGTAGCCACAAACCTACTGTGACATACCTTGTCCATCCATGAGTCCAGAAAGGGTCATGGATCAGAATTAAGCCTTACCAGGTTCCTGTAAAAATACACAATTTAAAGTTTGAAAATAACTTTAGGTCCAAAAGAGCAAAATAAATGTGAGTATTTTCTAAGTATAGCTCTGTGTTGTTACTTGTTTCTCAGCAAATAGAAACCATCAACTCCTGTTCCCTGTCGGTGACACTACCTGCTTCTAAGGACAAGCTGAGTGAATGGCAGGTCTGTGAGACTGAGAATTTTGTTTCTGTCAAGTTCCCAGTACTTTGTGGCAGAGGCAAGGCAGTGTCACACCTCTCTTTACTGACTGGCAAAAGAAAAATGCAAAGAGGATCTCTAAGTCAGCTAAACCCATAGGTTTCAGTAGTTTACTGATTTACAACAGCTACAAATCAAGATGAGTAAAATTTTTAGAACAATCCAGTTCCTGCAGATAGCTGAGGGCAGCTTTTGTTTCCAGTAAACTTCTGTGACTTTTGTCATCAAAACAGTAAAGATAGTAAGGACAATTCACAATCAATTATGTTTTATTAATGTTTTTTTAATACACGCCACAGCCCAGTAATCATGAAGCTGTTCAACAGCGTTGTTCTAAAATCAGCTAATAGCAGGATGTAATTTGCAGCCCTCTCTGCTCACTTACAAAACACTTGCTCCGTTAATTGTGATTTCACACTCTGCTGAATGCTGTAGCCTGGAGGTAACATTCATGTGATTGAAGAGTTACCAGTCTGGGCTCTGGGGGGGCGGGGAAAGGATAGTTTCATGAGAGACTACTGTTGTTAAATTTTTAATCCTTTTCTGTTAAAAAAAACGATGAGTAACTCAGCAGCAAAAAGCTACAATCCACCGCTAAACAATTCTTTCCTTTCTTCTTAAAGCTGCACAGCCTTTCCCCGTTTTGATCCCTTTATGTTGCTTTGTGTTGCTACCAAGAACACGACAAAACATATGACCAGCAGGTGAGACTGTTCATGTAATCAGGCACATGCCTTCATCTCGTATTGTAGATGCTAGGTGCTTGACTGCCTAAAGCAAATGCCTGAGTTTCCATTAGAAAGATTTTTGTGCCTTTGGAGGTCTCCAGAGGCACCTTGTGTCTTTCTTAAATCAGAACAGGCAGGAGATTCTCCTGGGGCAGGTCAAAGGTGCCAGAAATGTTGCCATATGCTAAGGATGCAAGTTAGGCAGAATGAATCTCATCTGTAAATGGTCAGTGGTGATGAGGTAGAGTTCAGCACTGAACAGCTATGGGCAAGGCAACAGCTCATGCTCTGAAGTGCTTCCAGTGCCTGTGTCAGAGGGAGAAATATTGCTTTGTTTGACAAACGAGAAGAATAATCTTAAATTGGAAAATTCCCAGCTGAGTGTTTGGTACTGCTGTGGCAAGCTGCGAGATACAGCTCAGACCGGACAGGGATGGGAGCACCAGCCTGTGAAGGCTTTTATTTGACTTGTGACTAAGTCATGGGGGGAGGAGAAGGAGCCATGGAGGCGGCTTTGGCCACCACTGGCCATCATATTTGCTGTTCCAAGAAAGCTTCTCCTGTTCTGACTGGGGTTGTAGAGAGCATTGGGCCAGGTTTGAATGCTGCTACTTAGGGGTCCAGGCCAGGATTAAGTCTCATTAGAGCAAACTAGGTGACAGTAGAAGTCATCCCATGTACAGAAGGAGAACACAGATGGTACATACTTTGCTGCTTTGCAAGGCCTGCATGTCTCTAAGGGTGGCTGTGCTAGCAGCCAGATTGAATCTCAACAGCAGCAATTGTGAGAAAGGACTCTCTGCACTCCACATATGCAGAGGCTCAGCCATATTTTGGCCCTGCTGCTGCAATGTGAGGGAAATGTCTTGGCAGAGGAGCAATGAGAGCGAAATCTGGCAGTTTACATCAATGCAAGAATGCACAGGCAGAGCACCTAGGCTGAAGCATGGGCTGAAGCTCACCAAGCGATGTGGGTCCAAGAAAACCCCTGCAGATGTTGCAGAGAGCTGAAAAGTGATTATGAGCACAAGACAGAAGTGAGCTCCATGAGGGCAGAAAAAAATAGATGTTTAAACATCAAGTAAGAGGCAAAGGCTAAATACTTGTCCAAAGACTAAACGCACAGATTGTCTTTGGAGGGCTATACTTAGGTTGGTGCTGACTTCACTCAGTTACGCTTCACCTGCATTAAGCACAAGAGTTAAAGCTCCTCTTCACAGAATCACAGAATCACAGAATAGTAGGGGTTGGAAGGGACCTCTGTGGGTCATCTAGTCCAACCCCCCCGCCGAAGCAGGGTCACCTACAGCAGGCTGCTCTTAGCTAAAAGTTGCATCCCAGGACATGATGCTGAAAATGACACAGTTCACTTTGTGCAGGACAGCTCTACATTTATGTCACTGCTTCTCCAACCCAGCCTTTGGCATCGCCGACCTTAGCATGGCAATGGTGTCCCTGCACCACCTAGCAGGAATAATTGCTGTGACATGCACAGGTCACAGGCATCAGCTGCTCCTTTGTCCCCAAACTCTTTATACTCCCACTTTTCCTATTCAGTGCCTTTCTGAGACCACACAGGGAGACTGAGACTAAAGTCGACTAACACGCAATCAATAAGCAGACAGCACTTGTCTGTTCGTTTCTGTCTCCGCTGGTGTGCGTTCAGCTGTCGCCAAAGCCTGGAAGAAATAAGCCGATGGATAAAAAGCAGTAGGATTCAGTTCAATCCAAAAAAGACAGATGGGAAGATGGTGGGACTTTCAAAGGTCTAACCCTGCATTACATCAAGATCATTACACCACAAATTGTCCAGATGGTGTGAAGCCTCAGGCTCATGGCTGGACTTCTCAATACACTCGAATATACTTATTGTCAAAGTAGGGAAGAAACTCTAAGGAGTTAGGAGACTGCATGGCCTGACCCAGATCTCTAGCTCTGGTGGTCTGCTTATCGCAGCTCCCTCTCCTGAGACAAAACTCACTACAGAAGGACTCAGCCAGTGCCAAATGCACACTTTTAATTTAACAAGTAGCAAAGGCCCATGTTTCCACAGCACATTAATGTTCGGTAATCTCCAGGGCCCCCTTGTTCCTCATCAGGCTAAACTACTAGGTCTTGTTCTAATCTATAGAGTCCTTTGATATCCAGAAACTTCAAGAGTATCACATCAGAGACATCTGTTTTCCTGTTAATCAATATTTTAAATTCTCTTTTTGAAACAGGATGAAAATATCATAGATCTCTGAGGAAAGGGCTGGGCATCTGTTGTGTGTTGACATTGTAGAAAACATAAAGCATCACTTGTTGGTGCTGACACAGTACAAAGAGTAACGCATTGTTCTGATTTTTTTTCTTCTCATTCTAAAGTAACACAACACAAGTTTGTATTTTAAGAGGAATGACACATGATCTCTTGCTCTCTATCTCATTCTTTATATTGAAATTGCCCCTAAATTTTTAGGGCTTTTAAAACTCTTCTACAATATGCTAGGCATAGGATGAACTTGTATGTCTTGCACTTTCATGCTACTGGCAATGGTAATTTTATTAATTAATGTTTTTCGTGTACGGATTTCCAAGTTGAGATGAAAGGCACAAAATCACCTAGCTGTAAAACCATTTTTGTCATTTTTCCCAAGGAGAGAAAAGTCAAAAAACCTGAGATATAACAGCCAGCAATTGAAATTTAAAGAACTTTGATTCATTTTCAGAACATTTATGTAACACCTGATTAACATTTCATGAAGGAAATTTCTCCACTCCCATGGAATAAATTTACTTGTTTTCTCTACCTTCACTGTGCAATTTTTTCCTCTTTTTTTCACTTCCTGATTTAAGCTATCAGATTTCAGTCAGCCAGAATCAAGGTGTGAGCGATTTGTCTGCCTGGCACATATCTGTCCCTGTAAGGCCTGGGTTCTTTACAAATACTTCTCTTCTAGAGGTGACGGTATCTCTAAGTATAATTGGTAAGGAGACTCAAGCTTGTCCATCACTTTTTTCCAATGAAATGAGACATCTTATCTTTCAGTGCAGTTCCCATCAGGCATTAAGGTCAACTTCTGGCAGAGCACTTATAAATGTGCCAAATGTGTTGGATGAGAAATGCTGCTGTGCAAGTTGTCCACAATCTCACAGAGAAAGAAATCATGGCATTTAACATGTTGCGTCAGCCTTGAAAGATGCACCGGAATTTTAAGCCAAAATTGGATTTGTTTTAGAAATGTGCTTCCCTAGGATAAGATCTGTAGGGCACAGCAAGGGCTTGGGGAAAGATATTTCTCTGATGGGGTGTCCCTGGAAACAGATATATTGATGGAACTATTAACTCCAATGTTGTAATGTACTACAAGAGCACAGGCGTGGGGAACCTCCCTTGTGACCTTCCACTGAGCACAGGCATCCTCCAAAGAAAGTTTACTAAGGATGGTAAGTGACACCAAGTTGACATATGGCTCCAGGAACCACAATATCACATTGTAGTCTTGAATAATGCAGTAAAAATCCATGACTGCCAAGTGGAAGCCACCCACAATAAAGCTAAACATAATCTTCTCCAGCACCCACATCAGCTCTTCTTGCATCCTTTCTCAGGAAACTGGGTAAACAGATGAGCCCTGCGAAATACTGCAAAGGGGAACAAATGTAGGGGAATTTAGGACATAGCACATGCTAAGCATGAGGGGAAAACCCTACAGAGTTTTAGCTCAGTCATGTCAATTTTCCCATTTGCTAATTAATGGTGTTGAAAAATGCCTAGGAGATCTGAGGTGCCTCGTGTCTCAGTAAAGTTTCTCGTTCCATCCTCAGCCTTCTAAGTGGACAACTGGAAAATTGGCCAGACTGCCAATGCCAGCCATTGGTGCTGATGTGGTGGAAGGTATCAGCAAAATTGTCATTGATGCATTAACAATCACACTCCATTTAAAAGTCATCTGGCTAAATGAAAGATTCAGCTGCACTGTTTTTCAGAGTTTGACACCTAGAAAAATAAACTGACAAGAGACTTAGCCTAAAAAGAATTCACTCCTGGACTGATAGCACAGGGGGAGCTACACTGCGAGCTGCAAACAGAAAGCCTGCAGAAGACCAGAGCTGTTATGTGAATATAGCCACGGAAGAAAGCCACGTAAGACAGGTTTAGTTTCAGAATTGTATTGGTAGGATACTGAATGTGGAAAACTCAGACTTCCTCTTTCTCACTCTAGTTTTTTTCACAGAAACAACAATGTGCACATCCTTAGTAAATAAGCAAACTTGCACCAAGAAATATTGGATTTGTGCAATCAACTTTTTACAGGCACAGAAATAGTTGACCAAAATTCATTATTTAGAACAAGAGGCAAAGGTATTTTCAAGAAGAGCAGCACAGCTGCCATCTATCGCGAGTGAGTTGCTTTTACTGAGGGAGGTGCTGACTGTGTCCCCCAAGAGCAGATGTAGCTCTCCCCTGTGGATCTTTGCTGGTGGAAAGAGAAGGGGCTCTGGAGTGCCAAGGGAAGGTATTTCACAAGCCGAATGCTGCTGGCTAAAGTTCACATAGGGAGGTACTGGCAGAAGCTGTCTGATCCAGGGATGGAAACCTTGTTCCTTCTGGTTCTTTCTGTTTATTTTTAATTTCAATATTCAGATTGCTTCTACTCCTAGGCTCTACATATATTTCTACCAGGGATCCAAAGCCTTTAGAGCTGGAGTGTACATAGTTTTAAAATTAACAGAACACCTTGAACAATATAACCCTGCCTGTAGCTGGAGTTAAAACATCAAATACAAATGAAAATGAAATAATTGGAGCTTGATAACAGGTATTTCTTTAAAAATGTCCCAGAAACATGCTTTTAGAAGAGAGGACTGCAAAGCCAAATTGGTGTGGTTAGTGTAGTGAAATCATTTTGAGTAGGAAACAGCAAACCTCAACTCTGGGGTGCTACCTTCGCCATGGTTAAGGGGAGGAATATGAGCTGCATTAACCTGGAATAGGTACTAAATATTTGTGTATATAGTTGTGCGTTATGCAAGCTTCAGAGAAAGCATGTTGGAGGTGTATGCCAGAGAGAACAGGAGAGAAATTGGGCTGCAAGCTGCTTTAAAATAACCTTCGTTTTTCAAATCAATCTTTCTGTTCAGTGTCACCATAGTGACGCTGCTCACTGGCCACCCAAATCTGCCTCACAGCTTCCTTCAGGAGTCCCACCGCCGAGAAGCCATTGGTCCTGGAAGCACCCCTTCCTCACAGCCCAAAGGGGAAACCTCCACTGACAAACCCACCTTCACGTAATGCCTCCGCTCACAACCTGTGCACAGCTTCCTTGCTCCTCGGCAGGGCACTGCGATGCCGCTACACGGGCAGAAGTGCACAGGCTACAGAGTCTGCAGAAGGAGAGGAAAATATCTTGCTACCCAAAGCTGTGTTCTTGGTGACTGTCTGCCATTTATAAACAAAGGATTTGAAGACGTAAGATAGGATGGATAATTATGTTTTCCTGGAAAGCAGGACGCTGTCTGCATGGTGTCTTCCTACAGTTTCAAAGCCTCTGTGAAAAACTGAGAGTTTCACAGGAATTGCCTAGTGCGGGAGGCTAGGATGGTTGGTGTGGGTGGGTGTCCCCTACCCGTGGGCATCCCTTACCAAGGAGTGTGTCCCCACATAGAGCTGGATCATGGGTCTGAGTCATCACCAGCCCAGGTGGGGTTTCCACCACCTCATCTCTTCATATCCCTGGACAGCTTCAGACTAGTCCTCTCAACACAAAGTGGCAAGGAAGAAGTAGAGAAATGGTCATGCCTATTCCCAATCCCCACCTTCTTCAGTCACTCCTTGACTTCTGCTGGGACTCGTCCTCTGCTGTGACATGACCAGCTTTGATTTCCCTCAGCAGGGCCACTGTAACAAGCTGAAGTGATAAAATGTAGAAATCCTTTATATTCTTTGCAGCATCATTCATTTTACATATATGCTTTTAATGTTCAATGTCGAAATATTTTTTGGTGCCTTTCTAGCCTTTAGTGCTGAGGTATCAGAGACACATGGATCCCTGAGATACCAATGTGATGCAAGGTGGAGGGTGATGCCATCTGCAAAAACTTGAAGGAGTCAGGGGGATGAGAACAGCCTGCTTGCTGCTCAGGATAAATCTGCTATAGCTGTAGGCATATCCTGGGTAGGTTTTAGAAAGCCTTATAGAGGACCCCATTACAAGCCTTTTCTTTGGTAAAATTAGCTGTCTTGGTAATGTTGAAAAGTTGTAGAAAACTGACTGGTTTTAATATGAACTTAAAAAAGAGTCGCATAAAAGCTAGAAGGAGCAATGGGAAACAAGGGAGGTTTATCATTAAGGTATCAGAGGAGCACTGGAAAAGATCAAAGTTTGATTCTTGTCTGCGCTGGTGACCTTAGATACATCATTCAGGCTCAGGCTTGGAAGAGACACCAGCTTGCTTAGGAAGTTATGCAGAGTCAGTGCCTCAGTGTGAACCAGGGGGTGCAGGGCATGGTTGAAAGCATGTTCTTCAGTTCCTAAAGTGAAGCAGAGACCTTTTCAAAGTTTGATAGTGATTGTGAGCGCTGATAAAATCAAAATCTGAACTTAGACTCTTCTGAGTATCCCATTTCATCTTTCTGTGCCCCTTTTTCCCCAAGTGTAGAACCGGGAAAATAAATACTTTACCAGTGTTGTAAGGATAAACGTATGAATATTTGCTGAGATACGGTGGTGACAGAAGCAACAAAAGAAAATAGAATGGATATTGTATGAAAAAAAATCTCCAAGTCCTGTTTTAATCCAAAAGGTGGATTAGTGATGAGAACAGTGGAAGTCTGTCCAACTGAATTATTAACCACACAACCATTTATGTGACAAATATCATCTTTTTGCCTGATAATTATTTTCAGTGGGATACTGTCACCATTTTATCTTCTTTTTCTCTTTCATCTCTCTCTTATTTATTTATTTTTTAACTTAATTTGCTTGCAAGAGAATCTTTTGTGCCTTAAGGAGGGATGGTTTTGTGATTAAGGCATTTGATGGAGAGCCAGGTTTAATTTCCAGGCCTTCCACATAACAACTAGCCTTGATAGGTCACTTACTAAAGTGCCTTGCAGAACTGCAGTGTAATTAACTAAATGAACCATGGAGCATTCTCTGCTGGTGATGCCAACCAGCATAAAATGGCTGAAACTCTGTGACTACATCAAAACTGTTTATTGGGAATGATCTATGGTCTCTGCTTGTCCATGAACCATACCCAGGCAGTGTTTAGGAGAGCATTACTTGATCTGAGTCAAAATCATCCCAGAGAGCATGTTAGCAGTTCAAAGGTACGACGTGGACTTGATTGCTTTCCTATTACAGACACGGCCTTCAGTTCCCACCTGGTAAAGCAGGGCTTCTCCTGTGTTCCAAGCATTTGTCACAGCCCAAAACCAGAGGTAAAGCCCTAAGAGGTTTCTCCCATCCTCTCATTGCCTGCACCAGTTGAGCAGGCTAGTAAAGGCAGGCAGGGCACATAGACTTCAGACTTCAGCAAGAGACTTTGGATCTGAAGGCCAAATGCTGAGTTCAGCAAAAACTGAGTTCAGCAAGGAGATAACCCTGTGACAGTTCTATAGCTGAAGGAATAGTAAGTAGAGTGCAATCCAAAAAAAAGAGAAAAATTGATTGAGAGAAGGCTGGAGGCAGCTGGAGACACGGTGAATGAGGATACATAAGACTCTGAGTCCGGAAGAGACACAGGATGGAATAAGAGAGGGTGGTATAAGAATAATGCCAGAAGTGGTCTCTGTCCTTTCAAAATGTAAAACATTATTGAGCAGTGGCCAATGTCAGATATATCACTCCATATGTCTTTGGTCTTTGTGCATAGCTGTCACAGTAGATGCTTAGCCTGTAATCAGTTATGAGGCAAATGGAATACAAAGATCTATGAGAACGTAAGACAAATATATTTCTTACTTTCTACGCTACCCAGCAATCCCTTAATACCGCTCTTGAACATTTTATTGACAAAAATTTTGTAACAGCTCACATCCGCTTTTACCCTTACTAATTCCTTCCATCTCTTCTCTAGAGGTTCACTGAAAAGACTTGTTGGCTTGTTCTTCATTGGCTTGTGAAGATTCACAGGGGACAGCACTTCAAATCTGGCACTGGATCAGAAGGACTGAAGAGAACTTTTGCTCTCACCAATGTTTCTTAGAGCTGCTAAAACAGGACCAATGAAGATGTTCACCAGACTTCAAGTCCTTGCGCTAGCTTTATTTTCCAAAGGAGTTTTCCTTTCCCTAAGCGACCACAGTTTTGTAAGGAAAGAAATTAAGATAGAAGGAGACTTGGTCTTAGGTGGCTTATTCCCAATCAACGAAAAAGGCACTGGGATAGAAGAATGTGGGAGAATCAATGAAGACCGAGGTATCCAGCGCTTGGAGGCCATGTTGTTTGCCATTGATGAAATCAACAGAGACAACTACTTGCTACCAGGAATTAAGCTTGGAGTTCACATCTTAGACACATGTTCCAGGGATACATATGCCTTAGAACAGTCTTTGGAGTTTGTCAGGGCATCTTTGACTAAAGTGGATGAAACAGAGTATATGTGCCCTGATGGCTCCTATGCCATTCAAGAGAATTTACCATTACTCATTGCAGGAGTCATAGGTGGATCCTACAGCAGTGTCTCCATACAGGTAAGTCACAGGAGCCCCTCAGGTGAGAATCATGTGTCCACACTTCCTGTAAGAGAACCACTGCTTACATAAGCTTGTCAATAAAGCCTTAGCTCCATCAATTTACCCTAGGGGTCAATTTAGCATATAATTTTTAATGAATTTATATTAGTTTGAGTCACTCTTTAAAATAGTTATTGCAGTTTAAACTTCTGGCAACTGTCCACTTCTTCTAGTTATGGTGTATCCTGAGGACATCTAAAGTTTCCAGAAGTCTTAGTATTTATTTTGAATTTTGGATTTCATGAGACTTTTACAACTCTAAGTTCAGATGTCTGCTTTCACATCAATAATAAATTATGCTACCTATATTTCTGAATATATATATGTCTGCCATGTCACATGTACATAACATTTTTCATTTAAACAATAGATATTTAAAATGAAAGAAGAAATCGTTATCTTAATTCCAGGCTGAAATAGAGTAAAAATAGCCAGAAACCTAAATTACACCTGACCAAACAATTGCAAGTTTTTAGTGTCTAATTAAGCACACAGAAGCTAATGAAAATTATTCTGCTGACTTCAGTGAGCAAGGTCTCGAATATCCCATGCAGGCAGTATAATTTCTGAATGGATTCTAAATTTGCTGTCCTTCCTTTTGTTTCCATATATAGTTCATACTATGGGAGCTTTTGCCAGGAAATGTTTCCAGGCAGAGTGCAGTGTAAGCACTGTCAGCAGTCCAGCACAGAAGACAAATGCCCTCAGTATATCTTGCTCCATCCTTCTGGTACATTCTAACTGCAGCTTTTGGTTTTACAATAATTGTTCTAAATAGGGTCTCAGCAGGGTGTTGGAGACTATTTAATGGCTTGCAAAGGTGTAAAGTTGCAGGTGAGTTAAATGCTCCATATATCCTCCCAACTATGGTTTTATTGCACGCTTGGTTTCAATTGCAAGGGGCTAAACATAACGCTGTACCTTTTGGTCTTGGCTTCTCATTTTTTATAAATTCATGGTGCAACTTCAAGCTTTTGGCATGCTTTTTCCATTAAATTAACATGAAGAACATATATGCCCTCTTTTTTTCACGGAAATTCTGTATTTCTCTTCTCAAGAGTACGTACTTCTAAGGCAGTGTAGCCTTGGAAGTTCTAAAGTTCCCTGTCACAGCCAGTGTGCACTATCCACAAGCAAAAATGCTCCCTAGCTTCACTGAAGCTGCCAAATCTGGATATAGCTCATTATTTTGAGTTAAATTAAATAAGCGAGTCCACATCACTCATAACCACAAGTGAGTGGTGTCTTAAGCCCAGATTCAGGTAGGCTAAGACTCTGCATCTACTGTTTCCTACTGGTCAGCTGTAGGCTTCCAAAGGCACCAAGCCTTGACAGTGCTGGACTTGAGTGAAACAGGCCCACTGGAATACTATGAGCAATATGATTTTTCCAGATAGAGTATAGGCCCTAATTCCTGCATCAGTATACAAGGAGAAAAATGTTCTTCTGTACTTCAGACCACCCCAGCAGTGACAGAAAGCTCAGGGAACTTTATTTGCATGTTTGATAAGCAGGCCAAGAGTTCATCCTATGCTCATTTCAGTCACAGTTACAATGGGGAACTGGCTGCTGCTCTTGTGAAGACATCAAATCCCATCAGCTTGGGAGCAAGGCCAGTTTCCATCAAACATGCGTGAGCAGAGAAGAAGCATTTCAACAAACTACATTTTATTCCCCTTTGTGTTCCAGTGTGTGGCTTATCTGTGCATTCATAGCAGGAAATACATGGGCAAATGATTACTCATACCACAGGAAAATAGTTTCTGCAGAGCAGAACCTCAGTCATCCCTCATACTAGGAGTGGTTTTATCCCACTGTGGACCAGCTAGCACAGTAGCGATATATCCTTCACCAGGAAGCATCTGGTCACTCGGAGCACAAAGAACAAACTCCAGGGCTGGAAAAAAGGCATCTGAAGAGCAGAAATGATAGCTACAAAACCTTGGGCAACACGTACTGTTAAGGAAATTATGTCTTTTCCACTCAGACAAAGGGTACATTAAGCAAAACAAGCAAATGGCAGGTTGTTGTGGATGCCGAAAGCTAAATGAATTCAAGAAATAACTAAAAAAAATCAGGATATTCTGCATAGATACCGCCTCTATCTCAGCAATTCCCAGAGCTGCAAGTATTTCAAAGCTGGTAAAATATTGTGAAACATCACACACTTGACCTATGACACTGGTGGAGATGTGGCATTGGTTTTGCCGTACTTCTGGTCTAGTTGTTTGTGATTGGTCTGTTTCTCAGTCCACCCTAAATTCAAGTGTGTCCAAAGGACCTGAAGTAGCCTAAAAGGCACACCAATAAAAGTAGTTGCAGCTGAGGAAATGGTGCAGATATTTTCTTCCCTCCCAGAACTCCTGAGGCGTGCATGCCACACTCCTAAAATGGCCTGGAGCCTCTTGCACAATGTCTGTCAATCTGCCCCTTTGAAGCCAGTCTCTGGTGACCACCGACATAAGACTAAATGTGTATCTGAGGCAGCAGATTAGATGCAGTACACATTGAATACACATAGTGTATAGAGATGCCACACAGTGCAAAAGTTTGTGTTTGGAGCAGCTGTCAGACAGGAATAAGAAGTCCTGATAAGAGACTTTCTCATTCAGTATATGTGAATAACAACTGTATAGCTGTATGCATGTCTGCCCATTTCTCTAAACATATGAGGGATAATGAAGCAATAGTTATATCTAATATTACTCTATAGTCTATACAACGTCCCCATAGTTGCAAGTAGTTCAAACATAGGATCTTTCTCACACAGTTCTTCAGAAAAAAATAAAAGATACAGGATCACAAATCATTCATTATGTCATCAAGCACTTTCCAGCTGCAAAAGAAGTATTCAGATTATTATTTTCCCTTGGCATAGATTGGGTTGGCCTTCCTTCAGTCTCTCTTTTCTAGCTTTCCTCTAGCTTTTGGACTACCTAGAAAAGATGTAATTAAGCCATTCACTCCTTCTGCTCTGCTTGTTAAGATATCCAGTCACGACTTCTGTTTCAAAAGAAAATCCCTGTCAAGGTTAATAGACATTGCAGGCTCAGGCCTGAAGATTTAAGGACTTCAAAGCATTAAAGCCATGCATTTTGGTGCCACGCCAGAGCAGACTACCAAATTTCAGAGACAGTGACCTGTACAGAGTAGCTCCTGTAGCAACTGGAATTGCATCACCGCTGAATGTCAAACCACTTCAGCAGGCGTATGTGCAAGGTTGAGCATCCCTATTCCCCGTGCTTTCAAACAGCACTCAGAGCGCTAGATGCTTCCAGATGTTGTGCTGTCAAGCATTTCTCTTTTGCCTGAGAGCTGCAAACATCATAAAGTTCACAGCACAGTTTCTTAGCCTTAAAATAAACCATGCCAAGCTCTTCAGACAAGAAATTATTTCTACCTCTTTTTTTCTTCCCTCTTGTGAATTTGCTGTTGTATTTCAATACCTTTTCTTCTCCTTCTTTCACCCTTCCTTTCTAGATTTTTGTCTGGACAGCTGTCTGCCAAATCACTTCATGATGCTCCTGCTGTCAGATTTCTGCTTCTTTCATTATCTTTCCACCAAGGAAAAAAGAATTTGCTGGTAAATCAGCAACAAACACCTTTCCCACTGAGTCTGTATGCATGATAGGCACTTTTTGCAAAGACTAAAAACAACAAGAGAATGCAGAATGCTTAATTATTTTCTGGTCAGACTAGGATATTATTGTTAATGACGATCTGGATAATTAGCTTTTAGATGTTGTGTTTAAATTAGCAAAGAGCCCAAACTGCACAGCATTTCGTCCCTCAAAACCCAAGCCAGGATTCTCAGTCAATGGAAGAGCTCATGCAAAAAAATGTTTTCATGAGATAAAATTCTAACCTGAGCTGAATCTACGATCACAAGGTGAATTCTCCAAAGTCTGGAGGACTTTATTTTCGATTCATGGCTTTTTATTTGAGCCAGATTGTCCACTCTCTCCTAGTTTACAACAGAAATTTCAAACATATTTTCCTTGCTGATAGAGGGCTTTAGCCCTGCGTGAAGTTTCCTTTATGCTACCAGCCCTCAAGACCTCCAGATCATGGTCATGAAAGTTATTTGCAATTTAGAGCCTCATCCGGAAAAAATCGCAGAATAGAAGCCAGTACGCAGCTGTCTTCTCTTGAATTCCTTGCTGTGTCTCAAGTAAACTGTAGCATAACCACTTGAGAAGGTTTAAAGGTACATTACTGCTATCACAGAAACTAAGACCTCTCTCCCAAGTGGGTGACCATCTGGGTTGAAATTCAGAATATGTACTCATTTACTGGCAGTCTTTTCCTGGCTGTCATTTCTCCTTAGCCACACAAGTTTGCCAACAGTTCATGAAGCCTGAAAGATAATCAGCTCCATTTCCTTTCTCAAAGGATAAACCATTTTCCGACCAATGACCCTTAACAATAGCTTGTGACTTCCATAACCACTGAAAACAGTGCCAAATCCTTAGAAGAACTAAATGCAAAAAACCACCCCATAACAGCTCTGTCCACCTCTGCATGGACCCAATGAGGATATGGGCAGGAGAAATGCACAGGGGGCTGCAGGTTCACCAGGGACCACAGACCACATATGCTATTTGTGCTGTGCTTTCAAAGCAGCTTTGCACTCAGCTGTGCAGCGACAGCCTCTGGTGATATTATGCTTGTAAAACTAAACCCGATCCTTATTAAAAGATCTGTTCTGTGAGATGGGTCACATACCAGTATTATTTAAGCTACCCATGCACTTGCTGACTTCCTGGACCTCCTTTAAACTCCTTCCCTCTTTTATCTCTGTTCTTTCCCTCCCTCTGCTGCCTCTCAACAAGATCCTTGCCTTTTGTTCCTCTCTTTGTTTCTGTTCCACATTCAGAAACTAAACAGCTACTAGTTTGAGATTTTCAAAGTCCCAAACAGCACTGGACATGTTTTTCCTAGGGATTTCAAAGAAATGTGTGTACCTCCCTCTGGCTGGCTTCTTGGAAAATCCCAAGGTAACGGATTCCTTTGCGGGTTTTTTTTCTTTTGGGATTTTTTTTTTCCCAGCTTAAGCATTTTCTCCTTTTGCCAAAGGGAGATGATATGACGTTGCAGGGATGGGTAAGTAACTGGTAAGATCATAGGTGCAAAGGAAGAAGCCCTACTGCGTTACAAGTGGGAAAGGATGTAACTGCAAGAGAAAGTGGCCATGTATAGGAACTAGTTAGGTCACCTTATAGCAGCCTGCCAGTACCTGAAGGGGGCCCTACAGGAAGGATGGAGAGGGACTTTCCACAAGGGTGTGTAGTGATAGGACAAGGGGGAATGGCTGTAAACTAAAAGAGGTCAGGTTTAGATTAGATATTAGGAAGAAATTCTTCACCATGAGGGTGGTGAAACACTGGAACAGGTTGCCTAGAGAAGCTGTGGATGGCCCTCCCTGGAAATGTTCAAGGCCAGGTTGGATGGAGCTCTGAGCAACCTGGTCTAGTGGAAGATGTCCCTGCTCATGGCAGGGGGGTTGGAACCAGACGACCTTCAAGGTCCCTTCCAACCCAAACCATTCTATGATTCTATGATTCTATGATCTTGACATCATCCACACTCATTCTGTCCCTTTTGACTAGCACTTATGCATCAGTTAATCAGTCTCAAATAACCACATTTATCAATGATGCCTCTTTAAACTCCAGAAGCCATTTCATACTTTTGGAACCACTGACCCCAGCTTTAGTCCCTTTTCTCATCATGTGTAAATGTCCCATGAGTCACTCACAGTCACGTTTACTATGTTTCAGAGAAGAGTCGCACTCCTCATGTAAAGCAAGGTCTTCTGCACAGATCTTTTCTCAGTGTGCCTACTTAGTGCTTGGCTTACTTCACTTCAACAGTTAATGCCGTATGGAGACAGAGTGCATATGAGTCAGATCACTGTGCTATCCCCTGCAGCAAAAAAAAAAAAGGAAAAAAAGATTTCCAAACAATTCTTCTCTCAGAGTACAAAATTTCTCTGCATGTTCTTCTTGGTTTATTTTTTATTACACAGGACATGCATACAAAAACAAATTCCTGGATCCTCCGCAAAAATCCCAAGTGTTATTTTGACAGTATTCCCTATTTCTGATGTTCATTTCACAGATGCAATTATTTCACTGTTCAAACACTGCTCCTCTGGATGTGACAGCTATTGAGTTTGCTGAAAATATTTAGCTATATTTTTCCAGCTTCATTGCCAAAATTTTCAGAAAAGCAAGGCTAAAATCCGTGTTGCTTTCTCCCCTCTGCCTGCTAACAAAAAGCCCCAGACATTTTTATTTGTTTGGTAATGAATTGTTTTTTTCCTCAGTTACCTTTTGGAAGGATATTTTTAAGAAACAACATTATTATTAACCAGTAAGCAACCCTCTTAATACCAAAGAGAAAGAAAGATGATGGAAATCACTGCTTCAGTCCTTCAAAGTGTCAGAAGATGACACAGGCATACAAGCCAGGCTGGGACTCCTAAATAACTTCACTGCTTCTGGCTTAGTTCCTTACAGCTGACCTTTAACAATGAAAAGGACTGGGATGTCAGCATTGCCGATGCATTCCTGGGGTTAGAGCTTGACGTCCAGCTGAATCCAAGTGGATATTTTCTGTGACAGGTGGTGACATAGCCCCTGTGTAGAGACTGTCTTCCGTAGTGTTTATTATAATATTCCAGACACACAGTTTTAAAATGGGCTATAAAGAGAAGACATTCCAGACTGCTAGAAGTATTTAAAGTCTGGAACCAGTAAGAAACTTAAGCTCCTAACTTCCCTTTGAAAATAAAAGGGAGTTTTGAGTGACGTATTTTCTTTGGTCTGAGCTGAGCAGCTGCATTTGCATCACTGAGATCCCCCCCGTCCCAAATACTCCCAAACCATATAAGTATGTCAGAAGTGTCTGAGACGAGTCACACTGGGTCATGCTGTCTCCAAGGTGAGAGCCATGTATTTGTGCCTGCTGAATCCCAAGAAGACAGGGAAAGTTATGGTGGAGACCATCTCTTCAACATTGTTCATATTTATTACCAAGGATGCAATCTGGCAGCACTGTAGGCTCACAGCATGCTGGGCTGTATCTACAGAAACATAGCCAGTAAACAGTTGGAAATTATTATTTCTGTTTATTCTACTTAATTCTGTTTATTCTGTTCTCATTGGACCACATCTGGAATACTATGTCCAGTTTTGTGTCCCCAAATAAAAGAAACATTTAATAAATACAGAGATGATTGTGAGGAGGACAGTCTGGAGAACATGCCCTGCAAGAAGAGATGGAAGTAACTGGTTGTGTTTAGCCCGCAGAAGAGAAGGTTTGGTGGGAACCTAATATCAGCTTTTCAGTATGTGTGGGTTCTCAAGAAGACACAGCCAAGTGTCTTTACTGAGATGCATGACAAGAGGATGAAAGAAAATGGTTATCATTTGAAAGAAGGGAGGTTCTAACTTGACATTAAATGTACAAGCCAGGATCTGGGAGGATGGGGAGGGTGTACGGGCCAGCGTAGACTGTTGACTAGAGGCAGGTACCTCACTTCTTCTTTACATTAAGTTTATGTCCACCACTTATCACTGACCCACATTCCGGCCCATTCAGAACAAATGTTTCTTTCCTGCCTTTCTAAAATGACACTTTCTGTCAACCAATATTTAGTTAAAATATTTTTAGATTTAAAACAAAAAAACCCAAACAAGTCAAATCAGCATTTAAAAAAAAATAATTAGTTGGAGCAAATACATTAGTTGCAGTTCGACCTGCAGCTGCCCAAATAAGAACGAAAAGCCCATACTGTAGATTACCATCATTTAGGCACTAGATAGAACATACACGGGAACTTTTCTTCCAAGCAAAAGCTTAGTTGCTGTGTTATAGCAATGATCTCAACATTAGGAAATCCCTGGGTCATGGCTTAGCCACAGCATTGCTGTGGGAAACTGCGCAAGCAGCTTATCCTCAGGAACAGAAAGACTTTTTCAGGAGACCGAAGGCAGTGACTAAATCTCCGTCAGGACAGATTGCAGTTCAGAGAGACAAGGACTTCTCCAGTTTCTCGACAGGGGCAAACCTCCTGCACCTCAATCCCATTCTGCTCAGCAGCTTAATTTGCTGTCTGTTCGAAACAGCCACGGGAGTTGTTCCCTGTCGCAAAGGAGCTCTGTGAAATTAGATTCATTAAGCCACGTTAAGTGCCATGAGATTCTCGCATGATAAAAGTTTAGAAGTGCAGAGAGCACTGACATCTAACAAGGGGCCTCCTCCATCCAACAAATATGTGATACACTCTTGTGTGCTGTATTGAAGAACCCTCCCTGTTCTAACACTTTTGAGATTAATTTTTTTCCCAAAGTGTTTCCTGTGCTCCTCAACCCTGTACATGTTCAAACAACCCTTATAACAGCCTCTGGGCTGTTAAGAATGGAAATTTTAATCAAAAACATCAGAATAAATCCTACTGCCAGCAAGGAAAGTCTGACGGAGGATGGGCAAAATGCTTGATGGGGTTCAATAAATCCATATATGAGTTTCTGAGAAATATAGGTGTTACCTACCTGACCCCATCTATCATCAGGACTCCTGAATGGCCAGAAATAAACTTGGAAACGAGATTCGCTTGTTTGATGGCTGTACCTAATTCACTGCTTCTTGCAGAAAAGTATTAGGAAGTGCTTCTCAGTGTTACAAACTAGATATTGGCAATTTCCCGCAAGTAGTTGTACTGTCCCTGATGCACAGAGAAGTAGAAGCAACAGATGTGGCTCCAGCTCTCTGAAAGGGACATCAGTCTGCTCTGACACTGCCCTGGCTGCTCCTTTTGCAGGCTTTGCTGGTGCAGTCTATCCCGACAGAGGGACACAGCTCACACCGGACTGTCTGCCATGCTGATGTTGTGCAGCTCCTCATGAATCGGGCATCCTAGCAGCTGGGTGAGAGCCAGGTTTGCTTAGGAAGTGGACATTTTAGCACAGGACAGTGGCTATGCTAATATACCCAGCAGTGTGAGCACAGATAGAGGTTTCCCATCACGTTGGAAGATGACTATATTGACACGCTTTGTTCACAGCAAGCTGTGCAAAGCTGTTGGTTTAGGTTGCAGATACATAATGTCCAGCCTTATTTTCAAAGGTGCTAAGCATCTGCAAAACCCACCAGTTTTGACAGAAAAAAAACCCAGGCTACGACCACTACTTAAGTGCCAACATATGGATTTCAGGCTCTAATTGCATGCACCATGGCTTGACTAAATTGCTGCCTGGAGCTTTGCCAAAATGGATTATTTCACTTTGCAAAAGCTGGATCTACACTGCAATTTTGAAACTGTAGCACATATCCCAAGACAGCATGGAGCTATGGTGTAGGTATGCCTCAGATTGCTCACAGAACTCTGGTTCGCATCGCACTACCTCTACTACACTGCGACACTGCAGAATAGACATAGCCTTAGATACCAGCTCCTTCCCAGAAACTGTTACCTGTGCCCTTATCTTGTTGCTTATTTAATCAGGATCTGATTTGCAGAATCAGATGTTGAGCGCAACATGGAAATGGCTGGGAAAAGGCACCATTCTGAAACTGGCTGCATCAGCTGAATGCCTGAGACCTGAATTCCTGTAAAAGTTAGTTCCCAAAATCAAGATGTTCCAATATTCCAGAAAATCCGCAACTTCAGAATTTCCAGAAGAGTGTCCTGATCTGAATTAATGAGAGATACAACTTCACTGAGCTCCATGATCAGTCACAGCTCTCAGGGATGATTATGTCACTATCCTCTATGATTAATCAGACTTTCTTATATTTTTTAATTTTTGGTCTATGAAAAACCTGCCATCTAGACAGCTTTGTGGTGAAGTGCATTACAGCAAGCAGCATCACCACAGGAAAATCTTCTCCCCCACAACACAAAAAGCAGAATTGCAGAGAGTTTGCAGGGACCCTAGAAGTGTAGTGACCTCCAAGGCTCAGGATCCCCTTGTGAAACAAGGATGTAGTTCATATGGTTAATTTAGCTGCTTAGACTACAAGAAAAAACAAACAAGCAATAGAAAAGCTGCTATATTTGTTAGGAGTATCTTTCTGTGAGCTGGAGGCTTGACTACATAATAAATAGCACTGCTTTAGCTAGAAAATGGCCTTGTTTTTTAGCCAGTTTGGGGAGAAAAACTCCGAATGATACATGTGCATATCCTTGTTATGGTTTAGCTCAAATAAAACAATTCCTGCTAGAATAAACTGAGACAAGAATAGCAATTCCTGCCCACACAGTTCTGCAAGAAATGTTCTGGAATAGCTACACCGAGGACATTCTTATTACCAAATCAAAGTGCTCTTTTGAGTGAGCACATGCAAACCAAACCATGTGGATATGTGGGCATGTAATAAAAAATTAAAAAGTCACAGAGGCTTAACAATGCTCAGAGCATCCATTGCCCTTCAGTGATGAAACAAGCCTCTCCGTCCACCCTGTTGCTTTAAATCTGTTAGTTTAAATCACTGCAATGGAAATTAAATTTCAAATTTCCACTATAAGGCAGTTTTATGCATGTTACCACCTTGCAGCATGACTAAGGACACATCAGCTGTTTCCTGAGGAACAGTAACTTGTTCTGCCACAGCACATCTCAGCCACCAAACCACAGGGCATTAACCAAAGCTCCCTGTCAGGATACTCCCTCCAAGGAGTGTAGAAGAGGCTTTATTTTGGTTTGGAAGTGGTTTATTTTATAAAGGCATCCACCAGCTCCCTAGATGCAGCTGAGAGGCCAGAGCATCCCATCTGCTCTTCCTTGGTGCCCCTGAAGGGCAGGAGAACAATGGTCTCCTGAAGTCCTCTGTTTCAGGCAGCCCAGGTGGTTGTGAAAGTCACTGCGTGCATATGGTTTGGCGGCAGCAGACAAGAGATTACACCAGTTTACAGTGGGAGACTGAGCCACAGCAAGACACTGGTACAGTGTCTGTGTTAAAGAAAAGACAGAATCTAAATCTGTAAAACCCCAAGAGACAGGGGATTCTGGAAAGAAATAAAATTTTTTTGCCTACTTTTACCAGGCTGTCTATTTTGCTAATGATGTCTGAGCCTTGAAAGTTTACCTTGTTCCGCAATGATCTTCCAAAACAGTCCTTTGCCTTTGAATTCTGATAGACATAGTCTGTGGTCAGAGAAACATTTGGGCAAAATGTTAAAAATAAATTGACTGGGCAATTTTTAATAAGTTTCCCTTAGGAATCTCAAGTACATTACTGCTTTTCAAATGGTTTTGCCAGGCTGTACTCCAATATCAGCTTTAAATTTTATTTATTGGACACAACTTCCACTAACAAAGAGCACAAGTCCAAAGTCTTCTCTTTGTCATATCAGAAGCAATCATAGGAAAAAAATGACATCACCTTTCTTCATTTCTTTCTAGATATAATCAGGAGCTACAACTGCTATGAGAGTAACTGAATAGATATAGGAATATTTAATCAAGGGACATAGCAGCATATGAAAAAAAACCAAACAGGATTTTGGACAATGCAAATCACACAAGAAGGGCAATTAGAGTTTATTTAAAGTTTTTGTTATTTATGAAAAGCTGTAGGTCAGCATGACATTCTGCAGCACTTGAGGAGTACTAACATGCAGCAAATATGCCATCTCAGGAGGACTGTAGCCAGACCAGCTCAGAAATCCAGTTTAAAAGAGTAAGAAATATGAAAGCTGGGGATTTAGAGCTTGAATAAGTGGGGTCAGAAAGTTGTGTAAAAGGCCTGTATATGTATGTCTGTGATACTTGCATAAAAGAGAAATGTATGTCTTATTAGTGCATTTGGTTATTAAATACGGTGCGTCTTGGAGTAGACGAATTGCAGTACGAACAGGAAAGGCAGGCAAATCTCCAGACCTTAGGAAGCAGCGGAGACTGAAGTGTATTGGCCATGTGTGTCAAATTCTCTGTTGGTTTAAACAGACTCAACTCAACAGAAATAAGAGGTCCATTGCACTCCCAGCAGTCCCCCGACAACTAACTGGGCATCAGAACATCTATTCTGCATATGCACAGTGCACTGCTCTCACTGGAATAAATTATCAACATCCTCTATCAACACCCTTAATCTGTGACTGTCAGAACACCTCTTACTAAAAAACCACTGTTTGTGCCTTTCCCTAGATTTTTCCACTCAGTCTTATAAATACCACCCTTTAAAAATCTGTGTTTTTCCCCCTCTAGGTGGCAAATTTGCTCAGACTCTTCCAGATTCCCCAGATAAGCTACGCCTCCACCAGTGCCAAGCTGAGCGACAAATCCCGCTATGACTATTTTGCACGGACAGTGCCCCCTGACTTCTACCAAGCAAAAGCCATGGCTGAAATCTTAAGGTACTTCAACTGGACTTACGTGTCTACGGTTGCTTCAGAAGGAGACTATGGGGAAACAGGGATCGAAGCCTTCGAGCAGGAAGCTCGCCTTCGCAACATCTGCATTGCCACCTCCGAGAAAGTGGGCCGGTCCAACATCAGGAAGTCCTACGACGGCGTGATTAGAGAGCTGCTCCAGAAACCCAATGCCAGAGTGGTGGTGCTCTTCATGCGAGGTGATGACTCTCGGGAGCTCATTGCAGCTGCGAACCGTTTCAATGTTTCTTTTACATGGATTGCCAGCGATGGATGGGGAGCACAAGAGAGTATTGTCAAGGGTAACGAGCACATAGCCTCTGGGGCTATAACCTTGGAACTTGCTTCCCATCCTGTTAAAGAGTTTGATAGGTATTTCCAAAGCCTCAGCCCTTACAATAACAGACGCAACCCCTGGTTCAAGGACTTCTGGGAGCAAAAATTCCAGTGTAATCTCCAGAACAGAAAACCTCATAAAAAGGCTTGTGACAAGCACTTCACGATCAACAGTTCCAACTACGAGCAAGAATCCAAGATCATGTTTGTTGTGAATGCCGTGTATGCGATGGCCCATGCCTTGCATAAAATGCAGCGGACTCTGTGTCCAAACACCACCAAACTCTGTGATGCCATGAAGCATCTGGATGGCAGAAAGTTGTACAAAGATTATCTCCTGAAAGTAAATTTTACAGGTAACAACTTCTCTTTTGGTACATACAGACAGTATTACTGTCACTGTAATTCATAAAATGTTCATCGGACACAGTAAGAGCCAGATGAACTTCCAAGAGCACCTACTATCAAAGTTCAGACCAGGGTGCTTCCCAGGCCAGGCCATTCCTGTCACAGTAAGGGAGAAAGAAGAAGAGGGACAGGGAGCCTGGTAAGAACCCTGAAAAAAACAACCTTGATGCTCCTCCTGTTTCCAGCAGGGGGAAGAGGTGGAGGTGGCAACAGCTGGTCTTGGAAATGTTACCTACTTCAACACGCCAACTTCCTTTTCATTCACAGCCAGTTTGGCTTCAGCTGGGCATATCTGAAGGCCAATGGTCATTTCACCAGCTGCTACACCAGGCAATCGCCTACTGTGCCTATGATAAGACCTGGCCTTCTCTTTCTTGTTTCTTTATGAATTTACATAATAGCTGGACCCTAGTCAATGGCTAATGTCCTTGCAATAGCTCCTGCCATAGAACCAGATCAGTATAAAATATGAAAATATATGGGATAGTGCCATTACGTATGTTACAGATCTTTAGGCTTGATGACAAAGTATAAAAAGCTAGATTAAATATGTGCAGGAGGCTTGTGGGGAGTGGATGATCTGGCAATGATATAAGCAGTCTTCATGGGGACTGGCTGTGCAGCACGACATCTCTGTTTTTGGCATCACAAATAGCTGAGCTTAGGTTTGTTACTAATATTACACCACAGCAAGGCTAAACATATCTACAGGGGAAACAAGTAAAGTGTAGGGCATCATGTCTTTTTGTTGTTACAAGTCTAAATTTCTTCTGAAACATATAGGTTCAGTTTGCGTTTCTACGTATTATTAAACTGGTATTCTCAGCTGACCGACCTGATAGTAAGGCAACATCATGCTGTGCTTTGTATGAGAACTAGCTCCAAGAGGAATTGAAGGATAAATGTGTGTATGACACAACATGCTCAGTCCCAAGAGACCCTCAATAATGGTACAACATTAATAACACGAAACCATGTGAAACTGTCAGATTGGAGCTTGAACTTTTCCCTCCTTCAGAGGTCTTCTCAGCATTTGATTCAGACCATCTCTAGACACTACCAACTACATCCCTAGACCTTATGTCACTTCCAGTGGAGCACGGCTGGTGTAGCCAAGTATGCCACTTTCTTGGGTACATATATACACACCTTCAAGTGCACACTGCAGAGCTCCTTACGAGCCCTGGTCTCCCAGCATTCTGCAAGCACATCAGGGCTCCCTGCAGCTCATGTGCCTGGATTTCTTTACCATGGAAACCAAGGAGGGGCAGATGGGACTGGTGGTGTCCCACACTTTAACTCATCCCCCAGGAGGTGATTCAGGAGGTCTCATGAGCTTGGGCATGCTTTGGTAATACAGATTCAATCATAAAGAAAAAATAATGCTCTCGGCAAAAGCAGCTGGAAGTTGAGATGCTTCAAAACCTTCATCTGAGCGTTGCATGCAGTGCAGCTGAAGCCTGGCCCAAGCAGCACGATGCTTGTGCACGTCATGCCATCTGGTCTCCTCCTAAAGACTGTTGCATCAGTAAGGATAGTCACATACCATGACATATACAGATGCATAGGCAATGTATATATATATCATATGTCATGCTGCAATTGCATTTGATTTATTTATTAATTTCATGTGTTGCAGACAACAGCACAAGACTGAAAGAATCAACCGTTTAGGCTTTAAACCTATGGAAAATAAGAACCATCATTTCTCCTCCCCCTCCACACTGTACTAATACACAGAAAGTGTATTCTCGTTTGCCTACACTTATCCTTAGAGATACCTGAATGTCCTGAAATTGTTGAAATCAAAATGCTTTCTGAGCTCAGCACTTCCCAGAAGCTGGGTCCTGGCACACTGATCATAGGGGATGGCAGTGGTGTGCAATGTGCTCCTGCCCCTGCCAGGGATACACTTTAGGACAGTAACAGCCTAACCAAATGAGTTAGGCAGTTCAGTAATTTAAATTTCAATTATTTTGAAACTTTTTCTGACACTCCAGGTATTTTTATGGGCTTAAATGCATACACACTTAATAGAGTCCAGCTTTAGCCTGTCACTAGAGAATCTTGGTTCCAGTACATGATTCCTATTGTGCAGAGATTTTTTAAGCACCGAAGCATTTTTCCACTCAGCATTTAGACACAAAGTCAAAATAATCACAATTCTCTTTGACCAAAACTCCAGGAAAATTTTTATTTAGTTACAGCCAGAAAAATTCATTTTCCTTTTGACTGAAATATCTTCTATACTTATTACAAATTGGAAATTGAAGTTGTTCAAGCTGAAAAAAGAATAATTCAAAGCCTGTCATTTTGCAATGTTGAAAACAGAAGCCTCTTTTTTGAACCAAAATAATTTTTTAAAAATCAACATGGAAATCTTTGAAACTCTGAAGAGCTTTAGTTTCCGTCAATTTTCATTTCCAATTTAAAACACTAAAAAACCTGTCCAGTTCTCTTCCAATGGCTTTATTCCATATAAATTGTTACCAGCTTACAGCACAATTTGCTCATCTCCTGTTTCTTTCTTATCAGTTCTTCCATTATAATGTGAATCCATGTTTTAATGTCAGTGATTTTTGAAAGCAGATGAGTGATATTTATGTAGTGAGAGAATCAGCAAGTCTCCCACGCCTTCTTCCTTTCAGAAAGGTGTGAAATTTTAATACATACAAGTCTTGTCATTGATTTCCATGGGACCAAGAACTCGCCTTTTTTCGTTTCTGGCTGAAGAAAGTCTCCGGGTGTGTTGTTAACACAATTTCAGGACCCTGCAGCACAGTACTTTTGGTCAATGATGCTCTCATATTTCCAGCTCCAAATCCGAGAACGTATTCCCAGTGCAGAGAAAGGATGGCATGGAAGCTACCAGCCCACTAGGTACTCTGCAGCCATGTCGGATTGGGAATTTTCTCACTTCTTTAGCCTAGGTAGTGATCCACACCCATCAAAAGGAATTAGGCAAGAAACAGAACAGTGATACCCATGGTCACATACACACAAACAGACACAAACATCTATTTAAGCAGTACCTCCTGTGCTGAAAGGCAGAGGTACAGGTAGATGAGCCCTGCATAAACCTGCAGCTTGTCATGAAAAAAACCCGACAAATGGCCCTGAATGTATTCTCCCAGCTTCCAGGAACAGGAGGCGGTGCATTTCAAGCACACCAGTCTGAGTAAATGATAGGGTGCATTTATGTGACTGGTGTGGGACTGTGCAATTTTAGACATTCACCCTATGCACTTGAATTAGTTTTGGTTAGTCTCTGATTATAGCTAATGGAGGGGATCAGCACTTACAGGCTGTGGTTCAGCCCACGTGAGGTAGCCCACGTGAGACGTGATTGGCCCCTACATCTCTTGCTATTGATTACAGATGGAGCACAGAGCAACTGAGATTTTCACTTGCTCTTATCTGAAAGCCTGAAGTAAGACTCTCAAGAACAGTTTTGCTTTAAAAGGGGTAAGGGAGTCTGATAAGCAGCAAAAGGAGAGCCCTTCCATTGAGTCACGAGGTTCAGAGCAGACCCCCTTGCGTTCTAAACTCTCTCTGAGAGAGGAGTCCAGGTGCGGCTGGATCTACTCCTAGTCCCAGACTCGGTCAACGGTTTATGTCTAAAGGGTTAAGTGCGTAGCCACTCACCAGATTCAACTTGCCTGTCAGAGCCTCTCCAAGGACTTTCACTGAAACATTTTCACAAAGTTGAAACAATAGGTAATTTATTCAAGTGACACGTATCATAGATTCAGGATTGCCGTCTACAAAATTTGAGCTTAAGGTAATGGTTTAGCACTTTAGTTGACAATGTGTTCCCCGGGATACACCTGACAAAGTCAGAGGTGCGGCTCTTACCAAAAAGGTGTCCCTTCTTAGGGGGGAAGAAAGGTTCAGGCCCGTCGACCTGTCCATCAGGTAAAGTTCTCGCTTGGCTCCTGCTCCCAAAGAGAGTTTTCAAGTGCCAATTATTATATGTTTGAAAATCTTTTTGCGAGGTGGGACTAAGTCAATTATTATGTGTCGATTGGCTCTTGGCATGGAAAGTCATATAGTCACAAGTGGGACTCTGCAGTTTGCCACACCTATGGAGCAGGCATCTTGGTATGCACTTCCAGGGGCCATCTGTTCTTTATCCAAAGCAACCTCTGGCTGCGTGGCCTCCACTGCGCCCCACAGGTCACTGAGTTTACACTGATGGGCTGTCCCCCCTTACTTTTCTCTGAGAAGCGCAAGTTAATGATTTGTTAACTCTTCGGCTCTTGACACCTGAGTCCAAGCGTGTCTTTCCTCTTGCATTGGCAAGTTCAGCAAGGCCATCAATTACACACAGCAACAATGGGATCTGTAGGGAAATACTCAGGGACCAGCTCACTGCAGGGTTGGAGCAGAGGACTGCTCAGGATTCGTGCACTGTCATGCTGCCACTGCTACAGAGTGCTGTGTGACAGGTATTTCTGTATTATTTCTGGGGTCCTACTTGTTTCTCCCTTTTCATTAAATTGAAATAACTCCATAGAATTGCAGTGCAGCAAGAAGGCAGGGTGAAAGTTCTTTCCTTATTGCCTGTGCGATACACTGACCATGTAATTTTCTTGCAAGTCAGTAAGATGCATACGACAAATGTTGTGATACCCTGAATCTTTTCAGTAAGGAAAAAAAGAGATGCCTCTGCCTTATTCCCACTTCCAGCAGCAGAATCTGAGAATGCAAAGCCCAGCCCCTAGATAAACACCCTCACTCCATCTCAGTGCTTCTTTGGCCTTTCAAAGAGGTGTAGGCTGGTTCATCTTCTTGATCTTCTCATGCTCTGCGTTCCCTCCTGAGGGCACAAGTGCAGCACTTGATGTTCTAAATTGTGATGCTCTTCTGCTGATAAAGAAATTCTGGTTCAAGAGGCTGTTAACTTGTATTACCAGAACAACAAAGCAGTGCTGAACAAAGCGCTTCATGGGAACTAGCGCAGAGTAAACTCAGCTTCTCGCCAGCACTCAGCCACTGATTGGTGGAGGGCAGCATGTGGAGGAGACTCTCAGGATGGCTGTGAATTGGGGATGAGCCCCACCAACAGTAAAAGCTCCACATATCCAGAAGCTTCCCTTCCTCTGGGGGATGGAGGGGCCAGTGCAGCAACCAGTTCTGCTGACTGTTTTAGCTCCTTTAAACACTTGGGATGAAACAGAAAAGCAGTGTTATCATTGCCCACAGCTGCTATTGCAAGACTCACATAATTTGACACATGCCAGGACGGTGAATGTTGGCACAGGCAGTGTGAAAGGGGTGTCCATCACCTGGGATAAAGTGGCAGGCTCCTGCAGAGCTGTGCCATACATGTTGCTAACTGGTGTAGCTGGCCCTCAGGGGCACTGGGCTCCAGGCTGGCCAGGGGTGAGGAAGGCCAGCAAAGACATTCAGGGACCAGCATTAGCCCTGTCTGGCCCATGGCTGCTAACCTGGTTATGCAGGATTACAGCCTCGTCACCTGAAGGCATGGGACTGGGCTCCAGCTTTTCCCACTGCGCTGTTACTATGGGTTGATGGTATTGCAGGACGAAGTCTGCCGTGACTCTGGCGCAGGACTGTGTGGGAAGAGTGAAGTTGGATTTAGGGGTCTATGCATGTCCACCTGTCTTCTGCAGCTTCCAGAATCTCCACAGCAAATGGTAGGAGGAAGTTGGCTAAAGCAGCAATCCTAGAAAATAGATCACTAGAAATTTTAGGCAAAGTACATGTTTATAGCGTTCAGTGTCCTACCTCTATCTTCCTCCACAGCTACAAGAGTCACTGTCATGTCCCTCCCTGTATTATGTTCAGAAATCCAGCTCTTCTATAGCAAAGCGTATATCACCTGACCTAGCTTATACTGGGCAAAATCCTCTCCTGTGGCTAACCAGAACGACTACTCAAAATGAGAAAAGGGTTGTAAGTCAGGTCTGCTTTTTCCACTTTCATCCACTAGACTTTATGACAAAACTTTTATTCCTGCCTGGTCCAAAGTTTTTGTGTGATTTATTTTCTTTCTTTCTTTCCTCCCCATTCTGCCCCAGTCAACACTGAAATGATATGAAGCCAAAACAGGAACCTGCCTTCTCCTTTACTCTTGGACACTGGTGACTTCTGTGATGGGAACATACTTTTATGGACCATTTCTGTTGCAACTGTTCCACCCAAATAGGAAAAAACTTACAAGTCATGGTCTGCAACAGACAGATGTCACCTCACTTCTGAGCACAGCAGCATTGCATGGCCCTTGTTCTGGGATTTAGCCATAAATATTTCCCGTCAAATGTTAACTACGAAGCTCAGTGTCCTGTCAAGCTTGCATGGAGCACAGACCAATAAATGCTGCATCTGCAGGTTACAAATGCAGAAATTTGGAAGGCCAGGTATAAATTTACAGCAGGGAGTACCCATCAGTAGACACAAAAGCTCGCATTTCAGGCTTTGAGGCCGATGGCCCTGCTACTCTGTCATGTCACCCAGTGAGCTCCCATTCATCAGGTCAGATCCCCTTCGCCTCCAGCTCTCAGTCAGCTGTAAGGTGCTCCTGGCCTTCCTTGTGATGCATATCTGCAAAATAAACCAGAAAATCACTTTCAGCTGAAGGTAAAACTTCCGTGGGCAGAAGGCATCTAATGCCTTGTTAATCATAAAAGCTTTAAAAGTGTAATTCATGATGGATTTGTGGCAGTAAAACCAAGGAAAATACAGAATTAATTCCCCAAGATGTTCATTAAAATATACATGAAAAAGAAGTCTAGGATTTATAGGAAAAATTACTGCCTTTTTCCTAGGACCAAAAATGTGTCATAGCATTTAAAAGCTTGAAAATAGCTAAGGGACAGGCTCCAAAAGCACACTTGAGACTTGCTATTTCAGAGCAGAGGAACAGCAAGAGGAACTTGCACAGTGTTTACCCATATTTCTTTCTATATAAGAGCTACATTGGTATACGCATACACAGAGCTGTAGTAAGATTGTGACAGCATGGTTTTCCTGATGACTCTCTCTACTTTCTCGTTCTTCCAGCTGCCTCTTTGCAGACCTAGCTGCTGATGAGGATCTGCAGTTCCTTTTCTTTGGGCAAATTTACCCCTCCAAGAAATCTCTGCTTAGCCGTTCCTGAAACTTTTAATATGTGTGTATATTCATATATTTATGTACTTAGTTTATATACATGCATATTTTCATAGATATCTGTTTAATTGTGTACAATACATTCATAATATATAGATTCATAAAGTTAAAGAATCAATCAGGTTGGAAAGACCCTCAGGAGGTCTCTAGCCCAACCTCCTGCTGAAAGCAGAGTCAGCTGCAAGATCAGACCAAGTTGCTCAGGGCTTTATAGTTCAAAACCAGTTGAAATTAAAATACTATGGAACCTTTTCATCCGCTAGTTCAGGTTTGAGGTATTGCGATGGCAAACAATCCAGTCCGCACCCTGGGTGCGTTATGTGTCACACGCTGCACCATGTAAGCTGGATGGTTGGGCTGGCAGCAGGATGCAGACATTGTCACCTCTAGGGCAGAACTTCCACAGAATCACACAGAATCACAGAATGTTCCAGATAAAACTTTCATTAAAACTTCTTTTGCCATGATGGCAGGTCAGTGACCTACCTGTTAATGGTGCCTGCTATCTAGCCAGAGACTGTCATAAAATACTGCCTTTTCATGTTTTCGTTTGGTACTAATTAACAGTAATTGTCCTGAGTGAGCAGGAGCAGAGATTAAACTGTGTTCTTGCCTCTTGAGATCATCTCCAGCAGCAGAGGCCAAGGTGTGCAGGACCATTGCTTCCCATCTACCTTGGGAGCAAGGTGCTCCTACCTGCTGCCACCACTGCTACCACTGGCTGCTGCCACCACTCTTCTGCCTGACTCAGGCGCCAAGATCCCATAGGCAAAAAGATGGGAAATGCAGCATTAGCCAGACACAGAGAAGCAACAACTTTTTTTCATAGTCCTCAGGAAGACTCTGGAAGCATGTTGCCTTTGGCCTTTACCCAGCTGGGTGGCATTCCTGGAAAAAGTGCAGGAACCACAGGCCAGCAATGGCCCCAAACCTGTTGTAGCAGCATATTTAGGTGAAGGTGCTTTGACTTCCCTAAAATAGCAAATAGTTGCTTTCATCATATTAGTAATGTGGCCTTTAGGCATCTTATAAATCTCTAGATTGCACAGCGCCCATGCAGGTGTGTAAATGAGGATGAGATTGGACACTGTGTTTATGGAGAAACACATGACGGAAAAACTGAGCAGTGATTTTCTTTCAGATCACATATTTGAGAGACAGAAGGCTCGGTAACTTAATTTCTCTAAATCACAGATTTCTGTGTTTGCCTGCTGCTTGTTTTATAATAGCTACTATTTCATCTTTTGTTTCACTGGCAAATGTCATGTGAATCACAAACATCGAGGGTCCACACAGTGTAAGTGCTTGGAGGAGCAGGAAGACTCTTACAGCCTTTTCATTCCCCAGCTGTTCACATTCACTTTTCCAACCCCACTGGTCTCTATAATAGGGGGACAACTCAGGACATACCATGGGATTCTATTATTACTCCTCACGTAGATTTTCCTGTGCAAGACATGTACACATTGCTGAAAAGATGTCAGTCTGCTTCTTCCTCCTTGTGACCTGGAAGAACAAGACACATGAGAAAAGAATTTGGTTCAGGATTCCTACTCCTTACATTTTAGCATCTAATTTGGCTCTGAAAGAGCAATGGGAGGACCTGATTCCACTCTGTTACCTCTTATGGAAGTAATATTACTTCCAGAAGTAATCTCAGTTAGTCTCACTTGCATGCTGAGGTGCTATTTTAGGGGTTGAAAAGGGCAGAGGCTGTGCTCAGAACATGACCCTAGCAGTGTTAATGAGGATGAGGACAAGGACATGAGAAGGAGATTCCGTAGGGACACAATGGGAAAATGTGACACATTGGGCAAATAAATTACTCTTGTTCATAATCCAAGTGTGTCCTGGACTTCCAGCAAACCCCCAAGAAAATCAGTCTTTCAAAAGGTGATGAAGAAAACTACGGAAAGTCACAAACCCAGGTGTCTAATCACAAAGATAACTAAATGTTAGGTTGGTTCTTCAAAAACTCTGCTTTTCTTGGCAGCTAATAATAACACCAGAAAGCTGGAACTGAAAGCATAATCTGTAGAATAGTATTTCTTCTCTTGAAATAACCTTAATATCACTGCATTCCTGGAAGACACTTCTGTTTCACCCAGTAGAGCACAGTGCAAAGACATTAACTGACTAAACAGGATCAGGTATCAAACCAGTACAGCTGCATTAACGTGACACTACCCTTCAACCCAGCCTGGTGCTGCAATCTAGACATGGATCTTGGTCTGAATCCTACACCACTTCCACACAGCGTATTTCTGGGAAAACCTGCCACAAGCTGACAGCTGTACTTGTACTTGTTAAATTGCAACCCAGGTGTCCATGTGCATCTATTTCAGCTTTGTGCTGAAATATTCCCTCCAACCTCATCTCTGCCCATTTTTGACTCCCAGTGCAGACGCAACCAGCTCAGGGATAGCCAAGTTTCTCTGTCTCACAGGGAGAAAGGAACTCAATCCAACCTCAAAACATCCTTTGTGTCAATTTTTGCACTAACATATATTTTTCTCAATTTTCAGAACCTTTGTTTAAGTGGTCTTGTGAATCAAAAGGAATACTTAGGGCAAAAATTGCAGAGCAATGACTGAGAGGCTCTGCAGATCCTATCACAAGTTTACCTTTCTTATTCATGCAAGTGCCACTGAGTATTTTTATAAAAAAAAAATTACTCAGGCCAGTAGATCACTCCTACTTTCTAAAAGAGAATTAACAAAGCAACCAGCTCTGCACTTTCATGGAGCAGAAACTCCTTTCACGTACAAGTACTCTTCACAAACTGACCTTCTACACAATTTCCATCAACTGCAAACTGGATGGGCCTGGCAGACAAATGTGTTAAAGGGTGACTTTCTTTCACTTCTTCATCTGTTAGACCCATGTTTCTAAACACCTCTAAAAGCATCTCAGAGAACGTATGCTTTGGCATCACTGCACTATTTATGGCTGTTTTGTCAGCTGACACAGAATATAATGTAAAAAGATATTTCATTGCTGTTATCTGGGTGAGTCATTTCCTTTTGTTTCTTTCTTCCTGTCATGAAAGTGTGTTTTGTCCAAGGGTATATCCAATGAACACAAAGAATAATAAAATTCTTCAAGGCAGAGGGAAGAACACACATATTCATGCACAGGGGTATCAGAAGCAGAGAAAATTCTAACAAAAATGCCCACAAAATCCTAGTTGTGTCATGGCTCAGGCACAGGAGTGAAGCTTTGATTTGCCTTCTCACCTCTTGCTCCAGCCATGGAGCAGTAAGTCATCATCAACTCACCTGCTCACCATTGGAATGCAAAGGGATTCAGCACTAAGCCAGAAGTGACAATATCTCCAAATGTAAGTCCTTAAACTCGAGGAATGTAAGTCATAAAATAATTACCAAGATCACTAAGTTGGCTTGTTGGGTCTCCACACCAAAAACTGACAATCTGCTTAGTGCATAGGAAGAACAGCACAGAGCCAAAAGTGGTGGTGACGCGAATGGTGGTTGCAAACACCCAGTAAGTAGAAGCAGAGGTTAATCTACCTCACAGTCTGAAGGCCCCTGCCCCCGCAGTCTTGCATCCACTTTTCATCTCCTACAGTTTTGCTTTTCTTGTTACAAGCCCACCTTTCTACTTGTCAATATGTGAATCATCTCATCTCTTCTAGACTAATGGCACGTATATATCTAGCACTTTTCCCACAGATGAAGTTCAAGAGTACTTCTGAAGGCTGAGAGATACACGCACTTTCTAAATGTGTATGTGCAATTGCTTCTCAATTCAATATGGGTTTCAGGCAGTACATTTTTCCATTTGCTGCTATACACAGATTCCAGAAATTTTGATGGACAGCAGAATGAGCTATTGCAGCAATTCCTTTGTGCATGTGAAATATTTACCACTTCTGTGCCTGAAATATAAGGCACAGCTAAGAAAATACCGTAGTTTTAGCCAGGAAAGGAGTTACCCCATGCTCAGTGGAAACAGTGAAACTATTAGTGTGAGAAAGCTGAGCAAAGCACAGCCTTGAACAAAATCCTCACACAGAATGTATATGCCCCAGAAATCCTGTGTAACTCTAGCTGACAACATATGGATTTCCAGGGCAGACTGGGATTCCTAATATCTGCATCTGACACCACACTGTCATATGGGAAGTGTGGATCAGAAAACACAGACACAAGGCATGTGCACGCACTCACAAGAGCACTCACTGTTCTCTAAAATTCAAATTTACTTAACCCAATCCTACAGTAAAACATATTACTTCATGTGTCATTGTTGAATTTGTATTTGTAAAAAGTGAACAACAAATCAAAAAGCAGCAATCTTCTTCCACTGAAGGGGAGGGAGAACCTCCTGGTGTTTAGGCAGCAGCACTGATGAGTTGCAGCATCCACAACCAGGGGACAGTCCCGGAGTGATTCTTCTCCCAGTTGTCCCTTTGTTGCTTTTCTTGCAGAGGCCTTTACTGTCCTTGTAGCTTCTTGTTATATCTTTTCACCATCCACAGGATGTGTTGCATATGCTGTATACATGCTCTTCTTTCTATTGATTATGCCCTAAAAACAAAGCCTCCTTTGTTGCCAAGGTTAAACTTCTTTCGTGATCAGTTGCTGACTGTTTGTACGTAGCTCTAGAGCCTCAGACATCTTCCTGTGCTTCTGCTACAGAACTCACCTGCTCTCTTCCTGAGGGAACACTTTCTCTGTGGCTCTTTATCTTTTACAGTAGGTCTTAAATTTGATGCAAAACACTAGAAAATGCTTGGTCATATACAGAAGTGTATGGGGTGGCTTTGCTGGACTCGTCTAAGCAGCTATGACATATTTGCCTGTAGCAGCAAAAGGTTGTGCTCTTGTGGTCCCTTCCCTTGTCATAAAAAATTCTACACTGTGTGCTCTTATAAATAAATTTTACCTGTAGTTTCTCCAAAAGTAGATTTTTTTCATGACATTTATCTGTGGCCCTGATGGATGGAGCAGCTGATCACTGCTCCAGGATCTTGACGCCAGCTTGGTAGTGGAGACTGGCCTGCTGTGCAAGTGCAGATCTGCACCAAACAGTGGTAAATGAGAAATTATATGAAGCTGCTATTGGGAACTGACAAAAATGTACTGAAAAAATTTGTTAAACTCCCTCTATTACATTTGCACATCTATTTGAATAAATAGCTAATGGCTAGTTAATGGTCCAGTAACTGAAAGAATAAAATAACCCATCTTTAAAGGCCCTTTAAAGAAGAAAATATCTCAAGTCAGATGAAGTTTTGAGGCAGTGCTGTTAATGTCCTTTCTAGAGCTCTGGAACGCTGTATCAGTCTAAGCCTATCAATGTGTCTCTTCTTCCACCATTAAACGGGCAAATAAATCAACATTTTCTTTTTACATTTTCCCCTGAGGTCCGGTGATTGCTGTTGCTGAACTGATTCAGTGGAGCAAAACATTAGCAAAAAAAAATTCTATGCTCTCAGCTTTATCTCTTCTTCCTGAGAGCAGAAGGATTTGCAAGTATTAATAGGACATGCGGTTTTCATGTTGCAGGATAATGCACACCAATGAATGCTGATGATGTTGGGAGAGGTGGCGTGCTACCTTTGTAGCTGGTGTGTGATATGCATGAATAACCTTAAAAGGAAGGAGTTCTTATCCTTTATCTCGCTATCTTTTTACTGAAATTCATTGTTTCGAGTAGCCCACTTTCACCTCTCCATTGGCTGACTCAGCATTCGGTCTTTCATGAGATAGAGTCCACTGAATACTGACTTAACCTGTCATTTTAGTAGATGTGCATTTCTAGCCACCACATTGCTATACAGAAATGAGTAAAAAGAAAATCCAGACTCAAACCTTTACAAAGGGAGATGAGTCACATGTAGTGTGTGTGGTGGGCCTTACTGAACGCATTAGTCTGACTATTTCTCCATCACTGGCCAAAATTCAAGCCATCCAGCTTTCGTGTCTTCTTTGACAAAACTCACTTTGTAGTTGTGGATAACTGGAGAGCTATCGATGGAGGAAACTACCCACCTTCCTGATGGCAATTCGGGTTAGCCAGAGCTCACATTTGGAGGTGTCTGTTTCTCTCCACTGGCTATAGGAGCTCTGTAAGAATATGACACTCCCAATCTAGAGAGGCTAATTAAGTTTAGATTAAAGAAATATAGGCCACGTTTTTCATGCACTTATATTTGCAAAGAAAACTGATCCACTCCAGAATCCAACACCATAAGATGTGTGAATCATTTACATTTCCAGCTGAACTCCAGGTCCTTTTTGTCTTCCACCAACATTATGTTAGATGTGCCAAACACTGTAACTGAGCTGAGGAATATGTCTGAGCATAAAGGTTCCTCTGTGTTTCATCAAAGCATTGTTTCTTTATTCCAGCTCTGAAGCATCCTACAGCTCCTTTTTTTCCACAAAATGTTCAATAAATTTGAGCTTCAGTTATTTCAAAAAGAAGATTTCCTTAGAATTTCCTACTTATGGTTTTATTTTCCTACTGGAAATACAATTTCATTTTGCAAATTACCTCATTATTAGCAATTTGTAGGGTGATTGCTGAGAGTTTTCAGTGCCTTCTTAACAAAAATAATAGCACAGAGTCATAAGATTTGTACGAAGAGGCAATACCTTTATTAGACTGCCCACATACCTGGGAAAAACAGAGAAGCTTTTGGCATAACATCTCTTTGCCGTACCTTGTCTTGCATCTTGATCAGACCTTGTGTTTCAAAACTACATACTTTTAAAGAAGCGAACAAAAAGCTTTCAGCAATCACTGCAAATGGATAGTAATGAGGCTGTTTGCAAAGCGAAACTGTGTTTCCAGGAGGATACAAAAACCTCACACACTGAACTCCAAGCAGAGCTGTTCCTTCAAAATAATTGAAGGTCAAATTTATTGAGCATTTTTCTGACGAGCTAATGAAGTGACCTTGTGCCTGAAAGCTTGGGCACTTCTTCCATCTATAGACTAGTCTAATAAAAGATACTGCCTTTCTTATGGGCTTGAAATTTCTTGAATCTTAAAACATCACAGCTACAGTATTACTACTAAATAATAATAATATAGCATTATAAGTAATTAAATCTATGTCAGCCCACCTGATTTGGGAGTGTCTTCATATCAAGTCAATTAGGAAATAACAGTCAGAGTGTCTATTTCAAGGTTCATTTGGTTCTGAGGGCAAACTCCCTAAGGGCAAACTATCTAACTAAATTATTCAGAGCACTGTCTGGAAACACCTCTCTAATCCTCAAGTCCCCACAGAGAGAATATTTTAACCAACTTCCTTTAATTTCTTAATAACTGAATTTATCCATACTTCCTTCAGGCTGACAAAGAAGGACAAAAAAATATTATTAGGTATTCAACACTTCAACATGAGCTACTATACGCAATGTGGGGATGGAATTAGTACATCGTGGAATGGTGCCTCCAAAAAGGGAAAGGTTCCTGCCTTTGTGAAATAACCGAATCCCTAACTTGGTCCATAAGTGAATTCTAGCAAAATTAGAACACAGCTTCAACGTCCTTCAGCTGCACCCCAGACACAGTGAGAAGAGAGGGGTAAGACAAGTTTGGCAACTGGCAGATATCTCACTAGCCAACTCATTTTTTACTCAGACCACAAGATTTCAAGAGAAACCAAAGGCCAGCCCAGAACTTCTAGTTCCAGCTCCCGAGCTTTTTTGTTGTCACTCTAACAGTGGCCATAATTCTTCGTAATGGGACTGGGTTCTCCGCTTCTGTTTACAAAATAACTTGTTGGCCTGAGGGAGGAGTTAGACAGTTTAAAGTCATGGTTTAATTTCTTTTGTAATTGCAAGTTGATTGCTAACATAAATTACCTTGTATGCATTTTGCCTCTTGTGCCAGCCATTTCTTAAAGTAGATAGTCTTAAATTAAAAGAATGGTATTGATTGAAAGGCACTGCTATGTTGGAATCTCATTCATATCAATTATCAGCCTAGCAGACTTATTCAAGAAAAAAAAATACTGTAGATGCTTTTACATGAATGTCTGATTTATTTTAAAGTTGGACTAATGCAACTTTAACCAAAAAACCTCAAGAAATTTTCTTAATTTCAGGGGTTGCATTTTGTATTTTTAGGGAGAAATATAATGACTGCAAAACATTTACACGTTTTCTGCCTTCCATGTCCCAAAATCCAAATCCTTTAAGAAATTCATTTTTTTAATTCCTTAAATTTATTTAAAAATACAAGAGTGAGTTCATAATTTTCTTGATGAAGAGTTGTACCTTAGCATTTAGTTCCTTTTCCCCAAGTCCACACAAGCCCCAAGGGCCACACAAGCAAAGGGACAACACACATCTGAAAACGCAAAACATTATGCTTGAGGCAAGTGTTTCACAGGAAAGGTAGCTAAGGAGTTCTGCATTCAGCCAGGCTGAGAAAAGTGACAAGCTGAATGATTTCTTCTAATCTTTTGGATCCTTCTTATCTTATTTCGCCAGTGTTCACATGACTTTTCTCCTGTACTGCTCTCTCCAATAGCCTCCACAGCAGTCACAGCAGCCTGCGCAGACAGCTTGAAAGGGACACCCCTTCACAGGTACATTGCAGACAGCTTGTACAAGTTGCCGTCACTTGGCGCTCCAGCTGTGAGCCTTTCTGTTCCAGCTACCTGGATGATATTGATCTCACCTCACCTCACTTCAGATACCTATATTGTAGATGCATCTTAGCTAGACACTCTCATTATGGTCAGCAGAAAAAAATCAGATACATTTCAGCTGAGTTATCCTAGACACCTACTCTTAGGTGAACCCTAGAAATATCCATTCTCTTTTGTAGGACAGCAGCTTGGGATATCTAACTCATCTGCAAATACCTGTGGATAGACCTCTGCAACTAGGTATGGGGAAACATTTCTGTCTCCGGGTACTGCAGACCCCATGGGGGTCTATGACGTGTTAAAAATCCCCACAGTAAGTTTGTTTCCAACCCAAGAAAGAACCCACAGAACTCAATGCAAAATCTGTAGACCTAGATGGGAAAATTACATTTGTAGAAGACTAATCAGGCGTGGTCATAATGAGAAGTGACCCTCTGTTTCTCTCACAAGAGGGCCTTACACCACTTCAGATTCTACAGATTTGCATGTATCAGACCTCTCCATCATACCTTGCCTAAGCTGTTTTCAAGTAAAGCTGAGCCTAGGGACAAGGCATTCACAGGTTTGCGCGTGTTTCTTGAATGAGAAGAAGCAATACTACATATGACCCAAACACATCCAGAAACGATGGTGCAGAGGTTAAAAGTGACTACTTGTCTCTGTGAAAACTGATATTTTAAGCCATTCATTATTTATCAGTTGTGGAGAAGTGGAATTTAGTGACACTTCACTCTGAGCATTCCCTATACTAACTTTTAAATTGCCATATTTCAATGTCCCTCCTGCCAATCAGGTGTGAAACCAGCTGTGTTATGCTGAGATAGAAATAAGAGTGGGTGCATCAGGTCTCCATTACTCAGTCAGCCAAGCAGAAATAAGTCACTTTGACCTCAACAAACCATATCCAGCTGAAAATAGAAGAAAATTAAAAGATATAGGCATTCTTGGGGTCTTTTGTGGTACTTTTCAAGATAAGACATCACACACGCAGACGAGCCTGTTGGGTAAACACACCATATCTTGTTGTTGTATTATTATCAAGGCTCTTCCTTGCAGTGCTTTAATAAGGCGTTGCCCAGGATATGTAACAGGAAGGAGTAGGGGGTGTTAAAAATCTTATATTTTTCCATTACATAAACAAATGCCTTGTTTTTCAGTCTTAAATCAGAAGTTCAGGGTTTTTGCAGCACCATCTAGTGAGACTAAAGAGGTTTTACTCAACTTTACAGAAACTCCAGCCTGTTCCCTCTTTACATTTGCATTTCTTTTTTATCATGATCTCCTTACAGTCTATTAGCAGAAAGTCTTTGGGGCCAACAAGCTGCTGACGAAGGTGTGTTTGGTGCACACAATAGTCCTTTTTACATTTCTTTCTGAACGGCACGAAATCCCACAGCTTTGCAAACTGCTGAGCTGAAAAACTGCAGCTCTTTCATCAAGCCTTGTTATTAACGGATTGCCTCCTAGCTAGTAAGCTGTGCCTCTGATCTGTACCTTGTTTTGAAAGAATACACTCTGTGAGCAAAGAACAGATGCGTGTTTTATCGGAGATGAAGGATGTTCTGAGATGTAGGCATTCCTGTCATCATTCCTACCAGGAAGTGTTACAGATGATATTTTCTATAAGACAACATCTATACACTCAGCTCTGTGCCAGACACATGCAAGACTGCATGCAAAATATCCTTCCTGGCCCAAAGATGCTGCTGGCAAACAAAACTCGACTGATTCCAAGCCAGTCAAGATGACGCTCATCTTTTCCTAGGCTGCCTTGTCTCTTAAAAGTTTCCTTGTGCCTAATTAGGATTAAAACTGCTTTGATTTCTTCATCTACTCATCCCTGGTGAAAAAATCCTGGAGTACTTTCACCCATCTGGGCCAATGTGCTGAATCAGAAGCATTTAAAAACAAGATTTCCCATAAGACCTCTTAAAATAGTGCTTTTGACAAATAAGAAAACAAATCCCCCCTTCAGAACTTTTTTTCTGAGTTCTTTTATGTCACCAAGATCTGTACATCACTGACACGAACAATAATAAAGATTTCCAAATGAAAGCAACTCATCTGCTTCTAACCGCACATAAGCACATACTAGCAAGTTACATGATTGTTGGAAGAGATAATCCCACTGTAAGAAGATGGAAAGAAAGTGACATAATTCACTATAGAGAAGCTATGATGTTATTTTATATTCTTATCCATACCTGCTACTAAAACAGTCATAAAACTACACAGTCTTTCCTTTTTTATCTGAAGGTGAAGGAGTTTGTCCTCCACTTACACAATGGCATCCTCTCTTCCAATAGGATTTCTTCAGTGAGCTGACAGAGGTGAGCTGGCTGCACTGTGGCTCCGTAGATTTTCTTCTGCACTCTGTGTGCCCGGGTGTTTCTCCTGTTCTCATAAATGTCACTGCTGCTGCATCTTCATTGCTGAACTGCTGCAAGCTGGAGCACAAAGCATCTCTGGTTTATCTTTAAGCCACTTTTAATTATCCTTTCTTTTCCTTGATAACTTCTCTAGAATTTCTCTAGGATAACTGCTTTCAATAAGGATAATTAATTTCATGAGGTGCAAGGTGAGAAGATTCAAAGAGACTGCTCAAAGGAGACTAAGTTTGTATTGTCATTCAGACAGCCTCTTGGCTAACAGCACAAGTAGACCCAGAGAGTCTTGTCTCTCATCTCCCAAGGGACAAATCCAAAACAGCTTAGCTACAACTCTGAAAAAGACCTGCCAGAAATACCTGTTACAAATATTGAAAGTTTACTCTCAAAACTCAAATATAACTATAAAAAAGTTCTCAGAGTGACTTATGACCTTGCCTGACATAATCTCTGGGAAAATCATCTACCAATATGTAAAAAATCTTTTTACTCTAGAACATAAAGTCCTTTTTTCTTATGATATTACATTCTTGTCTATAAGCATCTTATTTTTATGATTATTATTAGGTCATATTTTCTGAAAACATTACTTTTTGGAAGTGATTCTACAGGATCTGGAATACATTGATAAATGTACGTTAAAATGTCTTAGTGATTTTAGATGTAATCAGTGGATATATTAATTGCTGCCACCCAGTGGGCTCATTTGTAGGCTTTGGCTCACCATACTATAATTTTTTTTTTCATTATTTGGTTAAATGATTTCATCCTCTCCATCTGAAGGAGTGTGATTTATTTTCCTCTATCAGCAGCCACTAAAAATGAATGCTTCAAGCTACAAGCTGTGATTGACTTAAAACATCTTGTCCTACAAAAATCTTTTCTCCATATTCATAGCGTGGGAACTGCCCCATGGAAGGCAACATACACCTGAGCTTACCTGCTTTGCCTTCTGGACCTACCTGCAAAGTCCAAGGCAAATAGTTTGCTCTATTTAAATGACAAATATTCTATCAATCAGAACTAAGTTTTCAAACATGTTACACAGGGGGAACTCTTTCCTGAAAAGTGTTGATATTTCTGACCCTCGCATAACTTGCACTGGGGTACTCATGCACTTGAAGTTATGCACTTGGCATGTAACCAGTTTGCAGTTTGTCTTGCTTACCTGTGATCCACTGGTGCCAGTAGAAGTCACAGGCTCTCAGCACAACTCAGGAGCTAGCCTGTATAACACTGAAGTGAATAAATTGGCTCTTAAAACTGGGCTGCTGTGTTAACAGCTTCTACAATCTATATAAGTGTTATGAATAATGAAGTAAGACACTGTCAATGACAATATATTATTGAAGAGCTGTTAAGTGCTGCATTATGATTTCACTTTAATGCTGCTCCTGGATGAGAGAGCTTGCATGCCTGTGCATGAGAGGAGAAGGGGGAGAAGAAAAGCTGATTAATATTCCTCTTGTTGACCTACATTTTGAATTTAGCTACCTGTTTAACTTACAGCATGTTATTTCCAGGAGGAGCAGCTATCTGAGCGAGTATTATGCTGCCATTATGCTGCCCATAGTTTTTGTGGACTCAGAGGTCTTGTTGGGCTAGCCAGGGGTACAACTAGATGCCATCAGTGAGGAAAAAAAGATAATCCTCTTACACATTCCTGGGTTACCCAGACCTAGTCTGTAATCCTGCAAACCAAGGCTGTCCACTCCTGTAGCTGACACAGGTGAGGCAGTAAATCTCGGGAGAGGGCAGGGATAAGAACAGCCAGAGTCTTGGCTCAGATCCAGAAGAGGCTATTGCTGGATGTAAATTATCTTCAGAACTTGCCCTAAGATAAGAAGAAAGTTGGGAACGAAATGGACTCCAAATCCAGCACCTGGGGATAGGCAGGTTATGAATCAACTCTCCAACCAGGGCTTCTGTGCCAAAAACCCACTGTCCCTTTTACCAACCTTAGTGGGAGTACTGCAAAATAAGGTAACACTCTGCAGCACTGAAGCTGAAGGAATCTGGCCTCAGTGCTTTATAGAAGCTAAATAAATCTCTGGCAAAAAAAACCCCAAAGTATCTGGAGGTTGAAGTGGAGGAAGATATTACATCCGTATACAATATTGCTCATGCTCAAGCAAAGCATGGGCACAGATGCAGGGAAAAAGATTTATTCCAGCAATGACAGTGGAACCACTTCTGTAACAAAAGACACTGGGGAATGAAATCACCTTTATTGCTCATCTATGGCAAAAAAAAAAAACCTTTTCCTTCCTGTCTATAAAGTTATTCACCTTTGATGCTACAGCAAATGACCAGTAAATCACATGGTAAATGAAATTTCCTCCTGCATTTTAAATATTTCTTCATTCTCTGCATGAGTCTTAGCTGGAGCAAAAACCAAAAACTCTCCGGAGCTTACGAGTTGGAAGTGTTACAATATGGATTTCACGGAAGGTCACAGATACAGTTTGTGGTTTCTATTCCCCAGACAAGATATAGGACCAAAGCAGCACACGCTGGGAACCTCAGACCAGACAAGCAATATCAGAAACTGCTAAAATTTAAGCAACAGAGAAGGGATTCAAAGCTTCCTACAACACAAGGGGCGGTGAAAGAGACATAGCAAGAAATTGTTGAGGACTTCATAGCTCCTTCTCCATCAGCCTCAAAATGAATCCTCTGTTCAACCACATTCCAGACTGTTGGCCTCAAAACTGATGTTTATTGATATCTGATCATTTAAATTTCCTTATATTGTGACAGCCAAATTTCACCAAATAATGCTGAGTCTCAGTTAGGAAGCAGACCTCTTGCTTTCGAGAGAAAATGTGAAAGGTATCCGTTGGGCATACTGGGGAAAACAATGGGAGAATTCTTTTGTATCCAGGGCAAAAAAAGTAAGGACATTGGTAATCTAGCGTAACTCTTCACATTCACAAATATTTCTCATTAAGAAAGTGAAGTAACACAGAATTCTATTATCTAAGTTCTTTTCTTCTTCCAAGCTCAAACAAAGCAAAAACATTTCAAAAATGAGACAGATACAGACCTCTCGACTTGCCTGTTGGCACTTCTACTGGTTTCTATAAGCTGTCAGGTGTCTGTACCTGCCAAAAGGATGAAAAAAGTCATCTGCTGTTTTCATAACATTCTCTATTTCTTTTTTTTTCCCCAGCTCCATTCAACCCTCCCAATGCTGCGGATAGTATGGTCAAATTTGATGCCTATGGAGATGGGATAGGACGATACAATGTGTTCAATTTCCAGTACACTGGAGGCAGATACTCCTATGTGAAGGTTGGTCACTGGGCAGAAACCTTGTCACTTGAGGTGGACTCTATTCACTGGTCCAGGAGCTCTGTCCCCGTCTCCCAGTGCAGTGATCCCTGTGCTCCTAATGAGATGAAGAATATGCAACCAGGAGATGTCTGCTGTTGGATTTGTATTCCCTGTGAAACCTATGAATACTTGGCTGATGAATTTACCTGTGCAGACTGCGGGCCTGGAAAATGGCCCACAGCTGACCTGACTGGCTGTTATGACCTACCAGAAGACTACATCAAGTGGGAAGATGCTTGGGCAATAGGTCCTGTTACCATTGCATGCCTGGGATTTATTTGTACTTTCATGGTCGTTGCAGTGTTCATCAAGCACAACAATACCCCCCTGGTCAAAGCCTCTGGCCGTGAGCTGTGCTACATACTGCTCTTTGGGGTCTTCCTGTCTTACAGCATGACTTTCTTCTTCATAGCCAAGCCTTCTCCAGCTATCTGCACCCTGCGTCGTTTGGGGCTAGGAAGCTCCTTTGCTGTCTGCTACTCTGCCCTTCTGACAAAAACAAACTGCATAGCCAGAATATTTGAGGGTGTAAAGAACGGTGCTCAAAGGCCTAAGTTCATCAGCCCCAGCTCTCAGGTCTTCATCTGCCTGAGTCTCATTTTGGTACAGATTGTGGTGGTGTCTGTGTGGCTTATCTTGGAGGCCCCTGGCACCAGGCGGTACACTCTTCCTGAGAAGAGAGAGACTGTCATATTGAAATGCAATGTCAAAGATTCCAGTATGTTAATCTCCTTAACATATGATGTAATCCTCGTAGTCTTATGCACTGTATATGCCTTCAAAACAAGGAAATGTCCAGAGAACTTCAACGAAGCCAAGTTTATCGGTTTCACAATGTACACAACGTGCATCATTTGGCTGGCCTTTCTCCCCATATTTTATGTGACATCCAGTGACTACAGAGTAAGTCTCCAGATATGTTTCCATAAATCATGCGCATCACTTTAAAGGACCCTGTCATCATTCCCTAAAAGCTTCTTTCACTTCTCTCATCCTCTGGATCCCTTGCATACAAGCTCTGTTTCAATGATAATGTCTACCTAAGCCTATTACTAAATTTTGGCTTATTTGTAAGAAAGATGGTCTAATTTCAGACTGAGCACATACAACTAGACGTGGAAGGGATTCGTACTATCAGTCTGATCGTGAGAGAGGCATAGCGTATGGATTAAGTATTCATACTGGTACATCAGTATGTGAAGCATAGTCCTAACAGAAAACCTACTAGATCATGAGCTAGAATGAGTCATAATGAGTTATTTGGTGGAGGTGGGCCTTAAATTAACAACTGAACTAACTAGTCTCCTTCTGCACAAGAAACTGCCATTCAAACATGGTATTTTCTTCGAAATAAAAAAATATGCAAAGAATTTAAAAATTTCCTATAAAACAGGGTTGTTTTTTTTAAAAAAATCCAACAAATCTTATGCTTGAATATCAAACTTTTTATTCTTTCTCTGCTTTGTAGGGGATAAAACACATACCTCACCGAGCAGAAAATACTGGTCACCCTTCACTAACAAACTTTAAAAACATTAGATTGTTTAAATTGTCACATAGTGTTGCAAAGCTTCAAGTTCAATAAAATCGTATTTCTTGACAGAAGGAAATTGTCTCAGAAAAAGATTCAGATCCGCTCCGCTGGAAATCTCACAGTTATTATGATGTGAGAAGTGACTGCTGGAGTTGGCCTTTAAAGCAGTTTGCAGTGAATTAATCCAACTTTCTGCCCAGAGGAGAGGTAGTTCAGCTTAGGGTGATATTATTGCCAGTAGTATGTACATGAATTAGCATGTGAAACTTTGGAGCTAATAACGTCACTTAACATACTTTTGGTGTGACCACCCTGGAAGAGTATATATAGTACTATTTTTCTCAGCTTGGGAAAGGTACTAAAAACTTCGAGAAAACAAGAGTAGATAACAAACGACGCAGTAAGACACAAAAAGTGACAGTAAAAGAGCTAAATATATTTAGTCTAGACAAGAGTAAACCCAGGGAGACGTGATCACAGACTATAAATAATCTCAAGGCAACAAAAAGAGAGAAAGGGATTATTCAGTCTCAGGAGAAGTTAGAATGGAGAGTAATGGCTTGAAGCTAATAAAGGAAAAGTTTAAGGATGGCACTGGGGAATAGCTCTGGACACCCGAAGTAATCAAGAAGATAGACACAGAAGGAGGGTAACATCAGTGCAGACAGTCACATGAGTGGGCAGCACAGACACTAATGGCCAAGGGGAGCATGACTTGATTTCTCAAGAAGCATTTTTCAGCCTTATCTCCCGAGTGGGATCTTCACAACCACCTCTAGGCATTTAATTTACATACAAAGTTCCAAATAAGCCAACTTGAGTCCTACCAAATTGACAGAAAAGGTTTTTAACACCTTTTTTGATACTTTCATGATATGTCAGGAGCTTTTTGAAAATTCCATCTTAGATGTCTACAATTGTGGAGTTCCATTGAAAAGCCCATATTTAATCTTCACGCAGTGTTACATGTTGACTCTGAGTCAACCTGTGCCATCCTAATATAGATCAATACTGGTGGCATCACCAATAAACAACCGCAGAAACATAATAGTAGCAATGTAAAAAAAAATGAATGTTGACTGGCTTGAGATTTTTCAAGCACAAACGTCACTTAGGACTCATCCTTCTGAAAGAAGAGAGGTCCTAGAAATTTATCCAGAGATTTGGTGTTGTGAGAGAATCACAGAATCACAGAATGGTAGGGGTTAGAAGGGACCTCTGGGCGTCATCTAGTCCACTGTAGTAGTTCAAGAACAAACAGCATAATGTAGTTCAACATAGTATACATCCCTACCAATACTGAAGCAGAAATATCCCTGTATAAACCCTATATGACAGGTGCCAGACAGCATGTTAGATATGCTGGGATGGCACACTACTGTATGTCTTACAGATTCACCCACCAAATAACCCTGCTATTTGGTTGAGGCCTTTCTGCTGTGAGAAGGGATTACGGTATAGCTATGCCTCCAGTACATACTGTTGGACTAAGCTTGATTATATTGGCAAGACCACTCTCTTCTCCCTGAATCAAATAAGTTTTAAGAGCAAAAGGAATTCTACGGGAAGGGATTAAAGTAGAGCTGATTCAATCATGATGACAGCTGTGGGATTTTTTCACACACAGCATGTCATCACAGAATCACCAAGGTTGGAAGGCACCTCTGGGGACTGCCGTGCCCAACCTCCTCTGCTCAAAGCAGGGTCACCTACAATAGGTCACTCAGGGCTGTGTCCAGTCAGGTGTTGAATATCTCCAAGGACAGAGACTTCACAACCTCTTTGGGCAACCCATACCAATGTTTGACTGTCTTCATAGTTTTCTTATGTTTAAACAGAATTTCCTGTATTTTGGTTTGTGCCCATGGTCTCTTGTCCTGTCACTGGGCACCACTAGGAAGAGTTCGGCTCCTTTCTCTTTTCTTCCTCCGTGAGGTACTTTTACGCACTAATAAGATCCTTCCGAGCCTTCCCTTCTCCAGTCTGAACAGTCCCAGCTCTCTCAGCCTCTCCTCATGTAACTATTGTTCGTCCCTTAATCATCTCCATGGCCCTTTACTGCACTTCCTCCAGTATGTACAGGTCTCTCTTGTACTGTGGAGCTCAGAGCTGGGCACAGCACCCCACATGTGTCTCACCACTGCTGAGCAGAGGTGCCCTTGACCTGCTGGCAATGCTCTGCATAATGCAGCCCAGGAGGCCATTGATCTTCTTTGCTGCAAGGGCACATTGCTGGCTCATGATCTGCTACTTGTCCCACCAGGATCTTCTCTGCAAAGCTGCCTTCCAGATGGGTGGCCCCTAGCATGTACTGGTGCCTTGTGGTGTTCCTCACAAGGTGCAGGACTCTGCTTTTCCCTTTGTTGAACTTCATGAGGTTCCTACTGTCCCTTTTCTCCAGCTTGTTCAGGTACTTCTGGATGGCAGCACAGCTATCTAGTGTATCAATAACTCCTTGCAATTCTGTATCATCTTCAAAGTCATTGAGGGTTCACTCTGCCCCAGCATTCAGGTTGTTAATACAGGTGGCTAAGCTGTATTGGTCCTAATATCAGCCCCTGGAACAACTAGTGACTGGCTTCTGGTTGGACTTTGTGCCACTGATCTCAGTCCTTTGAGCCCAGTAGTTCAGCCAGTTTTCAGTCCATCTTACTGTCCACTTATCCAGCCTGTACTTCATCAGCTTGTCAAAAAGGGTGTTATAGGAGACAGTGTTAAAAGCCTTACTAAAAACAAAAGAAATAATATCAGCTACTTCCTCATCATCCACCAAGCCAGTCATTTCACTGTAGAAGTCTATCAGGTTGGTTAAGCATCATTTCCCCTGTGTAAATCCATAGTGATTATTGGCAGTCATTGCTCATCCATGCAAGACTCCTGCCACATTTACTGGATTTCCTGCCTGTTGGGATGGGCCATTTTTAAGCTTGGATGAGGCAGTTCTTGAAAAACAGCCAGGCCTCCTGCACTGTTCTTCTCTCCAGGGCCGTATCCCATGGTAGTCTTCCAAGAAGATGTCTGAACAGGTCAATCTGTTCTGCAGGGTGATGGTCCTACTTTTTGCCTTGCTTCCTTCTCTCGGAATCCTGAATTCCACCATTTGCTGGTTGCAGCAGCCACAGCTTTCCCTGTCTGTCACATTCCTGACAAGTTCTTGTTTGTTTGTAAGTATGAGATCATGCAGAGCATCTTCCTTCATCAGCTGACCAATCAAGTTGACCTCTCTTGTGCTCCAAAAACCTCCTGCATTGCCTCTGCACTGCTGAGTTTTCCCTCCAATGGGTATCAGGGTGGTTGAACTGCCCCAAGAAGATCAGAGCTTGCAAATGTGACACTTCTTCCAGTTGTCTGAAAAATGGCTCTTCTAATTCTTCCTGATCATGTGGTCTATAGCAGACACCCACCACAATGTTGTCCACTTTGGCTGGCCCATTAATCCTGACCCAGAATCTATCAGCTGGCTCAAGACCCATTGCTGTGCAAAGATCCATTTGCTCCCACTGCTCTCTCACACAGAGTGCAACACCCCCTCCTCGCCCTGCTACCAGGGTATTGACCTATGCTGTAATTCCAGATCTGTAAGCAGAGCAGGAGCTGTCTGCCTGCTGCCACAAGTCATAGACTTCCAGCCTTCATCATCATGGGAGTCTCCATTTCCCAACTCAACAAACACAGGCTGTCTAGTTCTTCTCTAACACAGACCAGGCTCTTGTACCTGCAGAGTGTCAGAGAAGATCCACTCCGCCATGAGAAACATCATGTCTGATGCTGCAAAGTCTGCTGACCTTCTCCCACAGCTCCTTAACCTGACAAAAGAAATCCTCCACATTTCCTGTAGAAAAGGAGAACAACTCCCTCACCCCACGAGAGGCCTCAGGCATCCCTGCAGCCCCAAAGCTGCAGAGCTGCATCCTCCCTCTGGAGCTCAGTCTGGGTCCAGCCTGATATGCCAGGGACAGTTGCCCCTGCCGGCACTGGAGACCATGCCCTGTGACATCCCACTTGCTCTGCACACAAACACAGCCTTCAGCAAAGTTTCTAGCCCTCTTCCGTGCACATTTCTGCTTGCTGCTGGACCTGTTAGCTGCCCAGCCTCTACAGAGGTCACTTCCCAGTACCTGCAACAAGAGTGCCCAACCTTACCTAACCAAGAGTCAGCTCAGACAAAATCTCCAAGCTGGTCAAGGACAGCTGAGAGAGCTCCTTAAGATGGAGGCTGCTAGAAGTCACAGCCTCCTGCAGCAATCCCCTCCCAGCAGCAGTAAAGTACCCTGGCCTTCCTTTAAGTGTTCCCAAGAGTCCTCCAATGATCCCAGAGGTTGTTTCCAGAAGGTCTAGAAGATCCTAAAGCAGAGGCCAGAAACTGCTTTGAAAACTGCTGTATTTGGTGGCTGACTCTGTTAGCTGCACTGTCAAAAATTTGAAGGAGAGCTTCTGTAAAAGACAGAACTCTCTGATGCCATTGATTTTCATGCAAAGATTCACACTGATTTCAGAATCAAAGATACAGTGAAACCTGATATGATCAAATAAGAATATATAACATAAATTCAGAGCAGCCCTAATATCTAGCACATTCAAAGGAATTCTCAGCCTGATCACCTTAGACAAAAGCTTAAGAAACTCAGCAACAACACAGGAAGGGAGAAGTCTGAGTGTTAAACTGGTTATAATGAAACCAGGTATCAAAAGTTCCTGCTGTTTAGACTGTTTCTTCCTACATTTTCTATAGGGGTAATTCTAGCCCAAGGAGCTCGCTCCACCTGCCAGTTGTTCCTGCTTGCTATAGCAGGATTGCTCAGTTCTACCAGCACAGCGGTGTCTGTGAGGTCAGGTTACGCCTCAAACCACTGAAGTGACCTGGGTTAAAAGGAACCCAGTGGGATGGGGCTATTTTTAACCTAAATCATTTCATTGATCGAGTGTATAATTATGTCAGCATAGTTGAGCTGCACCGGGAGGCACAAAGCCTAGCAGAGAAGGATGGGGAGAAGGGCTTTGTTAGTGGAGAGAAATTACCTTGAAACTGCTACCTTCATTTATTCTTGTTCTGCAATCAAACTCGCAGTCCTGCTTTACCTGCACAGTGCTCACTTCCATACCCACCCCAAAATGACTCCAGAGCCCTGTGGACAAAATGCAGAGAAGTGAAGGAGAAAGTGCAGCTGGAAACATTCAGGTGTCCCTTTCTCATGCTGCCCCTGTAGGGTCTTCCATGTTTGCTCACCCTTTGTGGCAGCTGGGCACCTTTTCATGGTTCTTGCCACATCCACCTTGGGTAGAAAGTGATTATTATATGATCACATTCATTATACTCACTGCTGACAAAGCACTTGGTGTTTAGTATATATGCAAAGCAACAAAGTCCATTCCCCACTCTATTTTTCATTTTACACCAATTGTTTCTGACAAGGAGATATGAGAAGCATTCCCATGGAAGGCTAATCTCCAAGGAGTGCAGGAGTGTAACTAAGGAAAAACGAGCCATGGGTGTGTAATCATTCAAAATAAGCAGTAGAGTTTAAAGCAGTTTAATTCAACATCTTAATTAAGGAATCTGCTTGGAAGAAAGCAACATAAACTGAAAATGAGGCAGTAAACTGGTTATACCATTAAACAAAAAGGAAGAAAGATAGTGCCAGCAAAGTTGTGCTAGCAAATGCCCCAAGGCAATTGCTCTAAAATTCTGCAGCCTTACAAACAATTCATTTCTCAGCACAAAAACTTCTGTCTCGAAGTCAGGGCACCTTTCAGACCCAGTCTGACATATGTCACTAGCTCTTATGTTTACCCCAAATCACACTGATGTTTACCCCAAATCACACTTATGTTCCTGCAAGGGATCCTTCAAGTTCTCCAATTAGGATTCAGGCTGGAGGCTAAACTGGTTTTCAAGTAGATGCTTTGCATGAGGCATCTAAGGTAACCCCACAGGCATGATATGTGCAAGCCAGTTTCCAGTGCAGCCAGCTTTGCTCAGTTGTTGTATGACAGGTGTTACAGAGAACTTCCTGATCAATTTGGGAATCAAGGACATGGAGAAGGAGAGAAAGAGAGCAGAACTACCTTTCCTTTGCTAAACTGAGGGAGAATACAGTCAAGCTCCCCCTGACATGCAGAGGCACAGGGCACCATCAGCACCATGCACCTCACTCATATGATCCTAGGATTGTGGGAGATACAGATGCAACAGATGTTCAAGACAGCCTGTACAAGTGCAAACCCCCAGGACTCTGGCTCCTACTGTTGTATGATAATGCTCCTAATATCCTGCATTTCAGAGCTTTCTGTACTGAAACACAGTGCTTTGCGCCCGCTCTCTCCTAGGTGCAAACCACGACCATGTGCATCTCTGTGAGTCTGAGCGGCTTCGTTGTGCTGGGCTGCTTGTTCGCGCCCAAGGTGCACATCATCCTTTTCCAGCCCCAGAAGAACGTGGTCACTCACAGACTCCATCTCAACAGGTTCAGTGTCAGTGGGACCGGGACCACTTACTCCCAGTGTAAGTAACATAACTGGGGTTACAGTGAGTTTGGGTAAAGACAAAATGGGGGTTTTGCCAGCAACTGAAAGACGTTTATAGGCTGGGCTGTGTACCTCGTGAAAGCATCACTTGATTTGTGTCTGGAGAGGAAAACTCATCCCCTCCCATGGGAAAAAGCTCAGAGCCTGCTTGGAAGCTCACTGAAGTCAGCAGAAAGCTTTCGGCAGGCTCTGACTCCAGCCCACTGCACAAAGCAAGTAGAGCCCATTGTTCACTGTCACTCTGGCATCAGTGACAGGAACAGATTGCCCTGGAGTATTCCTGTCAAAACGACAAGCCAACAGGACCTGGGCCACAATGCAGCATGCTCTCAATGGCTCTTATCGCCTGCACAATAAGGAAAGGCTCCAAGTCTGCAGCAAACGCATACAAGGGATGCCACACACTGTGTCTGTATGCGGAGTGCGAGCAATTTCCTTTGTAAGTGCCACAGCCGGGAGAAGCAATCGGTGCTCTGTTGCAAGGACAGCTCATCTGCTCTGCCTCCCTCCTTTCCTTCATCTTCAGTCTCTTCACCCCACAGATTTATATCTGTGATTTTGATTTGAGGCTGTCACTCCTCTTCTGCATGAGTTGCTTAAAGATTTTTTTTGGATTAAAAAAAAGAATCACCTCTACAGTTTTTTTTTTTCCTTGTCAAGCTTAACTAGTCAAGGATGGGACCCACACAGCACCTTGTACATGGAGCTCTGTGGACCGCATGTCTAACCTGGAAAGCTCATTGAAAAGGCACACTACAACTAGAAAGATGCCAGGAATAAGAAGCAGAGGACGGGGGGGAACAGAGCAAGGCTTGCCAGCAAGTTCACACTAACCTAGCCTCAGGCTTTTTGGGTATGACCTAAATTTCAAAATTGGCTAGAAACCTTTGGCACCTCAGATTTCAGACAGAACATGGAAGGAACCTGGGACCCTGCTATGTATCGCATCGGCAGGGATTAGTAGCTAAAAGGATTCCAGCCATCTCTGGCTCTCCCACCCCAAACCATACTGTGACATGAATGCCCAGGGTTCCTTAACAAGAGAGTAGCCATGTGGTTTTACACATCTCCCACCTCATCAGAGTCAGGACTGCATCCTGCCCTGATGCCAGAAACCAAAATCTCCTTGCTGTGTTGGAGTACTTAAACCAAGAGAGATGAGATGGCCCTAAGTGCCCAAAGTGCTGAGTACTACCCAAAGGGCTGGATTTGCAAGACGGATGGATTCCCAACGATCTTTAGAAGTTTGGTCCCTTGATGAAATGGTAAGTCCCATGAGATTGTTATCATCCCTTATTAATTTCGTGTAAGTGGTCTTTCCAAGCTTTTTTAATTCTTTCGTACCGTACAATAATCTTAGCCAGAAACCACTTCGATTCATGCATACTTTTGCACAGGATTGCATTTTGCAATCTGATATTTTTATTATAATGGCTGGATAATACAAGTGTGTGTTCAAGCTGTGTGCAACTGAAAGACACACTCAGTGCACACCTTTACACTAAAAGCCTACTTTTTCAGGTTTGTGAATAGCTTTAAGACATTAAGGAAAGCGTGAAAATCCAGACTTACAATCTCCTGCTACTTCATTGTTTGGAAAGGTGGCCCCAGTCACTTACTTTTCCTGCTTACACGTAGCTGAATAAGTGCTGCTCATCTTTGTTGGTCTTTTCAGACCATGGCAAGACACAGACCTGGAAGTGAGGCTAAAAGGTCCATCCCATACAATGGAAAAAGCCCTAAAGTTTCCATATAGGATGAGTATTTGTGAAAATAACACTGAGAATTTACTGTCTTTCACAGCACCAATATTTTGAAGAATGAAAATTTTCCCTTACTCCCTTCCATTTATTTGTATATGATTTCAAATAAATTTTCATTCATTCTTTTGAACTGTTTAGACATTTGTAAACTTCCAAAAAGGTTGTAATCCAAATCGATTCTACTGCATGTCTAAAATATTCCTCTCATCAGTCCTGGGACTGTCAGCTTGTTTTTATTTTGGTCTTGATGGTGTTTTCATCAATCAGAAACTGCTTAATATGAGACTGATCAAAATTAGCTCCAGGGCATTCTAGTAACAGCAACATCTGCACAGTCAGTTCTTGTTCATTATCAGAGCTTTGGAGGACAGAAGGACCCAGGTTGCTCGAATGGACAGTGTGTTTCTTATCTCCACAAATTCCCACCTCCATTGCGTCTCAGGGCTGCCACTGCCTCTTCATTCCATCAGTCACTAATGCCTTGAGCACAGTGGGTCATGAATAGCAAGTGACTCACAGACAGTTTTTAACACAGTTTCTTGAATCATGAAAACTGGCCAAACGCTATGAGAAAAGGTAAGTGACACTAATGATGCTCTTGGGTAGTGTTAAGTGTTAGCTCTAATGTGTATCACAATTACATCCTTAAACTGAGCAGTGGAGGGAGGGCCTGAGTCCATAGTCAACCATATAAGCTGCAGTGTGGTAGTGGTCATGAGACCTAGGCTGACCACCTCGTGGTCATCTGAATACAGCTCCTCTTCTTTGCTACACACTCTGCAGAAAGCACGTAGAGGTGAATACTTGACTGCTAAGTGAGGAAACTTCTTTTAGAGGTACCGAGCTTTGATCAATTTGACAACTGAAGTCTGGACTGCAAAAGAATACAGATTTAAGCTGAAAAGAGGCAGGATATATGTGTACCTAGGTAGATGACATGTTTTGAAATACATATCCATACACATTTATCTGAATCTGAAAATTCACTTTTGGCAGGGCACTGCATAAGTCCTTCTCCCCCCGCAGCGTTTCCCCCATCGGGATGTTCCCCAGTTTTCCTACGGCCTGTTTCATGGGCTTGGCAGAGGTATTCCCATATGGTAGGAGGTGAGCACTCTTAAAACTGCCCAGATTGCTCAGGACTGATTTAAGCACCTACATGATTCAGGCTGAGCTTTTATACCCAGAAGGTGTCATTCATCCAAGTTATGTCCACTTCGAGAGCAGCACACGGACTTGGGGTCCTCCAGGTGTCCTCCGCAGGGGTCAGAAAAAGAATTGAAGCTACTGTTTATAGCCAGGCTTGTAAATTTTCTCTCTCAGAATTTGTTTTCCCAGCCCTTGCTCCAAACTAGCCCTGATATATGGCTTTTATACATGATTAACTCACGGCTGTCCAGCTGTGAGCATGAGTAGAGGAAGTGGCAGACACAACACAAGTTTGAATCTGCCTGTTCCTGACCTATGTAAGCATGCTGCAAGGTGCCCAAGGCAGTTCTGGACTCTTGCATTTTACCTCTGGTTCTTTGTCATCTAAGTAAGATGAGGGGCTGCCAGGAAGGAGAAGATCAAAAGCGTCAATTGCAGCCAAATCAAGACTACTGGTCATGTCACACATTTTCCCTTGGCCTCAACAGAAGGCAAAATGGAGGTGAAGTGTCTCTAGCAGGTCCAGCAATATTTCAGGAAACCCCTTGGCTGCTGCTGTAAGACACAACATGAAACTCAGAACCCTGCAGGGCCAGCGATTAACATTGCCGAGGTCTGTAAGGAAAAGCAAGATCTTTTGTTCAGTCTCAGAGAGAGCTGGATGCTCAGTGTGAACACTTTACTCCATCCGGCAGAGTTAATAGCTGCCTCCCAGCACTACAAGAGAGGTACGTGCTGTGGAGGAAGCCTGGGAACTCAAAACGCAAGGCCTCTTGTTTCTCGCCTACCACCATATTTCTCTGTCCAACTTTGACATCTTCCTCACTCAGTTACCATAGTATTTGAGCTATTCATGCTCTTCAATGTGTTGGACTTCAAAAAAACCCTGCAACTAAAAGGGTTCTGGGTGAGTGAGTGATGTTCAGAGAAACAAAATGCTTTTGCCTGTAGTCATACTGCAGCAGAACAGGGATTTGAATCCGGTCTCCTAAGCCATACTGATTTTTATAGTTGCCAAGAATAAGTAAAAATAAAAATCACAACAATAATAAAAGTTTCAAGTGAATGTGTTGCCATATTATACCCAGTTAAAAATTGAATACAAAACCATATAGTTCATTTTCACAAAATCACAGGCATGATGCCCTGTGCCCTTTTACCTACAAATGACTCTTTTCACATATGTGACTCACAACACATATCCGAGTTGTGAGACATCAAACTCCAACTACCTAATTCAGAGCAGGGGCTTATTCCTGGCTCTCCTGTTCGTCAGAAATATGTCCTGCCCTCTGAGCAGCAGGTTAGTCCAGTAGGTGCCACTAAATATCTCTTGTTAAAGCAGTTCTCTCTTCCGTTTATATTTATTCAGTCAATGAAAGAATTAGAAATAGTAGCTGATCTGAAGAAAGAATGAGCTGTTCTAAAAATGATGCTGAGTGTCTTTAAAGAACCAGTCTGCAGCTGAGACTGTAGCCAGCACCAGTTTTGGAAGACTGAGCATGCCCTTGTCAGCTGCATAAATTGCTTTTTACACCAGATGATTGAGTTTACTAAGTCATTGCCTGCCGTGTGTTTTCTTTGATGAAGGCATCACATTTCTCTGGGTCACTGTTATCATTAACCTAATGTATCTTTCAAAAAACAGCTTTATGGTGCTGAGAGCAGAGATGTCATAGAGTAGCTGAAAACACATTCCTGATGCCCAATGGATAATTCTAACAAAGATGGACAAACCAGCTTGCTTTTAAATTAAAATACACAAGGCTTTAGCAGAACGGTAATATATCATACAGTCAAAATACAAATACATTTAGAAACATATTCTGATACTCAGATTCAACTGTCATATTACTGAAGCAATGAAATCCTGTTGTATAAAATATTGGGCAATGTAGACAAAGGTAGCAGAAACTGGCCTTCACCTCCGGATGCATACTGAATTCTGATCCAGAGCTACTACAAATGAAGGGCATTATGGCCAGAAAATATTCTGGGACTAGGTAAAAAATAATCTTGCTTTCAAATTCAGTCATTCAAAAATTTCTTCACTCCATCCATCATATACTCAGGATTCTTTTTTTTATTATTATTAAGAAGTATATCAACACACAGTCCTAATATGCAGAGGTGGATTCTCTCCTGGATTTAAAAATGCATATATTTTATTTCAGGAATGTCCATTCCATTTATGTGAAAGCTCAAAGGATAAGACCTTAGCATTTCTTGCCAACAAAACATGAAAAATCCAAACATTGACTTTTTATTCTACAGGGAAATCCTTGCACCACTCTAGCTATATTAATTCACACTACCGTGCAAAGTGCTATAAAGTGAGACCCAGTGGCGCAGGGAATTTTATTCAGACAGTTCTCCAAGAAGGTTAGGCACCTTAAGCACTCTCCATGGTCAGCAAAGAGAAATCACGTTCCTCCAGAGGATACTTCAGCCTCAGATCTGAATTGCCTTGTAAAGGTGCACGCAGCACCTCCATCAGCTCCACTGCTGACACAGTCACGTACATTGACTTTTCATTGGGCATCTTGGTTAAATTGGGTGAGATGGTCCAGATCAACATGAATTCTATTCCTCTGTGTTGTAATTTTTTGCTGCCCTGAAGTCAGCTCATTTTCTCCTCTCCTTCTCTTTCAGCATCTGCTAGCATGTACGTACCGACCGTCTGCAATGGAAGGGAAGTTCTGGACTCCACCACTTCATCTCTGTGATCGTGACTTGCAGTTCAGTTCTTGAGTTTTTAGACTGTTAGGCAAAATTTTGCACATGTTGTGCACTCCAGAAAACACCAGAAAACAAAATCAAAACACAACTAGTACCTTTTTTTAGAAACAGTGTAATAAATTATTTTTGAGGACTGTACAGTATATAGTGATGTTCTGGAACTTTTTAGACTGATTTTAGCCCTTCTGTGTTAACGGTTGTAAGGGACATGTAAATAACCATGGTTCACAATGTGCATAGTCCTGCAGTAAGGGAGTGATTTGTTGCAAGCACAGTTGCGATGTTAGGTGACTTCTTTCCTACGAAATTTTTTTGTAGCTCCTTGTTGTAATTAACTTAGACTGCATTTCTATGTTGTATATTACAGTTACCTTACGTGTAACAGACTGGTTTTCTCAGCACAGAACAGCAGTATTAATGTAAAGGCACCAATAATAAAAAGATAAAAGTTTTTCAGCATGGTTTAATTCTTGTTTCTTCCTCCCTCAAGGTCATTACATCTTCCTAGACACCAGGATAGGTAAAAAGGATAAAAAGTATGCAGTGCTAGTGTGGGTACACACATATCCATGTATAAACCTGTGCTTGTGTTACACAATCCGTCTCACATAGTATGTGCTTACAATGAATGCTTTGTTAGGGTCAAGTATAAATTCCTTCTCCTTAAAAAAAAATGTACATTACTAAAGCATCTCAAGTGCTCTTTTTATTATTAAAATGTAGGGTCATTTTCAAAAGTGAAAATGTCTAATTGCATCTCAATGAGATATAGCCAAAAATTTTTGATAGCTGGTTCACCCGTTTAGCATGAGTTAATGCTGTCATGCACACAATAGACTGGTAGCATTTAGAAAATAGAGAGGTTTTAGATTAGGTTGGCAAAAAGATGGAGGAAAATCTGTCAGAAAATTAGCTGAGACTGTCATATACCCACAGCCAAAACAAAGCTGGTTCTGTCTGTCTGCAGCAACAGTGCTGTGAAAGGTGACTGGAGCACCACAGAAACAGAGACCAGAAAAAGCCAAAAAAGAGAAATCCAGGAGACATTTACACACGTCTCTGAGGTGACCTTCAAATCACACGATTAAAGACACACACACTGGCTACTTAGACACTTGCAAGATACCTTTAAAGCCTGGCTTTTATAACTGCACTCTTAAAGCCGTCCTCACTCTATTGAAGCAATCTTAAATCCTCCCTTCTGCCAGGTCCAGTAAGTCATTAAGGAAACAAACACACCTTTGATTAATGTGCCTGGGCATATTTACCTAAGGGCTTGTTCCCGTTGATCTCATTCCAGCTGAGGTCAATAACAAAATTCTCACTGACTTCAAAGGCAACATCACTGAGGCTTGACAGGCAGACACTAAGGATACACACTGCTGGGTGTACAAGTCCTCTGGAGCCCAGCTCTCCTGCATTTGTACAAGTTTTCACGCATTTCTGGAAAGGTGCAAGTCCTTAGGGCTGAACAGGCAAAGGAAGTAGCTGCTATTTCAAACATAAAAATTAAAGATACAGGTTCTTAAAATTCCTACTCACAGATAGATGCCTATTTTCCGTCCACTAGCAAAGATTTATTGATGTCTACACTTCTGTGACTGGCTACACAGCCAGCTATTTAGTCTCTGCATCGTGGAGCTGTCTGGTACAAAAATCCCCGTCACTGCCTCCAAATAGGCATTGTTCAGCCTGTATTACATGCAGAGCTCTGCATTCAGCTTATTCCTCTCCACAAGCTCTGGAGTGCCCAATGTTTTGGGCTTGGTTCCCACCTTGATGCAAGGCACAGGGGTCAAGCTTTGACAAGTTGGGAGTCTTTCTTTCTAAATCAAGACCCCTCAAAGCATCTCAGGTTGGGCAGCTGTTTTCATTTGACTTTTGTATGCTTCTTTTGTGGCTTACGAGGCTGTTCACAGTATGGCAAAAGCTCAGAATATCTGACCATAATGTTGATGTCCCTGCATCTACATTATCTTTATGGAGCTCTTAAAATGCCTAAGCCAAAGAGAATTTCTTCTCAATGTTTATGGAAAGTAACAATCAGGGTCAAATCCACCCAACCTAACATTCATTGTCTACAGTATAAATAGCTACACACGAGATTGTCAACCCCTTCTCCCTTTGTAGTTGGTGGAGGGAAGAAAGTAGGCACAATGCTCCTGGCTTATCTCAGGCTGTTACTTTTGGCTCAGATGAATCTCTCCAAATAAAGGCTAGTACAGATTGCTCAGATCACAAAGTTTGCACTGAAAATAAAGGCTTTGTGTCAGATGAATTCCAACCCTAGAATCTAAATTAACATCACTGAAGCTAATTTATAGCAGGTGAAGATCTTACGGTCTGGGAGTTTTCATTCATTTCGATAGTACTACTGAGAAAACGACCCAACATCTATGTCTGAACACTTTATGAACACTTTGGTGGCCTGCAAGCCACTTGCATGTGGGTTTTTCATATCAAAAAACCCCACGTGGATCTCTGGAGTTCCAAACCCCCAGAATGTTCCAGCATTCTTGTACTTTACTTTGTTTTGTCTTGAAAGCTTTCCACTACTTTCTGTTGGATGTCCAGGGATGCAGATTATCTGGTATTGTCTGACGAGTCAAGTGATTCAGTTTCAAAACACAGCAAAACAAAAAAGGAAAATGTCAAAGTCTGGCAGAGACTTTGCACACCATACTGGCATGAAAATCTCTTGAGAAAGGGTTTTGGTGTTGGGTTTTTTTTGCTGTTGTCTCACATCATCATTTCAGTTTCTCTGTTTTAAAACAATTTATAGGCTTTGTTCTAATTTGTGTATAACTTGACTTTAGAATATAAACATCTTCTGGCCTCTTTATTGCTCCCATCATATATTAAGATTTGAGTAATTCACCTCAAAGCACAGTGGGTCCTGTCACAGTTCCTTGCATGGTGGAGGGGAGCCCCAAGTACCTTGGCTATGAGCCTAAAGAGTCATCACACTGCTCTGAGCCTGCAGGCACCCAACCAGGGGGAAATGCCAGGGATGAGAACAAGGCTCAACCCAGCATCTACGGTGTCTTACTGGAGGCTGAAGGAAAGTTCAGGGTTTTGTTCAGAACCCATAACTTCAGAGTACCCTAGCTCTCTGATACAAATCAGGAATGCAGAAAGGTGTTTGAAAAAAACGATTGTTTTTTATTTATTGGCGGAGCAGAAAAATAGGATTCAAAAAAAAATACAGCAGGTCAATCTGAAGTAAACAAGGTTTGGGGGTTTTGTCTTTGTTCTTGGTTTTGTTTTGGTTTAGTTTTTTTAGGACAGGTGTTTCTTTTCTAAATTTTGAGTGAAGTTTGAAAGCAAGACCAACATCTACTGTGCTAAAACAAGATATTTTCTTTTGTCTTCAAGTGACTGGTTTTTTCCTGAATTGATTGAATGCAATTGGTTTAAGTTATAGCCAAAGAAATTTCAAAAGGAATTCTCTTTTCAAATTGAAAAATGATCAAAATCTATTTAAAACATATCATGTTCTACCTGAACAAAACAAACCCCAAACATCAGTGTAAAACATCCAAAATATCCTAGTGCCACCCAGAAACCTCATCTCTGGTTAAAGAGCCTTCCACTGCAATCCTTCACCCAGTTAGTACACTTAGAGTAAGGGAGACCAAAACAATCCCTTAACTCATCACCAAGTGCAGTCTGACGTCCACCATGTCATTGCCTACTCATTAACTCTTGCAGTCTGCAAGATGAAAGGCAGAAGCTGCTTATCCAGAGCCACCTCAAAGCTTCTCAGCAACATAAGCAAATATGAGTTTTTTCACTGTAAGAAGAAAAGAGGCCAAGGCCAGGTTGGACTGGTTTTGCAATAGGAAGGAGATGGGTAAGATGCAAAAGCTGGGGGGGACCTGGAGTGTCAGTCTTCTTATTTCTCCTTCCCCTAAGGAAATAGCAGGGCCAGGAAGGGCCTTCTCTCCCCCAGCAGTGCCACTTGCCTACACACACCGACCCCTCCTTTAAAGGCCACAGCAGCAAGCCAGATAACGTCTTCACCACCACCTACAACCAGCTGCAAAAGAGAGCATGTTACCCCCAAAGAGAGTGACTTTCCAGTACATTGCCATTTTAAATATGGAAGGAGGCAAGGACAGGAATGGGCTGTATGTAACCCCAAAGCTCTCAGAGGTCACTCTTCCCTGTCTTTTATTCAAGCAAACACACATCCACACAACCCCACTTCGGCTTTTAGGTGCTGTTAGAGCACCAGCCTCACATTACTTGGGACCTTAGGGTTTTCTTCCTGACAAGGTGCAACTCTACACATCCAGAGAAATAACCAAGACACAGTGGCAGCCTATGATCAACTCAATTCTCATGTCTCCCTCATTCCTGCTGCATGTATTCCGTGTGGGTACATCCAACCAGGTGGCTGACGATGTCACCGTACATTGTGACACACACTGTATATTTTAGGATGAACCTAATAACCTTTTATTTCTATTCCTATCTCCTTACATGCTTGCCAAAGAAGCACAGTTCACAAGCATTCAAAAGCAGCAAGAAATAAAAAAAAGGCGATGCAGTGAAAGACATATACAAGGGGAAAGACTAAGAGACAACATCACCAAAAATAAGCAGAACTTACAAAAACGAGCAAGATTTCTCTTGAGCTTATCATTCCCTGTCACATTACCTAGAATAGCTATTTAAGGCCTCCATGCTTCATGATATGGACCAACCAGCAGCATTCCTTGCTTAGGAAGAAATCTCATCCCCCTTGGGTGCTGCTTTTATTCTTACATTGAAGCATTTGTGTTGGCCACTGCTGGAGATGAGTTAACAACCACTGACTCCTAAATAGCAATGTCTGTTGCTATCTTGTCTGATTACAACTACATATCTTGATTTTATGGTTACTACTGGCTCGGACAGGACAGACAAAGCAAAAACTGCAAACTTTCTCCTTTACTAATGAAGAGTCCTAGAACCTCTTTTTCAAGAGCAAATAGTCAAAATCCTGGCTTTGAACAAAGATGACAGCTGCTTGAAGCTACTCAGTAACTTCCGACTGTGGCTCTAAGACACTTAATTTTCCTCAGACCTAGACTCTGAATCAATCGTATTATAAATTACAAACATCAGCCAACATAATCAGAGCCAAGATAGAATACATTCTTTGCACATTTCCCTCCTAGCAAGCACTGTCAAAGCTGAGACAATAACATTCTGCTAATTTGCCAATAATTTATACAGAGACACCACTAAAATGTGCTTAATCCTCAAAGAAATTCAGTTGCTTGACTCCAGATTTCAAAGAAAAGCATGCAAATGCAGCAATAAAATGCCTTCCGTTTAATCAAGTGAACACATAACAGACTGATTCACATTGTTTTATGGCATCAAATAACAGTTTCTGATGTGATTCCATGTGGGAGAAAAGGGGGAGGTTGCTGTAAGTATATTTTGGCAGATTACTAGAAGAGGTCACAGACAGCTGATTTCTTAATGAAGTGTTAAAAGCTTCCAAAATTTGCTTCTTACGGGAAAAATGGAAACTTCCCCTCTCTACCATGTTTGTAACAGACAGAAAAGAATAGCAGAAGTCAGCAAAATATGCCAGTTTTAAGTTGCTTAATTGTTGGAAAATGCAGTTTTCTTATTTTAAGGTAAATAAAGTCTACAGTATTGGTTTGTATCCCACTATGTTAGCACTGCACCAGATATGCTATTCGATTGCCTGGCAGACTTTTCAACAAGATCATGACAAACCATTTGGAAGCAGAGCTGAGAAGGGTCATACAGCAAAGCCTATCAGAGCTGACAAAAAATTTCCACTTTCTACTTTATTTGGAAAACAAAAGGGAAAGAGAAGGGAACCAAACAAACCTTCTGTGGTATTAAATCAAATTAAATATAGTGCATAAAATTTACAGCATTTTGACCTTACAGAGATATGGGTCTGGTGATGAAAGAAGAAATGATGTTCTGGAGAATGAACTTGGAAAACATATGCAGACAGAAGGGAAAAAATTAAAGGAGATGTAGACAGATGCAATTTGATGGCAGTGAAAAGCTCTAGCCACCATTGCTGACCCACAACGTTCAGGAAAGGCTGCAGTTCTGCCAAACATCTGAAGTCCAAAATTTCAAATATATTTTCACTTTATTTTATGAATGCCCATCCAATATATATCTTTGATGCTACAGCACACTAGTTGAATAAAAATCAACAACATAAAAACCCTCTTCATAAAAGATCCAAGAAGTGAAATCCCAAAGCCATAACCATTTACTCTGTGATCATATCATCTTTGACAACCACATATAAATGACAGCATGACAACAAATACAATGTACAGTAATGTGTGCAATGGTACAAAATATACAAAAAGGAATGTGTATTTAATATACATTCAACAATACCCCATAAAAATCTTTGTTGTGAAAGTGAAGTGCCTTTTCAAGAACAACAAAAAATGTACACCACTTCAGTGAAGATGCCTGAAGTATCTCCCATCAGAAGACTAAAGCCCGCGTTCTTTGACTGGAGATATAAAACAGCTGAGCTGAATATTCCCTAAGGAAAAAAAAAATCTAAACTTCATAAATTTTTTGTCCACATCTATAGCATAATAAAATATTTCGAGTGCAGAAAAATCAATTTAATTTCATTTTTACTTAAAAGTGGGTCCTCTTATTGACAGATCTAGATCAGTCATATAAAATCAAAAATCTATATTCCTTATCGTAAAAAGACCATTTCTGCCCATGTGTCTTTTCTGGTTTTGATGCATTTCACAATTCAGGTAATTTTGCTACAATGGAAGTACGAGTCTGACCAGAGGTCATTGCAAGAATTGTTCCTCATTTTCTCCTAGCTTTATACAAGTCTTGCATATTTTTACTCAAATATTTTTTGCCTAAGTTTCAGATTCCTGTGATTTCAACCTCAATGGGAATTTCAGGAAATTATTACAGTGGATATTATGAAGATCACATGCTTATAATGTGGCTGATTTTATGAGAAAGTCCACCTAGCCTCCGGTTTTCAAGGCACCATTTTGTGCCCTATCCAAAGCATGTACTTGCACTGACAGCAGAAAGCAGTTAGGTGCTGAGCTGCACAAGTACGCAACCCATGCTCATCTCTGCCGGGCATTCGTCCTCGCACCTTGCATGGGTCCAGGAATAAAGGTGGCTGAATATTTCTAATAAGCCTTCCAACCAACAAAGCTGACCCTTGATTTCCAGAAGCTGAGATTCCCGCTTTACCTCCAGAGTTCAGGCTTTGTTGGTTTGCAGCCCAGGGAAAGGTGACATATTAGCAGCCCAAGGGATGGTACTGAAACTGCCAACAACCTCTCTTGAAAGGACAAGCCTCCACAGAGAGGGACAAGTGCAATTTGCACTGTAGGTATCACTTCCCTTCCCTTTCTAGAGTTTGAGCCTACTACTGCCTATAAACTCATGGGCCCAGACCTACAACTCATAGAACAGCAGTTAATACATTTAAATTTAATAGCACCAGGTTTTACCCCAACCCTGATGGCCATGACTTAGGCATCAGAATGGGTTCAACTTGCAGGTGCAACACCGTGCCTCTTGTACCAGAGGCCAACACAGACCATCCAGCCCTTCAAAGCATTAAAATAAAAAGTATTTTCCAAAGTTCAAAACTCACCTGAGGCTTATTTTGAGTACCATTCAGAATTTTGATTTTAAGAGAGGCTCATAGTTATGCTACAAAAGGACAATACACAATCTTTTCAGGAGATTTCAGGCCTCTCTGAAAATCATTTCTTATGAATATGCGTAGAAGGAGTGATAGGAAATGAAAGGTATCTATAAATCATATGGCATGCCTGAGCAATGCCCAGATGAATGCAAAAAATTCATGTTATTTGCAGTATGTGTATCTCTTCCTGAGTTGAATTTCATTCCCAGTATGGAATCCAAGTGTCTGCTTTCTTTTTTTGGCAAGGTACTCAATCACATGGTAAGGCAATCCAATTTTCTGATTTGCTTCCTGTCTTTCCTCCTAAATGGCCAAGCATTTCTCACCAAGATCACCACTACAATGTGTGCCAGAATATGTTTAAAACATGGTCCTGTAAAAATAGAAATTAGGTTTGTTTCTTTGAAGGCAGCATTAATTCTTCATATATTCTGAGATCTTGAAGATTTCAGCTGAACAGATTCAAAATGATCTTCCTTCTCCTGCAATGGAAAAGACAGTTTCCCATCAACTGGGATTCCTCAAATTCACTCCAACAGTTACCACAGTCACTTCTTCTCTTAATATCTCCAGAGCAGCCTTAGCCAAAGACTTCACTTGATGTCTACCACAGTCATTAAGTGCACAGTTTGACCCTCCATTATTTAATAACACTACTAATTCTGTAAAAATTTGCAAAATCAATAAAATTCTGCCATATATATTGTTGATGGTACTTACTTTAGAGGGTACAGGGAAAGTTTGCATTTCATACTCATAGTACAAGACTACAAGTCCCAGAGATGAGGAATTGCAAGGTAATCAAATCAATGGTTATTATTACTTATTAATGTGCTTTCTACAATAAATAAAATGCTTGGAGCAAAGTTTGTGAATGTGAACACCACTGCCTCACTCCTGGATTCCCATCAAAACTCCTTCTCTGGGAGACCCACAGGACTAAAAGAGTCTACAAATCCTCTGCCATCTTAAAAATCAGGCCTGTAGGACTGAGTTTTCTTTCTGGTTTTATCTGCTGGGTGACAGCCTAGGCCGCCTGGCAGGCAGGCGTCAGGCTGAGAAGTGGGGACCTACGCATTACTGCCTGCGTGAACGACCCAATGGTTCAGGCAGAAGCAATGAATGAAGGAGCCCTAACAAAAGTTCTCACTAGAAAATGCTGGTTCTTGCTCCATGTACCTACCTTTTATACTTGTCGATGTACAAAAACAGTCTGGAAACTATGTTAAACTAACCTCGCGATCTGATTTTTAAAGCCGTCTCCCTCAGATCAGGACAGCCTTGTGCAGATGTGAGAAACAGCAGGGGAGAAAATTGTCCTATGCTAGCGTACTGTAGGGTATTTATTTCTTGTTCTGAAAGACCTGGTATTGTTATGCTGGAGACAACAGATGGAACTAGAACAGCCTCCAACCTGAGCAGTTTCATAATTCTTTAACTTCTATATTCTCATTAAAAATAACAGTCATTTCTCTTTATACTACAGGCCTAGCCCTGAATTCCTTGGGTACTCAAAACCGCTAATAGCTTCATGAGATGTTTTGCTTCACAGAAATGCCATTGCCTGAATCTTGAACATATAGTTAGGACACTTCAGATTTTTCTTTCTCTCTCTGTTTACATTTCCCCTCTTCTTCTCCCCTGTTTTCCTCCACATATTTTTCCCATATTCTACATACATATGCAGCAGGAGATGAATTTCTTCATCTTTTGCATAAATGAAAACTGATGCCTATAACATTTGTTTTGGAGAAATATCTATTAAATTCCAGTTATCTGCAGGGATACAGGACACAGATTTCAGTAAGCTAATGAGGTACTGGAAGCTGAGTTTGCCAGCTATGATTATCTAGCAGGAAAAAAGGAACCAGCTTAGAAATATCTGACAGGCTTGTTTGAAAAGGAGAGAATACTCAGGGAGCCTGCTACAATGGATATAGGAACTTTAAAAAACTCTTTTTGAGTCCAAATAGGCATTCAAGTGGTCTGAATACCAGAGTACTAAAGCTTACTTGAAAGAGAAAAGAAAAAAAAACACTTCTCCCATGCTCTCATCTCTATACTTCTGATCAGGAAGGAGCCAGTGGTTGGTGCTGCAAATGGAGTCAGCAAAGCTTTTACACTTCTCAGGTGTACAGCAAAACATGACCCTCAGCAACAGCGCTGGTCATTACGCTCAGCCACAACCAGCCAAGCCATTTCACAGACAAAAAAACATCATCGGGATTTCAAAGTCTGTCCCTACGGGATTCAAAATGTAATCAACTTCTATTTTTGCAACACCACCACAAAATTTGATGTGATTTGATTTTATTTACATTTTCAATATTCTCAATATTGAATTAAGAATTAATATTGAATTTCTGCCCCTTTCCACAATGAACAATATTGATTTTGCAAGACAAATAGTCAGGCTGGGGTCAAGGGGAAGTTCCGCATATTAGCTGTGTAACAGTAACTTCTCCTAGGAGGGAGATCTGAGGAGCAAGTAGCGTGGAAAGAGCACAGCAGTCTAATAAAAAAAGTAGAAGAACAAAGAGAAGAGAAAAATAAGGCAAAAGAAAGGAGGCACACAAGTTTTAATTACATTGCACTCCATTGCAGAAAGGAAAAAAAGGATTACAAGAAAAAAGTGTCAAAATTCAACATTCTGAAATATTATTTGGACAAGAAACAAGAGCGTGACTCTCTAAGATAAATTTTTATTATGATATTTTAAGAAATCTTCGTATTTTGAAACATCCCACTTCAGCAAAACTGTCTGAAAGGGAAAATGTCATCCATCTTTATCCTGATGACAACAGATGCCCCAGCTGGACACCCTTCAAGACAACATTACCCTTCCTATTGACTTCAAGGCATTTGGAATAAAGATCAAAATGCTTTCGGGATCTACCATGATGGTCCTCTATTGCTCCTCTCAGAAAAGTTCAAAGGACACCAAAGACCTTTGTGCTATGAATTCAGAGATGCAACAACCCACATCACATGTGCTGCAGAAAAAGAAGCTTTTTGCTGTTGCTTCCTACTGAAGCGGAGGAGGTTGCTGTATTGGGTAACAGGCTGTGGCTGATACCTTCTCTTCAGCTGAATCCTATAGTACTCCAAATTAAGGTGCTCAGGTCAGTCATGAAGCCAGCCCAGATGAGCTGCAGTTCCCAGTGTTAACTTTCTGTATCTATAATATCTGTGCTTGCCTCAGCAACAGAGGTATCCGGTAGGAACCCAGTCAGAGAGGTTCCCCCCACTGTTAACTGCTCTTTTTAGGTATCACCTATACAATAAATAATGCTACTGAAATATCTCTGCAGAAAAGGAAGCATTTACTCAATACCCTGCAACATTCCTTATCATTATGCATACTGTGGATTTCAGCAGATCGACTACGGACAGGGTGAAGTGTGCGTAGGAGGCTGCACCAGCACTGTGCAAATCAGCATCACAGCCTCATCACGTCCAGTAATAAATAAACATAATAATTATTTTTAGTATTAATAGTACTAATTACTACTCACCTTTGTTGCCAAGGACTTCAGCTTCCCCAGCAGTGACTGCTTATTTGAATATACTATTTCTTCTTCATTATCTTCTCCTTCCATTATAGCACAGCTGTCGGCAGCTGGCAGCTCGCACTCTTTTGAGTTTGCTGTCATCACTAATTTGGAATATTTATACTCCAGCCTGAAGAAGTAAAGCCAGACAGGCATAGATTTTTTTTTTACAAATGTCCCATATTCAAGGCTTTTTTAATTTAGATTATCTGCAGTCCTTCCACATAGTTAATTCTGTGGCATTTACTGGAAATTAGATATATTTCAATCATTAAAAACATGTAACCAAAATATTATTAACATTACATCAAGCTCCTGCTCTCCACATTAGTTCTCCATCCTTATAAAAAAGTCACGTTTTCCCAAAAGACCTCAAGTAGGTCGAGATGATTTCTTGCATGAAGAATTGAGACCTGTGTGCTGGTTGGGGCAACAGCAGGTCTGACTTTGTATCTGAATCTGCACCACGCTCCTGTCCAGGGAGGCTATGGGGGAGAGATGAGATGTGTAACAGTGTGTGGAAGGAGGCAGCAAGAGGTGGAGACCATGACACTGGAGTCTGGATTTGTTCAAGCTGGATGTGCTGTGGAGTGATGAAATTCCATGGAGGTGGAATCACGTTTTGAAAGTTTATGGCTTGAGATTTGGGAAGCACAGGACAATGGCAATGGGGAACAATCAGTATGTTCAGCCTGAGAAGCAGGGATCTTTTGAGTGTGTACCAGACATGTCCTGTCAAAATAGACCTAAGCAATATACGGTGAAGGACCTTATTTTAACCCAGCTCAAAGGGACTAATTAGACTGAAGAGATATCCTTTCAGTCTGCAGACCTTGAGAATGCCATGTTGCTTCAGGACTTAAGGTCAACTTCAAACTCTCAGGGGTTAAACAGACAGTTCCTGTAGGGAAATAATGCCATAACAAATTACTTTGGATTTTCTATGCTTTCCTAGCATTTTTGGTAGCCACTATTGGCAGAAGAAATCGCAACTTGGTGGATTAATGGACTGATCCAATATGGTATTTCTCATCAGCATCAGATCCAATAAATGTCTTTCTGTTCACCACACCAAGCTTTTAGCTTACTTTTGTATGGAACACAATTTGCTGTACTTACTTCTGGTTCTTCTTCCAAAAATAGCAGGTCAAGGCTATGAGCAGAACGGCTGTGAAAGCACCAACACCAGCTCCAACTTTTAGCCAGAAATCCACTGTTTCACAAGTGCTGGTCATTTTTTCTGGCAAGGGAACTCCTTTGATGCAATGCTTTGGCTCATTCCATACATACAAGGTTTCCTTTCAAGCAGAAAACACCAAAAAATGAGCTGCTTGTTGGAAAAGAGAGAATTACTTAGACCTGAAGCAAACAAGTTGTTATAAGGTGGAAAGGTTAGACAACTTTTCAATGAAAGCAAACCAAAACATGTGCTTCAGGTTTTCAGACTCTAGGTGGAGTCATATCATCTACTCAATTGTCCCCTTGATTGTGCCTGCAGGTTCGGACACGGCGAACGGATTTCCTCTTCCGTATGGCTCTTCACCTGGCACAATATGGGTAAGACAGCGATTGTGAATGTGTTGCGCCTGCATTGGAGCTGTGGATCAACAGGACAGTTCTGAACCCATGAACCGGCTTCCTAATATTTGAATAGAGAAGGCAGCAGCAAAATTTGCAAGCAAGGAAGGATGAATTTCTGAACTGACATTCTGAAGCCTTTCTCAGCCTGCCCCTGATGTTTACAGTTGTTAAAGGATTTAAGTCCTTTGGGCACTCCACCCTTCACAAACAACTCGCCTGCATGTATGAATGTGTACAGAGCTCACATCCCTACCCACACAGTTGGTCAACACAAACCAGCTCTCCTCCAGGAACCATGCCACCATTAGCACAAATATCCAAGACTTGACACAGCACTTCACCAATAAGACTTGCACCCAGCCAGCTCAGAGCCTGGACTGGGATTTCCCAACTCTGCACTTAACCTGTCAATTTGCATGCTGAAATTCAACAGAATCCAGTTTATACCCAAATGAACCCATGTGAACGGGAGACATGGGTCTGTACCTGAAATCCTTTTTTGCAGGCTCCCTCAATCTCATGGTAGTCTTGCTCCGTGCAGAGAGGGCAAGCTTCTGCACTTTCCCATACAAAGTAGAAAGTGCATCCATCGCAGGTGCCCGCGGGGCATGAGCTACAAGGAGAGCAAAACTTAGTTATCACTTATGAAACACTCTAGGGTTTGCATCCTTATTCCACATTCTGCTCCTGAACATTGGTAATGGTAAGTACAACAAATGGGTAAACATCCATCAAGTCAGCAGATGGAAAAATCTGGGGAAGAGTTTTTCCCAGTTTGTAAAATGCTTTCTTAAGTGAAAACAGACGTTGGGCTCTCAAAGGTCTAAAAGAACAGTTCAGTTGCTGGCAGTGAGTGCTACTCACACACCCATGATGAAAAGAAGAGAAAGAAGCAAGCCTTGGAGACCAGCAGAACTGCCCCAGCATTCCACCATCACGGGCTAGCACAGCATACACCTCTCTCGCTGTTCTCCTGCACTGGGTGACTGTTCCACACGGATGCCGCTATCTGGTTCCTGCTGTTGTTTTAATGATATCTGGGTGATTTCGTCCATATGGAATGGACTTGCCCTGTCACGGTTAATTACTAGAAGTATGTTCACCAGTTAATGAAGAGATAACAGCTTCTCTTAGTCTAAGAAAGACTAATGACCCTATTTTGTATTCAGCCTGCAGAAGAAAGTTGTACTAGCAATGGCAGGACTCTCCTGCCGCTTTTGTTACTGACAATTACATCAGGTCTCACAGCAGCAGAGCAGTGGCCAAAAAGTCCATGCAAAAAGCTAGGTCATGTAAACGTGAAATCTATCCACACAGAAAAATGGATTTAAAGGTGTTCTTCTATATCATCTGGAAATCTGCTACCCTGATCTGCAGGACTGAAAAATCCACAGCCCTAAAAGCCCATTCTGGCTTATCCTGATTTGAAGGACTGACAACTGTCCTCTCCGGATTACAGAACATTTTTTCAATGTACATAGCAAGAGCACTGACAGACCTTTTTCCTCAACCTCTTTCATCTTACGCTGTAACTTCATGTGATACTAAACACCATGTTTGGAGAATCAAGGAGTTACATGCAGTATTATTTGACAGGTATCAGATACCTCACTGTTTGAAAATAGCTGTCTGACTCCTGAGCTAATGAAAGGAGGCTAGGAAGGGAGAACACAACTGAGTTAAGGTACATCACATCAGCTGTGTGCTGGTTCTGCCCATGCTCACACTTTTAAAAGCAAGGTAGGTTACTCCTCCCTCACTCCGGGTAAGTTACCACAGCTCACACCATGCTTAACCTGTTACACCAGAAGGACACCTGGAGGATTTTCACGTGCCAGCTGGTAGTGGCTTGTTGCCCAGCATAATTTGTAGTGTGTCAGGTCCCTAAGAAACTGGGGTAAGCATCTCCAAAGGCGCTCAAACATCTATCACTCATCCATCACCTGTGAAGTAGATGACTCTTTGCCTTCACTCAGGTGAGCATAGTTCAACCATCCCAAGAGGGACAGTGATCAAAGAGGATCCGATGCTTCTCACACTGTTAGCTTTTGGGAAGTGGACTTAACTTTTGGGAAGGAGAATGAGTAACAGGGATATCAGCAGATTTATAGTAACGTCCAGACAGATTAAGATGGGTGCTGCCAGCCAAAGAGGAGGGTTATCAGAGTTGAGGCAAACTTCTGAAGAATCTCAGGGTGCTGGTAAAAAGTAATAGAATTATTTATTTAATTGTTTTTTCTCTGTGACTTTTCAGATGCAGGCATAAACAGGATTTTTGAAGAAAGAAGGCCTTTGTAGTTATTTGAATCAGAGTAAAGGGAAAAAAGGGCAGGTAAGTTAACACAGCTGGTACAAAGAGTCCAAGACACAAACTGGAGTGATGAGACACATAAATAAATACATATAGAACTTCAACCAGACAGAGTCAGGACTCACTTAAGCATTGCAATAGCAGATTTCATAGTTCCTAGGACAGATTGCTCTTTTTCAAGAAAATCACTTTGTCCACAGCCACTGCTGTAGATCAAGGAAGAAAAACTACCTCTCAAAGCCCCGACTAGGCAGTTCCAATCAGGAGGCTAAAGATCAAAATAAGGAACTGAAATAAAGGAGAAGTGAGACAAGAAAACATCACTACATTTGCTTTTGGCTTTAAGCTTGGAACAACCTGCCCGAGCTCTAACCTCTCTCATCACACAGCCTGAATACAGAGCAGTTGGTCTGCTGCGAGGTGATGAACACACACATCCTTCACCTAGGAGAAATGTGTAAGACCTCCTGGGTGGCTGATGAGGGAGACAGCACTCCTCACCACTGTGTGAAATTACTAATAATAACCACTGTTAAGTGTGAAATTACTAATGAGTTTTGTAAAGATTACCTGAGGAGAAAAGGATTTTTGGCACTACTAGGATATAAATACTGAAAATACCTGGGCACAGAAAGCTCTCCTTGGTCTGGTTTGTTGGGGTTGCATCTCATTGTCACAACAGTCGCACGGCCATTTTCACAGGAGGTTGTCACTGTTGAAGACCTAATGTCAAACAAGAGGACAAATGTAACATGTTTCCACTACAGTAAATGCACGTTGGTCTTTCATAGGTTGCTATCCATTCATGCAACTGCAGTACTAAAGAAATACCCTTCACCACAGTGCTTTTGCCTTTTTCAGCTGGAAGAAAAAAAAGGAGCAACAGAAGCATGGTAGGTTTCACCACATCATTTAAATCTCAAAGTGCTCTGAGATGCCACTCAGAAAATTGCTCTGTTTTTCTAGCTAGTTTGAATTTTGCCAAGTCAACAATAAACCTGCCCACAAAACAGAACAGAACGATTAAAAAAGAGAATCACAGGTGCTGTTGGTGTGTTACTCTGCTGGAGAGTTAATGTTGGCTCTCTCCTCACCTAGTCATCTGAGAACCACCTTGTCCTGAAACAGCACAAGGCAAAAGGGATTCAAGAAATGGACCTTATTCCAACATGGTAGACATTGTAAGTGAAGTTCACAATACTTTCAAACTAAGGCCACTGGTTTAGGGTTCAGTTTGCAGAATCAGACACTTAATTTAAGTATTCACATATGCATAAAATGTTGATATCCAAAGTGCTATAGCCAATTAAGGTCTGTTACTGAAGCTAACACAATCTAAAGAGCCAATCAGTAGAAGAAATATAGATATGTGCCTTAAAATAAGCTCAATAGCCCCACGGGCTCCAGAGTCCAAGCTTAGCAACCCAGTTCATACGCAGCCACCAGCATGCAGACATCTTAATTGAGGTGATCTTCGAGATAATTCTTACTCAAGCTGAGGTATTTTTTTTATTAAGGAAAGTGAAGAATAGGAAAAGCACACTAGCAGCTATGCAGGTTGGAACAATAATTTTTAATGTTGATTAGTTTGTTTTTCTAACATGAAAGTAAATACAAATCAATGTGAAAGAAAATATACAACTGGAAGTGGACATATCAAAGCCACATATAAGACATTATGGAAAGGAACACGACACTGGAAGTGGCACCTGGATGAATTAGAGCTCCAGTATCGTTCTCTACAGTTCAAATATAATTTATATTTGAGTAAACAGTGTTTGCTGATTTTATAAATGTTCTTCAATGTGCCAGTCAATATCAGCCAGATACTGACTAAAGTGACAAAGATTAAAGGTGGATTAAAGATCTCCCCTCACAGTTTTAGCTTTCTTTAAACAAATGAAGAAATTTGACATACAAATAAACAGTATTTTTTACCTACTTGTAAAAGAAATGCACATCAGGTATTTTGCTTGGAGAGGGAGGAAACACGTCTGTCTTGATGCTGATGTTTTCCAGTGTTGTTTCAACAGTAGCTCCTAAAATTTGAGAAGGAAAAAAAAAAGGAACAAGTTAAGAATGGATTTCTGAGGGGTTCACATATAACATTTTCTCAGTCTGAAAGGTATGAGTCTCACTTAACAGCATTTAATGACATCACTATACATTCTACAATTTCTTCTATTCTAACTAAACCTTGCAGATCTGTATGTTCCTCATAGAGTCTGGTTTCCTCATATAAACATAACAAAAAAAAAATAATAAAACAACACCAGTGTAAATAAGTTTTACTTTTTTGTATGAATTCACAGCAATCACAGGATATTACAGAATCACTGAATAATTTAGGTTGGGAAAGGACCACTGAAGATATCTGATCCAATCAACTGCTCAGTGCATATGCCTTGAATGTGTAACCCTAACACATCATAACCACGTAACACCCTGAGCAACCTGCAGTACCTTGGGAGAAAAACTGAAAGATGCAACAACAAGATTCAGAAAGATTATGGGGTTGTAGGCAAGCCTTGGTGGCACATTTTGGAACAAATGACAGGCTGGTGTGTGGAACACACAGGCTACACAGATCTGCATGGATTTTGGAGAAGAGCTGAGAAAGAGGAAAATTCAAGTCACCAAAGTTCTTAGAGATCCTTCCAACCCCATGAACCAAAGAAGACAGAAAATATTGGTGCTGCATGGCAACATTTCAAAAGAGGGAGATGTACGAATGGGACAGGCTGCATCCTTCTAGTAAGGTGAAAACTTGCTAGGACAATAAGAAAAAGTAGCATCAGCCAACAGCTGGAGGGAAGATGGGAAAGACTGAAGAAAAGAAGTTTTCCACTTGTTCTTGTAACAGTTCTGAGAGCCTAGATGAATTCTTGGGACTTTGACTTGACTCACATTACATTTGGGAGGACGATTCACACAGCTGGAAAATCCATGTCTGGTTATAATCCTTTTAGGTAAACACAGTAGATAACAAAGGTGACAGTTTTCACTAGACACTACTACAAGGTGTAGGACAAATCAGAGCCTGGGACTGTGAAAGCACATGGAGCGATGTGCTCAGTAACATTGCTCAGGAGGGCTTGCAGGTGAAGGACAGCTACAGAACATCACGTCAACAGACAGAACAAAATGAGCTGCACTGCAGCAACCATCAGGAGCATGTGCAGAAAGATGCCAGGTCATGTGGAGAGGCCTCCATTCGGCGAACATATGCTGACATCAGCAAAGACAATCATCTCCTCCCATCAAAGGCACTGCATCGAACACAGGGTAACTTGAATTCAAATTGCAACACAATGGACAGTTACTCACTAGTCTGGAAGATGATAGCTCATAGGCACCTTATTGTAGTTAACAGAGGCAATAAGAGAATATTCCCATCCAATACGCAGCACCACAGAGACAGCATCTCAAAGTGCATTTTCTCAAAAATAAGAACACTAGAAACAAAATCAAGTGTGAAAAAGAATACGTCATTCTTCAGAGGATATTAATTATATGGCTAAAAAGCCACAATGACTCTCTCATGAATGACAATTGCTTTGACTAAGAGTCCACTTTGGATCAGAACAGCAGTAAAAGAGCAAATCAGATAAAAACACTGGCATAAGCTTAATGGAGGGGGAATAGGAAATAAAAAAAAATCAGAAGTTATGAGCTACAGAAAAATGCTAAGCGATGCTAAAGACTTCAGGGGAACGCCTGTGTTTGGCAGCACTAGAAAAACTTTAAGATTGGAGCTTTTTAGAAATATTACAAATAAAAGTACATCTTATGGACAGGAAAGGCAAACTTCAACCTTTTTAAAACATAACAATTGTGATAAAGAAAAGGCAGCAGAAGAGCTTGTTGTCTTTTCTCTGTATTAGGAAAAATTCAGGACTATCTCCTTGCTTTCCAAGGCAATGACTGAACACCTCGTTCCTTCGGTGGCAGGCAAGGATATTGGCATCTACTTGGCATGCATGTTTATAAATTAGCAAACCCATACCTAAGAGTGACCTTTAATAGAGCTTTTAATGATAGGAAATGTCAAAAGACTGATGGAGAGGGGATACAGTGAGTGAAATTACAACGTGGCTAACGTGATGAGGCAAAATAACAGGAATGGTAATCGGAAGATGGGTTTCAGTTAATGGATAGGTACACAATGAGTGACAGTCAACATGAATTTATGGAGAACAGCTCCTGGTGAACAAATCTGACTTAATTCCTTGAGTGCTGATGAATTTGGTTGCTAAAGAAAATTATGTAAATTTATCAGGTATTTCACTAATTACCACATGAGATTCTAATTAAAAAGTTAGCAGTGTATTATCAATTAAGCACACACTCTGGATTAAAAATTATTTAACTAACTAATTATAAAACTATCTGGCATGGGAAATTGTCATCAAATGTGGTATGTCTCCAGGCTTCTCTAGGCATTGATATTGGAGTCCCAAAATGCAAGATTATCATCAGGGATCTGCAAGTAAGTATATAATCACTGTTGGTAAAGTGTGTAGATGAGACAAAGATTAAGAGGAACAGGAATAAAATACACAGCAACTTGATTCACTTAGTAAGTTGGTCCCAGTCAAACTAAGCATATTTTAGTGCAGACAAGTGCAGCAGGAGATGAAGGCCAGTCCTAAGGAAGAGAGAATTTCCCTGGGAAAATGTAACTTTGAAAAAGATCTAGAGTGGACATCAGATCCAAGAAGCCATCATGAAATCCCATGAGTCTGAAGAAAGAAGGACTCAGGGATTCCATCCTTGCAGTTAAATACAATATGGAAGTGATTTGTATTGTGATTATAGTGAATTAAATACTGGAATACTGTCCCATTCTAATGCCCAGGCTTTAAGAAAATATTTATTATATTTTCAAGTTACAGAGGCTGCAGAAAGAGCCCCAAAAGTTATTCAAAATCTTGAGAGAAATACATGATGGCATGAGACTGAGAAGAACTCGGTCTACTTAGTTTATCAGAAGAGCAGAAAGGGAGGGTGTGATGATTCCATTACACAAAATATTTCTCCGAAGAGGAAAAGGTGGGTGTGAAGTGGAGAAAGAATAACAAGAAGCAAGAGCTGAAAACTGAAAAATTCAAACAGCAAACAAGTCTGCTTTAAAACAAAATACAGAAACAGTGTTTGACCAGTGGAAAAAATATCAATGACTGTGGCAAAGCTTTTATTTCTGGCAGTCCTAAAAGTCCAGGTTGAATGCTCTTCCAAAGACGTGCTTTTGTCAAATCTGAGTTTCTGGGCTCAGCGCCAGGGAGGAAGCACAAACACTCCGTGCCTGTAGTGGATAGGTGAGCAGACTAAATGACTTCATTGCCTAATCTGGCCTTGGACTCTGGGAACTTGCAAGCCAGAGCAATGCAAGACTTCACAATGTGCATGGCCCCATGCTGCCCTAAGCATCCTCCTTCCTTGCCTAATTACGTCCCAGCACCAGCTTCTTCTGAAATTGCCCGAGCGGGGACTTGGCATGGGCAGAAACACTTGGACTAATGTGACTACTACAGTGACTGGTCTTGCCCTGCATGAGGTGGGTGGGAAACATGAAAGAAAACCAGTACTTTTTAATTATATTCTCCAGATTTTTGTGCTGAAATTCTAGGCACCATGGGACCCACCAGATCAAACACAGGGAAGAGTGAGTAATACGGGCATAGAAAACAAAGCATGGGGGCAGCGCTTGCTGTTCTCCTCCAGCCATCAGCTGAACCGAATCAGCAGCAAAAAGCAATGGCATCTGTCCAGATCCGCTTCACAGCTCAGGAACAAAGTAGGACTGAATCTTGGGCTACTCCTTCACTCTTTCCCCAAGGTAATGCAGCACTACTGAGCTGAGAAGGATTTACTCTGCAGCCCTAAACATACGAGAGTACACCCATGGTAACAATAACCATGTACCTAAGAACCTGTCAGCAAGGCTGTTGGACTGCAGAGCCAGGGCTGTTCGGAAACCTTTGCTATCCGACGGGATGATGGTGGACTGACAGACAAAAGCTCCCACAAAATTGGAAAAATCTTCTGATTCTGCAACCATGTCCTTCAGAGTAACATCTGTGATATTGTCAGTGCAAATAGCCATCTTCTTCCCCTGTGGACAATCAGGAAAAAAAAGGGAAGCTGTTGGTTGTTGATAAGACATGAAAAATTTTGGGAAAGGAGAGATTGCAAGCCTCCTGACCACGAACTGAATGAGTTTCATTACCGCACCTTAGAAACAACTTGAAGTTTCTATCATGAGAGGGATAAATTGCAACAACAAACTGTGCCATTGTGAAAACTCCGATTAAAGCCTTGTACAGACCCAGAAACCTCTCGTATGTGTCTTATTAGAAACCTGTGCTATGAAGCACTCTTCTTTGTTTATCTTGATAGCACAGTGTTTACTTGCTGATAGCAAAATGGCTTGCAAAGGAAAACCCTATTTCCCTTGCCTTTAAATAATATACTGTAGAATACCTCTTTATTTGGGATTTAATCCAGGTAAAATATTTTCAAAGCACAAATACATGAATTCCCTAAACAGACATATAGTCTTCAAGGCTGCATTAGTGCCACAAGTCAAGACAAGTGCTAGAATCTCAGAGCAACAGCAATGAAAGATAAATCACCAGACTCAGTTGTCCTAATAAAATGCCAAGCACTCACGACCTAGTCGTAAGGTTGGTAGTACTGTAGTACCATCGTACTAGTTTGGGAAGATGAAGACCACATCAACAGGGCAGAGAGCGTATCTGTACCTTTGCGGATCTAGTTGTCAGCAGCTCTAATCCAGCTGGTACTTAAACACATATTTAAGCCTAGAAGTATGCAAAACACTGTAAAGAAATGTGACTACTCATTTGCCTCAACTCATGCAAACCCTTTGGTACATGGGAAAGAGACTTCAGAACTTTACAGGGCTGAACATTAATGCAAACTACATGCATTGGCTGTCATGGAACAATACACATCACTGGTACTACCCTGAAACTTCAGCATACGTATGTGACAACACGGTCTGGTACAGTCCAAGCCCCAGACAGAAAAATCTTGACTCTGGGGCAGAGACTGCACTCATGGACTAAACACATTTTTCCATCACTTTAAAAGGGTGCAGTCAAAGTCAGCAACAGAGAGCAGCGTGACCAGGGGCTCTGCTGACAGCAACATCTCCAGCCAAGTCACAAGGGAAACATATGGAAAGAAGCCGGCACCTGAAAAACTCAGACTCTTCACTTGAGTTCCTTGGTAGTAGCACAAAAAGTCAGGGTTGTGACCCAAGTGACGTGAAGGCACAAGAACCAACAAAAGGTAAGGATGTGACAGGGATTTTCTTCTGAGCATTATTTATGCCTAAAACACTGTCACCTCTGCTCTAGAATATCACTTGGCTGCTCAAAAGTCCTCTTGCACTGCCAGGCAACGTCCAGAGGGAAGTGTTTGCATGGCATCAGTGACAGCTCAGTTGTAGGAAAGTCCTCGTCCTGTCTCATGGTGATCCCACAGAGCATGAATGCTGGGCAGCAAAATTGGTTAATCCCCCAACCCCCAATACAGCCAAGCTCACCTCATTCCCACACAGACTGATATTAAAGAAGTGAAAGAACTTGGTCCCTCGGGAGGTGAAACTGGGTCCGCTCATCAATGAGCCCACCTGGCTGAGGTTGCTAAAATCGTAATTCAGGCTCTGGTTATCCTTGAAGTATGACACCAGGCAGTCACTGAAGCAGGCAGAGTGGTCCTTCAGAGAAGGAGAGGTATCCATTAAAGAGCAGTTATGGACTGTTCACCCGGGAGTTAAAGCAAGCAGGTGCAAACAGGACTGCTTTCATTGCTAAGGATGGAGGAGAACTTTGTCCTATTCCAGTAATTCACGTTACCCTTGGGAGAATTCCCATTCCTGTTTCAGTCCCTTGCAATCACATATCAGGACTTCAGTGTTCCCTAAGCCTGGCTTTTCTGCTGTCCACTGCATTAGCTAAGAACATGCAGTTTCTTGCTTTGATTTGTAGTGGGTGCTTTTAGGATCCCAGTGTCCCAGCTGAAAGCCCTTTAGATAGACAAAAACACAGTCTCAGTTACACTTGCATCTTGCGAAGGAAGCACAAGAAACAGCTCAAGAAACAGGGACAGGATATGAACCCAGCTGGAGACAGGAAGAATATGAACAAATTGGAGCAGTCCTTCGAGTCCCCGTGCAGGTCCTTGCTAAAGCACAGTGTATACAATAAATGTTTACCTGTGCTCAAGGACAATTTCATTTAGGAGGAACTTGTTACAGGTTCCTAAAGGCACAGAAACATCATCCAGCTGAGGAAGTCCCTGACTTTCAAACAGCAGGAGTCCGGGACAGTTTTAGGTAGTGGTAATGTATATGCTTACCAGTACAGCTTCTTGACATTAATCTTTTTTTGAGCTAGATAGGTCAATTTTATCCTCTTTTTGCATATTTACAAACAGAAATTAGATGAGGGACTTAACTGGAAGAGTGGGATCATTGGTTATAATTACACTGCAATGCTCACAAGGCACATACCTGTAGGAAAGCACTAAAACCGGCCCTTTGAGTGCTTATATCCCAATAAACCCTGTCTGCCCACCGCCCAGAGACACTCTGTTTGTGTACCTTGGTGCTCTTGCTCCCAGGCCCACACGGGATGCAGGCATCCCTGCCATAGACCTGGTGGATGGACAGGAAGGTGTTGGCCGGACACTCCTTGCACTGGCTGGTCTCCTTCTCGATGTAGTGTCCTGCTGGGCAGGGCACGCAGGACGAGCCAGACTGCTCAGAGCCCAGCGCACAGGCCCGGCAAGAAGATGCAACTCCATCCACTGCGTTAGTCACCGTGATGGAGTAGATCTTTGCCATGTCATTGATGAACTGTCTGCTCTGCAACGAGAGCCAAGAAAACCACTCTGCTGTCATAACACCGTTTCATTCAGACATTAACCACAGCTCTATGCACCAGCGCATCGATTCAGGGATTGACTTATGCATGCGTCTGTCTTTCAATATGGATGGTTTATCTACAGCTGCTTCCCAAGGGACACTATATGGTGACAACCACTCCCCCGTTACAAGACGCCTGTGAGCTTCACGGAGGGCAAGAGCTCTGGCAGTGAGTGTCCAAGGAAAGCTGTGCTGTAAAGCCCTATACATAAAGAAGTACTTACATCTTGGCCTTCGTTTATTCTCTGAAAGGCCCAGGTGAAGGTGAAGGAAGCATTTTTGGAGATGATGTGAGTGTAGGATTGTTTCTCTTTACTTCTTTCCCATGATTCCACCACATTGGTATTTTTTCGATTAACATCCTATATAATGGACATCAATTTTTTTTTTTTTTAAATGAGAAGTGTGGTCATACTACACCAGTGTTTTAACATATAGAGATTAAAATACATAAATGACTTTACAATTGCATTTAACGTTCAATAAAGGAGAGCAAACATCTTTATTCTGTTTTCCACCACTAGCGATTTTTTAATTGAGAATGAGTGTCTATTCCAAAAGATGCTCAAATTCACACAACAGTTTAGTTCAAAGCCCTATAGCAGTATATAAAAGTTATGTGGACAGATTCAGCACACTGGTTCTTTCAGATTTAAAGTTCTGTTTATGTATGTGGGTACCAAAGCACAGAAAGGGGAAGGCCAAAATTCAAAGAAAAATTGTAGTGTCTCTAGTGAAACAGAGCTGGGGCCAATAAGAGAGTGTCAAAGTTTACACGAGAAAAAACAATCTATGTTCGTGTTTCTTATTCTTCATGAGCTATAAATGTTCCAGTGAAAGATGCTTTTCCTTTAAAACAGATTCCTTTAAATTACCGCTAAAGGCAGATTCCTTATAATCACCATCTAATTTCCACTTAATTCTCTTTACATTAAAAGCAGCCCTTTAAAGTACCACTAAATACAAACAAAGAAAGACCATCTTCCCTTTGCAATGGAAGGGGCAAGGGAGCTGATGCAGATTCTGTTACCTTCCTCAGCTGATGGACTTTCAGTAAGGAGACAAGGAAAGTAAAAAACATGGCATTTTGCTTTCACAAACAAATGCCTGTTTGCTGCCCTGCTGATCCCCCAGGACACTGACAGAATCAAGACTAAATGTCTGAATTTTCCACTTCCCATCCCTCTGTCCCACAACTGGACTTGTGACTATATTAAACTTCTGGAGGCTAACTCAAATGCACAACAGACACTAACAATTATATCAGTCAGTTTACTGGGAGAAATTTTGGCTCTTTGATGTTCAATGATTGCTTTTAAAATAAACAAATAACCAGGAATGGTTCACAAATCATTTGGTGGAGGAATTTTGCTGGTCATTCATTAAATCCTTCCTGCAAGGGCACTATAGATATTAAACTAATGTCATACATAATCTTAGTCATAATAAACCAAGTGCAACTAATCACGCTTATACAGAGGTATTAAAGTGACATGTGGAATACCAGGCTCTCAGTTATGGAGAGAGAGGTGTCACTCACCGCCATGAAGTACAGCACACAATCTGCTGAACAGATGGTCTCAAAAATAAAAGTAATCCGTCCTAGTTCTGACCCAGTTGCTCCTGTCACTGATGTCGGAGGTCTGTTTAACAGAGAAGGAACGAAACATTTACAAGGCGCTCTCCAGACAGGCAGCAGTCAATCCTTCAAATTGCTTTTTGTACAGCGAGGAAACCATCAAAGTCCTGTCCCATAAAATCTGCCCGTGCAGAACTGCGGAGGCCAGGTCTGCACAGCAGCTCTGCACTGGGTGTTGGGCACAGCAAGATCACTTGTTAAGTGTCTGTCTTCTTCATGGTACAGTTCCTTCCCTACAACCAACACCCAAATTTGACTGTATTGGTAGGGAATCTTGTCACTTAAGTGCATCACATGCTTTAAGTGATTGACACCGATTTAATGGCATCTACCCTCCACTGGTGGGGAGATGCTTTCAGGAGTTGCATGCAAACCAGAAGTATTCAGGGTGCTCCCCTGCAAAGTATTGAACAGTAAACTGGGACATGCCGAGCTTTTCCACGGATACATTTCTTGCCTCTCTTTTATTTTCATGGCTCTTTGCCCATACTGTAAAATAAAAATCAGGGTTTGCTCATTGGGTGTAAGAAGTGACAACCCTCTCAGCTGAGTCACAGCAAAGGGAGGATGAGGTTCATTTTTCCATACCTTACCTGTCTTAACAATTGGCACCTTGTCTGAGCAAGCAGTCTAAGCTCACTCTTAAGAAAGAAGAGCCGCAAGCACCTCACGCAGCTTATTCATCCTGTCTGAGGGTTCAGGAGAGGTGGGATGTCCTGTTATCCTGAGGTGCCTGAATCTCTCCACTGGCTCCAGGGAAAGCACAGACTGTACAGGCTGCCCGGAGCCACAGCACAAAGTAACTTGGGTTTCTGTAAAATACCTTCAGGACAGGCATGAGCATCCACCCCACAGCAGGTTTAGCTGGTTACTTTGGGGTAATTTAGCAACAGAGGGATAGGAATATCTTTTCTCAGTTTCCTGGCTGGCATCTCAGACTGAAGCAAACACTGCTGAAAACCAGTCTTACAGAATTCTCTGCTGCAATCAGCTGACCAGGGACACAGGACTAAAATTCAAGTTTCCCCTTGTCTCTCATTCATGAGATCATAGAATCATAGATCATAGGTTGGAAAAGACCTCTAAGATCATCAAGTCCAGCCATCTACCCAACACCACCATGCCTGCTAAACCATGTCCTGAAGTGCCATGTCTACAAATTTTTCGAACACCTACAGGGATGGGGACTCAACCACCTCCCTGGGCAGCTTGTTGCAATGCCTGACCACTCTTTCAGGAAAGAAATTTTTCCCAACATCCAATCTAAACCTCCCCTGATGCAACTTGAGGCCATTGTCTCTTGTCCTACTTGGGAGAAGAGACCAACAGCCGCCTCACTATAACCTTCTTTCAGGTAGCTGTAGAGAGCAATAAGGTCTCCCCTTCAGCCTCTTCTTCTCCAGACTAAACAGCCCCAGCTCCCTCCACCACTCCTCACAGGACTTGTTCTCCAGACCCCTCACCAGCCTCGTTGCCCTTCTCTGGACACGCTCCAGCCCCTCAATGTCCTTCTTGTAGTGAGGGGCCCAAAACTGAACACAGCACTCCAGGTGCGGCCTCACCAGTGCCGAGTACAGGGGCACGATCCCCTCCCTGCTCCTGCTGCCCACATTGTTCCTGATCCAAGCCAGGATGCCGTTGGCCTTCTTGGCCACCTGGGCACCCTGCTGGCTCATGTTCAGCTGGCTGTCGACCAACACCCCAAGGTCCTTTTCCACTGGGCAGCTTTTCATCCACTCTTCCCCAAGCCTGTAGCGTTGCATGGGATTGTTGTGACCGAAGTGCAGGACCCGGCATTTGGCCTTGTTGAAACTCAGAGAATTGGCCTCGGCCCATCCATCTAGTTGGTCCAGATCCCTCTGCAGAGCCTTCCTACCCTCAAGCAGATCGACACTCCCACCCAACTTGGTGTCATCTGCAAACTTCCTGAGGGACCACTCAGTCCCCTCATCCACATCACTGATAAAGATGTTAAACAAGACCAGACCCAAAACTGAGCCCAAAACTGAGCCAACAAGACTCAGACCCCAAAACTGAGACCATTGCACTTCAGAAAGCAAAACTTGCTTCATTCCAGGGGTAATGGGAAATAGCTGTAAAAGGCAGGGATAAATGAGAAATAGATTAAAAAAACCTCCCGTTCCTTACTTAAATCCTGGGATGTGCAGGTTCAAGATTAGATAGTCATTGTCAGAGCCTCCTGCCCCGCTCTGGATGTGGTCACCAGCAACCTCCCAACCTTCACAGAATAAAAAAAGATGAAAAAACTTTCACAAAATGGATGGTTTCTGGGTCATATGGCAAAAAATTTCTATGTTACCACACTTTTTTAAGCAATTCAGTACTTCAGTATATTTTAAAGGTGACTGTTATAAACTATAGAGCAGTATGCTTTTGAATGAAAAATTTTAGTAATCATACGAACTGCTGATTTTATAGGCAAATGTCATGTTGAAATCAGCAAAGCAATTGAAATTCCCTGACCTGTGCTGTGCAGCTAAAGGGGGATGGTCCATCTGTTCTCTTCCAGCCTTGAAACAGATGAACCAATGAATCTATGCATTAAACGTTAAGCATATAGTTCAGTGGCCCTCTGCTCAACACGCGTAATTCAAAGTTTGAGTCACATCAGCCTGACAGGGCAGATCAGACTGAGGAAAATCAGCGAAGGCTGGAGGTGGGAGAAGGCCCGAACGGGACCATTTTCACCAGCAAGCTGTGACTGCTCTCTGCTGCAATCTCAGCACACGTGCAGAGAGAAAGCTCTGAGTATTAAGTGAAAAAAAGATCACAGACTTTAATTAAGTTTTCAAAAAGGATTACGTGTGACCTCCAAGGGCATGGTTATCACAAAACATGAAATGAGATAAACTAGAGAGAAGTAAAATGGGTGGGTTTTTTTCAATGGGGATATTCAGATGCATTATAATCTATGGTGGGATAGGTCCTTGGCTGAAGGGACTTCGCACAGGCTGCAGCTCCTGCCCTCTTCTGGTATACAAGCAGAGTTTTCATTTCTTTTTTGATACATACTGACACTGTTTCCTACAGGACTTATCAAGCCTGGTGCAATTAAAGCAAAGGAGGGAGACTGTGTTGTGACCCACACAGTAAAAAGCATATTCATTTTCATGGGTGCTCCACTACAACAGTGATCAGCGCAGGAGAGAGACAGGCACAAAACAACGCAGGGAGTGTGGCTCACCGTTCATTCCATCACACTTTGAGTTGCCGACATTAAAGCAAGACGTCTTCATATTGCCTGGCAGGATGTTCCACCACTTGTACTCAAACCCAAGCGCTGGTTCAGTCCCAGCAGGGCAGGCTTTGCACTCTGCAGGGTGAGAGGGCAGGAAAGCATATCTCAGACAGAGTTTTAAAGAACATAGACATTACTTTTTTACTCTCTGGGACAAGCAATGAGCAAAAAAAATAATTTATTTCTTTACAATTTATCAGCCTAAGACTTACCAGGACCAGAAGAGTGGAAACGAGACCAGCATTTTATAAATTGCAAATCACAACCTCGTGGTAAGTAATCTACAACTGATCCCCCAAGCCACACTTCCTTTTTAATGGCTTCAACTGAAGGTTTGTTCTTACCGGCAACCATATGTTCCCACAAAACACTGTAGGTGACCACTGGGACAATATATCTCAGAATCAACAAGCCAGAATTTAAGCAAGACAATGTTGGCAGTGCTTAAAATGAGATTTTCACAGGGAAGAACTTGGCATGGACAGGAGAATGGGTGAGGAGGAATTACTGTCTTTTAAAGTTCTGATTCCCTTCTCAGAATCCCTTAAAATAACCCTCAGGATGTTTATATCAGCCAAAAACATGCAACCAGAAGACAGCAGGTCAACTTGGAGCAGCCATCCCTGATAAGAAAGGACTTCAGAGAGAAAACAGATATCCAACTCCCTCTCTCCAATGTTATTTCATCAGTATTTTATGCAAAATGAACTCTGATTTATGACGATATATCATTAAACTAAGTCACACACAAGTAGACAACTGCTCTGGGGGACACAAGCAATTATTTTGCGGACTCCTACCCTGTGTCCCATCCGAAAATGTGCCCGGTGGGCAAGGAGTACAGGAAGATGAGGCGTTGTTGTAAAAGCCAGGATTGCAGGGTGGACAATCCTTCCTCTCTCCAGAAGGAGGCAGGGTCAGTGCATCGGGAAGATCCTCTCTGCAGATCTTGGGTTCAATCCATTTGTACATAATCTGAGTCTGGAAGGAGAAGACACTGAGCTCCCATGGTATGTTAGGAAGCTTTAGGACTACATGCACGAGTTAAGGTCCCCCTTGTAAATAAAATAAGGTATTCCCAATGTTTTAGGCCAAAACCAGACCTTGCACATCCAGGACAATAAAGGGAAGGGCAGAGAAGGGAAACAGAAGTGATTGGGTTCACAGGTGATTCCAAGATTTCAGACCTCAAGAGCAAAGCAAAAATGTGAAGCTTAAAACAATTATTAGTGTTCATTCCTATTTATCTAGTGAATTTTCCTATGGAAACATTTCTGAGGAATGTCAGATAAATAATTCTAAAACAACTGCATAAGCAATCTCTGCATTTTAACCACGGTAGCCCAAAACATAACTTCTGCATTATAAAATCTCTTTATTGGAAAGGCATCTGCCAGCAGAGAACACCACAAGTTTTAAATTTTTTCTCCATATTGGCCTCTTCTTTGCAAAGTCCTCAGTTTCTCTCCAGCCATTTTCACCCATTGAGCAACTGCCAAAACCACACAGGAACTCTCCCAACCCCTCTCCAGTCCCTCACATCACATAAGGAGCAGTTTATGAACACTAATGAGTCAGTCCTTGGCTTTACCATATACAAGGGTATCAGCTCTCTGCCATCACCTCTCTTTGAGGAGATAAGTTTTCTGTCTTTAGGAGAAGGCTTAAGTGAGATGCATCACCGTGAAGTTGGGTTTCAAATTTCATCTGACTTAGGTCTATCCCTGAAAGAGTTTAGTATCTCAAGATGAAAATCAGCTGAATTCCAGAGCTGAGAAACCCAACTGGCAAGACTTTAACCTGGCCACAGATCCCCCTTTGAGTACTCCTGCCCTTTGATCCCAGCAGAGCAATCAGGGATCCTTGAGGCCAGAGGCACGGCTACTGAGCTTGGCAGGGGACATTTGACCTTATGAATTTGATCCAGGGCCCTGAGCACACGCCCCTGCCAACCCGGGCATTTTGCTGCTTGCACTCAGGGTTAGCCCCCTCACAGCACAGAGCTGTTCGAGAAGTATTGATCGTCTCTGAAACTGTTTGAAAAAAAGCTGGAAGAAACCTCAGTGCAGGCTCAGGCCTCATCTCCTGGGAGCTGCTATTGCGCTGAGGTTCTCACCCTTTGTCCCTGCCTGAGCTGTGTTGCAGCCATGCCTGTGCCAGGTCATGTACCCTGGTTGATCCCCATCCTGACTGACCCATGTCCTAGCTTGACATAGGCCATGCCTCATCGCTATGGACTTTTCTGACAACCTCAGCTGAATCTGGCCACTGATGCCGGGTCTACTTTGCTCGCTTTGCTCAGGTACTGTGGGACTGCTCCTGCTTCTGGCTCCCTGTCCCTTATGGATCACTCTGCACACTTTCTAGAGTATTGCTCCAGAAATGCTTCAGCAGCATCAAGCATGCACAGTATTTAAAATAAAAAGGCTCAGGAGCTCGAAAGTACCTGCGTGGTTGCCCAGAGCCCAGACACACTGTACACACTGAAGCAATCCTATCACGTCTGAGCAGAGAAAGGGGTCAGAGAGTGCCCACAGCCACACAGGTGAGGATTTATAAGACTGGGGCTGAAGCAATCAGCCTGGGACTTTTAAAGCAGTAGATCGGTGAAAAGTCAATAGCAGTCAAGCGCCTAAATCTCCTGAGGCGCCTTCTACACATGGAGTGAGGACAGCAGGAGGGAGACAACAATCTAATGTTCAGTGAAAAATCTGGCTGATTTTAGCAAGCATGGATCAATAGACCTTTAGCCTGGTTCTTTGCAGCCACAATTCACCAGAAGATGGGCTTCAGAGTCAGACCATCTCATTGAGCTGCATCACATGGAGAGACGGCTGGGTAGTATGGGAAATCTGGGCAATTTCCAGAGATGCAGAGCACTAAATGGTGAAAGCAGTCCTGAAAACCCAGCCAGCATCTGTGCATCTATGACACATGCTGTTGTGCAACTGGAAGATGAAGGGTGTCTGCAGAAAGACCCACGTTGTATCCTCATGATGTCCACCAGTGAAGAGAAAGGCCATTGAGGAGGCACAAAGAGGGTCAACAGCAGGAGCCTAGTCAACGCCAGAGAGTCTTGAATTCCACAGAGCAGTGACAGGGTAATCTGCAGGAGGCTGCAATTCAAGCAGTATCTGGTAGTGCAGCAGTGAACACTGCTGCTAATTCCTCCAGTCATTACAGGCAGTTAACAGAGCAAGAACCAGTGAGTCAAGACCAGGCTGCAGAGCCTGCCCGCTCTGGGGCTAAGCTCACTGATGTTTCACTATCAAAGCACACAAACTCTCAGCTGCATTTTGGAACTGGCTGACCAGGAGACTCCAAAATACTCCATCCTGCCAGAAAATATTAGGCCAGCAACCTACAGGTGCTATGGATTTTGACTATCCATCCGGATCCAAGAGAGATGGGAAAGTGAAGAAAAGAGACAAAACAGGCCTGACCACTTGTCCACACCGCTGTGGGCTCCATATCTTCTCCAAATCCCAACAAAATGTCCACTTGACTGCTGGTACAAAGGGCAGGAGAGCTCCAAAGCCAGGCTGCTCCACCACCAGCAGGTGCCTCTATGAGAGACCCAGTGGATCCAAGATCTCTGGTTGAAACAATCCACTGAGAGTCAAGGTGTTTCAAGGCATCCCATGAGGCAAGCACATTAGTAGCATCTAAGCTCTGCTGCTGCACATGAATACTCCCAGGCTACGTATATACCATTATTTCAACAGATCACAGGCCCTTCTTTGATGCTAAAACTAAGGGACGTGATACACATCATACCTACACAGCAAAACAGTCTTCCACCTGAAATAGGTATGGTCATGTCCAATGTTCTTGTGCCATGGCAGCACCTGAGTCACGCCTGGGCATTGCTGGGACAGGGCAAGTTGTCACAAGCCAAAAGTATGCCAGGAAAGATTGCTAACAACTAAACAGTATGGTTTATTCTGGGACAGTACTTCACCCTGTCCTCCAGCCCTGGTTTTTTATGAGCATGGGGGTGGCACCAGTGACCCAGTCAGACTAATCACAAGTGCAAGGAACATTTCACAACAACAAATCCCTTAAGCAGACCCATGACAGGCTGATCCTTACAGATGGATAAATGCTGGAAAGAAGGCAGCTAAAGGATAAGCCCAAAGCCTCAGAGAGATTCAGTGCTGGAAGCAAAACTGGGAAAGAAATTGGGATAGAGATTCCTGGAAACCCTACCTTGTTTTCAAACCAAGAGATCACAGTAATCTCCATGATCTTAAAAACAGTTATCATGCCTTCTACTTACTTTGCCTTCCTTATCACATGGGGTATGGATCTGGAAAAAGTCTTTATTTGTGCATGGTGGACGCTCTATACACGCACTGGATCCCTCCTCTGAAAAGAAAAGGTGAAGAACAGATTGTTAAACTACCAAATAGTCCCTGGAAACAACCACAACAAGCTTAAAATCTGGATATTGAAGTGAGTCAGCAGAAAAATACAAAGTGAGAATGATAAATCAAACTGTTAACGAAGTCTACATGAACCTTCCCCTGAACTGAAGGTGGGGAACAGGGAAACTGCCAGCTCTGCTTGCACTGTCACGCTGAAAGTCATTGATTCAGTGTAACCAGGGAGCCACCCAAACACTCACCCCAATCCTTCACCTTCAAGCAGTAATTTGTGTAGTTTGCCAAGCACAGAAGCATCTTCTCACTCAATAAGGAACAAAAACGCTCTAAGCCACTAGAAGCTTCCTTACAACACTGGCCCAGTTTTTCCTCTTCACAAACATTTTTGCAAAATTCTCATTCCCATCATGAGCACAGGCACAGGTCCCTAAGCATTTGCCACAATCTGTGATAGCAGGTGCTATGGTCAGTAACCGATTCTTCAAAAACTTTCTTACAAAACAACTATAAGGAAGCAAACTGAAGACATGCTGGCTGTAAAGAAAGGGTTTTGCTCATGTTATCTGACGATCAGCAGCTAACCACAGCTGGGAATGAAGAGGACTTTGGGGGCTAGGATTTGCAACTAGATCTGCACATCTTCTGACCACACAGGAGGCAGGGACGGGCCAGGGGAGGATTTGGAAAGGAGATTCCTCGAAACATGACAAGTCTGAAGGCAATGATGAAGCCAATTCGGATCACTGCCAACCGATAACACAAATTACCACGAGAGGGCACAGCACGACCGTCATTATCCTTCAGAAATAAGGATGATCTTCCCTTCACGGTCACAAAGATCTCCATCCCTTCATGTTAGCATAGATGTCCTTAGCCAAGATCGACTGTGGCCCATGATGTATGTATGTGCCCTCTGCAGCTTTTGGGAAGTCCCATCTTCATTTCCCCTCTGCATATCAACTGGAGACTAAACTTCACTGTCGGACAAAACCATTTTCACATCTCAGTAAGTACTCAGACTCTCCTGGTTTTGCCAAACCCATTTGATTTATGTACCTGCATAATACATCTCTTCTTTACACTTGGTGCACTCTTTAGCTCCTTTCTCAGAATAAGTATTTCTTGGACACACCTGGCAGCCAGATGAACCTGGTTTGTCACTGAAGGTACCAGGCTTGCATGCGAAGCATTCAGACGTATATGCAACTCCTGTAAGATAAACGACAGGTAAAGCTCTGAAATACAGAGAGGTATGCTCCGTGACTACGGCCTACCTGCTTACAGGGGAGAGCAAGCCAGCTGGGTAACACAGCTTAAAAATCACAGACTTTCAGCACCCACTTTATACACTTTGGCTTTGCTGACTTATGATTTAGGTCTTTAATCTTCGCACCTCAATGCAAGTCTGGCCCCTGTAAGAACGTTATACTATACTCCAAGTTTGATTACACTTAGAACAGGACCAAAAGAGCAATCCTAGATTAACTAAATTATTTAAATAGTAATTTAACTGTCACTGTTATGATAAATACATCCATTTATCACTGTTGAGAGGCTTACCAATAAGCATGGTCTTTCTACACTACATAAAAGAAAACCTCTTCATTCCCTTTTCTCTCTCTTTATTTGCTAAGCCAGCCTTCTCCAGTAGACGGCATCATTTACCAGCTAAATCAATTTTTCAGCCTCTCCCCTGACAGCGTGAAGTTTGGCTGTTCCGTTTCTGCAATTTAGAGGAGGAAACAGAGGACAAGGGGGCTAAAAAAAGACACTTCTCTGCTGAGGGCACACCAGTAGAAAAGGCACTTGCAAACACTGTGATGAAAGAGTGAGATAAGACTTAAAAGGCAAATATCACTTACCTTCAATTGTGATGTTTTTCACCAGAACTGGTTTTACCACTTTGGACCCCATGAGAATCCCTGTTGTTCTCCAGTATAATATATTGCTACCTGATTTCAAAGTTACCTGCAACAACACACATGGCAGTTAGCAGACATACCCTCACGAAGTCATTTTTTTATTTCTTACTTCCATAACTCAGATTTCTTGCATCCTCGCAGCAATCCTGGCATTTCTTAAGCTGCTTAATGAGTCAAGAAGTAATGGGGAGACAGCTAGGCAGATGCTGTGAGACATCTCTGAGGGGTGCCAAAGTGTGCTTTGTAAAAAAGCTTCTCAACAACCCAGTTTTAAAGAAAAACACCGAGAGCTGTTTCTGACCTTGTTGTAAGCAGAACTGGGAAGAAGCTGTTGCTTCCTTTATCCAGCTACCCCTGGCACTCCGGAGCTTTTATCTCTAGCTCCACGCTCAGATATAGTCAATCAGTTTGTTTTGAAAGCCTTGAGATACACTTTTATAAAGAAACTGAACATGACCGAGAGTTCAAAAACCCAGGCTCACAAGTGAGTTTTGTTTACAGGCTTTGAAACTCAAGCTCTGCCTGCATCTGACAGTGCAGCATCACGATCAGTAAGCCAGGCACAAACCATGAATGCCCCAGCAGCAGTCCCATCCCTTCTGTTCATTTCTGACCCTGAACAGCAGATGAGATGCAGAAAACAACCTGATTTCCAATTGCTTTGACCTACTTGTCTTAATGGTGTGGTTCCGCAAGTGGCTGCACAATCCCTGTGCTGGATCAGGAAGGGTGGTGGGTTGGTGGCACCATGGCTAGGATGAGGGGAAGGAGGGAAGCAGGACCACTTCTTTCAGCAGCTATGTTGGTGCCTGCTGACCTCTACTCACCTGTGTAACTACAGTATCACTCTACTCACTAAAAGCACCAGGTTTACCAAGACCCTGCCTGTCCTGAAAAGCTGTACCATGTCTACTAGCCCAATACAAGATACCTATTGCTAACAGTGATACTGGCTTGAAGGTGCTGTATTTTCACACAATCATAGAATTATAGAATTATAGCTTGGAAAAGACCTCTAAGATCAGCAAGTCCAACCATCTACCCAACACCACCATGCCTGCTAAACCATATCCCGAAGTGCCATGTCTACACATTTTTTGAATGCCTCCAGGGATGGGGACTCCACCATTGCCCTGGGCAGCCTGGTCCAAGGCCTGACCACTCTTTCAGGAAAGAAATTTTTCCCAATATCCAATCTAAACCTCCCCTGACGCAACTTGAGGCCATTGCCTCATCCTATTGCTGGTTACCTGGGAGAAGAGACCAACACCCGCCTCACTACAACCTCCTTTCAGGTAGTTGTAGAGAGCAATAAGGTCCCCCTTCAGCGTCCTCTTCTCCAGACTAAACAGCCCCAGCTCCCTCAGCCGCTCCTCATAACACTTGTTCTCTAGACCCCTCACCAGCCTCGTTGCCCTTCTCTGGACACGCTCCAGCCCCTCAATGTCCTTCTTGTAGTGAGGGGCCCAAAACTGAACACAGTACTCTGGGTGCAGCCTCACCAGTGCCGAGTACAGGGGCACGATCACCTCCCTGCTCCTGCTGGCCACACTATTCCTGATCCAAGCAGAGGGATAAACTCTACCTGCGTAAGGATCCAGGATAATGAGATTTACAGCAGTACTGTACAAGTCTGGCAGGACAACAGATTTCGTTCACCCAGGATAAAGAGTCCAAAAATTCAACAAAGTGGATATACAGCTGTATTGGGTTTGCGTGGCAACGTTTTGGTAGCAATGGGGCTGCAGGGGTGGCTTCTGTGAGAAGCTGCTGGACACTTTCCCCATGTCCGATGGAGCCAACAGCAGCCGGTTCCAAGACAGACCCACTGCTGACCAAGGCCAAGCTCATCAGCGACGGTGGTAGCACCTCTGGGATAACTTAGTTAAGAAGGGCAAAAACCCTGCATAATGGCAACTGCAGCTGGAGAGAGGAGTGAGAGGATGTGAGAGGAACAACTCTGCAGACAACAAGGTCAGTGCAGAAGGAGGGGGAGGAGGTGCTCTAGGTGCCAGAGTTGAGATTCCCTGCAGCCCGTGGAGCAGCCCATGGTGAGGCAGGCTGTGCCCTGCAGCCCGTGGAATTCCACGGTGCAGCAGATCTCCACCTGCAGCCCGGGGAGGATCCCACACCGGAGCAGGCGGATGCCCGAAGTAGGCTGTGATCCCGTGGGGAGCCTGCACTGGAGCAGTTAATGAAGAACTGCAGCCCTTGGGAAGGACCCACGTTGGAGCAGTTTGTGGAGGACTGTCTCCATGGGAGGGACCTCACACTGGATCAGGGGCAGAATGTGGGAGTCCTCCCTCCGAGGAGGAAGGAGCAGCAGAGACAAAGTGTGATGAACTGACCGCAACCCCCACTCCCTGTCATCCTGCAGCGCTCGGGGGGAGAAGGTAGAGAAATTGGGAGTGAAGTTGAGCCCAGGAAGAAGGGTGGGGTGGGGCAAAGGTGTTTTAAGATTTGGTTTTATTTCTCATTATCCTGCTCTGATTTGATTGGTGATAAATTAAACTGATTTCCCCAAGTTCAATCTGGTCTGCCTGTGACAATAACTGGTGAGTGACCTCTCCCTGTCCTTATCTCAACCCACGAGCCTTTCATCATATTTTTTTCTCCCCTGTCCCATTAAGGAAGGGGTAGGTAGAGCAGCTTTGGTGGGCACCCAACGTCTAGCCAGTCTAAACCACAACACAGTATATTGTTCTCTCCCACTCCCCAAGCACCTGCAATCCAGGGGGGCAGAGGAGAGCTGGGTTACTGCAGGTAGCAGCAGAACTGGCACCATATTGAACCAAATATCATGTTGTGTGGTGCAGAGACATCCAGCATCAGCTCTGGTGCAGCAGGACTAGCACGCTGAAAGCAGAGGCTGTAGCAACTGGAAAACTGAGCTCAGAAAAGCTGCCATGAGAGGATTTGCACTGCAGTCAAAAGCCTCAGGGAGAGCCAGAACAGTCATCTCGCCTAGCTCATGCATCTACTTTTCAGCCAGGCATCCAAGCAACCTCCACAGACAGTGGAGACACTTGCACATCCTGGACAATGAGCTCAGATGGCAACATCCCCCATGCAGACACCATCTACATCTCTCAGCTCACCCAAGTCGGTGCCCTGGCCTTGGATCTACCTCTCAGCTCGTGTCACTCACCCCTCCTCACCCAACTCTCCTGCCTCCCAGAGTGACTCACGGGGCTTGCACCTGAGCTAACAGGCACTGCCAACCAGGGCTGGCTCAGGAATACACTTTCTCTTCCAGAAGGATAAGCAAACCATGGAAAACAGAGACCAGGCTGCTGTCTATGCCAATAAAAAGTATTTTTCATCTGGTGTAACGTCACCTCTGCTAGGCCTTTTCTGGCATGGCTCTGGGAATTAGGGTATGGTGGTCTAGTGGAAATCGGGCATCACCACGAGCCAATGACTTGGTCTACACATGGTCTGTGCACCAAACAAACTCAGACAGCTGGGTCACAGGCCAGCCAAAGGGCTGCTGCTCCCAGCGTGGACATGCTCGTATCAGTGCTGCAGGAGCCACCCTCGTGCTGCCAGCTTGCTTTTCAACCAGGTAAGTCACCCCAGAGCACAAGCTGGGTGCAGTCCAGCTCTTCAGCACACATTTGAGGATGAAATGCCCGTCCTGCCTGCCTCCACATGCCCACACTGCCCAAGCCACTGTGCTAAGAAATGGGGAATAATCTCGTGCTCTCATGAGCAAACAACTGTTGTGGAAGATTTCAATTATGCAGAGTGGCTGTGGTGTGCGGATTTGCATAAATCCATTAAACCTCATAAAGCACTTGATTCCAAGCCCAGGGAAATCAATACAAAGTCTTGCATCTATATCATTTGCTTTGGGATCAGCCCCTTAGAGATCTCGGTGGCTTTGCCCACAATACTAGGCAAGCTGTGCTTCTTCAGATGCATCCACAGGATCTGGCCCTTGTTTGCCGTCTACTCAGAGGAAATCACAGACATGTATAAATGGAAAAAAACTTTCGTGAAGGAATTTTTTGCATACTTACAGAATGAGAGCCCCATTCCCCATTGTCTGTTAGCTTCACCCACTTGTCTGCTGTGGACTCCATCTCTTTGCACTGGTCATTTTGTATCTGTTAATTAAAAACACGAGATCAGTGACCACAATCAGATGCACCTCTCTGTTAGCATAATGACTGCTGGCAGGGAATTATAAGATTCAGCTTTGTTCCTGTTGTCTACATATTTAGGAGAGCAGCTGCTTTATTTGTGGGGAAAAAAACACCAACTTTCAAAACCTGCTAGCAGCTTAGGAGTGCCTCCAATGACCACCTCTTGATGCAGGTGGAAAAAACGAGCAGGAGGGGAAGATCTCAGCCTTGTTCTCTTGCTGTCTGGTCAGACTCAGATGCTGAGCATCTTGTCTTAGCTGCCTCCTCCCTGTCCTGAGCTCCCAGTTCTCTAAAATCCAGAGGCCACGGGCTTCTAATTCAGAGGGGAGGTAGGAGTGGACGGGCCACAGCTAGACGACAAACCGCTTTCTCTGCAGCCAATATCTGCTATGTCTTTGGCTCCCTGCCACCTGACCTCATTAGGGATGAGAGTAGCTTTATCAACGGACAGGCAACATGCCATGGAGAGTCTGCCCTGGCAGAGCTGTGAGGCTGACTGTCCCTCGCCAGGTGCAGGGCAGCTCAGCAGCCTTTCCTTGCAGCAGGATTTTGTGCATGGCCTCACAGTGGTTCTCTTCTTTCTTCTTCTAACCTCTGAAGAAAAAGTATCAAGGCCCTTTGAGGTATGAATTCAATGACTCGGCTTCTGTTCCACCAGGGAGAAAGGCCAGTTCAACACTTTCAGAAGACCTGGGATCAAGTCTCCTCAAAGTTGCTCCACGTCAAGTCTGAAATAAGTCACATAACCCCACATGCTCCAAAGCATCTGTGCACTTAATTCCCACCTAGATCAACACCACTGAGGAAAAGAGGTGAGAAGAAGCATCAAAGTAGAAGGTAGATCTCTCATTATCTTGTGCAATCTGAGCTACAGCATCTTTGTGCCTCTGTTCCCATCTGCAAAACGGAGATAAGAATATACAGTCTCTTCTTACAAGGTGTAAAGAGCTTCCATATGTAAACATAGCCTGAGAAGGGCAGGCTGCAGAGATCTAATAAGAAGTGTCCACACTTGCTTCCCACATTTTAGGATATCTCCTCGCTTAGCCTCAGACTAGCAGTGCAGCCACCTGTGCACGGTGAGCCCCAAAAAATCACCATCTCCCATCGACCTGCAAGCCACTGCCACTGAAATGCCACTGTCCAGAGCTGAAGTGTCAATGTTAAATATATCTAAGCATTACGACACGCTGGAGAAAAAAATGGACTTTTAGAGGAGCGTTAAATATGGTTTCCCTGAAATACTGAGGCCGACTAGGAATTATTTACATGGGCATTCCTATAAAGGACTGCATCACTCACCGCTTCTTGAACAGGGAATGATAAATTTAAAGAGGTGAATGAGTGGGATATGGACAAAAGTAATAATCAAAAAGCCATTTTCAAAGCCAGTGCTCAGAGAAACAATATATTTGTTCCACTGCAGGAGCAGATCAGTCAGTCATCAGTCAGTCAGTCAAGTAACTGGAGCTAGGATTCATAATCTTGGCACGTTCATTTGACAGCAGAAAGCATATTTTCTGCTTTCTCCCCATGAAGAAGGCAGGATAGTCTAATATAAAACTGAAATGGCTAAATAATATTGCCTGCGCTGTCTGTTATCAAAGTGCAATAGATTGCACTGATGTAGCAGCAAGAGGGTGCCTCCAGCAGGTTATTTTTGCCTTCCTTTCCTGTCTTTACTAAGAATAAGGATACTTTGCACTTCTCTCTGAGCTTCAAGAAACATTAACCAACACCAGCTAAAGCTTCGCACTCCTGTGAGATACCATGAGCTGTCTTTTTTGGATAAAAACCAGAGTTCACCAGACAGGGAGAGAGTCAGTAACAGAGGAGATACTGAAATTTCCACTCCTCTCCTACTCTGAACTGCCCTCCCATTAAGTTGTTTTCTGTCCCAAATGTCAGGTACAAAGTGCCAAGGGAAGCAATGCAGGTGTTTGTGGAACCTTCCAAAGCATCTCAGTGACCGTCATACTGCGGAGCCTGGGCTGGGAACCCCCTGGCTCCCTGGACCCCAGCCAGCCCATTCGTGTGGGCAGAGCAGGACTGTCCTCCCCATTCATGCTCCTGCTGATCAGATTGTTTTAGTAATTTGGGTACAGCATGGTGCAAGCCCAGCCAGGCTGCTCCCATTTCAGAGCTAATGACTCCAGCCCCTCCACTTCGCAGTGTGGACACATCCTCAGAGCCTAATTCCTACTGAAAGTCATTTGATCTTTTACTCTTAAATCTCTTTGGAGAATTGTTGTTTCTGTCTCTTTTTTTTTAAGGATCAGCCTTTTGTCTTTTCTCCTGCTTTTCTTTTCATTTCTTTTCAATTGCTATGACCCAACTTGACCTAAAACTAAAGCTAAGGTTTCCACATAGTAACACCTTGTAGCATCTCACGTTCTTGATGCCTACCTTGGAAGAATTCTTTTTAACCTTCAAGTCCCTTCAAAGACATCTCGAGTCACGTACCCTCAAACTGAAGCATCTGCCATCAACAGTTGTGTTGTAAAAGACTGGATTGACAGAGGCAGTCATGACCCTAATGGAAAAATCCCACTGCACAGTAGATATGATCAGTTTAGACTGAGTTTTGTAGCTGAAATGAATTGCCAAAAGGCAGCATAGGTGGCAGTTTTTTTATTTTTTTTTTTTTAATCTTGTTCAACAACAACAAGTTATGGACATATGGGGAATGTAAAGGAAGGAAAAAGGTGTTTCTGATATTCTTTATCTGGACTGAATTCTTACAATATAAGGTTGGATTCATCATATAAAAGGCCTTACAAAAAATTCAAAGAAGATGTTGTTGTCAATATACTGGTATTCGAAGAAGACAGAACCGGATTTCTTCAGGTGCACAGCATAGATGAGAGAAACTGTACAATCATCCCTGTTCGACTCTATGTAATTCCCTCGAGGCGTCCATGAAGAGCTGATGAACATAAACAGAACAAGCCTCAGCTGAGACCACAGACACTGAGGAGACTTTTCTTACGCTACTGTACAAAAACATGTTACTTAATAAAGAACCCAGAATCCCACAATAGCTGAATGCAGTGAATTTATAACTTTATTAGTGGATTCCCATTTATTTTTCATGTAAAAATAATACTTATCATTAACACTGTGCATGGAAAAACATATGGTGCTAGAAATTTAGGACCCAGCCTACACAGGAAAGGTTTATTATCCATAGGTCCAACACAATTTCAATTACATTCTTCTGCAACCATCATGGGTTTCTAAATAGGCTGTGAAAGTACCTTTTAGCCACATTTTCTACACTATGACCTCGGAGCTTTCCAGCTACAAATAAGAGCAGCTCCAGGCTGGTCTTAGAGGCACTAGCTACTGATGAGCCTGAGGAGACCATTAAGACAGCAAAGAGATGGCCAAATATTCACTTGCCAGCCACTCTTGTTTGCCATTACTTAGGCTGGTCACCCTGTGGAGAGCTTAGGTGAGTCATTAGCATGGCTTTGTGCTGATGAGCTGTCTCAGGTTCACCCATGGCTGCACAGTCCAGATGCAAACAGAATTTCTTACTTGTTGCAGCTGTCAGCTTTATTTTCAGCCGAGCCAACCGCCGTGTCCATGAAAGTAGCCACGTTGGAGAATCCTGCCGGCAGTTCATCCCACTCGTCAAACTTGATCCCGCTGCCCAGTGAGTAGCTCCCCTCTGCACATTTGCTGCACACCTGGTTCTTCATCTCCAGGTACTCGCCAGAGGCACAGGAGAAAGCTGGGGAGACAATTGTTTCCATCATATAAATGGAGAAATTAATCCCAATTAATTTCCATTAATTTTTTGCTACTTAATTAAGAGTGAACTGTCACTAAAGGGAATCAGACAGGAATGCTCCAGCCCCAGGAACACAAGAGTTGAACTCCCAACATTGGCTGCAAAATTGAGATGTCCACCAGTGCCTGTTTTTTCACCGACACGGCAGGACTGAAACCAAACCTCATATGATGGCTTCTGATTTGCAGCTTGTCCCCACTGGCAAAACAAGATTTAGAAATGAAATCTCTACCCACAGACTGTGTCCAAAAGCAATTTGTGAAAATGAGGACTTGTAATACAGCTCTCCTCACCCTTGCTCACCCACCTGTTACATCCTGAACTCAATTAAAATCACCAGCACCTGAGAGCCAGAGCAGACTCGTATCACCCACCTGCATGGTAGCTAAGCAGAGCCAACAGCAGCACTTTGACAGTGGTGTAACACTACAAAACTCAGCTGAGAGTTGCAGACCTAATCCAAGGCTTTCTCCACATTTCTCCTCACATGGGCTGCCTACAAAGCCTAAAATATCCTGCCTGATAGACCAGGTGGTCTTTGAAAAGATCACCAATGGGCCTGTGTCTTGCAAACAGGGGTCTTAGACAAGTGTGATATTAGCATGCTGAGCAAATAAACACTGGTTGTCAGCATGGCAAAGGCAGTACTTAAACATAAGTAACTAGGCGAAGTATAATTAGGAGGTATGTTCACAAAGTGCTGTTTTCACTGATGTCTCTAAAATTACTTACTCCAAGTAACTACGTGTCCCTTGTTCCAGTTTGATCACATCTCTGAAGAACGCTCCCATCATACAGAGGAAACTGGACAGCAGCTGAAGTCCTGTATGCTCACGGAGCCCCGCGCCTATGCTGGGAACCGTAACTCCTACCCAGACGCTCACTGCAATGGCAGACTGTCCTGCTTTCCCCCAGCCCCATGCTTTACCACGTCCTCTCTGAGACTGAACTGGATGGAAAACAAATGAGCACTTTCTGCAGAACATTGTATTTCCTATGCTGCTTGCAGATTTTTAAATTTGACTGAGACAGTTTAGCCAAAGCAGGATTCAGAGCAATGCACACAACTCACATCCCAGTAAATGGTGGGATTTTTTACTGTTTCACGCATGCCATGTTGTGGAGGAACAGATGTTTCATATACTCACTCTGAGAGACATAAACTCACAGTCTGACAAACTGTAGGACGAGACCAGACTGCTAGCCAAAATGGTGAAACTGGCCCAAAACAGCTGACGCCATTTGAAGTCCCAGCATATGCAGTTTTATAGATGTACTGATGTTTACCTAACCATCGAAAAACTTGATTGACTGTAAGTACTTTGATAAATACATGGCTGCATTACACCTATTTCCACCTGAATCCAACTGCAGTTCAGGCTCCTATTTCTGTGCCAGATCCCGGAGCATTCTTTTGTGCAATCGTCCTTGACAGGCAGCACTGGAAGGCAGATGAAAGGTCCGTTTTCATTGAAAGTTCTGCCAAAGGGTCATTTTTCTCTCTTGGTCATATCAACATACTCTGAATTTGAACCAGTGGATTTCAAGCCAACAAAACTGTTTTTCTAACCCCATCACTCGCTGGTGATGGACCAAGAAGGAAAAAGGGCAGGAGCCTAGCAATGACAGGTGCTGGGGTGGGTCTATACAAGGAAATACTGCCTGTATGTGAAAGACTGACAGCAAAAAATCCACCCTTAGTGGGGGCAAGTGGTTTTCTGTAGGCAGTGGTACCTGACAGCGTGGCACGGCTAAGATCCCCTCTGGCTACCTCTGCGACCTCAGGTCAAGCCACAGGAGGTACCTGCAGCTGGGGTCAGAAGCACAGCTTTTTTCAGAGACCTGGAGAAAAGCAGCGAGCGCTTCCCTGTGTGTCTGAACTGAGACCACACATTGTACAGCTTTCCACCTCAAATGCAACGACTCACTGCTTTAGCACTATTAATCACTCCTGCTTTATTTTTTCTTTTGAAACGTGCAGAGAGAAGCCATCAGGAAGGGAAATAAAAAAGCGAGCTCTCTCATGACATATTCAAATCCTTTAACAGTTTCAATATTTTTTTAAAGAAAGTTAAATAGCAAGAAACGGAGAGCGCTGCTTAACTGCATGTTCCAGACTTGTGAATTTCAAATAAGGAGTCAGTAACTGTGAGTGATTCGCTGCCATAACGAAGACACAGAAGGCAGCAGAGCCTCCTCTTCCATTGCAGTGAGGTTGAGCAGAGATTATTGCTTTAACCGAACTAATATCTCTTAACTCCTTCCAACCCGATCATTTTAGAGAAAAAAAGCGTATAAGAGATCAGGCAGGCTGCCATGAAGGACACTGCCATCCATCGCTCGTCTTCCAGCAGAGAGATGAGCCTTTTTCTTATTTAGGTGGGGAATTACCTTCTTTCCCTTTTCTAAGAATTGTATTTCAAAGGCAGCAGCATTTCCCGTCAAAACACATACGTCTGCAAGCAAACTACCTCTGAGCGTGCCAGCTGCTTGCCAGGTTCAATTTGGGGCTGAACGTGGCTAATGGCAACACGAACCACTTCTGACAGTGGAACAGATGCATCGTTTGGTCTCGTTTCAAGTGGTCAGGAGCTGCTGGAGGGGGGTGGCGAGGAAACACGGCACGTGACGAGCATGGAGATGGTCTCCTCTCCTAGAGCTGTACAACTTGCTCTTCCAGCAAGGAGGGAGACCAAAAGCCAGGCCAAACCCTGTTTAATCTAAGCAGCATCAATTCAGGTGTCCATCCCAGCTGGAGACGGGCAGGTTGTGGCCATGCCCAGAGGGATCCTGCAGAGCAGATGTCCCCCACGATGGGCAGGAGGCACTCGGCCAGGCTGGGGACAGGGCACGGACAGATGATCTGCCCCAGGGCACTGGCGCTTTGCCTTGCTCATGGCTACTCTATCTCACTAGGATGTAGCTGAGCACAGACCCAGCACCGACCAGAGACTGCTTGTCCACAGAAATGGTTGACATTATCAACCACTGCTGTGTTTCTGGGGGTGACACATGCAAGATGCTGTCAACGGGAAGGACAGCATCACCACATAGGAGGTTAAGGTGCAATGTGAAGTTTCAGTGGACTAAATCATATATTTTAGGTGTGTGCTCTGATTTGTCCTCCACTAAACCCTCCCTCTTGCTTCAGATTCCAGAGGGAAAATTAGCCTCCTGGCTTAGAGGCAGCCTTTGTAAACACTACCTGCCTCTGACCCCCGAGCCCATTTGTTTAAGCATTTGATACTTAATTTTCAGAGAAGACATCTCTATTGAATAACTCCTTACATGTCTATCCGGTTTCAGAAAACAGAACTAATGCTGCTAAATCATGTAGGCAATACTGAAAACCTTTTCCAGAATCAACACTATTGATCCTGTTTGGACATCACTATTCCTCTCCCTCTCAACTGCAAACTTTCCTATTACATCTTTGAAATATTGGTGTGGGTGCCTCAGACCAACTTACACAGAGCAACGCATCGTGAAGACTGGATTTGACCTTCCTTCTTTCTGCGAAAAAAGCTGTGAAACACATTAAAAGCTTTCATGACTTGCCTCATCATGGGCATTTTTAAAACTGGGAGAACATTTTCAGAGGCAGTCAGGAACAGCATGACATACTGTGGAGAGGGATACATTGATGGCTTCAGTAGCTCCAGAGAAGCTGATGCAATTATTGGTGATTTGCAGCTGTAACTTTCTTCAAAAAATATGGAAAAAAAAAAGTTGTGCTTTGTACAGGCAACCAGTCTTGGTCACAAAAAATGCTGTAAAGTACTGTTGGATAGAGACTGCCACAGGCAGCCTCACACTTTCATGCATGCAATAAAGCTGACACCGGATTCACTTCATAAAAAAATAACAAGAGCTACAGTACTAATACCCACCGAAACCATTGTATAAGTCTCGTCAAGCAGACCTCATTTCATTCTTTAAAAGGATTACAAGTCACTTGATAAAGGTGACTGAGTGGATGTAATAGACTTAGGGTTTCTAATACAGCTAACTTGGTTTTACATGTCATTCTGATGAAGAAGGTAGTACCACGCAACAGCAGTAAGGCACATCTTAAATGGATTAAGAACGGCCTGAGTAACAGATGCCAGACAGGGCTGTCGGTGGGAAACCACGACTGAACAGGGGGGAAGAGAGCAGCTCTGCCTGCCCTGGGACAGAGTCTGATGGCTGTCCACATTTTTATCAACAATCTACAGGCAACCAGAAAAGGAATGGTGTTAAAATTGGTGGGTGAGATACTGTTGTCAAGCCTGAGCCCACTCAAAGTCAGTGTGTTTTAACAGACTCAAAGGTAAAGACAAGCCACTGAAGGCAAGGAGTGCCAGCCCTATCTGCAGAAGGCTGAAACACATCCCAGGGAACAGCAAACCTGAGGGTCGGAGTGGACCCGCCATTCATCAAGACCTTCCAGTGTCAAGATGTACAAAAAGGTGCTAGTGAGATCTGTGGACATATTTAGAGGTGGAGGTAGAGATGTGTAGGACGCACCGTGTGTATTACAGGCAAGAAGATCATTCTAATACCGAATGTTGTTGCAAGTCAGCATTTTTAAGCGGTCAGTGCAAAACAACAGGATTTTACATGCTTTTAAAATTAGAGGTAATGTCTCGCAGTGAGAGATCTGAAGTGCTTAGTCTAGTCGATCGAAAGCAGATTGAGAGTCAACTTGATGAATATGTAAGCATCTCCAGGGGAAGAAAACACAGATCCCACTGAACTCTATAATCAAGCAGAGAACTGCATAAGAAGCACGACCTTCTGGAAGCTGAACGCAGACAAATTCAAATCGGAAATAATGCACACGTTTTTGCTAGGAAGAATGACTGATTGCAGGAAAAATCTGTCACAGCTTGTGATGGACCCTTTGTCTCTCTCTGCTTCGTACCATAACTGGACACTGTATGAAAGAAAAGCTGACATCAAATACAAATTATCAGCCCAACTGGGTGCATTTTAATGGCCTGCAAGGTCAAACTAGTGAATCTAATTAATCCCCTTCCTCTTAAACTCTGTGAGTCGAGAGCAATCGGATCTTGCCTCTCTCCTGGGACACACCAGGGATGTGGGGCATACTGAAGCAGAAGCCCTGCCCACTGTGTAAACACTTCCAAGGAGAGTTTGCAATAGATTACTTTGCAGATCTGATAGCACTTTACAATCACTTTCCAGATACGGAAACGGCTCCCCAGAGGGCCAAACAGGCCATGAACAGTCTTGCCTCATTTGCCCTTTGAGTGCAAAGCTCCAGGGTCACGCTCTGCCTTTTTGTACAGCTGTGGCCCTCCCAGTGATTTTGGTGGACTAGGATCAATGTTAGTTGGCGCACTTCTCTTCTAGGAACTGACCCTAACAATTTCACGTTGCTTAACTTTCTGATGGTGAGGGTCAGGAGAGGCTTATCACGACCACCGCTGGACTAACAGAGTAGATCCTTACGTGTATATAACTACTCAACTACTTCTGAGGTCCTTCCTCTGGAGTGTTTTCTCATGTCAAATCTCTCCTAGATACTACCACGCTGTGAAAGGGATCAGAATATTTGTGATTTCACCAGAAGATTCATCAAAGCTGCCTCAATGCCCTGCATCCTCCAACACCAAACCTATAATATATTCAATTGCCTTCCTCCTTTATGCAGCCCTGGCCACTCAGTCTTACACCTTCCCCCAGCTAGCTTCCAATCCCACACCACTTGCACCCACTACTTCTACCTCTATCACTGTTCTTAGTAGACATTTTTCTCCAGACATTTCTTACTTACGATACCTAAAACTATTCCAGCTCTTCTGTTTATCCTGTTGCCACTGAGCACTGATGAGGTTCAACAAAGGCAAAGGCAGGGTCCTGCATCTGGGGAGAAACAACCCCATGCATCAGTACAGGCTTGGGGCGGACCTGCTGGGAAGCAGCTCTGTGGAGAGGGACCTGGGTGTCCTAGTGGACGACAGGTTAACCATGAGCCAGCACTGTGCCCTGGCTGCCAAGAAAGCCAATGGCATTCTGGGGTGCATCAAGAGGAGTGTGGCCAGTAGGTCGAGGGAGGTTCTCCTTCCCCTCTACACTGCCCTGGTGAGGCCTCATCTGGAGTACTCTGTCCAGTTCTGGGCTCCCCAGTTCAAGAAAGATGAGGAGCTACTGGAGAG